>Ga0210040_10010138_pt1 | contig 10851 bp, 11 predicted proteins | sample CryGeyCG12114_NA_FD_185462 | JGI IMG/M metagenome (GOLD analysis project Ga0210040, IMG submission 185462) | Groundwater microbial communities from aquifer - Crystal Geyser CG19_WC_8/21/14_NA (SPAdes) (version 2) | ecosystem: Environmental > Aquatic > Deep subsurface > Groundwater | place: USA... | reverse complement strand
AAACTGTTGTTCATAGTCATTGAGCTTTCATTTTATTGTAAATACGGAAGTACAGAGTTAAACCAAGATATTTTATCAATTTTTGAATCATTTCAATGTCGTTTGCTATTCAAATGTTGTGCAGCTCCAGATCTGATTATCTGACTGTTCATTCTGAACATATATGGAAAAACAGTTGTCCCCTATAAACACACGTTAAAGTGTGATAGAATTGGAAGTCAGATTTCATATGTTTTTAGACCAAGCACGCACAAACGTTGCAGAATGGCAATAACTGCCCTATGTTGCTCAACTATATTTTATTTCATAAAAAAAAATTTCCAGTAGTTTATTGGCAGTAGTTGGTTGTTTTTTGTCAACAAAATGTAAACAAATTATTTTTTATATTTTTAAGACTAAAAAAAAGCAATGAATCATCGTTGCCACAAAATTTTAAAGACTTACAATTAGTGATGTAATTAGCATAAATCAAACCTTTATGGCAGATAGCCGAATAATATTAGGGGATTTTTTAACTTTGAAATGAACTATAATCCCAATAAAAGGTCGATTATTACCAACAAAATCACTAAATCTGCAAACAATTGTGGCAACAATAATAATTCATTTTGATCATCTTCCCTGTCTTCAAAAAATTATTTGAAAACAGTTTTTTTACATTTTGTTCACAGAAAAATAATCTATGCCAGATAACCTGCTGATAAAGCGTTTTTTCAGAACGGAATGCTATATCTAATCTGTCTAGGCATCGTTAACAAAACAATTATGACTAAAAACTCTGGGTCACCATTTTGATGCTAGGACATTATATTTTTTACAAATATAGATAAAATAAGTGATGATGAGCTGTATAAATTGTCATGAACATCGGTCAAAAGCAAGGTATAAAGTAGATATAAATATTGTGAGAGTGAGAAGGTACGACACTCTTGTTAACAAGCAAATTTTCGGTTGCCGAAATGGCAAACTTCATGTAAACGAAAGAAGAGTTTCTACCATTTCGGCAAATCATGTAAAGTAATGGTAATTTTAACAAAATGTCCGCCCCCTGCAGTAAATGGCTTCTTAAATTTCTTTGGCAATTTAGTTTTCTAAAACGACAATTTAAGGCTAAGCTAACGTACCGTTTTTAAAAGTATCAATCAATATAGTACCGTTAGTTTAATAAACCAAAGTCTACCTCATAAAGCGACAAAGTGTCTCGATGTCACGAGCAAAAATCACCTGTCATCTTAGGGACTGTCTTTCATGATAAATATTATCATAAATAAATGATCGTTTTTGATTAACCCTCGTTTTCATACATCTTTTTACCATTTTTTGGAAAATATTTTGTCCACTTTTTCGAATTCTTGCGGTCGATAGTTCCAATTTTAAAAGATCATATGCCCGATCAATCTACGCAATCCGATCCGTTAGTCACGCTGTATCCGTTCGACCCTTTGGTTCAGTTGCACGTTATTTTTTGCCCGTGTCTACATTTGGGGGAATACGTGTCTTATACCCCGGTGGGTGGCAAAACTCCTGATTGTTTCGAAATCACTAAAATCTACGAAAACTCAATATTCGAAATCCGGCAACACAGTGACCGGTCTGTAATATATAAAGTTTTTGGTGAGTTTTTGACTAAGTAAACAATATCAACTGTGACTCATTTACCGCTTAGTACCGGCATCGATTATATGCGATATATTCGTCACCCTCTTCACTGTGGCATAAACGTAGGGTCTGGAATGCTTTTTCAAAGACCCACCTACGTTAATGGCGTCTTAATTGAGAGATCAACTTCCGGCTCTCAAAGTTTAACCGGAACCGCCGTCTGATCCGATATTCACTACAATTTTGTAAACCCCAATCCTAGTTTTTGTTGGGAGGCCGACTAGTTAATGTCCGAATGTTAATAGAATTCAAAACTAGGATTTTTGTCAGTCACTGAGTAGTCCTTAGATGCCTGTATGCGCAGAAAACCCTTTCGATTACCTTTTAGGCGACATTGTCGAATTTGAAGCGTTTAGTGCATACTGGTATATAGGGCGAATAACTGCACGGTTTTTAATTCAAGGCAGGCCACACTACTCAATTGATACCCCTCACGAACTCAACGACGAGGAAGAAGACTTCATAAGCCAAGAGCACGATTTGATTTGATTTCAAGAAACAACAAGTCTAATAGACGAGAATAAAATAATTAGACTTCTAATACCGGCAGAAACTGCAGATCAATACACTTGCGACCTGGCTTTAGCAATAGCTTACGGCTTACGTAGCGAAAAGAAAAATAAGTCAAATATGAATTCCTTTAATGTGATTACCACTACTTTAAATACCACTACTTTAAAGCTAAAGCGCACCCAAGCCCAATGAATCAAGGTCTAGCTAGGTATAAAGAAGCCCAATGAGGGGCCCAATTTTGTTTCTTTTTGTACTTTGCCTCGTCAACGCACAGATGAACAATTCAATTATGAAACTTAGCACCGTTCCAAACTTGTAGTGGAAACCTTGGGCCAATTTTCCTTACAATTATCTTCAGCCTAAATCCACGAGCACCGCCATTTCCACGATTAAACCCACTCCTGCGACGTCAAATGTAGCTAGGTTACTCGTAAATTGCACTGAATTCATGGTAATTATAGTGTCACTAAGATTCACACCTCAGCCTGCTCGGAAATACGGCATAATGTTACTATTAATCCGCACGTTCGTACTCCCAATTTTTGCTCTCGGAGACGCGTTCAGATTGGCCCGACCGAACTGTTTCCCAAGGGATTTTTAGAGCCCCCATACGACTTATCTAAAATTTGTGTGTTTATTTTGGCAACATTATTCATGGCCTCAACTTTCTGTTGTTGTTGCGCAATCGTGTTGCGTTGTTGCTAAAAGACACGGACACTACATAAAATTTCCTCTGTACATAAAAAATACCAAACTTTTATTACGTTTCGAATCTGTAAATATCCGCTTGAGCAACACGGAGGTAAAGGTGCTGCATTCGCGATATCATAGAATTCATCTTGCTTACTCTTATTCTTGCGTGCGCGCGCTAAAAACTTTCTTAAAACTATTTCTTGCATACTTCTGAGCACTCTTGTTTCATTTAAATGCAGCTTATGGAGATAGAGTAATAGTCTAGAGTCATGACAGGTAGTACATGCATAAAATAATCATAATAACAATCTCCATTTGTTTTACTTGCCAGTTATTCCGGATCCAAGGGAAAAACGCGGCGGTATAAGAAGAGAAAAGTCGGCCTTACGGGTACAAAAATTGTATAATTTGTAGATAATAATAGGATAATATAATTTGATAATGCGTGATAATGTTTAGGTTATTTTAATTTTATAATGTTTATGTTTTGAATTTTGATAATGTCTAAAGAATTAGCAGTAAGATTGTCCTCTATGAGTAACGGCGAAATCGCCGAGGTTTTGAGTTATTAATCGAAGAGAGTACCGACGAGCGTCGTACTTTTCTCAATAACCTGTGGACGCGCAAAGCTAAAGTCTTTGCTAAAAAGAAAAGACGCGAGCAAACTACGGCTAACGCGACTCCGATCCCCCAAAATTCAATGTTCCCAAATCCTATCTTCTCCGAACCACTTCCCAGTACGTCAGCCAATTATGTCCCCGTATTGCCAGAAGATAGGCGCAAAAACTCTGCCAAGCAGAGTGCTTTTTTTTTCAAACCCGAAAAGATCAGGCCAAATCATACCCTGTTCCTTGATGTCGGGATGATCGACCTAGTAAAGCTTCCCGGTGAGAAAACTCACCGTAAGCACCCCGGAGAAGTAGCTATAGTCGATGATAGCGGAGATTTAATCTTATGGGCACGAGTTAAAATAGCCCACGAAGACGTATGCAACTACTTTACTGCTATTAGCGGCATCGAGCCGAGATCTTTAGCAAACGCGACCCCATTTTTCATTGTAAAGCCAGCAATCGAATACCTGTTGGAAACGGCATATTTAGTAGGGCTAAATTTGCAATCTGACCTTAATTTTCTAGGGATTCAGGTGGCGGAAGAATATAAAAAGGATCTGCAAACAATTTTTGTAGACTATAATAATCAGCCTTATTCACTCCGCACGCTTTCTTATTATTGTTTAGGCAAAGAAAGCTTCCAAACTGGCGCACATTCCGCTATTTCGGATGCCCGAGCCACGAAAGCGCTCTACAAAATGAAATCGGAGATCATAGGTGGCTCCCATGATTTAGAGTTAGAGCGCCTCCCAAAAGCTCCATTTATTGGTATGCGTGGATGCAGGTGCGAAAAGCGGTAAGCGCGGCACATTTGCTAGTGGAAACTTATAGGATAAAGTTTGTTAGTTTCTTGTGTATACCTTAACGTAGTTAAATAATTATTATTAGTAATGTACTGCGTACATTTGACATTCTGTGCAAGGTTTTCCCACTTTAAAATTAACTACAATTTGTAAATTCTCTTTTGGGGTTTTCCCTTCGCACCCTTGTATTCGTACAAGGGCAAATGCGGAATGTCTTAACCAAAATTACCTCTAAATTCAAAATTTCCAAGCCAGCAAATTTTTAATTCACCCAGCATAATTTTAGTTAGTTGTAACATAAAAATTTCCTTCGTAATTTTATGTCTTGTTGGGAGGGTGTTATGAAGCGTAGGCTTCATTTTATATAAAATTATGCCATTTCAAAAAAAGCAACTAACTTAGCATAAAATGACAAACATAAAATGTTCTCATGATTAAAGAATGTAAGGCAATTATTATTGCAGACGCTACGTCAGCAATCTTTGTTGTAAGATCTAGTTAGTTAAAATTTAGCTAGCTAAAATAATATTCTTAAATAATTCTCCATGTTAAAAGCATACAATGTTGTAAGTCCTATATTAAAAAGTGACAAAAGTGTCCTATTACACTTTTGTTCACACTCTTTTAGATGCAAATAGGTCCGGGTCATAAAGATCACGGACCATAAAAACACTTGCTCCAAAAAAATGTCTAAGGGTACGTACTTGTGCGTACGTAAACTATAGAATTAAAATATCGCTCTAGTTTCATTAGTAAGTAGGTAAACATAAGGGCTCAAACATGGATATGGACGTATTTAGTGTAGAATACTAATATTAGATTTAAGGGTATGCTTACATGTTAGTAGCTGGGTGAGAAACGAAATGTGTCTGAAAATATTAGTTAACTGTATCATTATTGAATTTGCTGTCTTGCTGCTTGGAAGTCAACTTGAATAAACTCAAAGAAAAATCGTGAAATCCAAATACCAAATTGTACTTGTCTATTTTTCGTCGAAAACACTTTACACCAACTAGCAATACATAACAATATTAATTAACGGAAAGCTTTAACGCTACCCTAGCAAAAATATTGGCAGTAATAATTTCTGGGGTTTCATTTACAAACTGGGATAAAAACATTCCAGCGGTTGTTTTCGCCCATAATACAAGCGTACCTTTAACATTGCTAGAGATTCCATACTTTTTAGTTTTGGGCCGTGATCCAAAATTACCAATGGATGTGGCCATGAATCTACCAACAGAATCATTAAATGCAGATAATAGGCTGACGACTTCTTCTAAAACATAACTAAACAAATGCTCAAGCTAAGCAAAAAGGAGGTTTAATTAAAACATAAAAGAGTCTAACAATTTTGTGGAATTTTTATTTCTTAAAATAAGAAAAACCTTTATACCATCCGCCAATCATAACATGCTGCAGTAGCTTAATCGGCTTTAATTGTGTGCCACAAAATTTTCTGTGATTTTGTAAATTTTGGTTAGTTTTTGGGTACTTTGGACAGTGTCCCTAACCGTTTGTGACTCTTAGTCAAGAATAAAACATTTTAAGTACTATAGCTGGAATAATTTCCTTGTACCGTGGTGGCCAGTTTTTGTATCATTGGAAATACCAACTATAAGTCATCATTTAGTCATTAAGTCATCATCAGACTGTACACTTATCGTTCTTCGTGCTGCTCTGGACGCCTACTTTCGCTGCTTCATACACAATAACACGTTGAAGTGGTCTTCTAACGGAGCTCATAACTGCCCCAACTTTTCGTCCCCCCTGTTGTGTTGCTGTTCTCCCACCCCGGATTAGTCGCTTTTCTTGTTGACCGACTCGTCTCCTTCATGTTTCTCCGTCCGATTCATGCCTAACAACTTTCGTGTGTTCAACAGTTATCCAGTATACAGTTAATAGTGACAATTCACACCAACACTACGGTATCGATTCTCTTTTGTTAACCAAGCCGTCAACAAGATACAGTGTCTATTTTTTGGACTTAGTATTTCAGTTTAACTTGTGGTCTACTGAGGGCTTCAGCTTGTTTGTTTCGGCTACAGTTCTCAAGTTTTGTAGTCCATTTCCAAAACGTTTTCCGACATGTTTTTTAATTGTGTAATCTCTATTTCATGTTGTTTGTTGTATGTTATGAAACTGTTGTGGTGTGTTTGTGTGCCCTTCACAAACACAAGGATAAGAAGGAAAGGATAATGGATACAGAAATTGAACCCTTAACTTCGGAGGGGACGAAAAATGAAGAAATTGATGCCTTAACTTCAGAGCGGACAAATGTAGCGAGCGAAGATAACATCCCTAAATCGTCTCAAACAAATGAAAAAAATTTGTAATTTAAATAACAAAATGCAGTGGTCGGGAAGCCACTGCTAATAGGATATTGTACTTTACATAGTGAGTCGTGTGTACAAGGTTGTACGCACGTTTGTTTAATACGTAATTAGTTTATGAATGAATACTGGTATCATGAATACTATGTGGATTAACTATTATGCATGTGTATGAATAACGATTATATGTGAATGTGAATGTATGCCATATGTGAATAGGAAAACCTGTTATCTCGTTAAAGTTAAGGTCGTGGAATCCACAACCATTATCTTTAAGCGAGTTTTCCGATTTGGCATATTGGCATTCTCCCGAATGATAACTGTTGTCATTCTGGGGGAATGGCGAATTGCCGGAATAATCGGTCGGGTTTATCTGTTCTTGGTCAGTAGGACCAGGAGCAGAAACTAGTATAAATAGAGAGAGAATCGTTCCCTCTTGTCAGTCTTGGTTTAGATGAACAGTTGTACTGTTCAAGCGTAAGTGTAAATAAGTAAAATTAAATTGAATAAAAAGTAGTTCTTTTTCCTTTCAATTTAATCCGTGTTGTTTCAACAAGTGTCTTTATTCCAACAAACTACGGCACTGCATCACTACACTACATCACATACAGTTCTACACGTTGGTAGGCTGCTGGGCGCTTCATTTGGCATCCCCACCAAGATTCTCAACAAGTTGCAGAGGTCGGATTCCAGCTCAACCCATCAGAGAATTAAGAAACGAACTGAAGCCCAAGAAAAGAAGCAAGGTAAGCAGGCAGGAGGTAAGCCAGACTCGTTCTGTATTATTTTATTTAGGATTGATCACCCTTTACAAGACTTAAGGCAGACTTAGTGGACCGAAATATAGGAAAGCTAGGCGAACTTTTCAGTATATATTTCCATAGCGCGCATAACTCACTTGTAATGTCAGTCACATATGAGTGACAGCGAGCATAGATGTTCGAAAAGGCAACAAGGTGAAGGTCCAGAATATAATTATCAGCAGGATAAGAAATTAGACTATTCCCAAGGCGCAACCCTATTAGATAGGCTTCGCAAACCAAAATCCTCCGTAGAATTAACTGCTAGTTCTTCCGAAGAAGACAAATTTGTATCTCCTCTAGAATCTCCTACTGGAACACAGATTCCTATAGATATCGCAGAACAAAAGACAACTCTGTTAGAAAATCCAGTAGCTTCATCTTCTATGCCGCCACCAACGGCTAAACCTATCATAACCTTGCAGAAAACCACAAGGAGGCCTAGTACAACTAGCAGCATTAGTACCACAACAACTATAACTAGTAGCACTACGACCACATCAACTCCAATCATAAGCAGTACAACCGGCACCACACCGTCAAAAACAATGACGACACCGGCACCAAGTGTGATTATGGCACCAATGTTGCCCAGCTTAACTCCCTATGACGGGAGGACAAGCTGTAGTGACTTCTTGACTATGTTTGAATCCCTATCCACCGTTAGTGGATGGGATGATGCTTCAAAAGCATCATATTTTCCCTTATATCTCCATGGCACCGCTCATAATTGGAACATAGCATACACGAATAGTAGGGAGTTGGCAGGGTTAACAGGCCCACCAACATGGAAAGACCTCAAAGATTCGTTTTACAAAGCTTTTAAGGTAAAACTTTCCGAGGAGCTAGAGAAAACTATCCTTCTAAGAAAAAAGGAAGAAAAGGAGAAAATAAGTGATTATTATTATGAGGTTCTTCGGTTATGTATGAGAAAAAGATCAAGTTCCTCTTAAAGGGACTGGATCCAGTTCTTGCTCTCGAGGTATACAACACCGAACCGAAAACAACGGCAAACGTGTTAGATTACCTTGAGAGGCGAGAAAAGTTTGATTTTATCATGGACAAAAAGATAAATCCTAAGAAAACATCAAATGAACAAATGGATACTGTAGTGAAAAATATGCAGGGTTTTCAGAGTGCATTAGATAAAATAGCGAACAAATTCGCCCTATTAAAGGTTAATCAGGTGCACCTAGTAATTCAAACCGCCAGAGAGGGGGTAAATCCCGCTCCGGGTGGAAATCACGAAGACCAGGTAATGGTCAGGGTAGAGGACAGGCAAGGCAAAGTCCTGACCGCACAGTTACAGGAGAGAGGCTATGCTTCAATTGTCAGAAGCCAGTGCATGACAGTCGTGATTGTAAAGAACCACGGAGGCAGAAAAAGGAGTCAGTGGCTCCTGCTACTAATCGGGGAAACTAGATGCCCTGCCGACAAGATTTTTAGTCTTGCTCGGCAGGATATGTACAGAAGAGAAGGTTAACTTCCCTTCTATTGCCCTTCAGGCAGGAAAATTTAGTGTAAAATGTATTCTAGCCTCAATTAGTAGTAACTCTTTCATTTCCAAATCGATGCTCGCTTAAATAGGTTTGCGAAACAAAGTAACCTCTTCAAATGAGGCGATTAGTAAACACATTGAGATTTTCGGGATAGTAAAGATCCTTATTCGAGCAAACAGCAAAATGAAGTCCACTCTGGTGTCATTTTCCGTAATTCAAGGAGAATTTGATTTTTTGGTAATTGGTAATAATTTGTTTCAACTTCTAGGTTTAAAGTTTGATAACGGGAGACAAAATATATTGTTCCCTATGGAAAACGAAGTTAGTACTATACCTGTACAGGTGTACAGTATAGTGCCGGAAACTGCTCGTGCATTCAACCACTGCTATACAACCACTCCAGCAGGTAGCCCTCTCTGTAGAATTCAAGTTCATGGGCAAACCATTACGGCATTAGTTGATACAGTCAGTAATATTAGTATGGTACATCCGAATGCGTGTAAGCATGTTAATAGCAGTGAACCATTAACAAACGCACTCCATATTTATGGAGCCAACACTGGAAAGTTGGAAACCAGCGGTTCAATTATACTAACCCTGTCATTTGCCAATGTAAGTTTACCTCACACATTTGTCATTTCCACTATATACTCTGTAAATATGATACTAGGTGACGATTTTCTACGAAAATATAACGCATGTCTAACAATGCATGAATGGAAAATGAGACTCCATCATCAGAACAAAGTGTGTGACGTATCCCTGATCGATAGCACCAAGCTCACCTCACAAAAGGAAGAGGAGATATCTGTAGGACAGGTACGCTCCATTGGTTCCAGCTCGGACCAAATAAGACTTTGCGGCCCGCCGTACTTGATTGTTCATGGTCACCAGAGGAACAACCAAAGGACTGTGGAGTAGGTCCTAGCATGGAATGGGGCTATACAGACCCTGCCGAATTATGGACAGCCGAGGCCCGTAACAAATATGAAACACAAACCCATCCTTTCCCGTTATTGAGGAGCCAAATCCCAGAGGATGATTCCGAGGCTCCAGTCCAAAGGACAACGGTACGCGGTCCCAGCACCGCACATTCGCCTTCAGAATCTCGGGAAGGAGAGCTGTACTACCGGAGGCCTCACCCATATTGGTCTCCAGCTGCCGGGGAAGAACCCGTCACACGCCCCACCGTGAGGTCAGTATCTCTACGGTGGTATTGCAGTCCAGTATCATCCTTGGACCCACGGAGTCCAGCCCAATCGTTGGGAAGGAGCAGCCACTCCACCCATGGCAGCCATGCATCCAGCCGACCTGCCTCAGGAAGACCGTCTTCCTGGAATAGTGTGATTTCCACAGGAAGCAGGCGTGTTGTAGACTACCCTAGTTCCTCCAGTACTGGAACTACGACTCCAGAAGACGAGGAGGCGCCAGTCAACAACGCACCACCACAAGCAGAACCTCTAAACAGCGGAAATACGGGAATTCCTCCCGTAAAATATTCACCCTACATGGAGGGATTTGACATTGGTTTGTTTGATTTATTGTAAGCTATATAAATCAATTGTATAGATATACCTTATATGAAAAACACATATGATAATGTAAACTCCAGTTGCACCGTCAGCGGTCATCTAAACGAAAGGATGGAGAATAAAACTCGAAGTGAAAACATGCAATATCCGTGAGTGGCCCTTGGGCCACACCAATATTTTGTCGAACCTCATGTTTCTAGACAACTGGAACGGCAGTGAAGATTCTTTCAGAGCTGGGGTTAAAAACTTTGGAACGGGGAGCTGTACATGCACATCAAGTGCTCAGATCCCACGGCTCAGTACTCCCACTTCTCCTTATCTGGAGAACTGCATCCTCTATTTGAAAAAGTAAGTCATATTTTATTCATATTTTTCATCATCTCATTCATTTTAGCTATGTGTAACAAA
>Ga0210040_10010137_pt1 | contig 10851 bp, 11 predicted proteins | sample CryGeyCG12114_NA_FD_185462 | JGI IMG/M metagenome (GOLD analysis project Ga0210040, IMG submission 185462) | Groundwater microbial communities from aquifer - Crystal Geyser CG19_WC_8/21/14_NA (SPAdes) (version 2) | ecosystem: Environmental > Aquatic > Deep subsurface > Groundwater | place: USA... | reverse complement strand
GGCGAAGCCATGTGACGTGGGTGTCGCTCCGGAGGCCGATGGGCTTTTGCGAGTTTGGGACATTGCGCTGAAATGGCCCTTTCTCCAGTTCCGATTCCGTCCCCTTGATTCTTTCGTCTGCCTGTATTCGCACTTGACCGTACAGCTTGTGCACGGTATGGTCCAACTCTTTATGCTCGGTTTCTCCCGAAGAGCGACTGGTGATTCTCCACACCTGTTCACCTTCTTGCCGATATTTGTCGAACTCCAATCGAGTCATAAGGACGATTTGTGGCGTCACATACTGTGTTTCGAAACGAAATTCGGACCATTTCCACACTCGCTTGCGCTTTTTGTGCCAGCTTCCAATAACTGATTCTGCACACTGCCTGTAGCCATCGGCGGAAGCAAAGATTTGGACAAGTAGTTGTTGTGTCGTGACTAGGAGCGCGATGAGAGAGATGATGAGGGCAACGATTGCAATATTGACCTCAGTCTCGGCCATGGTGACGGGTCTTCGCGATGTCTGCGAAGAGAAAAAGAATATCAGAGGACTGCCGCGAGATATATGTGGGAGGCCTTAGGCTGACAAGCTGCACATGTGGGGGCCATTATGGCTTTCAGGCGTGCTCAGCGAATGGCTGAAGCACTCTCAAACCAAAGGATGCAACGAAGAGAATACTGATTCCAAAGCTATCATGAGCCTGGGCTGGTGTGTAATGATCAGATTTCGGTGGAGTGAAAGCTGTCGTTAAGTGTAAGATCAATGCAGCCTAGCGTCCACGTGCTGGCGCGAAAGTTGGAAATCGCGACCCGAAGCCGACAACGCGCCGAGACCTCACTGTTGTCGTCACCACACCCATCGTCCCTTTTACCACCACAATGAGCAGAGCAAGCATCGAACAAGCCCTCACTGGGCTTGTACCAGCCCTGAACGGGCCTCTGCCTCCAGAATTGATCGAGTTGGCTCTTTCGCTGCTTGCCCGTTCACGCAGCGTTGCGACTTCGCTCAAACCTGACGAAGAGATAGCGCGTCCATATGCATGTGCACAGTTGGCATGCGAGAGGTTCGCAAGACGTATCGTCCTTTAAGATGTAGCTGATTGCGACAGGTCGAAGAAGCGCTTCAACCTTCCATCTATCGTATCACGTCCACCATGCCCTCCACGAATCTACAAGAAGCTATATAACTACCTGAGCAGCGCATTGCCTGCCTCTGACGGTACTCGCGAACCACAGACACCCAGCAAAAAGACCACTTCGGCGCTTGCATCTGCTCGAACGACACCGAAGACACCACTCAGTGGGCGAAAGACGCCACGCAGCGTGAGAAAGCCGGAGGAGAATGCCACTGAGATTCCCCACTGGGTCATGCCTGCGATACGTAGCCTTGTCAAGAAGTTTGATTTTTCGAGCGCTGCGCCACACATCTTCACAGGAGTCGAATCTGTGCTGCCCCTGCTAGCATGCATGTCTGCTGCGGCGGCTGAGACACCCAGCAAGCGACGACAACGGACCACTACTACACCACAAACCACATCCACTGCCGTCTCAGATGCCCGCACACTCGCGCTGATCGCTGTCGTCTTCTTGTACGTCTTCACGAAGATGAAGAACGTCGAAGTCACGCCCGAGCAGTATGGACAATGGCGGGAGACTGCAGTCAACACACTATTGAGTCTCCCTGCTGCAAAGGACATCACGTACGACGCTCTATCCCTCGAAGCTGAAGAGCTAATGCCCATGGCGCAAGCGGAGGGATGGCTGCAAATGGAGTGGTTCTTGAATGTGGAGCCGGCAGAAGATCCGGATGCCATGGAAGGTATTGAAGTTACCGGCGACAACACGCGCAATGGCGCGTCAAAGCGTGTAGCCACGAAGTCTGGTGGAAGCGAATATATCGGGCTGGGCACCATGATGCAGGACGCTACCGATTATCTGGGTGACCGTCAAAGGCAGGACTTCAAGGAATGGAGGGCACGAGTCATGGCTCGTGTGCAAGAGATTGAGGCTGCGTAAGGTCGACGATGTACAAATTTCGACACACGGGCCACGGAAATAGCGGATTCTCGCATCATGTGCTGCACATCGGATCACCAAGATATCGTGCAGGGTCGACCTAGGTGACTGGAACAAACCAAGGCAGCTGTGATCACTATGCGGAACATTATGGTAAGTTAGGTTGCAGCGATTCCTAGGCGACCTCCGAAGACCAGAGAATTGTGCATTCTATCAGTCAGTGGCAAAGGTCGCCATAGGTAACGTCAGAGACCATCATGCAGCCATCTTCTCCAAGGGCGTGTGGCCGGTCTTTGTGATGCGGACACCTCCATCTGGAAATCGAAAAGTATTGCGCCAACATGACGTTCATCCGCTGAGGTTTGTCGGTGTGCTTGGTGCCACGACTAAGGAACGGACACGATCCGGTATTTTTTGTCCTCGCAGGCATTTTGCAACTCTCACGGTGTGTCAATCATCTTTTCCTAATATATCGATACTTCTCATCTCTTCTTCTCGTCTCACTTGCGGTATTCCTCACAATCCCGAAATATCTCACTTTTTGCATCCGTCCTCACATGTCTCCGTACGACGCTCCAAAATGTAACTTATTTAGCTCCTTGTCTGACGGTAACAGGGACTAATCCTCCTCACCGCTCTGGCCACCCAATAAGTGCGCATAAAGGTACATCGAAATAGCAAACAGCACTTACGCCTCCTGTGCTATTGTCTCCAATAAATGATTTTGTAGGACCAACGGCGTTTGCATCAGGCGGTCAACGATGAGACATCCTCGACGTACAGGCGAACACGTCAACACCGCCTGATCGACGAACCGTTACGCTTGAGCTATACTCGCGATCAAAATGCGCATGAGATGCTTGCCACGACTCATTCGTTACGGCGGCGAGCATACGCTGAAAGTGGCCACAGTGTACAACGAACTTCATCCCGATGAGGAAACCAATGTTGCACCAACGCCATGCTGACGACGGGTAGTTGCATTTGACAGCTCGCCTACAGCCGTTTGGAACTGCTGCTCACCCGGAAGCCGATGACGACGCCCTCGACGTATATATGGCTACCACGCACACGACATGCTCAAACGCAGGCTGCCGCTTTCAATATATGGAAAGACCCGCAAAACGCCATCGCGACATTGCCACGACTTGACAAAAGGCATCTTTTCGAGGCACCTACCCCATTCACTCGAAAGCCAGCAGACTATTCAAGCATTCATATACTATTTAAACGAACATCCTCACCGCTACGAATCGTCACCGAGTCAACACTCATCGCCCATCATGCTCCTCCCATACCTCCTCACAACAATCTTCTCCGCCATCCCATCCACCACATCCCTACCCACCGACTCGGTCGCTTCCTACGACCCACCACCGTACAATTGCGGCTATGTCCTCTTCATGCGCAATGAAAATGTACATACCAGCCTGTCTGCACTCGACCGCTGCGAGCCCGTGTACTTCAACGCTACTTCGAAGAGATATATGGAAGCCTTCGCATACCATTTGTACGGCGGATGCGAGTGCAGGTTTTTTGAGTAAGTTTGCCGTTTATATCTGAGGGAGGGTACTGGGCTAACGTCGGTGGGAATAGGGCTATGAGTTCTTGTTTGAACAATGTTGCTACGCCCGTATTTACGGGCCCGACGGATGAGGATATGGGGAAGGTGTTGGACTTTGAGGACCCGAAGCCGAAGTGGTATAGTTGTAAGCTGGAGAAGGAGATGAAGGTAGATTGAAGGAATGGATGGTGGAGTGAGTACTCATACATGGCTATGTGGTATCTTGCTGACTTGACAGAAAAGAATCCCCATGTATTCCCACGCTTTGTGTAGTAACGGACCATGTCTCTAGACTCGTGGTCACGCAGCCAGTCTCTTCTCCTCCGTCTTTCTTATGAGCCGTCGGAGCATCTCTGTTCTCTCCTCTACTTTCCTTTTACTCCTCATTCACATGTACTCACTCGACACCGTCACGTTACCGTCGTAACGAAAGGTATGCACCCGAAGAAAACTCCGCTTCTCCAGCCCCCGCCGCTTGACCATCTGGGCCGGCCCAGGTCCGTGTCCCGGATTGTTTGTATTCTCTCTGGTGTTCGGATCCTCATCGCTTGGGCCTGGTGTCGGATGCGGCTGCGCGGGCGGATCCGGAGGCCGTGGAACTGCTTGAGCGAGGTCTTCGACTGTGAAGAACATGCACGGCGCCCTGCTGCTGCTAGAACACTCGAACACCCACACCGCGTCGATTTGCTTCAATCCGATGATGTTTTTCCGCTGGATGAGGAAGTGCGCGAAGCCGGCGCCGTTCGGGCTTGCTGTCTCGAATCTTAGTGTACGGCAAGTGTTGTGCGTGTAGGTACGTACACAAAAGCGCCTTCCCCTCATCCGTACTCATCTCGAACCTCTCACCACGCCTGGTCAGGTCCTTACCCCTAGCATCAAGCGCGCGTCTCATCAAAGCCAGCGTTGTCGGGTTCTCGATCGAAAGCGTGATGAAGTATTGTACGTTGTGCCGCTTATTCTCGGGGATGTAGAACTCCCACTGGGCCCACATCATGTCGGAGGACTTTTGCATCTCTGGCAGCTCGGACGAGGAGTAGTCCCACGGATGCAGCTTTTGCAGCGAGTCCCATGGGCCGAGACGGTTTTGGGTCATGATGCCTATGAGGGAAGTCAGCTCGAGATGTTTCATCGAGGTTGCGAGCACGTTACCTCCTTCCTCCGTAACAGCCATATAAAAATACGCGCCAGTCATCTATCTCCCTATCAGCATCACCACACCACACCACACCAAACCTTTCCACTTACCCTCCTCTTCACCCCATTCGGATCCACATACGTCTGATCCTCCTTCCTCACCCTCTCCTCCAGCAACGGATCCCAATGCGTAATAATCGCAGCATGCCACTTCCCCCCCTCCTCAACACACTTATCCGACACGCCCGCATCCCTTAGCCACGGCGCAATGCCCCAGAATCCGTTTTCTTGGAAGTCGCGGTACTCGGAAGTGGAGGCGTACATTTGGTAGCCCCAATTCAGCATGGAGTGCAGATTGTACGGACTCTGTGCTGTGGTTTGTGGGTTGGGGAGCATGCGTCCGACGTCATAGTCGGAGTAGGACATCTGGGCGATCATCTTGCGGCCCTTGCAGATGTAGCGTTTCCAGACGTCGTCCGCGGCGGGGGCGGGGGGCGCGCCGTACCAGCCTGTTTCGGGGCTGAGGAGGGTGAGGAGAGAGGGGTCGGAGAAGTAGGGAAGCTTGGTGATGTTGGTTGATGAGGGTGGTGGGTTGGGTAAGGGTTCTTCGCGGCGAGGAGTGCTGGCGTCGCCTAGAGTGAGGCTGAGAAGGCTCAAGAAAAGGATGAGGAGTGGCAAGCGCATGGTTGCCAAGGTTTTGTGCAGGTACGTGGGATCTGACTGGTGTGTAGTATGGTGTAACAAATACTAAATGTAGATAGGAAGAGACGTGCTATGAACTTTGCGATGGCTCCCAACATGCCTATATCGCCAAGTGAGGGAGATTGCGAGCGCGAATTTAGAGGTGAGGGCGCATGTTTGATGATCTCGGATCATCATTAGCGACGTCGAGCTATGACAACGTCGCAATAGGCTCACAGTAAGTCTTTCTTTGGCAAACTATTGTCTGGCTAAACACCCCTAGGGCTAACATACAATTATGCAGAATTCATGATGTTCACCTAGTGTAGTTACCTCACTGCAATGAACGTTGACGATATATTCCTTGATAACGAGTAGGACTGAGATGTCTCGGATGAGTAAGTCGAAGAACCCCTTCCAGAAAAGTGTCTATTTATCTTGAAAGCTGCACTTCCCGTCTTTCCTTCCTAATCATTGAGTCTTTCTACTTCCCTTATATCCCATTTCCCTGTTCCCGACCGCTCTATGTAACCATCAAGTCTTGCCCCTGATAGTTCATGATCTTTCACACATACTGACTCGACACCGTCACATTCCCATCGAAGCGGAACACATGCTCTCGGATCAAGTTCTTCTTTGCCGGTGCTCGCTTCTCCTCCGCTCGAGCAGCTTGCTGTTGCGGTTGAGGGCGTGGCACAGTTTGCGTAGGACCAATCGTGAACATGAGGCACGGAGCGTGCGATCTAGACGAGCACTCGAAAGCGTACACGCCCGTCACGGTCTTCATCCCAATCTGGTTCTTGCGCTGGATCAGGAAGTGCGCTACACGCGCTCCATTCGGCGAACCTACACATCCAACGTCAGTACCATATCCCCTCAACCATCATCCCCCATTTCTCATGACACTTACCCAACAGCGCCAACGCCCCATCAGTATTCATCTCAAACCTCCACGGCGCCGTACTCAACTGCTGCCCCGCACTATCCATCGCACGCCTTATAATCGTCAAACTCTGCGGATTGTTAATGCCCAGGCTCATCATGAACTTGACACCCGAGCGCAGATTCTCTGGCACGTAGTACTCCCACATGCCCCACATCATGTCCGAAAGGGCGCGCAGATGTGGTAGTTCGTAGTCTTGGTAGTTTGTGTAGAGGCTGTCGGCGGCTTGCCGGGGCCCGAGAGAGTTTTGCACCATGATGCCGCCTTCGGGGGTTACGGCCATGTAGAAGTATGCGCCGGAGACCTGTTTGTATAATGTCTTAGTCACTATGTTCTCCAAGTTGGTGGAAGAGTAGGATGATAAGGGAACTTACGCGACGAGCATAGCCATCCGGACCATTGTACGTCTGCTGCTGTTTCGGTGGCACAGTGCCGGGCATACCTAGCTGGTAGTGGGTAATGACAGCAGCGCTCCACTGCCCGCCGTCCTCGCGAACCCGGTCGGACACGCCAACATGGCGCAGGAAGTCGGCGACGCCCCAGTATCCGCCGGCTGCGAAGTTGCGGTAGTCTTGGTTCACGCCGGAGAGCACGTAGCCCCAGGGGATGAGGTCTCCTATATAAGGTTCGTTAGCGGAATATATAGTGGTGTTGGAGAGGGTACTACGCACGAAAGTTCCAGGGGCTTGCTGCGGTGTTGGCTGGCGTTGGTAACATCTGACCCACATCGAAGTCGGAGTACGACATCTGCGCCATGAATTTCCGGCCTTTGCACTTCGCTGCTTCCCAGACTTCATCACTGGCTGGGTTGGGTGGGGCACCAGTCCAGCGGCGCTCGTGGTGAGTCGCATTGTCATGGTTATCGGAGGAGGCGGAGGAGATGTTGAGATTCGGTAGTGTGGCAAAGTTTGGAAAGATAGTGTCGCGGGATGCTTCGGCAGAGACCAGGGCGAGCAGGGCCACAAAGAGGAGGAGTTGGGTGAGATGCATGGTTGATACAGTCTTGAGGATGGAGAGGGACCCGGGGAAGGGATATAAGGAGGTACAGAAGAGGATCAGATCTAGCGCGAGGTTGTGTGGTCTAAGAGAAACGGCAAGGTGAGTGATACGATCTCTGACCGCCATATATGAGGGAAACTTGATGCCCGTGAGCTCACTCACTTCAGTCATGCCCACTAGCTCATGGACCATGGTACCTACGGTAGCATTTTGACATGCGAACTACGACACTGACCGCGAATTCGACACTGAGAGCAAAATGACAAGCGCAATGCTACTTCCGAGATACACGCGCTGCGGGTTTTTGACTCTTCCTGTTCGTCATCAGCTTTGATTAAGTGTCCAGGTCCGCGATTCGTATTGTCTTTGAGCGATCAGGTCGCGTCAGCTGAGTGGATGCTGTCTACGTTCAATCTTAGCAAGAGCTGTTCGTTTCCAGTCTCGGATCGCTGGGTCTAGCCAGACATGCAAAATGTCTCGAGTACAATACGCCTTCACCTCCATCCTTTCTCTCTCGCTTCAGGCGCACGGTCCTGCGCTAGTCGCGACACATAAGCTTTCCACCTCGCCATCTTCTACTCACCAACCAACAAATATCAACGCAAAGATCATGCGTCTTCTCACTATCCTCGTGGCCATGGCCGTTGCTGCCATTGCCGCCCCCGCTACCGAATCCGCAATCGACCACCCCAACATCTCCGAGTTTACTCCCAACACCTTCAACGGCTTTTTGCCCATCAACCCCGACCTCACCACCGACGCCGCCAACTGCGAGAAGCCCACACGCTACGGATGCGGCCAGTACATGCTCGAGGACGGCACTCGCCAGGACTTCGTCTCCCAGGTGTACAAGTGCCTTCCGCGCAACCAGATGATCTGCAACCACTTCCAGTACGCGCCGTACAACCCGACTCACCCTGGTGAGCAGAGCAAGATGATTGCGGCCAAAGTCGACCCCGGCTGTACCTGCTACTTCTTCACGTAAGACCTCTTCGCCGCGATACGATGCTTGATACTGATGTTCACAGCGTGCCATGCAACGCCGTCGGCCACTATGGTGAGACTTGGGAGGGTTGGGAAGGTGAGCCGAATGCGCCGCCTTGGAGCCGCCCGGCGTATACCGACAAGGGATTTAGAGGCTGGTGGTGTTATGAGCGATACTAGGGTGGCCATGGAAGCTCTCTCGGCGCAGCTGTGTGCCCAGGTGACCTCAAAACTGAGTTACCGAGTATGGTTTCGGAGTGATGAAGGAGGCAGAGTCGAGCATGACCTAGCTGCCTGAAATCCAATACTTCAATCACATCTATCACACATACCTTTTGCCGTGATCACACAGCATACACGGAGTATCGTCTGCCACGGATGCAGATGTGAGGCGCGGGAACCCAATGTCTGGGTCTCGAAACGGTCAGGATTGTCGTCTTCGGCGGCAACAGAGTTTAACGAATTCAGACAGTCTCGGACCGTCCCGAACGGCCGCTAATATGCGGAGCAGTGCAGAAAATATCTTCTCTTAGCATTGTTCATAGGTCGTCTGGTGTTGGTTCAGCGTAACACACAGCACGAGCGCAGTACGCTGCATACCGTGCAGTAGCATGCCGCCACAAACGCGGAGTGCATGCGCGTAGATAGTTCCACTATCGAATTGCCGATATCGTTTTCGCACAAGAGGTGCCGAGCTTACTTTGTGACACGATCACGTTGTGGATGAAGGTCAACGGAGTCTGTACCCCGCATCGGATTGAGCATATAAGGCGTGGGGCCGGCCTCGATTTCGGTTGGCGCCTGCGGGCGTCTTACGGGCGCAGCCGTCTGACACCCGCAGCGTGATTCATGCTCTCCATGTAAAAGTGTGGCGAGGTTGTAGTTTCCGGATCGGCATCGTTCGATGAACTTGTTGTTGTTTCCGCGCTTGTCGCTGCTTCCGCATAAGAGCTTGCTGCTACGTCCTTCGTTGCTCTTCACACTTTCCTGATCTCAACACGACAGTGTCCTTTCGACGTCTTGTTTCATACTACGATCCTCATCATACAGTCACAGAACTTGACCACTATCATGAAGACTCTCAACTCTCTTCTCCTTGCTTTCCTCCCTCTAGTCGCTGCCAAATGCGGTGCTCCCAACGACAACGTGTGCGCCCAGTTCGTGTTCGCCAACGGCACGGTCTCACAAGATATTCTCATTGATGATGGTGGATGCACTGAACTCCGGAACGGGAACATGATTTCCGGCGTCAAGGTCTACGACTGCTGGTGCGGAATCTGGAGGTCAGTACTTTCGGAGCCGGTGAGCAGTGCGTTTGCTGACTGAAGCAGTGCATCTTCATCGGCCGCTTGCAACAATGCCATCGATGACGTTGTTGACCGTATCGATCAGTGTGCGGGGCTAGTAGATGGAAAGATCAAGGGATGGAAATATGTGCCGACGCATGTCAGTTGTTTCAGGCCTTGAAGTGGGTGTACGGGCAGCGGTCGGACGGTTTGTGCATGCTGCATGATACAAGGGCATATATGTGTGAGACATGGTACTTTGCAGCAGAATGATTAAGCAATCGCAGTAATAACAAATGAAGATGCCATCGCCATAGCTCCTTCCAAGTAGACACCTCTCGACAGCCATAGTCCTCATATGATTGCGTCAAAAATCCCAGCCTCCAAACCTCGCCTTGAGACCAAGATGTAACCATGAACTGTTCGCAACCTTGCAGCATCCAGCATCCACGTCCCCACAATATGCGTCATGATCAGAGCACGTTACACATGTAGTTGCCAGTAAACTCTCCATTCCCAAACGACCGGCTACCAGGCCCACGGATGTTCGTGTCAGTAGTCCCACTACCGGAGCACGCATCCCTGTTCTACGGTCAGTCTTCTGCGCTTGCGACTCCGTGCGTTAGTACTTACGCGCCGTAAAAGCAGATGCAGCCTTCATTGACCGTCATCTGGTCGATGAAGCCAGAGTTTCCGCGACATTCTCCGTCGTTCTTAGGCATGTCTTCTCCGCCGCTGCCGTGGAACGTGATGTGACCGCAAGTCTTCGGTTTCTTGTCTTTAGCGGTGACGGTGGCGGAAAGTGTCGTGAGGAGGACGGTGATGAGTATGAGGAAATGCATGGTGATGTCGATGTAGTGATCTGTAAGTCGTGGTGAGGGTTTACGAAGACTGCAGGTGCGTGAAGTATACGGATGTCGGGAAAATCTACGAATAAAAGTACTGGACACATGACTATTTAAATACTAAATCAAACAATTGACGGCCCTGTTCGCAGCATTGTGATCGTTTGCTACGCATTCACTGCGCGTCACATGTGGAAACGTCCACCTTGACACATTCACGTCACATCCTTGAAGCAAAACAGTCTATGAGATTAAACCCCCGCGTCGGCATGTAGCGAGAGAAGTTTCGCGAGTTTGGAGTTGATTTCGATCACGAAGGTTTGTTTGACTCTAACCAATTTCAGTACCACAATCGCTCCTGCTCACTGATCGTCTCCGTCGAAAAAGCCACCAAAGATAAGATTGCAGTTGCCATAT
>Ga0210040_10010136_pt1 | contig 10852 bp, 12 predicted proteins | sample CryGeyCG12114_NA_FD_185462 | JGI IMG/M metagenome (GOLD analysis project Ga0210040, IMG submission 185462) | Groundwater microbial communities from aquifer - Crystal Geyser CG19_WC_8/21/14_NA (SPAdes) (version 2) | ecosystem: Environmental > Aquatic > Deep subsurface > Groundwater | place: USA... | reverse complement strand
GTGCCCACGCGCTGACCGGCGAAGACAGCGGCATGCGCTATGCCGTGGGCGACCTGCTGCCGCTGCGCCTCGCCGAAGCCAATCCGCTGACCGGTGCGCTCAAGTTCGAAGTGCCCGAGAGCGACGGTCAGGCGATCGAACCGCGCGGCCGTCGGCCTGAAGGCGCGCGGCGTGCATCACGTAAGGACGGACAGCACGAAACCGGCCGGCGGGGACGGCCAGGCAACATCCGCCACCAGGGCCGCGGCAAGGGCAAAGGCAAGCGCTAGGCGGAACAGCGGAGCATGCGCTTGGTTGATCCGGGAAGAGGAGAAATCATGCTCATACCCGGCCAGGAAGTCCCCGATCTCAGCCTGCCGCTGACCATCCAGGCACGCTTTGAGCTTTCGAAGCAGAAGCCGCAGAACTTCACCCTGCTGATCTTCTATCGCGGCAGCCATTGCCCGATCTGCCGCCAATATCTGGAAGAGATCGCTGCCCGGCTGGGCGACATCACCGATGCCGGTCTCAGCCCATTCGCGATCTGCATGGACAGCGAAGAGCGGGCAATGGTGGTCGATCGCGACTGGCAGACGGGCGACCTGCCGCTCGTCTACGATCTGCCCGAGGAGGAGGCGCGCCGCTGGGGGCTCTACATCTCCTCCCAGCGCGACGGCAGTAAGGAGCCCGACACATTCTCCGAGCCGGGCCTGTTCCTGATTCGCCCGGACATGACGCTGTTCTTCGCGCAAGTGCAGAGCGGGCCGTTCACCCGTCCGTCGATCGATCAGCTGCTCGAAGGCGTCAAGCTCGTGGTGGAAAAGGATTATCCGGCACGCGGCACGGCGACCTGACGTGCCGCGCCGAAGGCTCAGCTCAGCCGATCGATTTCCTCGTCGCTAAGCGAACCGGGAACCACGAACAGCGGGCAAGGCATGCTTCCCGCATGCGCAGAGAAGTGCGAGACGAGCGGCCCGGGTATGCCCTCGGCCGCACCCAGCACCAACGCGGCAACCTCGTCGTTCTGCTCGAGATATTCGGAGATCACCTGCTTGCCTTCACCCACCCGCACGGTGATCTGCGGCGTGGCGCCGCCCTCGCTGATCAGTTCGCCCGCGGCGCTGTTGGCCAGCACTTCGGCCCGGTTGCGGGCCTCTTCCTCGATCGTCGCCTGAACGTTGCCGAAGGCATTGAAGGCCTGCTTGGGCACGATCGCCAGCAAGTGCACGGCGCCCCCCGTGCGCGCCGCACGCCGCGCAGCAAAGCGCAGCGCAACATGCGCTTCGGCGGATTCGTCGATGACCACCAGATAGACACGCATTTGTTGTCTCTCCCCCGCGCCGATATCGAACCAAAGCCGGCACCGCGCAAGAACCTTGCGAGCGGCCGGCAAATTGGCCAGAGACGGCGCACGCGAATTGGCTACGGAAGAGGATAAAGCGCGCGCCATGTCCATCGCCATCAAGATGCCCGCCCTTTCCCCGACCATGGAAGAGGGCACACTCGCCCGCTGGCTGGTGAAAGTGGGTGACCAGGTCTCCTCCGGTGACATCATGGCCGAGATCGAGACCGATAAGGCGACCATGGAATTCGAGGCGGTGGATGAGGGCATCATCGCCCACATCGCCGTCGAGGAGGGAACCGAGGGCGTGAAGGTGGGCACCATCATCGCCACTCTCGCCGAGGAAGGCGAGGATGCCGCAGACGTGAAGCCGATGAGCGAGGGTGCGCAGGACGCGTCGTCCGCGCCCAAGGCCGAAGCCAAGGCTGGGGTGGGCGGTACGCCGCCGGTTGGGAGTTCGCCCGGCCCCGAGGGGCAAGGGCCGACGCCTTCGAGCGCTTCGCCGGAAGGGAAGGGCCAGGCGCCTGCAGCAGCGGCCAGCGCGACTTCGGGTGCGGCATCGGACGGTGATCGCGTGCTCGCGTCTCCGCTCGCGCGCAGGATCGCAGCCGACAAGGGCCTCGACCTTGCAGCCGTCAGCGGTTCCGGCCCCAATGGCCGCATCGTCAAGGCCGATGTGGAGAATGCCCAGCCTGGCGCGAAGCAGCAGGCTGGCGCACAGCAGGCCTCCGCTGGTGCGGCCGCCACGCCTACTCCGACCGCCGTCGAACGCGAGCTCGCGCCCTCGGTCGAGCCCAAGGCGCAGGCGGCACAGGATTTCGGCATTCCCTACGAGGAGGAGAAGCTCTCCTCCATGCGCAAGACCATTGCGCGCCGCCTTACCGAATCGAAGCAGCAGGTCCCGCATATCTACCTCACGGTGGACATCCGGCTCGACAAGCTGCTCAAGCTGCGTCCCGAGCTCAACGCAGCGCTCGAGCCGCAGGGTGTGAAGCTCAGCGTCAACGACATGCTGATCAAGGCGCTGGCCAAGGCGCTGGTGGCCTGTCCCAAGTGCAACGTGCAATATGCAGGGGACAAGCTGCTCAAGTTCACCCGTGCGGACATTTCCGTGGCGGTGTCGCTTCCCGCGGGTCTCATCACCCCCATCGTGGTGGATGCCGGCAGCAAGGCGATCAGCGCGATCTCGACCGAGATGAAGGATCTCGCCGGCCGGGCCCGCGAGGGCAAGTTGCAGCCGCACGAATATCAGGGCGGCACGGCGAGCCTCTCCAATATGGGCATGTACGGCATCAAGCAGTTCGAGGCGGTGATCAACCCGCCCCAGGCCATGATCATGGCCATCGGCTCGGGCGAGAAGCGGCCCTACGTGGTCGACGATGCGCTGCAGGTCGCCACAGTGATGTCTGCCACCGGCAGCTTCGACCACCGCGCCATCGACGGGGCCGATGGCGCCGAGCTGATGCAGGTGTTCAAGCAGCTGTGCGAAGCGCCGCTGGGGCTGGTGGCGTGAGGAACCGGACGTGGTGCCAGTCATCGCGGCTGCCCTGCTGATTCTGGCGCAGGGGCTGGGTCCTTCCACGCGCGTCGAGCAGGTGCCCCTCATCGGCAATGAGGGGCCTGATCTCGACGCCTGTATCGGCATCGGGCGAATTGCTACGCTCGAACCTAGTCTCCCGGTGCGCGAGCAGCCGGACGATTATGCGCGCGAGAAGGACCGCTTGGCGCCCAGCACGCTCGTATGGTTATGCGAAAAGGGTGGCGGAGAGACGGGCGAGGACTGGCAGGGTATCGTCTATCCGTCGGGCGAGCACCAGGAGCTTGGCGATTGCCGCGTCAGCTCGCCCGTTTCGGAGCCTCGGCCCTATGCCGGTCCGTGCCGTTCGGGCTGGGTGATCGCACGCGATATTCGCCTGGTGGCCGGCTGATGCCTTCGAGTGACGAGGTGCGCCGGGGCCTTGATCCCGCGATCCGCGTGGTCGCCATGCCGGCCGATGCCAATGCCTATGGTGATATTTTCGGCGGCTGGCTGATGAGCCTGATGGACAATGGCGCCGGCCTCACCGCAGCGCGCTTCTCGCGCGGCAGGGCGGTGACGGTGGCAATGGACGGGATGGAGTTCCATATGCCGGTCAAGGTGGGCGACGAGGTTTCGGTCTATACGGCCATCGAGCGTATCGGCCGGACGAGCATGACGATTGGTGTCGAGGCCTGGAGCCGTCCGCGTCATGCGGAGGAGGCGAACAAGGTGACGCAGGCCAAGTTCACCTTTGTCGCCATCGACGGGAACGGGCGGCCCCGATCGGTCAGTCCGGCGCCTGCAGAGATTTAGGAGCACTTCACGTGGCAGATAATTACGACGTCATCGTTCTCGGCTCGGGCCCCGGCGGATATGTCGCGGCGATCCGCTGCGCGCAGCTCGGCCTCAAGACCGCCATCGTCGAACGTGAATTGCTGGGGGGCATCTGCCTCAACTGGGGCTGCATCCCCACCAAGGCTTTGCTGCGTTCGGCAGAAATCTTCCATTATATGCAGCACGCCAAGGATTATGGCTTAGCTGCAAAGGAGATAGAGGCCGATCTTGACGCTGTGGTGAAGCGCAGCCGCGGCGTCGCCAAGCAGCTCAACCAGGGTGTCACGCACCTGATGAAGAAAAACAAGATTACCGTTCACATGGGCGTCGGCACGATGACCGGCCCGACCAGCCTGACTGTGAAAAGCGACAAGGGCGAAGAGAAGCTCTCGGCAAAGCACGTGATACTCGCCACCGGTGCCCGCGCGCGCGACCTGCCGTCCGCTCCGGCCGATGGCAAGCGCGTGTGGACCTATCGCCACGCCATGACCCCGTCAGAAATGCCGACCAAGCTGCTGGTCATCGGCTCAGGCGCGATCGGGATTGAGTTTGCCAGTTTCTACAATGACATGGGCGCCGAGGTCACCGTTGTCGAAATGCTCGACCGCATTATCCCGGTCGAAGATAAGGACGTCTCGGCCTTTCTTGAGAAATCTCTGAAGAAGCAAGGAATTAACATCCGAACTTCAGTGTCGGTGGAAGATTTGAAGGTCAGTGATGGCGGCGTGACGGCCAGGATCAAGGACAAGGCCGGCAAGGTCGACACTGTGGAATACAGCCACATGATCGTCGCCATCGGCATCGTGCCGAATACCGAGAACATCGGTATTGACGACCTCGTGGAGATGGATCGCGGGTTCGTGCAGATCGATCCTTATGGCCGCACCAAGAGCCAGGGCCTCTGGGCGATCGGCGATTGCGTGCCCGGCCCATGGCTGGCGCACAAGGCCAGTCATGAGGGTGTGACCACCGCGGAGGCGATCGCCCGCGAGCTCGGCAACAAGGACGTGCACCCGCATCCCATAGATCGCAATGCAATTCCCGGCTGCACCTATTGCCACCCGCAGGTCGCCTCGGTCGGCATGACCGAGGCGAGGGCGAGAGAGGAGGGCTACGAGGTCAAGGCCGGCACGTTCCCGTTCATCGGCAACGGCAAGGCAATCGCGCTGGGTGAGCCCGAAGGAATCATCAAGACCGTGTTCGATGCCAAGACCGGCGAGTTGCTGGGCGCGCATATGTGCGGGGCCGAAGTAACCGAGCTCATTCAGGGCTACACGGTGGGCAAGGTGCTCGAGACGACCGAGGCCGAGCTGATGAACACGGTCTTTCCGCATCCCACCCTGTCCGAGATGATGCACGAGAGTGTGCTGGCTGCTTATGGCCGTGCGGTGCACATCTGACGGAAACCGGACGTTTTAGAACGCGTTCTCCAGCTCAGGAGACGATGCGATGGAATTCGAGATTCTCGACGAGCCGAGGATAGACGAAACCGATGGCGAGGGCGGTGTCGTTCCCCTTCGGCGGGGACTGACCGAACAGAACGGCGTCCTTGCCGTGGAGGAATCCGACGAGGACGACCGCGCGCTTCACATTCCGGAGGAAGAGCGGGGCTGAACTTACACGCAGTATAGAGGTGGTGCACGCGGACAAGCGTGCGCCCGTCGCTCGTTCAACCGCTTGGGTCCTAGCTGCCGGTCATAGTCTGGCAGATTTACGCTGACTCGTCCGAACAGGCGATCGCAGTCTTTCGGCCCAAAAGCGCACTTCATAGATCGACAGGCGGAGCGGCGGGTTTGCCACTCCGCCTGCGATACAGGTCACAGCCGGGGCGGCCCGCTCACTCGAACAGCGTGGGGTCCGGCTGCATGTCGGGATTTTCTGCAACCATCTCGGAGAAGGGCTTGAAGCCGCAATTCTCTTCCTCGCAATAAGTGACGGTGTGGATGTAGCGGATCTTGCCGTCCACTATCCGGAATGTGTGGCTGTCAGGCCGTTGATTTTGCCCGAATTTCAGGAACACATTCACCGCGCCCTTGACCGGATCGACGATATACTCCCGGTCCACCAGGTCGATATTCTCGGGAACGCCGACATTGCAGCTGTCCGTCGGTTCGCCCCGGCCCGTATAGACGCCCCCTTCCAGGCGCGCGCAGGGCTCGCCGAAGGGCACTTCCACACTCTTGTCCTTGAACAGGTCGAGATAGGCATCCGCCGCCGCAATCAGCTCCTCGCGCGTGGCCTGCTGATCTTCCGGAAGGTCGCTCCAATCCTCCCGCCGCGCATATTCGTAAGTCGCTTTGGCATCGAACAGCCAGTCACCCTTGTCGGTGACGATGTTGTTGAACGGACCCACTCCGAAAAAGCCGTTGCTGATCTGAGTGGCCAGAACCATCGGGCGTTCGGCATCGAGAATCACGGCTTCGACATAGGTCTTGCAGTTCGTCGTATCGAGCAGCGCCATGTGCCAGTCCACCTGGCGCGGCTTGTCGAGGAAGGCGCCGAGGGACGAGCGTGTGAAGTTCTCGTTGTAATCGACCCATTCACCCAGCTTCATTTCGGTCATGCGACCCGCTTCGACCGCGCGAACCCAGCTGTCGCTCATCTCCGTGAGCATCTCGCGCGTGCAGCCCTGCGCCGCAACCTGCTGGCTGAAGGTCAGGCCGGCAAGCAGGGCGACTGCGCGCAAAGATTGGCGTTTCATGATCATCTTCTCCCTCCGAATTTGTCCGCGTACTCGGAGGGGCCCCGGCTGTTGCTCCGTCGCCCGTCATTCCCGGTACGCTCGTGTCGTGGTCGAAGTCTTATCGCATCGATTTTCACAAGTCACCTGCTGCATCAAGTACCGCAATGCCACGGGAAGAGCGCCCCAGGCTTCCTGCCGAACAGAACGCATCCGCGGTGCCTTGCCAGATTCGCACGGGCTGCGTAACGGACGCGACACGCAAGATGCGGACAGGTGGCAGAGCGGTTGAATGCACCGGTCTTGAAAACCGGCAAGGGTGGAAGCCCTTCGTGGGTTCAAATCCCACCCTGTCCGCCATGCGAGGCTTCGATCATCCGCGGAGGGTATACGCGCAGTCAGCAGCAATACGCCTGACCTCTGGCCACTCGCAGGCAGCAGCGGCCGGGCTTTATATCCAGCAAGTGCGGGCGTGGAAGGTTTGCAAGCGCGGCAGGTCATGCAATGAGAGCGGGCATGCGATCATTCGGATTCGGCTTTGCCATTGCCGTGCTTTCCATTCTCACGGCCCCGGCCTGTGCCCAGAACACCTCCTTCGAGGCGTATCTTGCCGAAGTTGCGAGCAAGGCGCGCAGCGAAGGAGTGAGCCAGGCGACGATCGAGGGGCGGCTCGCCAATCTGGCGCCCAGCACCCGGGTGATCGCGCTTGACCGGGACAATGCGCCTTCGGGCGGCGGAGGGAGCAACAGCTTTCCTGCGCTCGCGCCTTATATCGAGAGCCACAATACGCAGGCGCGCATCTATGGCGGGAAGCGGACCTATGCCCGCCTTCGTTCGCTGGCGAACCAAGTGGAGCGGCAATATGGTGTGCCGGCGCCCATCCTTCTTGCGATCTGGGGGCATGAGACCGCGTATGGCGCGGTCATGGGAAACTTCGACCTGGCGCAGGCGCTGGCGACGCTCGCCTGGGAAGGCCGGCGCCGCCCGTTGTTCGAGCGCGAGCTCATCGACCTGCTCAAGATCGCCGATAGCGGCGTCGCCAATCATGCGCTCACCGGCAGTTGGGCGGGCGCCTTCGGCAATCCGCAATTCCTGCCGTCGGTCTACCTGCGTCTCGCAGTGGATGGCGATGGCGATGGCGACAAGGACATCTGGAGCTCGGATGCAGACACGCTCCACTCCATCGCCAATTACTTTCGCGATGCCGGATGGCGTTCTGGCCAGCCATGGGGCGTGCGCGCCTTCGTTCCCAACAGCGTCAACCGTGCGGCGATCGAAAGCCCGCTGGCATCGCCCATCTGCCCGCGCGTGCATATGCGCCACAGCCGCTGGATGAGCGTGGCCGAGTGGCGGGAGCAGGGCGTCGTGCCGCAGGGCGCCATTCCCGAAGATGCCATGGCTGCCTTGTTCGAGCCTGATGGACCGGCCGCGCCGGGCTATTTGCTGACGCAGAATTACCGCGTGATCCTGGAGTACAATTGCTCAAATTATTACGCCATGAGCGTAGGCCTGCTGGCAGACGCGATCGCCAACTGACGCGTCTCACGCATCTCCGGCAGCTCAGCTCGCCAAGTGGCGGGAGGACTCGTATAGCGCGCGGCGAATCTTCACGGGCAGGGGTGACTGGAGCGGTTTTGAAGCGGTTTACGATTTTTCTGGCAGGCATGGCGGCGCTCCTTCCGGGTGCGTCCCTGATGCCTCCCGCGCTCGCGGCCCAATCGGTCCCAATGGCAGGCGTGCCGGCGCCCGTGCCGGCCGATATCCCGGTGGCGCTGCTCGTCGATTTGTCCTCGCACCAGATCCTGTTCGCGCGAGAAGCGGGGCGGCGCTTCATGCCTGCCTCGGTCACCAAGGTGATGACGGCCTACACCGCCTTCAAGCTGATCGGCGAGGGCAAATTGTCCCAGAAATCGCACGTGCTGATCAGCCAGCAGCTTGAGGACGAGTGGTCGGGCGAGGGCTCCTCGATGTTCCTCAAGGCCGGCGAGAAACCCACGATCAGTGAGCTGATCTTCGGCAGCACTACCGTTTCCGGCAACGACGCGACAGTGGCCCTCGGCATCGCGGCGACCGGGTCGCTGGCTAATTGGACGGCGCTGATGAACCGCAATGCCGCCGAGCTCGGCATGAATGAGAGCCATTTCCACAGCCCCAACGGCTACCCCGACCAAGGGCGCACATTCACCACCGCGCACGATCTGGCGCTGCTCGGCGAAGCGCTGGTCGTCCGGTACCCGAAGCTCTACGAGCGCTATTTCGGCAATCACGGGTTCCAATGGCGCAACATCGTCCAGTCCAACCACGATCCGATCACCGGGCGCGTTGAAGGCGCGGACGGGTTGAAGACCGGCTTCACGAACGAAGCGGGTTATACGTTCATCGGCTCGGCAGAGCGTGACGGGCGAAGGCTCATCATGGTGCTGGCAGGCTCGCCGAGTTCTGCCCTGCGCAACAAGGCAGCGATAGACTTCATCGAGTGGGGTTTCGCCCGGTTCGGCTCGCGCCGCCTGTTTGCCGAGGGAACGCTGGTGGGTGAGGCACAGGTGCAGGACGGGATGGCGGACACCGTGCTGCTGCGCGCGCCGACCGAGATCGCGGCCACCATTCCGGAGGGCGGCAGCAGCGAGGATGTCAAATTGGCCATCCGCTATCGCGGGCCGATCACCGCGCCGATCGCCAAGGGCGAGCAGGTCGCCCAGCTGCGCATCACCATGCCGGGTTTCGAGCCGGTCGATGTTCCGCTCGAGGCAGCGGACGCGGTCGACAAGGCAAATCCGTGGTATCGCCTGGTCAACGGCCTTTATGCCATGTTCGCCTGATGGGCGGCCGCTTCATCACTCTTGAAGGGGGCGAGGGGGTCGGCAAGTCGACCCAGGCGCGCCTGCTTGTCGAGGCGCTGGCGGCGCGAGGCCTGGAAGCGGTACTCACCCGTGAACCCGGCGGCACTCCGGGAGCAGAGGCGATCCGCGGCTTGCTGCTCGACCCACGAGGGGAGGGCTGGAGCCCTGCTGCCGAGGCGCTGCTCTTCGCCGCGGCGCGCGCCGACCATGTCGATCGGCTGATCCGCCCCGCGCTCGCCCAGAATGCTTGGGTCATCTGCGATCGCTTTATTGATTCCTCACGCGCCTACCAGGCCGGAGAAGGGGAACTGACGGACCAGGATGTCCTGTTATTGCATCGGATCGGTACTGGTGGCCTGATGCCTGATCTTACCCTGCTGATCGAAGTCGGGTTCGAACACGCCGCGGCGCGCCTGGCGCTAAGAGACCGTGGCAAAAGCGATCGGATCGGCGCGCGCGATGCCGCCTACCATGCCCAGGTATCTCGGCGCTTCGACGCGCTCGCGGCTGAAGAGCCCATGCGCTTCGTTCGGATCGACGGAAATGGCGAGCCCGTCGCTGTGCATCACAGGATCATGCAGGCCGTCGAGACGCTCGAGGCGACCAATGGCGATTGAGGCGGCCTTCAAGCATGTCGGCCATGAGGACGCCTGGCGCGCGTGGCGTTCGGCGGCTTCGGGCTCGCGCATGCATCACGGGTGGATCCTCGCCGGTCGCAAGGGCGTGGGCAAAGCGGGGTTCGCCATGGCTGCGGCGCGCGAGCTCGTTGCCGAGCCGGGCGTTGCGCAGATCCAGGGGGCGCATCCCGACATTCATCTCCTGACCAATCTTCCAGCTACGGCTGACGACGAGAAGAAGCGCGAGGAGGGCAAGCCCTACCAGGTCAAGCGCAACATCAGCGTGGACCAGGTTCGCGCCATGCAGCAGCGGTTGACGACCCGGCCGACGCTAGGAAGCCGCCGCGCCATCATCGTCGATCCGGCAGACGATATGGAGAAGGAAGCCTCGAACGCACTTCTGAAAAGCCTGGAGGAACCGCCTGCCGGAACCGTCTTCCTGCTCGTGGCGCATCGGCTCGGACGGCTGCTGCCTACCATCAGATCGCGTTGTCGGCTGCTGCTGTTTCCGCAATTGTCGCCCGAGCAGATGGATGCGGTCCTGCTCGCCCATGCTCCGGAGGCCGATGCGGCCACGCGCGCGGCCGCGAACGCAGCGGCAAACGGCTCACCCGGCGCTGCGCTCGACTTTGTCGAGCTCGACCTTGGCAAGATGCACCGCCTGATGCTGCGTCTCGCCGCCGAGGGCGATGCAGACTTCGCTTTGCGCGGTGCGCTGGCTGAAGCCTTGGGCGCACGACCCGATCGGCGGCGCCAACTCGCCGTTCTCGATCTCGCGCGCGCAGTGATAGCGGACCAGGTGAACGGGATCGACATGGCGCGGATCCCGGACGTGACCCGGGCGCATGGTGAAATCGTCCGGCTGTCAGCCGAGGCGCCGACCTTCAATTACGATCCAGGCCTGTTGGTGATGCAAATCGGCAGCTTGCTCTGCTCCACAGCGGCATCTAGTGAGACCGCCGATGGCTGAGCCCTTTTACCTCACCACGGCGATCCATTACCCCAATGGTCGGCCGCATATCGGTCATGCCTATGAGACGA
>Ga0210040_10010135_pt1 | contig 10852 bp, 10 predicted proteins | sample CryGeyCG12114_NA_FD_185462 | JGI IMG/M metagenome (GOLD analysis project Ga0210040, IMG submission 185462) | Groundwater microbial communities from aquifer - Crystal Geyser CG19_WC_8/21/14_NA (SPAdes) (version 2) | ecosystem: Environmental > Aquatic > Deep subsurface > Groundwater | place: USA... | reverse complement strand
GGTCCAGGTCGCGATCCTCAGCTCGCGCATCGCGACGCTGACCGAGCACTTCAAGACCCACAAGAAGGACAACCACGGCCGCCGTGGCCTTCTCAAGATGGTGGCGCAGCGCCGCCGCCTGCTCGACTACGTCAAGGGCAAGGACGAAAGCCGCTACCAGGCCCTCATCGAACGCCTGGGCCTGCGCCGCTAAGCCGAGATCCCGCCGCGCCCCCCGAACCGAACCCGGGGGGCGCGGTTTCTATTTCCAAGGACGGCGCCGGCCGGGCTCGACCGGCGCCTTGCAGACACAGAGCCAGGGGCAATGCGGCCCCTCCGAAAACCCGCCCCCTCCGGACGAGAGAATGACTGGGGGCAAGAGGGCCGACACGCGGCCCGGAAGGACATCCGATGTTCAACGAAGTCAAGAAATCCATCCAGTGGGGCAACGAGACGCTCACGCTGGAAACGGGCAAGGTCGCCCGCCAGGCCGACGGCACGGTCATCGCCACGCTGGGCGAGACCTCTGTCATGGCCAACGTGACCTTTGCCAGGGAGGCGAAGCCGGGTCAGGACTTCTTCCCCCTGACCGTCCACTACCAGGAGAAATTCTACGCGGCCGGCAAGATCCCCGGCGGCTACTTCAAGCGCGAGGCGCGCCCCTCCGAGAAGGAGACGCTGACTTCCCGCCTGATCGACCGCCCGATCCGCCCGCTCTTCGTCGAGGGCTTCCGCAACGAGGTGCTCGTGATGTGCACCGTGCTGAGCCATGACCTCGTCAACGAGCCCGACGTGGTGGCGATGATCGCGGCCTCGGCGGCGCTGACGCTCTCGGGCGTGCCCTTCCGCGGCCCCATCGCCGCGGCCCGCGTGGGCTTCGTGGACGGCAAGTACGTCCTGAACCCCGCCGTGGACGACATGCAGGACCTGCGCTCCAAGCCCGAGCAGCGGCTCGACCTCGTGGTCGCGGGGACCCAGGACGCCGTGATGATGGTGGAATCGGAGGCCTACGAGCTGTCCGAGGCCGAGATGCTGGGCGCCGTCACCTTCGCGCACGAGCAGATGCAGCCGGTGATCGACCTCATCATCGACATCGCCGAGGAAGCGGCCAAGGAGCCCTTCGACTTCCAGCCCGTGGACTACTCGGCGCTCTCCGCCCGGGTCCGTGAACTGGGCGAGACGGCGATGCAGCAGGCCTTCGCCAACCGCGTCAAGCAGGACCGCGTGGCCGCCATCGACGCCGCCGTCGACACGATCAAGGCCGGCCTCACCGACGAGGAGCGGGCCAACCCGAACCTTCGCTCGGCGCTCAAGGCCCTGGAGTCGAGCGTGCTGCGCGGCGACATCGTGAAGGGCGGGCGCCGGATCGACGGGCGCGCGCTGGACGTGGTGCGGCCGATCGTCAGCGAGACGGGGCTCCTGCCCCGGACCCATGGCTCGGCGCTGTTCACGCGCGGCGAGACGCAGGCCCTGGTCGTGACCACCCTGGGGACCGGCGACGACGAGCAGTACATCGACGCGCTCCACGGCAACTTCAAGTCGAACTTCCTGCTGCACTACAACTTCCCCCCCTATTCCGTGGGTGAGGTCGGGCGCGTGGGATCGCCGGGCCGTCGCGAGATCGGCCACGGCAAGCTCGCCTGGCGGGCGCTCCAGGCCGTGCTGCCGCCGGCGACCGAGTTCCCCTACACGATCCGCGTCGTGTCGGAGATCACCGAGTCGAACGGCTCCTCCTCGATGGCCTCCGTCTGCGGCGGCTCCCTGTCCATGATGGACGCGGGCGTGCCGCTCAAGGCGCCGGTCGCGGGCGTGGCCATGGGCCTCGTCCTGGAGGACGACGGCCAGTGGGCAGTGCTCACCGACATCCTGGGCGACGAGGACCACCTCGGCGACATGGACTTCAAGGTCGCGGGCACCGAGGCCGGGATCACCTCGCTCCAGATGGACATCAAGGTCGCGGGCATCACGCCCGAGATCATGGGCAAGGCGCTGGAGCAGGCCCGCGCCGGCCGGCTGCATATCCTGGGCGAGATGTCCAAGGCGCTGACGCAGGCCAACTCGTTCTCCGTCCACGCCCCGCGCATCGAGACCATGACCATCCCGACCGACAAGATCCGCGAAGTGATCGGCTCGGGCGGCAAGGTCATCCGCGAGATCGTGGAGCTGTCGGGCGCCAAGGTGGACATCAGCGACGACGGCACGATCAAGATCGCGTCCTCGAACGGTGACGCCATCAAGAAGGCCTACGACATGATCTACTCGATCGTGGCGGAGCCCGAGGAGGGCGGCGTCTACAAGGGCACGGTCGTCAAGATCGTGGACTTCGGCGCCTTCGTGAACTTCTTCGGCAAGCGCGACGGCCTCGTGCACGTCAGCCAAATCGAGAACAAGCGGCTGAACCACCCCTCGGACGTCCTCAAGGAGGGCCAGGAGGTCTGGGTGAAGCTCCTGGGCTTCGACGATCGCGGCAAGGTGCGCCTGTCCATGAAGGTCGTCGATCAGGCGACCGGCAAGGAGATGGCCAAGGAAGAGCAGCCCGCGGCCGAGTGAGGCCGGGGCCCTTTCCCCGTTTCAAGGCCCCGGCAGCGATGCCGGGGCCGTCTGTTATCCGATGACGGCGGGTTTCCCGGCCTTCCGCAGGGGCGGCCCATGTCCTACTTTGGTCACGATGGCGGCCGAGGATCGAATCGCCGCCCCAAGGGATGTGACACCATGCTGAGCCGTCGACGCTTCATCGCCTCCTCCGCCCTGACGCTCGCCGCCGGGCCTCTCCTCGCGCAGGAGCTCGTCTCGGCCGAGACGCCCCTGATCGAGGACCCGGGCCCCCTGCGGCTCGACATCGGGCCCGCGGCGGTGGAGGCTTCCATGACCCTGCCCCCCACCATGGAGGGCGACTTCGAGATCCCCGAGCGCTACCGCGCGACGGTGGTGCAGGTGGCGCCGGGACTGGTCCCGAACGACATCCACATCGTCCCGGCGAGCTACCATCTCTACTACATCCTGCCCGGCGACTACGCGATCCGCTACGGCGTTGCCGTGGGACAGGAGGGCCTGGGCTGGCACGGTCAGGCCACCATCGGCCGCAAGGTCGAGTGGCCCTCCTGGCGGCCGACCGACGAGATGATCGAGCGCAGCCCCGACCGCTACGCCAAGTACGCGGACGGGATGCCGGGCGGCCCGGAGAACCCGCTGGGCGCTCGCGCACTCTACTTCTTCCAGGGGGAGCGGGACACGGCGATCCGGGTCCATGGGACGCTGGACCCGTCCTCGATCGGGCACCAGGCCTCGAACGGCTGCTTCCGGATGTACAACAGCCACGTCATCGACCTCTACAACCGCGTGCCCCTGGGATCCCGCGCCTTCGCCTACTGAGGGCGTCGCGCGCCTGCCACGGTGCTGTGGAAAACGTGGGCCGCGGGGCATCCCCGCGGCCCTTTTCCTTGGGGCCTGCTAGGGTGCTCGCGAGCAGAAAAAACGGGCACAGGACCCCATCATGACGACTCGTCGACGCTTCCTTGCGGCCGCGGCCGCGAGCCTTCTCGCGGCGCCCGCCGTGGCGCAGCAGGTCGTGCGCATCCCCCGCGACTGGTTGCCCACCGAGGTGGAGGTCGGCGACAGCCTGCCCGCCGGGGTGATCTACGTCGACGTCGCGGACACCTGGCTCTACCTGGGCCTCGGCGACGGCATGGGGCGGCGCTACAAGGTGGCGGTGGGCGCGCCGGGGCGGACCTTCCAGGGCCAGGCCACCGTCGCGCGCAAGGCCGAGTGGCCCTCCTGGGTCCCCACGCCCGAGATGATCGCGCTGGAACCCCATGTCTACGGGCCCTATGCGGGCGGCCTGCCCGGCGGGCATCCCTACAACCCGCTGGGGGCGCGGGCGCTCTACCTCTACCAGGGCGGGCGCGACACCTTCTTCCGCATCCACGGCACGCCCCAGCCCTGGACGATGGGCCAGAGCTTCTCCTCGGGCTGCGTCCGCCTCATCAACGAGCATGCCGAGGACCTGTACGACCGGGTGCCGCTGGGCACTCAGGTCGTGGCGGCCTGACAAACCCCCGAGGGGGCCCCGCGCGGGACCCCCTCGGGCTCGCACGGCCTCAGGCCGGGAGCTTGGTCTTGCGCAGGTAGGGCAGGACCGTGGTGAAGTCGCCGAACTTCTGGCGGGCCTCGTCGTCCTTGACCGCGACCGGGATGATGACGTCGTCGCCGGGCTTCCAGTCGGCGGGCGTCGCCACGCCATGGCCCGAGGAGGTCTGGAGCGCGTCCACCGCGCGCAGGATCTCGGAGAAGTTGCGGCCCACCGTCATCGGGTAGGTCATCGACAGCTTCACCTTCTTGTCCGGCCCGATGATGTAGACGGTCCGCACCGTCGCGGTGTCGGCAGGCGTCGCCTTCTCGGGCAGGTAGGCCTCGGCGGGGAGCATGTCGAAGGCCTTGGAGATCTCCAGGCCCTTGTCGGCGGCGATGGGGAAGGTCGGCTCGGCCCCGCCGGCGACCTGGATGTCGCTCTTCCACTTCACGTGATCCTCGACGCCGTCCACCGAGACGCCCAGCACCTTGACGCCGCGCTTCTTCCATTCCGCGTCGAGCTGGGCCACGGCTCCGAACTCGGTGGTGCAGACCGGGGTGAAGTCCTTCGGATGGCTGAAGATCACCGCCCAGCCGTCGCCGACCCAATCGTGGAGCCGGATGGGCCCCTGGTCCGTCTCGACCGTGAGGTTCGGGATCGTGTCGTTGATGCGCATGGCCATGTCGTGGCTCCCCCTGGGTATGTCGCCGCGCGGGCTTGGCCGGGCGGCTGCGGGGCCAATATAGTCACGGGGACGCGAGCGCGCCACGGTGCAGGGAGACCAACGGCCATGATCGACAAGCGGAGCTTCTACATCGGCGGAGCCTGGGTGGAGTCGGAGGACGGGCGCGAGCACGCCGTCATCGATCCCTCGACCGAGGAGGCGGCCGTGACGATCATGCTCGCGGGGCCGCGCGACGTGGACAAGGCGGTCGCGAGCGCCAAGGCCGCCCTGCCCGCGTGGTCCATGAGCGACCCGCGCGAGCGCCGCGCCCTCGTGGAGCGCGTCCTGGAGCAGTACCAGCGGCGGGAGAAGGACTTCGCCCAGGCCATCAGCCAGGAGATGGGCGCGCCCATCGACTTCGCCCTGGCCTCGCAGGCGCCGTCGTTCTCGTGGCATACCGAGAACTTCCTGACGGCCTTCGATGAGATCGAGTGGCTGCGGCCCTTGGGGGCCCAGGCGCCGGGGACGATGATCTCCATGGAGGCCATCGGGGTGGTGGGGCTCATCACGCCCTGGAACTGGCCCGCCAACCAGATCGCGCTCAAGGTCATCCCGGCGCTGCTCGCGGGCTGCACCATGGTGCTGAAGCCCTCGGAGCAGGCGCCGCTCTCGGCGGTCGTGGTGGCCGAGATGCTGCACGACGCCGGCACCCCGCCGGGCGTCTTCAACATGGTCCAGGGCGACGGGGCCGGGGCGGGATCGCGGCTGTCCACGCATCCCGACATCGAGATGATCTCGTTCACCGGCTCCACCCGCGCAGGGCGGGCGATCACGGTCGCGGCCGCCGACACCTTCAAGCGGGTGACGCTGGAGCTGGGGGGCAAGGGCGCGAACCTCGTCTTCGCCGATGCCGACGAGCGGGCGGTGGAGCGGGGCGTGCGGCACCTGATGAACAACGCGGGCCAGAGCTGCAACGCGCCGTCGCGGATGCTGGTGGAGCGGCCGATCTACGAGATGGCCGTGGAGAAGGCCCGCGAGGTCGCGGAGGCGACCCGCGTGGGGCCCGCGTCCGAGCGCGGCGACCACATCGGCCCGGTGGTGAACGCCCGGCAGTGGGAGCACGTGCAGGGGCTCATCCAGAAGGGCATCGAAGAAGGGGCGCGGCTGGTGGCCGGGGGGCCGGGACGGCCCGAGCACCTGAACCGAGGCTTCTTCGTGCGGCCCACGGTCTTCGCCGATGTGGAGCCCGGCATGGCCATCGAGAAGATCGAGGTCTTCGGACCGGTCCTGGCGATGCTGCCCTTCGATTCGGAGGAGGAGGCGCTGCGGATCGCCAACGACACGGACTACGGCCTCACCAACTACGTCCAGACCGGAAACGAGGAGCGGCGGCACCGTCTGGCGCGGGGCCTCAGGGCCGGCATGGTGGAGATGAACGGCAAGTCGCGGGGGCGCGGCGCCCCGTTCGGAGGCACCAAGGCCTCGGGCCGCGCCCGCGAGGGGGGCGTTTGGGGTATCGAGGAGTTTCTGGAGGTCAAGTCCATATCCGGATGGTAAACTACGGGCCAATGCACAACTGACCCCTCGTCACCCCGCAGTTTCGCACAGATCGGGTTCGGTTCCGGGGGCTTGGGTCGGCAGGTCGGGGAGGCCTATCTCCGGTGCCGGATCGTCACGGAGGATGAGATGGATCGGATCAACGGCCTGCACCACGTCACCATGATCGCCTCGAAGGCCCGGGCGAACAACGCCTTCTACACGGGGGCGCTGGGCCTTCGGCGCGTCAAGACGACCGTGAACTTCGACGCGCCGGACGTCTATCACCTGTACTTCGGCGACGAGCTCGGGCGGCCGGGCTCGGTCATGACCTCGTTCCCCTTCCCCAAGGCGGCGCGCGGGAAGCGGGGGACGGGCGAGGCCTCGATGTCCGCCTTCGCCGTGCCGGAGGGGAGCCTTTCGGCCTGGGAGGAGCGGCTGGCGCCCCTGGGACCCACCACGCGGGAGACGCACCTCGGCGAGGAGCGGCTGCTTCTGGAGGGGCCGGACGGGGAGAGCCTGGCGCTCGTGGAGGTCGCGGGGGATGCGCGCGCGCCCTGGACCGGCGGCGGGGTGGATGCGGAGATCGGCATCCGGGGCTTCCACTCGGTCACGCTGGCCCTGCGCGATACCGGTCCCACGGCCGACCTCCTGCGGCTCATGGGCTATGAGGAAGCCGGGCGCGAGGGGGCGGTGACGCGGATGCGGCTGCCCGGGGGCAACGGGGCCGACGTCGTGGACCTGCACGAGGACGCGGGTGCCCCTCCGGCCACGCAGAGCGCCGGCAGCGTCCACCACGTCGCCTTCTCGGTGGCCGACCGGGCGGCGCAGGACGCGGTGCGGCGGGAGCTGTCGCAGGCGGGGTTCAACACCACCGCCAGCATCGACCGCGACTACTTCTGGGCGATCTACTTCCGCACGCCCGGCGGGGTGCTGTTCGAGGTGGCGACCGACGAGCCCGGCTTCGCCCGCGACGAGGCGCCGGGCGCCCTGGGCACCGCCCTGAAGCTGCCCTCGCAGCACGCGCACCTGCGCGACCAGCTCATAGGCCAGCTGGAGCCATTGGAGGGCCTTACATGATTGCAGCCAGGACGGAGGGGAGGCCCGGCGCCCCCCTCCTCCTCACCTTCCACGGCACGGGCGGGCACGAGGGGCAGTTCCACGGGATCGGCCCGGAGCTCCTGCCCGGCGCGCATGTCGTCTCTCCCCGCGGCGAGGTGGACGAGAACGGGATGCTCCGCTTCTTCCGCCGGAGGGCGGAGGGGCTTTACGACATGGAGGACCTCGGGCGGCGCACGGCCCGGATGGGCGACTTCGTGGCCGGGGAAGTCGCGCGGACGGGGGCCACGCGAGTGGTGGGCCTGGGCTACTCCAACGGCGCCAACATCCTGGCCACGCTGCTCGCGACCCGGCCGGAGCTCTTCGCCGACGCGGTGCTGATGCACCCCCTCATTCCCTTCACGCCCCCCGATGCGCCGGGGCTGAGGGGGCGGCGGGCGCTCATCACCGCCGGGCAGCGTGACCCGATCTGCCCGCCGCCGCTGACCATGCGGCTCTCGGACTGGCTGGAGACACAGGGAGCGCGGATGACGCTCCACTGGCACGGCGGCGGGCACGAGATCGCGCCCTCGGAGTGGGGTGCGGTGCGCGCCTTCCTGGCCTGAGGCCCCCTAGAGGATCACCTTGGGTTCGGGGACGCCCTTGCGGCCCGTTTCCACCGCGAAGGTCCGCCCCGATTCGGGCGCGGCGGCAAGGTCCGCCTGGGGGACTCCGGCGGCGGCGGAGGTGACGAAGAGCGTGGACATCCCCTCGCCGCCGAAGGCCGGGCAGGTGCTCTGGGTGGCGGGGACGGCGAACTCCTCCAGCGGTGTGCCGTCGCGCCCGTAACCCGCGACCTTGCCCGAGCCCCACATGGCGATCCACAGGTTGCCCTCGGCGTCGAAGACCGCGCCGTCGGGGTTGAGGTCGGTGCCCCGGAAGTCGAGGAACTGCTCCCGCTCGCCCAAGGGGAAGCCGTCCCTGTCCGAGAGCGGCTGGCGCCAGACGAGCTGGGCCTCGGTGTCGGCGTAGACGGCGTGGGTGCCGCCCGGGTCGAAGCAGATGGCGTTGGGGATCGTCACCTTGGGCACGAGCCGGCGCACCTCGCCCCGGTAGTAGCGCCAGATCGCGCCCGCCTCGGGCTCGGCCTTCAAGCCCATGGTGCCGATCCAGAAGCCGCCCCAGGGGTCGGCGCGGCCGTCGTTGGAGCGCACGGCGGGATTACCCTCGTCGAGGCCCGCCACCCGCTCCCCCTGCCCGGTGGTCAGTTCGAAGCGCAGGAGCGCGCCCTTCTGCGCGAGGAGGATCGTGTCGCGGTCGATCCAGCCGGCGGCCGAGGACAGCTCGGTGAGGCGGTGGTGGCGGCCCTCCATGTGGAGCATCCGGCCGAGGATGTCGAACCACAGGAGCTCCCCCCGCTCGGGGTGCCAGAGCGGCCCCTCGCCCAAAAGGCACACCGTCTGATCGTGGACCCGCGCCGTCGTCATGCCGTTCCTCCCTGGGCCGCGTCGAAGGCCGCGACGATCCGTTGAGCCCGCTCGCCCACCTCGGCGGCCGAGAGGCCCGGCGTGTAGAGCGCGGTGCCGATGCCGAAGCCGTCGGCGCTGGCCTTGATCCAGGCCGCGAAGTTGTCGGCGCTGGCCCCGCCCACGCCGTAGACCAGCGTCCCCTTGGGGAGCACCGCCCGGATGGCCTTGAGCCCGTCGGGGCCTAGCAGGCTGCCCGGGAAGATCTTGAGGCCCGTGGCCCCGGCCCTGAGGGCGGCGAAGCATTCGGTCGGCGTCATGACGCCCGGCCAGCTTTCCATCCCGGCGGCGCGGGTGGCGCGGATCACGTCGGGGTCGCAGTTGGGGGAGACGACGATCCGGCCCCCGACCTCGGCCACGTAGCCGACGTCTTCCACGGTCAGCACGGTGCCGGCGCCGATCCTGGCCTGCTCGCCAAACTCCCGGACCATGGCGCCGATGGAGACGAAGGGGTCGGGCGAGTTGAGGGGGATCTCGATGGTGGTGATCCCGGCCTCGATCAGGGCGCCCGCGATGGGCAGCGCCTCGGCGGGGGTGACGCCGCGCAGAATGGCGATGATGGGTCTCACTGGCTTCTCCTCCAGGCTTCGACAAGGCCCGCGAGGGTGGCCTCGGTGGCGTCGGCCGTCTCGGGCGCGGCGCCTTGGGCGGACAGCGCCGCGGCCCAGGTGCGGAGAAGCTCCCCCGCGCCCAGCACCGCGACGCGGGCGCCAAGCCACCAGCCCCGCGCCCCCGCGAGGTCGGTGCCGATCAGCAGGCCCGAGAGGCGGGCCTTCGCGGCGGGCGGCTGGAGCCCCTTGAGGAGCGACTCGGCGCGGATCGCGAAGAGGCGGTTCATCAGCGCCTCGGGCCGGGCCAGCCCCTCGGCCACGCCGGCGAGGAAGGCGTCCTCGTCCCAGCCCTCGGTGGTGACGCTGTGGCGCAGGACGGTGTGGGCCGACAGCGCGGCGAAGAGCTCTCCGGTGAGCGAGGTGCGGAAGGCCACGACCTCGCCCGCGCTGACGCTGATCCACTTGGGATGCGTGCCGGGCAGCAGCAGCGTCCCGTCCCAGCCGGGGTTGAGGGCGAGGAAGCCTGCGACCTTGGTCTCCTCGCCGCGCATGACGTCGGCGGGGTCGGACTGCGCGAGGCCGGGGATGATGCCGACCTGGAGGCCCTCGCCGGAGGGCGCGCGGGTCAGCCCTTCGGGCAGCGGGGGCCCCGGGACGCGGGCGTAGGGCGCCTCGATCCAGCCCTGGCGGGCGCCGACCATGCCGCAGGCGATCACGCGGACCGGGCCGGGGGTCCAGCGCGAGGTCAGCTCGCGCAGGGCGGGCTCGAAGGCGTCGGGCGAGAGCGTGCCCATGCCCTTGTCCGAGGTGGCCTCGTCCAGCACGCGCCCTTCGGCCGTCATGGCCCAGGCGCGGAGGTTGGAGGTCCCCCAATCGACGGCGATCCAGTCGGGCTGTTCGGTCATCCGGGCGGCGCCCCTTCCTTCGCTTCGATGGTCGCGGGGGGCGAAGGGCGCGCGGCCCCGGGCGCCCTCCCCCGATCGCGCGGACACTGTGGGGGGCAGGCGTGGAAAGGCAAGAGGCGGAGCATCAGGGTCCGTGATGACCCACCGCACATCCCGCCCGGTTGACACAAGGGAAGCCGGGGGCGAGACAGGTCCGTCATGTCCCAGCGTGCCCCCCTCCTCACCCCCGTCCTCCTCGCCGGCAGCCTCGTGGTGCTGGTGGGCTTCGCCATCCGCGCCTCCTTCGGCGTCTTCCAGCTTCCCGTCGCCGAGGAGTTCGGCTGGCCGCGCGCCGAGTTCTCGCTCGCCATCGCGATCCAGAACCTCGCCTGGGGCTTCGGGCAGCCGCTCTTCGGCGCGGTGGCCGAGAAGATCGGGGACCGCAAGGCCATCATCCTGGGGGCCTTGTGCTACGCAGCGGGCCTGGTGCTGTCGGCGGGCGCGACCCTGCCCATCCAGCACCAGCTCTACGAGGTGCTGGTGGGCCTCGGGATCGCCGGGACGGGGTTCGGGGTTGTCCTCGCCGTCGTGGGCCGGGCCTCCTC
>Ga0210040_10010134_pt1 | contig 10852 bp, 8 predicted proteins | sample CryGeyCG12114_NA_FD_185462 | JGI IMG/M metagenome (GOLD analysis project Ga0210040, IMG submission 185462) | Groundwater microbial communities from aquifer - Crystal Geyser CG19_WC_8/21/14_NA (SPAdes) (version 2) | ecosystem: Environmental > Aquatic > Deep subsurface > Groundwater | place: USA... | reverse complement strand
CGAGCTGCAGCGCGAGGCGGTCGTGCTCGCCTACTGGGGCGGGCACACCTCGACGGAGATCTCCCGGCGCCTGGGGGTGCCGGTGCCGACCGTGAAGACGCGGCTGCGCGACGGGCTGATCCGGCTGCGTGCCGGGGTCGCGGGCCTGGAGGGAACGGCATGAACGAGCACGACCTGACGGCCGCCTACGCCGCCGACGCGGTGAGCGCCGACGAGCGGGTGCGCGCCGAGCAGCACCTCAGCGGCTGCGCCGCCTGCCGCGCGGAGCTCGCGGTCGTCCGCGAGGGCCTCGCGGCCCTGGCCGGCGCCGTGCCCGTGCAGCCCCCGGCGCACCTGCGCGCGTCCGTCCTGGCGCGCCTCGACGAGGTGCCCCAGCTGCCGCCGCTGCGCGCCCCCGAGGCCGTCGTCGTCGACCTGGACGCCCGGCGCCGCTCCCGCCCGCGCCGCGCGCTCGTGGCGCTGGCCGCGGCGGCCGCGGCGGTCGTGCTGCTCGGCGGCGGCGCCCTGGGCTGGACGGCGGTGCAGTACCGCGCCGACCGCGACGAGGCGCGCGCGGTCGCGGCCGACCTCGGCCGGGTCGTGTCGGCGCCGGACGCCGTGACCGTCGCGGCGTCGAGCGGCGCGGACGAGCACTGGGCCGGGACGCGCCTCGTGGTCTCCGTCCAGCAGCGGACGGCCGTCCTCATCGACACCGGCGCGGACCCGGCTCCCGACGGCCGCACCTACCAGCTGTGGCTGCTGCGCGACGGCCGGCCGGTGCCCGCCGCCACCTTCGACGCGCAGGCGGACGATCCGGCGGTGCTGCGCGAGGACATGGCCGGCGTCACGGGCGTCGCGGTCACCGTCGAGCCGGAGGGTGGCAGCACCGAGCCGACCACCGAGCCGGTGGCGCTGTACCCCATGACCTGAGCCGCGTGGCCTGAGCCGCACGACTGAGCCCGGGCGGGCCCGCGGCGGTCCCCCTCGGTGTCCGGCGGCGCCGCTACCCTGGGCCGGGTGAGCACGGTCGGCAGCAGCGCAGCGCCCGCGGCGACGGCCGGTCCCGACCACGGCGTCCGCGCGGTCCTGGCGATCAAGCCCTTCCGCGACCTCTGGCTGTGCCTGGGCCTGTCCAGCCTCGGCGACTGGCTCGGCCTGCTCGCCACCATCGCCATGGCGCGGCGCTTCGGCGAGGAGTCGTCCTACGCGGCCGCGAACCTCACGGTGGCCGGCCTGCTCGTGCTGCGCCTCGCCCCGGCGATGCTCTTCGGGCCGCTCGCCGGCGCCGTGGCCGACCGGTGGAACCGCAAGACCACCATGGTCGTCGGCGACCTGCTCCGGTTCGCCCTCTTCGCCTCCATCCCGCTGGTGGGCACGCTGCAGTGGCTGCTCGTCGCCACGCTGCTCATCGAGGTGGTGGGCCTGTTCTGGACGCCGGCCAAGGACGCCACGGTGCCGAACCTCGTCCCGCGCGAGCGCCTCGAGGCGGCGAACCAGCTCGGGCTGGTCGTCACCTACGGCACCGCGCCGCTGGCCGCCCTGCTCTTCATCGGCCTGGCCCTGGTCTCGGGGGCCCTCACCGGGCACGAGGAGACCCTCGCGCTCTACGCCAACGCGCTCACCTACCTCGTGGCGGCGCTCGTCGTCTGGCGACTCGCGCTGCCCGCCCGCACCCCGGCCGCCGAGGGTGACCGCCCGGTCGGCCTGGGGCGCAGCATCGTCGACGGGTGGCGCTTCGTGGCCGCCACGCCGCTGGTGCGCGGTCTCGTCGTCGGCATGCTCGGGGCCTTCGCGGCCGGCGGCTTCGTCATCGGCGTCTCGCCCACCTACGTGGCCGACCTCGGCGCCGGGTCGGCCGGCTTCGGGCTGCTCTTCGGGTGCGTGTTCACCGGCCTGGCGCTGGGCATGTGGACCGGCCCGCGCGTGCTCGCCGCGCTCGTGCGCTGGCGGCTGTTCGCCCTGGCGATCATCGGGGCCGGCGTCACGCTCGTGCCCCTGGCGCTGATCCCGAACATCGCCGTCGTCGCCCTGCTGAGCCTCGTCGTCGGCGCCTGCGGCGGCGTGGCGTGGGTGACCGGCTACACCCTCCTGGGCCTGGAGGTGGCCGACGACCTGCGCGGGCGCACGTTCGCCTTCGTCCAGTCCGCCGCCCGCGTGGTGCTCATCAGCGTGCTGGTGCTCGCGCCGGCCCTGGCCGCGGCCTTCGGGCAGAACAGCCTGCCGATCACCGACGCCGTGAGCCTGGACTACAACGGCGCCGCCCTGACCCTGCTCGTGGCCGCCGTCGTGGCCACCGCGATCGGCGTCCTGGCCTACCGGCAGATGGATGACGGCGCCTCGGGCCCGCTGCGCGCGGACGTCGTCCGGGCCTGGCGGCTGCGCCACTCCGCCCACCCCGAGGCCCCGGTACGGCGCACCGCCGGCTTCCTCATCGCCCTCGAGGGCGGCGACGGCACCGGCAAGACCACCCAGGCGCGGGCGCTGCAGCAGTGGCTCGGCGAGCTGGGCCACGAGGTCGTCCTCACCCGCGAGCCGGGGGCCACCGACGCCGGGCGCGCGATCCGCGAGGTGCTGCTGCACGGTGGCGCCCTGGCGCCGCGCGCCGAGGCCCTCCTCTACGCCGCGGACCGCGCCCAGCACGTCGCCGAGGTCGTGCGCCCTGCCCTGGAGCGCGGCGCGCTGGTCATCACCGACCGCTACGTCGACTCCTCGGTCGCCTACCAGGGCGCGGGCCGGATGCTCGTGGCCGAGGAGGTCGCCGGGATCTCCCAGTGGGCGACGCAGCGGCTCCTGCCCGACCTCACGATCGTGCTCGACCTGCCCGCAGACCGCGCCCGGGCCCGCCTGGGCGAGCAGCTCGACCGCCTCGAGGCGGAGCCGGTGGACTTCCACGAGGCCGTGCGCCAGCGCTTCCTCACCCTCGCGCGCCGCACCCCGCGCCGCTACCTCGTCGTGGACGCCGACGCGCCGCCGCAGGAGGTCGCCCGCACGGTGCGCGAGGCGCTGGAGCCGCTCCTGCCGCCCTCGCCGCCGGAGCTCGCGCGGCACGAGGCCGAGCGGGCCGAGGCCGAGCGCTTCCGCCTCGAGGCCGAGCGGGTGCGCGCCCAGGCCGAGCAGGACGCCCGCGAGGTCGAGGCCGCCCGCCGGCAGGCGGAGGCGGAGCGGCGCGCGGCCGAGCGCGCGCAGGCCCGCGAGGCCAAGGAGAGCGCCCGCGCCCAGGCGCGGGAGCGCGCGGAGGCGGCGAAGGCCGAGGCCGCCGCCGAGCGGGCCGAGGCGGACCGGCTGGTCGCCGAGCAGGCCGAGGTCGACCTCCTCGCCGCCGAGCGCGCCGAGGCCGAGCGGCTGGACGCGGAGCGCGCCGCCGCCGAGCGCGAGGCGCTGGCCCTGCGCGACGGGCAGTCCACGCAGCCCATCCCGTTCGCCGGCTCCGGCGAGCGGCCGGTAGAGCGCACCCGGCAGCTGCCCGCGGTCGGCAGCCACCGCGCCCTCGACGAGGAGCTCTTCGCCCTCGGCGAGACCGACGACGACGCGTGGCCCCGGTGAGCGTCTGGGACGACCTGGTGGGCCAGGACGACGCGGCCGCGGTCCTGCGCGGAGCCGTCGCCGAGCCCGCGCAGATGACCCACGCCTGGCTGTTCACCGGCCCTCCCGGCTCGGGCCGCTCGACGGCGGCGCGCGCTTTCGCCGCGGCGCTGCAGTGCGAGCAGGGCGGGTGCGGGTACTGCCACGCCTGCCGCACCGTGCTGGGCGGCACGCACGCCGACGTCAAGGTCGTCAGCACCGAGAAGCTGGGCATCGACATCGACGTCGTCCGCTCCCTCGTGCAGTCCGCGCAGCGGCGCCCGGCGGGCGGCCGCTGGCGCGTGGTGCTCGTCGAGGACGCCGACCGGATGAGCGAGCGCGGCTCCAACGTGCTCCTCAAGGCGATCGAGGAGCCGCCGGAGCGCACGGTGTGGCTGCTGTGCGCGCCGAGCGCCGAGGACCTCGTCATGACCATCCGCTCGCGCTGCCGGCCGCTGCGCCTGCGCGTGCCCCCCGTGGACGCGGTGGCCGAGCTGCTCGTGCGCCGCGACGGCGTCGACCCCGTGATGGCCGCGCACGCCGCCCGCGCCGCCCAGAGCCACATCGGCCTGGCGCGGCGCCTGGCCCGCGACGAGGGCGCGCGCCTGCGCCGCCGCGAGGTGCTGCGGATGGCCCTGGAGGTGCGGGGCGTCGGTGACGCCGTCGTCAGCGCGGGCAACCTCGTCGACGTCGCGGGGGAGGAGGCCGCCGCCGCCACGACCGAGCGGGACGCCGCCGAGCGCGCGGCCCTGCTGCGCTCCCTCGGCGCCGCAGCCACCGGCGCGCTGCCGCCGGCGCTGCGCTCGCAGGTCACGCAACTGGAGAAGGACCAGAAGGCGCGGGCGACCCGCTCCAAGCGCGACGTGCTCGACCGCGCGCTCGTCGACCTCGCCTCCCTCTACCGGGACGTCCTCGTGGTGCAGCTGGGCGCGGGGGTCGACCTGGTCAACGCCGAGCTGCGCACCGAGGTGGAGCGCCTGGCCGCCGCGGCCCCCGCCGAGGTCACCCTGCGGCGCCTGGACGCGATCGGCCTGGCGCGCGAGCGGATCGGCGCCAACGTCAACCCGCTCCTCGCCGTCGAGGCCATGGCCCTGGCGCTGCGCCCGTGAGGGCGCCCCGCGCAGCCCTGGCCCTGCTCTGCGCCGCCGTGCTGGCGGCGGCCGGCTGCTCGTCGTCGACCCCGGAGCCGCAGGGCGGGGCGCCCACGACCGTCCCGGCGCCTACCGGCTCCGTCGGCGTCGCCTCCGAGCAGGCCGCCGACCCCGCCAACGCCCGCTTCTACGACCAGGAGCTGGACTGGGTCGGGTGCGGTGAGGGCCTGGAGTGCTCCACGGCCACCGTGCCGGTGGACTGGGCCGCCCCGGCCGGCGCGACCCTGGAGGTGGCGCTGGCGCGCCGTCCCGCGGGCGACGCCGACGAGCGCCGCGGAGCGCTGCTGGTCAACCCCGGCGGCCCCGGCGGCTCGGGCGTGGACTGGGTGCGCGGCTCGCCGGTCGTCTCGGAGGACGTCGCCGAGCAGTACGACGTGGTCGGCTTCGACCCGCGCGGCGTGGGCTCCTCCGCCCCGGTGGACTGCCTCTCCGACCCCGAGCTGGACGCGTACCTGTCGGCGGACGGCCCCAACCCCGAGGCGCCCGGCGGCCTCGACGCGCTGCGCGCGGAGGCGAGCGCGTTCGCGGCCGGCTGCCAGGCCGACGCCGGCGCGCTGCTGCCCCACGTGGGCACCGTCGACGCCGCGCGCGACATGGACGTGCTGCGTGCCGTCCTCGGCTCCGAGCAGCTGGACTACCTCGGGAAGTCCTACGGCACGCTGCTGGGCGCCGTCTACGCCGGGCTCTTCCCCCAGCGGGTGGGCCGCTTCGTCCTCGACGGCGCCCTCGACCCGGCGTCCTCGTACGACGAGGTGACCGTGGGTCAGGCAGCGGGCCTGGAGCAGGCGCTGCGCGCCTACGTCGACGACTGCCCCTCCCGGCGCGGCTGCCCCCTGGCGGAGGAGACCGAGGCCGCTCTGACGCAGATCCGCGGGGTCGTCGACGCCGCAGAGGCGTCTCCGCTGACCACCAGCACCGACCAGCCGCTGACGGGCTCCCTGGCCACCACCGGCATCATCACGCCGCTGTACGACGACGAGAGCTGGCCGGTCCTCGACCAGGCGCTCGCCGAGGCCCTCGACGGGCAGGGGGAGGTGCTGCGGCAGCTGGCCGACGCCTACGCCGACCGGCGCCCCGACGGCACCTACGCGTCGAACCTGCTCGAGGCCTTCGTGGCCGTGAACTGCCTCGACTACCCCGTGGACGCCGACCCGGAGCGGATGCGCGCCACCGCCGACGCGCTCGCGCAGGCCTCGCCGACGTTCGGGGAGTCGATGGCCTACGGCGAGGTGCAGTGCGCGGCGTGGCCGGCCCCGCCGACCCGCGAGCCCGGGCCGATCGCCGCCGAGGGCGCTGCGCCGATCCTCGTGGTCGGCACCACCGGTGACCCGGCCACGCCGTACGCGTGGGCGCAGGCCCTGGCCGACGAGCTGTCCTCGGGCCGGCTGCTGACCTGGGAGGGCGAGGGCCACACCGCGTACGCCCGCGGCTCGCAGTGCGTCGACGCCGCCGTCGACGGCTGGCTGCTGGACGGCGTCCTGCCGGGGGAGGGGGCCACGTGCCCGGGCTGAACCCTCTACACTCGACCCTCGTGCCCGGCCTTCGCGCCGGTCGCTGCCGCCTTAGCTCAGTCGGCTAGAGCGACGCACTCGTAATGCGTAGGTCGTGGGTTCGACTCCCACAGGCGGCTCCGCCACGTCCCCGCAGGCCCAGGCCTGCGGGGACGTCCTCGTCCTGGGACAGATCAGGTCAGGCGCTGGCGGCCTCGAGCGCCCGCAGCCGGATCCGGTCCTGGATGCTCATCCCCGCCTCCGGGTGGAGGGCCACGGCGGCCGAGGTGAGGGCGGTCGGGACGGTCTGGGTGAGCTCGCGCATGCCGCATCCCTCGGCGGCGGCAGCACGCGGGTTGAGCGGCGTCGGCGTGTCTGCCGCGGACGCGCCGACGACGACGCGGGGAAGGCCGATCCCAGCGAGCCGCGGCCGGCTCAGTCGTCGCCGCAGGCCTGACCGTCGCCGTCTCCGTCGAACTTGTCCTGCCATCCAGGGTCGCCCGGGCGGATGGGCGCAGCGCCGGCAGCCTGGACCTCGCTGCAGTTGGCGTACGTGACACCGGCAGGGGCAGGGGCAGGGGCAGGAACGGGAGCAGGAGCGGGAGCAGGCGCCGCAGGCGCGGGAGCCGGCGCGGCTGCCCTGGGGGCTGCGGGAGCGGGCGCCGCGGACTTCGTCGGCGCTGGCTCCGGAATGCTGGCGACGACGCCCCCGGGCAGCGGCTCGTCCGGGCAGGCGGCGAGGACCGTGGCGCTGGCGTTCTTCTCCGCCTGCGTCATCCAGAGTCCGTAGCTGACCTTCACCGCGACCTGGCGGGCGACGTACGCGCAGCGGTAGGCCTTGTTCGGCGGCAGCCAGGTGGCGGCGTCCCCGTCGCCCTTGGCGGCGTTGAGCGGCCCGTCGACCGCGAGCAGGTTGAGCGGGTCGTTGGCGAAGGCGGTGCGCTTGGCGCCGTCCCAGCCCTGGGCGCCCTTCTGCCAGGCGTCGGAGAGGGCGACGACGTGGTCGATCTGCACGTCGCTGCTGGTGTCCTGGCCGCGCTGGAAGGTGATCGCCCTGGGCGTGTAGGGGTCCGCCAGGGCGCCGGTCAGGACGACGCAGTCGCGGGTGCCGGGCTTGAACGTCTCGGCTGTGAGGTCACGCGCGAGGACGTCGTTGCGGGTGTCGCAGCCGTTGCGGTCGGTGTCCACCCAGCCGGAGCCGAACAGGTCGCGGCTGTAGCCGGTGCGCGGTGCGCGCCCCTTCACCTCGACAGCGGCCAGGGCCGCCAGGGCCGACGTGCGGCTCGCCTGCGTGATGGCTCCGGCGGCGTCTCCGTCGCTGAGCAGCCCGGTGGCGGCGAGAGCGTCCACCGGGACGACCTGCTCGTCGACCTCCTCCGCTGCGGCCGCGGCGTCGGCCGCTGCCGAGGCGGCCTCCTCGTCCACCGTCGGGCTGGGGGACGGGGCGCGCACCTCCAGCTCCGTGTCAGCTGCGGCCGAGACGGGAGCTGGGTCGGGGGCCGTGGCGCTCCCGACGACGAGGGTGACGAGCCCGATCGCGGCGACAGCAGCGCCCACCTTGCGGCTCGCGATGAACGCCCACCGGGCACGCCCGAACGCGGCAGCTCCGAGACCGACCAGGAGGCCCGCCACACCGAGCATGATCAGGCCTCCGCCGACACCGCCGCTGGCCAGACCGACGATCGTGAACAGCAGGACGATGGAGCCGACGACGCCCGCTGCGACCTGCTGCAGGGCAGACCTGTGCTGGTCCGGCCGCGTCCGCCGCGCCGCGGGTGCGTCCTCCACCCACAGCTGCCACCCCTGGGGCGGCGGGCCCCACGACGGCTCCGGCTGCCACCCCGGCTGAGGCACCCATCCCTGCGGCGGTGCCGGCCAGTTCGGTGGCGGGTTGAAGCGAGCGGCCACGGTGCCCCCAGCTGTAGCGGTGAGAGCGTGACCGTACGGCGGCCCGGGGTTCACCCGTGGTGGAACGGCGAAGTCGATCGACAGGACCTGCCACCCTCGCGGCTCAAGGGAACCGCCCGATCGGCCGATGCGTCCTCGACCCTCCTGCACCCCTGCGGGAGGGCCACGTACGCGGAGGTGTCGTCAGTGACCACGATCAAGGCCTCGTGCCCCAGCTGCGGTGATGTCGAGCTCACGCCGGTCCAGGTGCGCCTGGTGGTGTGCTCGGTGGAGGCGTGGTCGTTCTACGCGTTCGACTGCGGCACCTGCCGCGACGAGGTGCGCAAGCACGCCAGCGAGGACGTCATCCGCCTCCTCACCACCGGTGGCGTGCCCGCCGAGCAGTGGGACGTCCCCTCGGAGGTCCTCGAGGAGCACCACGGCCCCGCGATCAGCTGGGACGAGGTCCTCGACTTCACCCTCGCCATCGACGGCCTGGACGTCGTGGCCGCCGCTGCCGGCGCCGTGATGCGCCGCCACCGCCACCTCGCCTGAGCCGCGCCGAGGACTGGCCGCGGCCGCTCGCACGACCGCCGTGGAGAGGGCGCGGGCCGACCTGGCGGCAGGCCGGGCCTGGAAGGCGCGGGACCGGCTCGTCGGCGCCCTGAGCGCGCGGGCCGACGACGAGCTGCTCGGCCTCCTCGGCGACGTGCACGCCGGCATGGGCGACCCGCCCGCCGCCGGCGCGGCGTGGGTGGGGTCCACCCGCACCGGCCCCGAGGTGGACGCCGCGCTGGCCGCGTGGCGCGAGCGCCACGGCCACGACCCGCTCCAGCTCTGGCTGAGCCTGCCGACCCTGGTCCGCGAGGGGGAGGCGGAGCGCGTGCGCGCCCTGCGCGCGGAGGCCACCCAGCGCGCGCTCGACCTGCGGGGGTGGCACCCCGCCGTGCTCACCTCGCTGCGGCTGCCGGCACCGCCTCGTCCGACGGGGTCCCGCCTCGCCGTGGGCGCTGGGGTGCTCGCGATGCTCCTCGTGCTGGCGAGCGTGCCCGTCGGGCTGTGGACGATGCTGACCTGGATCGTCTGACGCGGGTCCGCGCGGTGCGGCGGATGGCCGTGCGGGGGTCCTGCTGGGAGACTCGCACGTGCCCGACGGCCTGCCGACGCCCGACTTCACAGCGGTCTTCGACGCGACGCCGACCCCGCTGCTCCTCCTGACGCCCGACCTCGTCATCGTCCACGCCAACCGGGCGCGCCTGGAGGTGACCCGCACCACGCTCGAGGCCACGGTGGGCCGCGGGCTCTTCGAGGTCTTCCCGATCAACCCGGCCGACCCCGACGCCGACGGGCACGTGAACCTGCGCAGCTCGCTGGAGCGGGCGCGCGACACCCGGCGTCCGGTCACCATGGCCCTCCAGAAGTACGACATCCCCTCGCCCGACGGCGGCTACGAGGAGCGGTACTGGAGCCCCCGCAACGTCCCGATCCTCGACGAGAGCGGCGAGGTCGTCCTCCTGCTGCACCGCTCCGACGACATCACCGAGTACGTGCGCGCCCGCGAGCGGGCCGCGATCGAGCTCGCGCAGGGAGAGCGGCTGCGCGAGCGCGTGGAGGCGGACCTGTTCGACCGCACGCGCGAGCTGGAGCGGCTGAACGCCGAGCTGGACCGCGCGAGCACGCGCGCCCACCTGCTGGCCCAGGTCACCGGCGCGCTCGCGGGCACCCTGGACGCGGAGGAGGCGGTGGCGCTCCTCGCCCGCCTCGTCGTGCCCACCCTGGGCGACTGGTGCGTCGTCACCCTCGCCGAGGACGCCGACCGCCCCGGCACCCGCACGGTGCGCGACATCGGCTCGTGGCACGGCGACCCCGCGCTCCGCCCGGTCGTCGACGCCTACGCGCAGACCCGCCTGGCCGGCCTCTCCGAGGAGTCCTTCGTCGCGCAGGCCCTGCGCACGGGCCAGCTGGTCGTCATCGCCGCCGGCGCGACCGAGCGGATCCGCGCCGTGCTGGCGACCGGCCGCGCCCAGGCGGTTCTCGACCAGCTCCGGCCGGAGTCCTTCATCGTGCTGCCGCTGCGCGCCCGCGGCCGCACCCTGGGCCTGCTGAGCCTCTTCAACGGCGCCGCGCGCAGCCCGATCGACCCCGGCGACCTGGACACCGCGAGCGACATCGCGGCGCGCGCGGGCCTGGCCCTCGACAACGCCCGCCTCTACGGCCAGCAGCGCGACCTCGCCGAGGGCCTCCAGCGCTCGCTGCTCACCGACCCTCCGCGCACCCCCTCCACCGAGCTCGTGGCGCGATACACCCCGGCCGCCGAGGCGGCGCAGGTCGGCGGGGACTGGTACGACGCCTTCTCCCAGCCCGACGGCGCGACCGTGCTCGTCATCGGGGACGTCATCGGCCACGACACCCAGGCCGCGGCGGCGATGAGCCAGGTGCGCACGATCGTGCGCACGGCCGCCGTGGTCACCGGCGACGGGCCCGCCGAGGTGCTGCGCGAGGTGGACGAGGCCCTCGAGGTCCTCCAGGTCGGCACGAGCGCCAGCGCCGTGGTGGCGCGCCTGGAGCAGAGCGAGGAGGACCGTGCGCGCGGCGTCACGCGCCTGCGCTGGTCCAACGCCGGGCACCCGCCGCCGATGGCGATCCGCCCCGACGGTCTCGTCATGGGCCTGACCGGGATCAGCTCCGACCTGCTCCTGGGCGTCATGCCCGCGCTGCGCCGCCGCGAGTCCGAGGTGGCGCTCGACCCGGGCACCACGGTGCTGCTCTACACCGACGGGCTGG
>Ga0210040_10010133_pt1 | contig 10853 bp, 12 predicted proteins | sample CryGeyCG12114_NA_FD_185462 | JGI IMG/M metagenome (GOLD analysis project Ga0210040, IMG submission 185462) | Groundwater microbial communities from aquifer - Crystal Geyser CG19_WC_8/21/14_NA (SPAdes) (version 2) | ecosystem: Environmental > Aquatic > Deep subsurface > Groundwater | place: USA... | reverse complement strand
CCCCCGCCAGTCGGGGAAAACGACCCTGGTCCTGGCCAAGTCGGTGCACCGCTGCCTGTACCTGCCGGACCGGCGGGTCTGGTACACGGCCGAGACCGGCAAGAAGGCCCGCGACAAGTGGGGCGAAATGGTCGACACCCTGACCGCCGAGGGGTCGCCGCTGCGCGGGCTGATCAAGGGCAAGCCGAAGCGCGGCAACGGCCATGAGGAACTGAAGTGGGTCAACGGGTCGTGGCTGAACCCGTTCCCGCCGACCCGCGACGGCCTCCACTCGAAACAGGCCGACCTGGTCGACCTCGACGAGGGCTGGGCGCACAGCCCCGAGGACGGGGCCGCGATCCTGGCCGGCGCGATCCCGACCATGGCCACGCGTCCCTTCCGCCAGCTGGTGATCCTCTCGACGATGGGCGACGCCGCCTCGACGTGGTTCCACAACCTGGTGGACAGCGCCAAGGGGCTGGGGGACCAGGTCGACGGCCTCGACCAGCCGCCGGCCCTGCTGGAGTGGGGCGTCCCCGAGGGGACCGACGCCGACGACCTGGAGACGATCGCTCACTGGCACCCCGCGTTCGGGTACACGATCGACCTCCAGGCCCTGAAGGACGCCCGCGCCCAGCTGATCGCCGCGAACGGCGTCGAGCTGGGGAAGGCCGAGTTCCTGCGCGCGTACGGGAACCTGCGGTCCGGGGCGCGCACGCCGACGTTCCCGGCCGCGCTGTGGTCCCGGGCTGCCTGGACCCTCGACGAGGACCGGGCCACCCCGCTGGCCCGGCCGGCCGCGTTCGGCGTCGCGGTGGCCGAGGACGGCGAGGACGCCGCGATCTTCGCCGCGTGGCCGGTCGGCGTCGACCAGGTCCTGGTCGACCTGGTCGACCACCGCGCCGGCACGTCGTGGGTCGTCCCCGAGCTGACCCGGCTGCGGCTGCGCCACGGCCTGATCCCCACCTACGGCGACCGGGGCGGCCCGGCCGGCCCCGTCCTCGACGAGTGGGAGCGGACCGAGCGGTCCCGGCTGCGCCAGCCGACGGCCGAGGTCCTGGCCAAGTTCACCCGGGCCGACTACGCGGCGGCGTGCGCCGACATGCGGAACCGGGTCCTGGACCAGGACGGCGCGCACTGGCGCTGGCGGCTCACCCTGCTGCCCGACCACGTCGAGGGGGACGACGACGTCCTGACGGCGGCCCAGAAGCTGGCGAACCGTCGGTTCATCGGCGACGGCGTGTGGGTCTGGGGCCGTCGCGCGTCGGCCGGCTCGATCGCCGCGCTGGAGGCCGCGACCTGCGCCGGCTGGGGTGCGCTCCACGCCCCGCGCGGCCAGCGGAAGCCGCTGCTGTCGGCGTACTGAACGCTCCCCCGTTCAGAACTGAACACAGAAAATCGGCGTTCAGGGGTTCAGCTCGGACCCCTGAACGCCGATACTGACCCCATGACCAAGACCGGCCACCGAGCCCGCTACGTCCTGACCGAACGATCCTCGACCTACCGTCGCACCCCCGCCGGCACCTTCGCCCGGGTCGTGACCCTGCTCGACCGCGAGACCGGGACCCACGTCCGCGCCCTGGTCGACGAGCACGCCCGCCGGATCGTGGGTGCCGCGTGACCGTCGAGCCGCTGCACGTCGAGGGCCAGCTGGACCTGGCGGGGGACAACCCCGCCGAGGTCCAGGCCGCGCTGGAGGCCGTCACGGTCGACCGGGCGCGTGCCCGTGCCTCCCGCATCCGCGAGTCGCTGACGGCCGCCTGGGGGGACCTGACGGCCGCCTGGGAGGCCGGCGACCACGTCACGCTCGGGTACGGGTCCTGGGCCGACTACCTGGAAGCCGAGTTCGGGGACCTGCGCCGGCTGAAGCTCGACCCGGCCACGCGCCGCGAGCGCGCCCTGGACGCCACGGCCCGGGGCATGAGCCGCCGCGAGGCCGCCGCCGCGCTGGGCGTGTCGGTGGGCAGCGTCCAGGCCGCGCTGACCGCCCCCGAGCCGGCCCCGGCCGACCCGGCCGACGACCCGGCCCCCGTGTCGGTGGCCGACCAGGCCGTGGCCCTGGTCGAGGCCAAGGGCCGGCGGGGGATGACGTGCCGCGAGCTGGAGCGCGCCACCCGCTGGTCGCACGGCAAGTCGTCGGGCGTCCTGTCGCGGGTCGCCCGCCAGGGCCGGATCGTCCGCGTGCCCGGCGAGTACCGCGAGGGCTGTAGCGCGGCCGGCGTCGGCTGCACCGTGTTCGTCGTCCCCCAGCTGGCGCTGGAGGCCGGCGCGTGACCGAGGCCCCGCTGGGGTGCGTGGCCGGCTGGCAGGCCGGCCACGCCCGCCAGACCCGCGACCCCCTGGTGCTGCTGCTGACCGCCCAGGCCCTGGCCGACTGGGTCGCCGCGTCCGGCCCGTGCCCGGCCGTGTGGCCGCCGAGCCTCGACGACGTCGCGCCGGCCGGCTGCCAGCTGGGCGACCTGCACCGTTCCTGCCATGAGCACCTGCCCCGAGGGGCGTCCACGGCTGGGGCCGTCATCCGCTGGTGAGTCCCCCGCTACGCTCTCCCCCGCCGGCACCCCGCCGGCCGAACGCCCCCGTGTTCGGCACCACCGCCGGCCCTGAACCTGCCGGCAAGCAATGGCCCCCCGCCTGGAAAACGGGGGGCCATTGTGCATTATCAGGGTAAGAACGTGACAAACAATGTAAACCCTGGAATGTGTGGGAATGGCGCGCACGATTCCCGTTTAGGTATTCCCATGGCCGGCGACGGTCGCCATTCTTTCGGGCATGGGAAACGCGGCACAGAAGATCATGGGGCGGCTCGCCGCACCTGCGATCACGGCCGCCCACACAACCCCGGTGAGCGGACCGGCGGCCCTGCCTGGAGCAGCTGGGGGAAGCAGCAGCTACCAGGTCGGGTCGCCGGTACCGACGGGGGTCAACTGGCCCGCAATCGCCCTGGCCGACCTGCTCCAGGTCGACGCCACCAAGCTGCCGCTGACGCGCGCCGAGGGCATGAGCGTCCCGGCCGCCGCGCGCGCGCGCCACCTGCTGTGCTCGACGGTCGCCGGCATCAACCTGGCCGCCTACACCGGCCGGCGTCGGTTCCCGGACACCTGGACCCAGCTGCCGGGGGAGCAGCAGCCCGCATGGCTGGACCGGGCCGACAGCGAGCTGCCCGACTACCAGCGGATGACGCACACGGTCGACGACCTGTACTGGACCGGGTTCAGCCTGTGGTCGCTGGTCGGCCGGCCCGGCGCGATCGAGCACGCGAACCGGATCGAGCGCACGCGCTGGACCTTCCGCCCCAGCGACGGCCAGGTCCTGATCGACGGGAAGCTGCCGACCGCCGCCGGCCACCCGCTGTGCCGGCTGATCCTGGGGCCGCATGAGGGGCTGCTGAACTTCGCCGCGCGCACCCTGCGCCACGCGTCCCGCCTCCAGCACGCCGCCGAGGTCGCCAGCGCGAACCCGGCCGCGTACCTGGAGCTGCACCAGACCGGCGGGGACGACCTGACCCCCGACGAGCGGCGCGAGCTGGTGGCCGAGTACGCCCGCGTTCGCAACGGCGAGACCGGCGGCGTGGTGTTCACCAACCCGTTCATCGAGCTGAAGCCGCACGGGACGTTCGACGCGCACCTGCTGATCGACGGCCGGGGCGCGGCGTCGGTCGACGTCGCCCGAGCCTCCAGCGTGCCGGCGTCCTCGATCGACGCCACCCAGAAGGGCGCGAGCCTGGTCTACCAGACCGTGCGGGACAACGCGCGGAACCTGATCGACACCGGGGCCGGCGCGTACCTGGGCGCGATCAGCGCCAGCCTGTCGCACCCCGTCGTCGTGCCGGACGGCCAGTTCCTGATGTTCGACCTGGAGGCGTGGCTGGCCGAGTCGGCCGCCGCCACCGTCGAGGCCCCCGCCGGCCCCAAGCCGCCCCGCCCCGCTGCCGAGCCCGCCGACGACGAGGACCCCGCCGCGTGACCCGTTCAGTTCTGAACGCCCCCACCGTCACCGCCGCCGCTGTGCTGCCCGACGCGACCGTGGTCCGGGTCAACGTGACCGTGACCGCCGCCGACGCCGCCACGCGCCGGCTGAGGGGCCGCATCGTGCCCTACGGCCAGGTGGGCGACACCAACGTGGGCCGCCTGGTCGTCATGGGGCCGGGCCGGCTGCGGATGCCGGACCCGCTGAGCCGCCACGTCCTCCTGTGGGGCCACGGCCCCGAGGCCCCCAGCGTCGGCGTCGCGGTCGAGGTCGAGGACCTGGACGACGGCCTGTGGGTCGAGTTCGCGGTGGCCGAGGGGGAGCTGGGCGACCAGCTGCTGGCCGAGGCCGACCCGACCGCTGACGCCCCGGTCCGCACCGGCCTGTCGTTCGAACTGCACGACGTCACCTGGGAGGACGTCGCCCACCTGGACGCCCTGGGCGTCCGCGACGCCCTGGTCCTCGCCACCGCGTCTGTCCCGATCCCGGCGTTTCCCGACGCCCGCGTGGCCACGGTCGTGGCCACGTTCCACCAGCAGGAAGGCACCGACCCCATGCGTCTGCGCTCCAGCCGCCGTTCCCGCACCACCCGCGACCCGGTCGAGGGTGGCGGCGGCGGCACGGCCGTCGTCGAGGCCCCGGCCCCCGTCGTCGAGGCCCCGGCCGCGACCGGCGCGCCGACCCAGGCCGTCGTCGAGGCCGCCGCCGTCCTGCCGGTCGGCCACCCGACCGCCGGCACGGGCGTGGCCACCGACGCCCCCGCCGCGACCGGGGCCGGCCGTGCGCCGCGCGTCGTCGCCGGCATCCGGTCCCTGGCCGACTACTCCGGCGCGCTGGCCGGCATCGTCCGGGGCGACCGGGGCGTGGCCGCCGTCGAGGCCGCGCTGGCCGACCTGAGCAACGCGCACAGCCCCGAGCGCGCCCCGGCCCAGTTCGAGGGCGAGCTGTGGCGCGGCGCGGCCTACAGCCGGCGCTGGGCGTCGTTCTTCACCCCCAAGCCGCTGAACAACTGGCGGATCGAGGGCTACCGCTGGACCGTCCCGCCGACGGTCGACGAGTGGCAGCGCGAGGTCCTGGACGCCGAGGGCAACCCGACCGGCGAGGTGAACCCGATCCCGTCCAGCGGCGAGGTCGCCACCGAGCTGGTCGCCGCGCCCAAGCCGACCCGGTTCGCCGGGGGCGAGGACATCGACCGGGCCGTGGTCGACTTCCACCAGGAGCACATCGTCCGCGAGTACCTGGCGCTCCAGGCCGAGGACTACGCGGTCAAGACCGACTCGTTCTTCCGCGTCCGGCTGCTGGCCATGGTCGTGTCCGCCATGACCGACGCGGGCGTGCTGACGTCGGCCGTGCCGGCCGACTTCGCCGGCCTCACCAAGCCGGCCGACCTGCTGGAGGCGTCCGCCGTGGCGCGGCTGATCCTCCAGGAGACGCCGAACGTCCGGCAGGCCCCCGACTTCCTGCTGGTGAACAGCCTCGACTGGCTGGCGCTGGGCAAGATCCTGAAGGACGAGCTGCCGGCGTTCCTCGACCTGCTGGGCGTCAAGCCCGACCAGCTCCAGCCCGACCTGAAGGTGCCCCGCGGCCGCCTGGTGGCCGGCGTGCGGGCCGCCCAGAACAAGTACGAGTTCGGGGAGGACGGCGAGCCGCCGATCCGCGTCGAGGCGCTGAACATCGTCAAGGGCAGCGTGACCGGCGGCGTGTTCGGCTACGCGACCACGCTCAACGCCCGCCCCGGCGGCGTCATCAGCCTGCCGTTCGGCGCGCTGGCCTGATGACGGAAGCGACCTCGCCGGCCTCCCCTGACGCCACGGGGGGGCCGGCGAGCACCACCGCCGTCATCGCCTGGGCCAAGCTGGAGGCCGGCGGGGCGCTGGCCGGGGGCCGCCGCCAGGCCCTCGACCTGGTCGTGGCCGCCGTCAACGCCCTGGTCCTCGACCGCTGGCGGCTCGACGCGACCAAGCCGAACGTTCAGCTGGGCGCGGTCATGCTGGCCGCGCGCTGGTTCGCCCGGGGCGACACCCCGGCCGGCGTGCTGATGGGCAACGGCGACGGCTCACCGACCTACGTCCGCACGACCGACCCGGACGTGGCCGAGCTGCTGGGCATCGGCGCGCGAGCGAAACCGGCCCTGGCGTGACCAGCCTGGGCGCGGCCCTGCTCGCCGCGATCGACGCCCTGGCGGCCGACCTCCAGGCCGCCGGCCTGGTGGCCACCGACGACCCGTCGGCGGTCACCGGCCCCGGCGTGTGGCTCTCGCCGGCCTCGATCGACCTCGACGCCGACGACGCCACCTGGGGCATCGTGCCGGCCTCGATCGACGTCTGGTTGGTCGCGCCGGCCGTCGAGGGCGCACCCCGCGTCCTGGCCGGCCTGCTCGACCAGGCCACCGCCGTGGCCGACCCGGCCGGCCGGGTCGACGCCGGCCTGGTCCTGGAGCTGCCCCGCGCCGCGCTGCCCGCGTGGCGCTACTCGACGACCCGTGACCTGACCCTGTGACCGAGAGGCCCGCCCCGTGACCACCCCCACCCCCGGCCCCCAGAACCCGTACAAGCAGACCGACGGCACCCTGACGATCGGTGAGGCCGGCACCCTGGCCGACTTCAGCCGCATGGTCACCGCCTGCTCGATCGAGACCAAGGTGGACGCCGAGGACGCCCAGCCGGTCCTGTCGGGCAACGACCTGCCGGGGGAGCGGAACTACACGTACACCCTGAAGGCGACGTTCCTCCAGGACCTGGGGGCCAACGGCCTGGTCCAGTTCTGTCACGCCAACAAGGGCAAGCAGCTGCCGTTCCTGTTCGTCCCCGCCAAGTCCGAGGGCGTCAAGATCACGGGCAGCGTCATCGTCGACCCGGTGACGATCGGCGGCGACGTCAAGAAGCGGAACACGACCGACGCCGAGCTGGAGCTGGTCGGGGAACCCGCGTTCGGCACGCTCACCGTCTGACGTGGCCCGCGAGCCGGCCCTACGGGTCGTCGGCGGCCGGGAGCTGCGGCGCGAGCTGAAGGCCGCCGGGGTGAGCCTCCAGGACCTGAAGGCCGCACACCGGGCGGCGGCGGAGATCGTCGCCCGGCGCGGCCAGGCCGACGCCCCCCGGGTCAGTGGCCGGCTCGCCGGCAACGTCCGGGCCGGGGCCACCCAGCGGGCCGCCGTGGTCCGGGCCGGCGGCACGCGGGTCCCGTACGCGGCCGTCGTGCACTGGGGCTGGCCCCGCCGGCACATCGCCGCGAACCCGTGGCTGAGCGACGCCGCCGTGGCCACCGAATCCCAGTGGGTCGACGAGTACAGCCAGGAAGTCCAGAAGATCACCGACACCGTGAGAGGCGCGAGCACATGACCAGCACCGAGGCCCCCGTGGCCCCCGAGGCCGCCGAGGCCGCCCCGACCCCGCACCTGCGCCGGATCGTCCTCGACGTCGTCCTGGCCGACGGGCAGGCCGACCAGGTCACCGTCGGGAACGCCGACCTGATCCGCTGGGACCTGACCCGCGTCCGGCGCGGCTGGCCGTCGCTGGGGGACGCCCTGTTCCTGGGGAACACGTTCCTGGCCTGGGCCGCGCTGAAGCGCCAGGGCTCGCCGCTGGTCGGCGCGCTCGACTTCGACGACTGGCAGGGCCAGGTCGAGCTGGTCCAGGACGCCCCCCGCCAGTCCGGGGCCGCCGTCCCCCCTTCCCAGCCGGCTCTCGCGGCCGGCTGATCGTCCTGCTGATGCGCCGCTACGGCGGCACCAGCTGGAGCGACTGGGCCGAGGCCCCCGACGAGGTCCTGGCGACCGCAATCGACGTCCTGGAATCCGAACAGACCAAGTGAGGGGGTGACCGCATGGGCAAGCCGGCAACGCTGGTCGTCCAGGTCATCAGCGACGGTTCCCAGGCCGGCCAGGGGTTCGACCAGGCCGAGTCGGCCGCCCAGCGTTTCGAGCGCGGGCTGGACCGGGCCAGCGTCGCGGCCGGCGGCGTCCTGGCCGGCGTCGGCGCGCTGGCCGTGTCCGCGTTCAACAGCGCGAGCGAGCTCCAGCAGCAGGCCGGCGCGGTGGAGGCCGTCTACGCCGCGTCGGCCGACGCCGTCGCCCTGGTCCAGCGCAACGCCGCCGGGGCCGCCGACAGCGTCGGCCTGGCCTCCAGCGAGTACAACCGGTTCGCCAGCGTCGTGGGCTCCCAGCTCCAGAACATGGGGTTCAGCGTCACCGAGTCGGCCGAGCAGGGCGACGCGCTCATCCGCATGGGTGCCGACCTGGCGGCCCAGTTCGGCGGCTCGACGTCCGAGGCCGTGTCGGCCCTGTCGTCGCTGATGCGCGGCGAGCGCGACCCGATCGAGCGCTACGCGGTGAGCATGAGTCAGGCCGCGATCGACGCCAAGGTGGCCGCGCTGGGGCTCGACACCTCGACCGAGTCGGCCAAGAAGAACGCCCAGGCCCAGGCAACCCTGGCCCTGCTGACCGAGCAGACCGCCAGCGCACAGGGCGCGTTCAGCCGCGAGTCGGACACCGCCGCTGGTGCCCAGGCCCGCGCGACGGCCAACTGGGAGAACGCGAAAGCCGTCCTGGGGGAGCAGCTGCTCCCGCTGGTCAGTCAGGGGGCCACCCTGCTGGCCGACCTGTCGCGCTGGGCACAGGAGAACAGCGGCACGGTCCAGGTCCTGGCCGGCGTCGTCGTCGGCCTGGCCGGCGCGGTCCTGGCCGTCAACGGCGCGATCAAGACCTACCGCGCCGTGGCCACCGTGGCCACCGCCGCCCAGTGGCTGCTGAACAGCGCGTTCCTGGCGAACCCCGTCGGCCTGGTCGTCGTGGCAATCGCCGGCCTGGTGGCCGGCGTCGTGGTCGCTTACAACAAGTTCAGCTGGTTCCGCGACATGGTCGGGTGGGTCTGGGACAAGCTGAAGGCGCTGGGGAACTGGGTCAAGAACAACCCCGTCACCCAGACGATCGCCGGCCTGTTCAGCTCCCCCGAGCTGCCCGCTGACGACCCGCGCGCGGCGCGCGGGGGTGCTGGTGCCGGCGGGGGGACGTTCGGCGCCCCTGGGGCGGCTGGCGGGGCCACGTCGCCGGCCCTGTTCGGCGCGCCCGGCGACGGGGGCATGGGGTCGTTCGGTGGGTCGTTCGGCACGGCCCAGGTCGTGGCCGGCGGCGATACGTACAACATCACGATCAGCGGTCTGCTCGACGACCAGGCCGCCGCCGACCGCATCGAGGACCTGCTGAGGGGTCGGGGCATCCGCAAGGGCTCCACGGCCGTGGTCGAGCTGTGAGCCGGCACGCCGCCCCCGACCAGCTCCAGGTCGCGCCGCTGCTGCTGCCGGCCGGGTTCGTCCAGGACCCGGCCGGCGGCGAGCCGCTGCCCTACGGCCCCCGGGTCGACGAGTGGCAGCGGGCCACCGCCCAGGCCGCCGCCGTCGACCAGCCGGCCGAGGCCGGCGACGTCGTCGAGGACCAGGCCGCCGGCCTGTTCGCCGCGACCGACGTCCAGCTGCCCCGGGGCCGCTGGAACCCGGACCCGGTCGTCACGATCAACGGCCAGCGGATGCCCAACGACGCGGCCGGGACCGGCGAGCTGTTCGGCCAGACCGTCCTCGACGACCTGCGGGTGGAGTGGGGCACGTCCGAGCCGCTGACCCAGCCCGAGCCGTCGACCGCCCAGCTGGAGCTGATCGACTTCAGCCGCACCTGGGCCACCCGCCAGGACGTCATCGGCTGGCCCGTCGTGCTCGGGTACGAGTACGCGTCCGGCGTGACCGGCGACTGGGCGGCCGGGACGTTCTTCCGTGGCCGGATCAGTGACGTGGACGTCTCGACCGTGCGCGTGCGCCGGCCCGACGGCACCCACCAGCGCGCGGTCAAGCTGGCGCTGAAGTGCACCAGCCTGGAGACCGACCTGGGCAACGTCCGGCCGAGTGAGGCCCTGTGGCCGGCCGAGCCGATCACGGCCCGGGTCGCCCGGGTCGCCGGCTACTGCCGGCGCGTGGCGTCGACCGTCCTCGCCCGCGTGAGCGACTGGGGGACCGCCCAGGCCGCCGCGAACGACCAGGTGTCCAGCTCCAGCATCCGGGACCTGCTGGTCCAGCTGTACAACTCGACCGGCGGGGACCGCCTGGTCTACAGGCCGGCCCTGCCGGCGTCGTCCGGCCTGCCGACCGGCCTGGGCGTGTACGAGAACCTGGGCCGCCGCGTGTCCAGCGCCAGGACCATGGCGCGGCTGTACTACGGCGGGGCCACGCACCCCCGCGTCGGCCAGGGCGCGTGGGTCGGCCCGACCGACCGGGGCCGGCTCACCTACCAGACCCAGGCCGACGTCACGACGCCGCTGTACCTCGACGCGGCCGTGCTCCAGTACGACGACGGCCTGTCGCGGAACATGGCGTCCCGGATCACCCGCGTGGCCGTGACGAGCAAGGACAGCGCCGCGGCCGACGCCGCCCGGACGTCGACCCGGATCGCCCCGGGGCTCGACGAGGGCGTGCTGGGCCAGCGCGCGCTCACCCTCGACAGCCTGCACAACTGGAACGCCTGGGCCGACCTGAACGCCGAGGACCTGCTGGCCATGGCGACCCAAGAGGGGTCGCAGTGGCGGCCGGGCCGGCTGCGCTGGGACGTCAAGCGGTCCGGCGGGTTCGAACTGGTCGCCCAGGGCTACGCGCTGCTGCTGGGCCACATGAGCGGCTACCAGTTCTTCCTGTCGCGGTCCGAGCTGGCCGAACTGGGCGTGCGCCCCGTCGTGTCCGTCATCGGCGGCGTCATCGCCTACCGCCGGGGCGGCTGGGTCCTCGACCTCGACGTGGCCGGCTGGGCCAGCTACGGCGGCGGCAACAGCTCGCCCACCCGCGTCCCCCAGCACAGCGCCACCTGGGAGGAACTGGCCGGCGACGGCACGTCGACGTTCGGCGTCCTCTCCTGGGGGACCGGCGACACC
>Ga0210040_10010132_pt1 | contig 10853 bp, 11 predicted proteins | sample CryGeyCG12114_NA_FD_185462 | JGI IMG/M metagenome (GOLD analysis project Ga0210040, IMG submission 185462) | Groundwater microbial communities from aquifer - Crystal Geyser CG19_WC_8/21/14_NA (SPAdes) (version 2) | ecosystem: Environmental > Aquatic > Deep subsurface > Groundwater | place: USA... | reverse complement strand
CGTCGAGCCGGGCGGCGGCGATGACCTCGGGGTTGTAGGTGTGCGACAGCGTGGAGGGCCGGCCGGAGATCGAGCCGTGGTACCCGACCAGGAACGCGGCGTCCACGGTGTCGTCCAGCCCCTGGGTCATGTACAGCGGCTTGTGCCGGCCGGCGATGTAGCGCGCCTCGCCGGCGACGAGCCGCGGGTCGAGGTTGGCCATCGCGCCGTGCGAGTCGTTGAGCAGCACCTCGGTCGCCCCACCGGCCAGCGCACCCTCGATGGCCGCGTTCACCTCGCCGAGCAGCAACTCGCAGCCGACCGCGTACTTCGGGCCGCCGCTGGGACCGCACTGCTCCCAGTCGACGATGCCGGCGACGCCCTCCATGTCGAACGAGATCCACACCTTCATGCGGGTGATCCTCGCCTGCCGGTCAGCCGGGCGGTGCGGGGAGGCGCTCTCCGGGCCCGGGGACGCCGGCCGGCCGGCGCCGGAGCGCCCGGGCCCGCCGCCGGTCGCGGGCCTCCTCGGCCAGCTGCCGGGCGGAGACGAGCAGGGCCGACTCGATCGTCGGAGCGGTCATCGACGGTCCTCTCCTGGCAGTGCGGACGAGCGGTGTCGGACGAACGCCGCACCCGGGGGCAGGGGGTGCGGTTGCCGCGAGCGTGGCACTCCCCCCTGACAGTTCCCTGCGCCCGACCGACCAGACTCGGGGCGTGACCGACGACGTGGTGATCTGCTCGGCCAAGGGCTGCCGCACGCCGGCGGCCTACGCGCTGGTCTGGAACAACCCGAAGGTGCACACGCCGGAGCGGGAGAAGGTGTGGACCGCCTGCGGCGAGCACCGGGAGCAGCTGTCGCACCACCTGGCCGCCCGCTCCTTCCTGCGCCGCGTGGACCCGCTCCCCGACGCCGGTCAGGTCCCCCCGGGGCACACCGGAGGAGCCCGGGGCTGAGGTCGCGGGCCGGCGGCGTCACCGGCCGGCTGGTGCGGCACCCGGCCCGACCGGTGGTCGTGGGCCGCCTGCCAGGATCGGCGGTCGTGCGACGACGCGGCGGGGCCCAGGACGCACGTCTGCCCCGCGAGGTCGGCGTGCTGGCGATCGTCGCCTTCGTCGTGGCGCTGGGCTTCGGGGTGGTCGCCCCGGCGATCCCGCTGTTCGTGCGCTCCTACGGGGTCGGGACGACGGCCGTCGGCTTCGCGGTCAGCGCGTTCGCGTTCTTCCGGTTCGTCTCGGCGTTCGGCGGCGGCACGCTGGTCGAGCGGGTCGGGGAGCGCGCGGTGCTCGCCGCGGGCCTGGCGATCGTGGCCGTGACCACCGGATCGGCCGGGCTGGCCGGGAACTTCCCGCTGTTCGTCTCGCTGCGCGCCGCGGGCGGGATCGGCAGCGCCATGTTCACCGTGGCCGCGCTGTCCCTGCTGCTGCGCACCGCACCGCCACAGCAGCGCGGCCGCGCCGCGGCGACGTACCAGGGCGGGTTCATCCTCGGCGGGATCGCCGGCCCGGCGGCCGGCGGGTTCCTCGCCGAGATCTCGCCCCGGGTGCCGTTCTTCGTCTACGCCGGTTTCCTGCTGGTGGCCGGCGCCGTGGCGCTGGTGCTGCTGCGGCCGGCCGCCCTCCCCCCGGTCGACCTCCCCCCGGTCGACCCGGCGGCGAGCCCCGGCGTCGACCAGGGCGGCGGCCCGGAGCCCTCGACCGCCGCCGTCCTCCCCCCGGGCGCCGGTGCGGGCGGGCTGCGGGCGGCGCTGCGGTCCCGGGCCTACGTCGCCGCCCTGGTCGCGAACCTCGGGGTCGGCTGGGTGCTGTTCGGCGTCCGCAACTCCCTCGTGCCGCTCTACGTGACCGAGGAGCTGGGCAAGACCGTCGCCTGGGCCGGCGCCGGGCTGCTGGCCGGGTCGGTGGCCCAGGCCGTGGGGCTGCTCCGCGCGGGCCGGTTGTCGGACTCGTGGGGACGGCGGCCCTCGCTGGTGGTGGGCACCGCGCTGGCCACCGCCTCGATCGCCGTCCTGGTGCTGCCGCCGGCGACCGGGGTCTTCCTGGTCGCCATGGCGACCTTCGGGCTCGGCGCCTCGCTGCTGGCCAGCGTGCCGGCGGCGGTGGTCGGGGACGTCAGCCCGGCCCGCGGCGGCCGGGTGGTCGCGGTGTTCCAGATGGTGGCCGACCTGGGCGCGGTGGTCGGGCCGCTGGTGGCGGGCTGGCTCACCGACGCCTTCTCCTTCCAGGTCGCCTTCGCGGTCAGCGCGGCCGTGCTCGGCCTGGGGCTGCTCGCCGCGCTGGCCATGCCGCGGGCGGTGCGGCCCGCGGTCTGAGCCGCGCAGAACTTCCGCCGTTCACGTCCGACGGGTTGGATGGAGGAGCCAGGGTGGGCCCGTCCGAGCCCGGGCGGCGACCCCCGACGGCTCCGACCGGAGGTGCTGTGCCCGCCCGACCCGTACTGCTCACCGTGGACGACGACCGAGCGGTCAGCCGCGCCGTCGCCCGCGACCTCCGCCGCCACTACGGCGACCGCTACCGCGTGGTCCGCGCCGAGAGCGGTGCCGACGCCCTCGCGGTGCTGCGCGAGCTGACCGCCCGCGGCGAGGTCACCGCGCTGCTGCTGGCCGACCACCGGATGCCCGGCATGACCGGGGTGGAGTTCCTCGAGCAGGCGATGGACCTCACGCCGTCGGCCAAGCGGGTGCTGCTCACCGCCTACGCCGACACCGACGCCGCGATCCGCGCCATCAACGACGTCGACCTGGACCACTACCTGCTCAAGCCCTGGGACCCGCCGGAGGAGAAGCTCTACCCGGTCCTGGACGAGCTGCTGGAGGCCTGGAAGCGGGCGGCGCGCGCCCCGTTCGACGGGCTCACCCTGCTCGGGCACCAGTGGTCGGCCGAGACCCAGGAGCTCAAGGAGTTCCTGGCCCGCAACCAGGTCCCCTACCGGCACCTGCAGGGTGCGGACGCCGCCGGCATCCGCACGGCCGCCGGGCTGGAGGACGACGCCGCGCTGCCGGCCACGGTCTTCCCCGACGGCACCGTGCTGCGCCGGCCGGCGCTGCGCGACCTGGCCGAGAAGTGCGGCCTGGCGACCACCGCCGGCAGCCCGTTCTACGACGTCGTGGTGGTCGGCGCCGGCCCCGCGGGGCTCGGTTCGGCCGTCTACGCCGGCAGTGAGGGGCTGCGCACGCTGCTGGTCGAGCGCACCGCCACCGGCGGGCAGGCCGGCACCAGCAGCAAGATCGAGAACTACCTCGGCTTCCCCCGCGGCGTCTCCGGCGCCGAGCTGGCCAAGCGGGCCCGCGACCAGGCGGTGAAGTTCGGCGTCGAGGTGCTGACCGCGGCCGAGGTCACCGCGGTCACGCCGCAGGGCGACGGCCGGGTGGTCCGCTTCGCCGACGGCAGCGAGGTCACCGCGCACGCCGTCGTCCTGGCCACCGGGGTGGAGTGGACCCGGCTGCCCGCGGCGGGCGCCGAGGACTTCGCCGGCCGCGGCGTCTACTACGGCGCCGACCCGCACGAGGCGCTCAGCTGCCGCGGCCAGGAGGTGTACCTGGTCGGGTCGGCGAACTCGGCCGGCCAGGCGGCGCTGCACTTCGCCCGGTTCGCGGCCAAGGTCGTGATGCTCTGCCGCGGGCCGGACCTCCGGCGGAGCATGTCGGAGTACCTGGTCGCCCGGATCGAGGCCTCCGACGTCATCGAGGTGCGCACCTGCACCCAGGTGGTCGCGATCGAGGGCGACGGCCACGTCGAGCGGCTGGTGCTGTCCGACGCGGCCAGCGGGCAGACCGAGACCGTGCCGGCGTCCCGGCTGTTCGTCTTCATCGGCGCCCAGCCGCCCACCGACTGGCTCGGCGAGGCCTTCCTCCGCGACCCGAACGGCTTCCTGCGCACCGGCCCGGCGCTGCTGGACGCCGACGGCCGCCCGCCGGCGGAGTGGCCGCTGTCCCGCGCGCCGTACCACCTGGAGTGCTCGGTGCCCGGGGTGTTCGTCGCCGGCGACGTGCGCGCGGAGTCGGTGAAGCGCGTCGCCGGCGCCGTCGGCGAGGGCGCCATGGCCGTCACGCTCGTCCACCGCTACCTGGAGGCGATCCCATGACCGCGACCACCCCGCAGCTCGACGTGGGCGAGCTGCGCACGCTGTTCCTGTTCGAGTCCCTGGACGACGCCGCCCTGCAGTGGGTCGCCGAACGCGGCGAGGTCCGGGTCTTCGACGCCGACGTGGTGGTCTTCGCCGAGCGCCAGCCGGCGGACGCGCTGTTCGTGCTGCTCGACGGCGGGTTGCTGCTGACCAAGCACGCCGACGGCGAGGACGTCGTCATCAACGAGACCACCCACCGCGGCGCCTACTCCGGAGCCGTCCGGGCCTACGCCACCGGCTCTCCGGAGGAGTACCCGACGACGATGCGCACCACCCGGCCCAGCCGGTTCCTGCGGCTGGGTGCCTCGGACTTCGCGACGCTGGTGCACCAGCAGTGCCCGATGGCGGTGCACCTGCTCGACGGCCTGTACGAGGGCGTGCGGGCGACCGAGTCGGCGATGCGGCAGCGCGAGCACCTGATCCAGCTCGGGCATCTGTCGGCGAACCTGGCGCACGAGCTGAACAACCCCGCCGCGGCGGCGGTCCGGGCCACCGAGCAGCTGCGCGGCCGGCTGAGCGGCATCCGGCACAAGCTCGGCCTGCTCGCCGGCGGCGGCCTCTCCCCCGAGGCGGTCGCCCGGCTGGTCAGCACCCAGGAGGTCGCGGTCGAGCGGGCGGCCAAGCCCCGCCCGGACCTGACCGCCCTGGAGGAGAGCGACCTGGAGGACGCCATCGCCGAGCGGCTCGAGGAGGTCGGCGTGGAGAACGCCTACGACCTCGCCCCGGTGTTCGCCACCGCCGGGATGGACGCGCACTGGGTGGACGACGTGGTGGAGCAGGTCGACTCGGGGCTGGAGTGGAGCGCGGCGTTCGGCTGGCTGCGCTACACCCTGGAGACCGAGACGCTGATGGACGAGATCGAGGAGGCGGCCACCCGCATCTCCTCGCTGGTCGGCGCGGTCAAGCAGTACTCGCACATGGACCAGGCCCAGCACCAGGACCTCGACGTCAAGCCCGGCATCGAGAGCACGCTGGTGATGCTGGCCCGGAAGCTGAACGGCATCCAGGTGCGCCGCGAGTACGCCGCCGACCTGCCCACCGTCCCCGGCTACCCGGCTGAGCTGAACCAGGTCTGGACCAACCTGATCGACAACGCCGCCGACGCGATGACCGGCGGCGGCGTGCTCACCCTGCGCACCCGCGCGGACAGCGAGGCGGTGTTCGTCGAGATCGCCGACGACGGCCCCGGCGTCCCCGAGCCGGTGCGCAGCACGCTGTTCGACGCGTTCGTGACGACGAAGCCGGCCGGCGAGGGCAGCGGCCTCGGCCTGGAGACGGCGCGACGGATCGTCGAGCGGCGGCACGGCGGCTCGCTGACGTACACCACCGGCCCGGAGGGGACGGCGTTCTGCGTGCGGCTGCCGCGCAGTCGACCCCGCGGATGAGCGGCTGGGCGGCGCAGGACGGTGCGCCGTGCGCGCACGCGGACGCCGCGCCGCCGTCCCCCGGCCCGGCGGCGGAGTGCGAGGACTGCCTGCGCACCGGCGGTCGGTGGGTGCACCTGCGCCGCTGCCTGACCTGCGACCACGTCGGGTGCTGCGACTCCTCGCCGCACCGGCACGCCACGGCGCACTTCACCGCGACCGCGCACCCGGTGGTCGCCTCGGCCGAGCCCCGCGAGCACTGGGCGTGGTGCTACGCCGACTATGCCCTGCTCCTCCCGTCGCCCTGAGCTCCTATGGCCCCGTCGCAGGGGCCCGGCCCGAGCGGAGCGGAGGCTGGGGGGCGTCAGTCCTGCACGTACGGGATGGTCTGCGGGCCCTCGGGGAGCACGCACACCCGCGCGTCGGGCCCGGCCTTCTCGACCGCCTCGGTGACCGTGGCGGCGATGTCGGCGGTCTGCGCCAGGTGCGCCTCGGCGAGCTGGGCGTCGGTGAGCGCATCGGTGTACATGACCACCCGGTGCGCGGACTGGATGCGGGCCTGGATCTGCACCTGCCACTGGTCGGGCACCGTCTGCTCGCGGGCACTGATCAGCTCCAGCAGCGCCTCCGGCGAGGATGCCGAGGTGAGCACCTCGCGGTAGGAGCCGTGGTCGGGGAACCCGTCCTCGCAGGCCGCCGCGCAGACGATCAGCCCGCCCGGCTTCGTCACCTGGGCGGCGGCGGACATGCCCTTCACCGACTGGTAGAGGTTCTGGTCCAGCGGGAAGCCCGAGCCGGTGGTGACGACGACGTCGAACGGCGCGTCCACCGGCGCCATCGCGACCTCGCGGGCCCGCTCGATGGCCGTCGCGTGCATCTCCAGGGTGTCCCCGCCGAAGGCTGCGATCACCTCCTGGCGGGTGTTGAGCACCACGTCGAAGGAGTACGTGACGTCGGTGGCGGCGGTGATCGCGCGGACGTCGTCGTGCACCGGGTTGCCCTGGGTCACCCCCCACGTCGCCCGCGGGTCCCCGATCCGCTTCGCGTCGTGCAGCACCAGCACGGTGTCCAGCGCGGCCAGCCCGGGGGCGACCATCTTCGGCCCGCCGGAGAAGCCGGCGAAGAAGTGCGGCTCCACGAAACCGGTGGTCAGCCGGACGTCGGCGTCCACCCACTGCTCGTTCAGCCAGACCGGGACGCCGTCGCCGAAGGTGCCCACCCAGCGGTGCGTGTCGCTCGCCCGGGAGTCGTGGTTGACGATCCGCACCGAGTCGACGACCTCGTCGCCGAACATCGCCCGCAACTCGGCGTCGGTGTTGGCCCGGTGGGTGCCGGTGGCGACCAGGACGACGACGTCGTCGGTCGCCACGATGCCGTCGAGCTCCTCGAGCACCGCCGGGATCATCAGGTGCCGGGGCTGCGCGCGGGTGCCGTCGCAGGCCGAGATCGCCACCGTCTGCCCCTTCCGCACCCGCTCGCGCAGCGGGGCGCCGGAGACCGGCTCGCGCAGCGCGCGGCGCAGCTCGGCGGCCACGTCCGGAGCGGCCGCGTGCTGCACCGGCGTGATCACCGCGGCGTCGTCCGGCAGCTCGACCGTGAGCCCCGCGCGCCCGTAGGCCAGCGTCACCTGCTGCACGGTTCCCCCTCGTCGTCGAAGGGTCCATCAGACCACCCCCGCGCTCGGCCCGCCGGGGCGAGTCGGCGCAGAGGCGTGTCAGCTGATCGGCCCCGGGTAGCGGGGGGCACATGGCAGACAGCGCGAGCTTCGTGGACCGACTGGGCGCGCACGGCCGGACCGCGGACGACGGCACGGCGCACCTGGAGCTGGACGCCACCGACGAGCACCTCAACGAGGCCGGCACCGTGCACGGTGGCGTGCTGGCCACCCTCGTCGACACGGCCATGGGCGCGGCGGTGCGCAGCCTGAGCGGCGAGGACGACGTCCCGGCCACCAGCCAGCTGACCGTCACCTACCTGCGGCCCGGCAAGCCCGGTCGCCTGCAGGCGACCGGTCGGGTGAGCAAGCAGGGCGAGCACCTCACCGTGTGCGAGGCCGACGTGGAGCAGGACGGGAAGGCGCTGGTCCACGCGGTGGCCACGTTCGCCGTGCTGCACTCCTGACGGCCACCCTCCGGGGGCCCACGCCGAGCTTGCGAGGCGTGGGGGGAAGGGTGGTCCTTCTCCTACGGGCGGCGGCCGGCGAGCTCGCGCGCCTGGGCGATCTCCGCGTCGTCCAGCGTGCCGGCGACCCCGGCCCGGCGGGAGAGCGCCTGCTCGTTCAGCCAGCTGACGTAGCGCTCCCACGCGGCCCGCGGGGAGATCCCGAGCGCGCGGCCGATCCGCGACCAGTCCGCACCACCGCGCAGGGCGGCCCGGATGCCGAGCTGGCGGTTCTCGTGGGCCTTGCGGGCGACGACCTCGCCGAGGGCCAGCAGCTCCAGGGCCTCGTCGACGTCCAGCGTGGTGGTGACGTCCTTGATCCGCATCCAGTCGTCGTCGTCATCGGCGCTGTCGTTCGGCTGGTCGACGACGACGTTGTCACGCCGGCTGAGGAAGTCGAGCCGGGTCACCGCGGTCAGGAGCGAGAACTCGCGCTCCAGCACCTCCGGGGTCGCGGCCACCTCAGGGATTGTGGTCATGAGGCACCTCGTTTCCCGAACTCGAGCGGCTCTAACCGAAGGTGACCTGCGTCTCGCGACGGGCCGACGCCGCTCGCCGCCCGTGTTCGGCCGGACACGGCACCGGGCCGGCGCCCCGGAGGACGCCGGCCCGGTGGGCGGCGCACTGGTCAGTCGGAGATGCCGACGGCCTGCTTGGCCAGCGCGGCCAGCCGCGTCTGGGTGGCGCTGACCACGCTGGAGCGGGCCTTGTGGGCCTCCTCGTAGCGGATGATCGTGTTGACGTCTGCCGCGTCGTCGAGCTCCTTGACCGCCTTGGCGATCTGCGCGGTCGACATCGAGTCGTAGCCGGCGATGGGCAGCTCGGCAGCGCTGAGGTCGCCGAGCTCGCGGCGGGTGGCGGCCACCGCCTCGGCGGCGGTGGTGTTGCCGTCGCGCTCGGCGATGCGCTCGGCGCGGCGCAGCGAGGCCACCCGGCCCACGGTCAGCGTCTCCCGGACGGCTCCGCTGAAGGCGGTGGCCTTGCCGACGACGTCGTCGACCGCGGAGGTGAACGTGCCACCGACCTGGTCGCCCGCGCCCTGGATGCTGCCGACCGCCCGGTTGACGGTGTTGGCCGCGAAGGTGACCGGCAGGTTGGCCAGCTTGGCGGCGCCGCCGGCGACCCGCTGGAGCGGAGTGGCCTGCAACGCGGCCGGCCCGCCGAGGGCCTCCTCGGCGAGGACGACGGTGAGCCACTCGACGGTGGCCCGGTGGGCGGTGATCAGCCGCTCGGCCAGCGCCGTGACCTCGGGCTGCCCTGCCGTCTCGGCCAGCACCTTGAGGTAGGTGGCCCGGTCCAGCAGCTGGTGCTCCAGCTGCAGGTCGCCGAGCAGGGCCTCGTCGATCGGCTGGGCCTGCTCCAGGTTGCCCTTGACCAGGGCGGTGAGCCGGCCCAGCGCCGGGGCGACGACGTCGCCCACGCCGGCCAGCCTGCGCAGCTGGTCGGTGATCGCGGCGGTGCGCTCGGCGGCGTGCTCGGCGTTCTGCTCCAGCTCGCGGCGGACGGCGTCCGTCCGCGCCTGCGAGACCCGGATCCGGGCGATCTGCTCCTCGGTCTGGGTGAGGGTCAGCAGCGCGCGGAGCTGGCGGATGAGGAGGGTGTTGTCGGTCATGGGGACTCCAACGGGTCTGGGTGTGACCTGACCCTTCCTCTCTGCCCCGTCCAGCCCGGGCGCTAACTCCTGCAAGCAGATTGCTAGCAGTGTCCGTCGTCACAGGCTCCGCGCGCAGGACTGCCTCGCATTGGGTAGCAGACCAGGGCAACCACCTCCCGACTCCTCGATGGCGAGGACAGTGGAGGCGACGCGAGGAGAACGACGTGCCCACAGCGACGAGCGACGACGAACGGGATCCCGACCTGGTGGCGGTCCAGGAGGGCGCCGATGCGGCCGCCGAGATGACCCGCCCTGCCGGGCTGGACCGCGACCGCATCCTGCGCGGCGCCATCGACTTCATCGACGAGCACGGCCTGGCCGCACTGACCATGCGCCGCCTCGGTGCCTCCCTCGGCGTGGAGGCGATGGCGCTGTACCGCTACGTCCCCGGCCGCGAGGACCTGCTCGACGGCGTCGTGGACATGGTCGTCGAGACCCTGTGGGACGACGAGGACGGCGATGACATCTACATCGACGACCACAACGGGTGGCAGGACTACCTGATGCGACTGGCGCACGGCGTCCGCCGGATCGCCCTGGGCCACCCGTCGGTCTTCCCGCTGGTGACCAGCCGCCCGCCGGCCGCGCCGTGGGTCCGCCCGCCGCTGCGCAGCCTGCGGATGGTCGAGTCCTTCCTGGGCACGCTCACCGATGCCGGCTTCTCCGACCAGGCGGCCGTGGCCGCCTACCGGGCCTACTCCAGCTTCCTGCTGGGCCACCTGCTGCTCGAGGTCACCCAGATCGGCGCCCAGGTGAGCCTGCTCGACCAGCCCGAAGGCGATCCGGAGGCGCAGGCGAACACCGACCTGACGCAGTACCCCAACCTGCTGCGCACCGAGCCGCTGCTGTCGCTGGACAAGTCGGCCGCGGAGTTCGAGGAGGCCCTGGAGAACCTCCTGGACCGACTGGAGCGGGTGCTGCACGAGGCGAAGAACCGCGACGGCGAGGTTGCCGACCTCGCCTGAGGGGCATCGGTACGGCACGGTTCAGGTTCTGCCGCCCCCCGGGGGATCCCCGCCCAGTTGTTACCGGGCCCGGTTGTTACCCGCCGGTAGTCACGGAAAGTCACCGCCACCCGGTTTACAACGTAAACGGGTGGGCACAGGAGGGTCAGGCGAACAGCCGAGCACAGCTCGGCGGTTCGCAGTCCACCCAGACCCCCCTGGAGGAAACACCCGTGATCACCCAGCAGGACATCACCAACATCATCGGCAGCAACGCGGTCGACAACGACGGCGACAAGCTCGGCAAGGTCGGCCAGGTCTACCTGGACGACCAGACCGGCAGCCCGGAGTGGGCCACGATCAGCACCGGCCTGTTCGGCACGTCCGAGACGTTCGTGCCGCTCACCGACGCCACCGTCTCCGGCGGCACCCTGCGCGTGCCCTACGAGAAGGCCAAGGTCAAGGACGCCCCCCGCGTCGACGCCGACCAGGGTCACCTCTCCCCCGCCGAGGAGGAGGAGCTCTACCGCTACTACGGCATCGGCACCGGCACCCAGACGGCCGGCTACACCGACACCACGAACACCACGGCCGGCTACGCCGAGACCGAGAACCGCCACGGCACC
>Ga0210040_10010131_pt1 | contig 10853 bp, 5 predicted proteins | sample CryGeyCG12114_NA_FD_185462 | JGI IMG/M metagenome (GOLD analysis project Ga0210040, IMG submission 185462) | Groundwater microbial communities from aquifer - Crystal Geyser CG19_WC_8/21/14_NA (SPAdes) (version 2) | ecosystem: Environmental > Aquatic > Deep subsurface > Groundwater | place: USA... | reverse complement strand
TATAAAGGTAAACCCTTTAGTAATAAGTATATAGCTATTAATAGAGGATATATAAGTATAAATAAGTATTAATAACTTATATACTATATTAGATATTTTTATAAAGATATAGTTAGTAGTATATACTCTTAGTAATAGTATAGAGTATATAGCTAGTAAGATAAATAAGCGTATAGAAGCTACTATACTAGACTAGATAGATATAGCTATACTATAAGTATATCTATCTCTATATTACTAGTAATATAAAAGTAAGTACCTAGTTAATATAGAGTACTTAATAAAGTAATTATTATATTCTTAGCTATAAAGGCCCTTACGTAAGTAGTAGAGTAACTTTATTATTACTAATAAATTTAGTAATAAAGTATTAAAGCTAACTCTCTACTTCTAAGATATAAGCTAGTAACTATATAAGAAAATAGTTAAGTAAATTAACTTTATTTTTATACTATAAGTAGAGAGTAATAATAAGCTTAGTATTATAGATACTTATACTTATATAGGCGCTATTCTTAATAGACTTAAGATAATAGATAAGGGTTACCTATACTATATTTATAGTATAATTAAGCTAGAGTAAAATACTATACTTATATCTAGTATACATAGTATACTTAGTAGTAAGAAAGTATTTAGTATACCTATAATATAGAGAGGGGTTTACGTTATCTTAAAGCTATTAGAGTTATCTAAAATATATATTAATAACTATATTAACTTTAAGCTATATAATACGCTTTACTTACCTTTCTTTAAAGAAGATAGTAACTTTATTATTAAGGCCTACGCAGCTTACTATAAAGATATAATTTAACTATAATCTTAACTAAGAGTAAAGATAATAAAGTAGAAGTAATTAGATAGATAATTATAGTATATAATACTAAAAAGTAAAGTATCTATCCTCTCCTTATATATAACCTAGTACCTAGCTTATATAAGATCTTATCTAGTTATATATAGTAGTAGAGATAATTTATAATACTTTATCTACTCTACTAAGTATAAGTAGCTATTATATAATTAGCTAGCTTATATTATAGAGGTTTCTCTTTTTATACTCTTACTAGAGTATAAGAAGAAAGTCTATATAATTACTTATAATATTCTAGAATAACTGCACTTAAAGCTAGTCTATAGATAGTACTTTTAAAAACTTATATAAAATCTTATAATGCCTACTATCTACTTAAAAAGGTATAAAAACTATAAAAAGACTACTCTAATAAGTAAATAAGCCTAAGTAAGTACTTAAACTCTATACCTTTATATAATATATATAAAGTATAACCTTTAGTAGTTAGAGCTAAAGGCTATTATCTTTAATACCTAAGTTAATAGTAAAGTAGACCTAAAGTAAATACTTATACTATAGTATATAGTTTATATCTAAGAATAGGTAGTTAATATATATATATACTATAATATAGTAAGTAAAAGATAAAAGTAAAGTATATATATTTAAACGTTCTTAAATACGCTATAAAAATAGTTCTAGATTATATATTTAACTAACTATATATAGTAAAATAGGTAGTAGTATATACTTAGTAGCTATTACTTATAAGTTATAAGTTTACGTTTACTATTAATTAGTTACTATACGCGTTTTTCTTTTACTTTAAAACTAGTACTAAGAAGTAAGAGAAAGTAAAGGAATAAAGAGAGAGAAGAGAGATTAGTATATAAGTACTCCTATACTAGTTACTCCCTCTTTATATTCTCTTACGTAATATACTTATCTTAATATTATTAGTACTACTTTAAGTATATAGTAAGCCTATAGTATTTATAGCGTTTATAAGTACTAAAGTAATAGTTTAGTACTAATATAGATAATAGATATATCTAAGAGAATATTCCTTAAATATACCTAATTATATATAATAGTAGCTTTACGTATTACTTTATACTATAGCTAAAAGGTATACTAATAAAGTACTAGAAAAGAGTATAACTATAGTACTATACTTATATAAGAATATAGTTAGCGTATAGGCGTTTACTAAGATACTTAGGGTATTAAACTATATACCTCTCTCTATAAACTTACTACTTATATACTAGTAACTATAACTCCTTATAATAACTATATATAAAATATACGCTCTATAGCTTTTAAATTATTATACTATTATATAAAGCTAACTATATAAGTATTTAAGTATACTATACTAACTAATTATATTAAGATAAGATTAATATAATAGGTAAAGTTAGTAGATAGAGTAAAGAAAGAACTAGGCCTTATAAATAGTTAATATAAGGCGATATATAGTAATATATAAAAGCGTATATAAGAAGCTAGTATACTTAGATAGTAAATATATAGTATATAGTTAAAGGTAGATGTAAGATAAATAGAGATAGAGATCTAATATATATACTAAAAGCTCCTAGGTAATATAGATAATACTATATTTAAAGTAAATATCTTATAATTTACTTAATAAATAAATTTAAATACTTATTAGACGTAGTATAGAATATAATATAGTATATAACTCTAAACTCTACTAGTAAAAGAACTAACTTTAGTAGTATATACTTACTATACTACGTATAATAATAATAAATATAAAAAGCTACTAAAAGTAGCTTTATTATAAATTAATATACTAATACTACTATTAAAGTTATATAGTATAGACGTAAGTAGTTTTATTAAAAATAATAGCTTCTAGTAGACTTATACTCTCCTAAATAGTATAGCTATACTTAAGATCTATAAATTTAGAGAAGTAGTAGATATATAGCCTACTATAAATATATAGAGATATTAACTTTATATAGTAAAGTATAACTATAGTATATATATACCTAAATAAACTAATTATAATAGACCTAGTACTCTATAAGCTAGCTCTATAACTCTAAACCTCTTAACTATAACTTATATATTAGTACTAGATAAGAGATTAAATAAGTATATAAAGCTAAGACTAAATACCTACTTTTATAGTATAAACTTTAAGAAGGAAGATCTACTATTATATAGGTAACTATAGCTATATAGGATATATATAAATATATATAGTACTTAAAGCTATATATATAATAAATTAAGATAATATATAGACTTAGTATATACGTAATAAACTTTAATAAGCTCTAATACTACGTTATTACTTAGAAAGTAGCTAATCTTACGCTATACCTAGAATATTTTAAGACTACTAAATTATACTATTATAAAAGTATAATCTAATATATACTAATAATATAAAATTTAAAGAAAATATTAGACTATAGTAAATAAGAGACTTAGAGTAGGCTATATAGATAGATAGATTAGCTACTTATACTACGCTTCTTTTTACTAGTTTTCTAAACTAGACTTAATATATAAACTTACTTTAGTATACGCCTTACTCTAAGTTTATAGAGCTTTACTCTTAACTAGCTTAATTTAATAGATACTTTTATAAGCTTAGTTTTAACCTTTAATTACTTATTTTTCTTAAGTAGAAAATAATACCTAGTATTATTAGTAAGGCCTTTCTAATAAACCTAATACTACTTTTCCTATTATATAGTATCTATAAAGGTAGTATAGATTATAGTAACTTTAAGTTTATATACTACTTATAAAGTTATAACTTCTACTTTATACTTATTAGAAGTAATACTATACCCTAGCTAGTAATTAATATTATTTAGATTATCTATATAAAGACTATCTAATAAAGGATAAAGTATACTAATAACCTTTAAGTTTACTAACTTACTTTTTATATAAATATAAGAGGCTATATAATTCTTAATAACCTATATTACCTAATCTCTAATAATCTAATACTCTATAGTAGCCTTATTTAAAAGACGTATAGTATCTATATAATACTTCCTAGTAGCCTTATCTTTAGTTATAATATTATTTAACTAAAGTATAGTATTTATATATATTAACTTATATTTTAGTATATTAGGTAGAGATAATAGTAGTACTACTATATCTACTACCTATATAGTAAGTAATAATATAGTTAATATAAAACTAAATATAAAGTATTTAAGAGGTATTAGATTAGCTAGCCTATAACCTATAGTAATATATATACTATAGTAAAAGTACGTTAGAATAGGAATAAGTATAGAAGTAGTAATATAGTAGTAGTTACTAGTAATAGTATATTAAAATAGTATAAAAGGCGTAAATTATATATATAGAGAAGAAATAGCAGCCTCTATATTAGACTATAGTAGGTAATAGTATAACGTAATTAAGCTATAGCTAGTCTATTCTAGCTATAACTAGCTAGCCTATAATATAAAACTTTTTTAAAATATACTCTAAATAATATACTTCTTTTACTATTAAAACTACTATTATTAAATCTACTTATTTAACTATAAAAATAAAACTAATATATTAGATAAAAAGTATTAAGATATATAATATAGAAATACTAAAATAAAGGTAAGGCGTTAACTAGATAAGAGAGCTTAGGCGCTAATACTATAGAAAGTATATACTATTAAAAGCTAAATAATATATAGCTAAGAGTAAGCGTTAAGCTATAGAGCTAGTAAAAATAACGCTATTAAAAAAGCGTATAGAGTAGGAATAGTAGTAAGATCTACTATTATCTTAATATAACTCTATACTACTATATTATAGCAGAATAGATAATAGTATAGAAGAAAGCTAGACTATAAAAGCTAAATTACTACTAAATAGTAGTACTAATAATAGAGATATAAATAACTATAATAATAATATAGACTCTAGTAATATAGTAACTTAGTAAAGACGTAAATATAAGTAAGAGCTATAAGATAAGTATAAGGATATATATAAGTTTAACTATACACTAACTATAATAGTAAGAATAATACTATTAAGCTATATAATTATTAGTAAAACTCTAGATATATATATAATTAATCTATAATTCTTACTAGCTAAGTAAGAGTTTATAAACTTTACTATAGATATATAGTCTTATATAAGAGAAGAAATACTATTAAAGGTTAAATACCTTATTTCTAGAACTATAATATTACTAATATTAAACTATATAAGTCTAGTTTATAGAACTATACTATTATAAGAGTACTAAATAATATAGTTAAGAGTATAACTACTAGCGTTCTATACCTAAATTATATCTAAGATATAAGTAGAAATACTAAGAGTATATAGCCTAGATAAAGCTAATAAATCTAAGTTAAAAGTACTAGTAGTATAACTAATAACTAAGTTTACTTTTATTATAAGAGACCTAAGTATAGTAAGTTAGTTAAGTATAAAAAAGTAAGCATACCTTTAATATAATATAGCCTACTAAAGTATAATTCTTCTATAATATAATTACTCTAGTCTTTTCTATAACTATATAAAGATTAATATAAGACACGCTTATAGTATAATATAGTAGAGCTTAGTACTTTAAGAAACTTACTAAGACTATAATATACTATATATACTTACTAATATACTAAGTAATTAAGGAATAGAGGTCTAGGACCTTAAAGATAGAAATATATACTTTAATATTACTATAAAGTAAGTATAGTAGTTAACTATATAATAATACTAATAGTAATAGCCTTATACTTATTATTACTAAGATAGTAAAATAATAATAGTAATATATACTAAAATATAATTTAGAAGAAGATTAAAGATAAAATAATAATATACTCTAAAGCTACGCTATCTCTAGAGCTGTATATACTTATTATAAAGAATAAATATATAGATATACTAAATAATATAAATACTAATAAAGGAGGACTAGATCTAATTAATATAGAATAATCTAACGCTTAGTCCCTAGTAAGGTTAGTAATAAATATAGCTACTAAAATAAACGCAGCTACTAGACTTAAGTCTAATAAGCTTCTAGCTACTACTTCTAGCTAATAACTATAGTCTTTTAATAATAGAGCTTATTAAGAGTATTATAAGTAAAAATATATTTAAATATAGTTAAGTATAAAGGTTATAAATCTTAAGTAAGTTAAGATAGTTAAATTAAAACTTATATAGTAAGTAACTGCGTTAAGGCGTAGTTATAAAGAAACGAGGTATACGATATAATCGCTTACTAGCGCCGCGCTAGTGGCTTAGCAGGCTCGGCAGGCTTGGCAGCCGAGGATCCGTCACAGGGCCGCTTCTTCATCCACATCTACGGACTAGTGTCTTGAGTCGACTCCTCTTGGTTGCCACCGTCTCTGCGCTCAATCGAAGCACGATGACCAAAACCACGTCCCGGACCACGCTTTTGTCCCTCCCTGTCGAACTTCGACTGCAGATCGCGGCGTATGCTCTCGAGCAATCGGCGAGCGACATATTCCTTCCACAGCCGAAGGCTTACCAGCGTATAAAACCCGAGTACGATGCTACCTCCAATCTCTCAATACTTCTGGTATGTCGACAGTTCTACCAGGATTTCGCAAAAATCGCCTTCCAGATGACAACATTTATTCTGGGTCACAATGATTCGACCGGCGAGGTTGAGCACTGCCCCGCGCAACTTTGCGAAGCATTATCGACAAAGACCTCGACACTATGGAACCTTCGAAAAGTTGTCTTGGAGCTGTGCGTCTGCCAATCGGTCCTAGAGTGGCGTAATTACCCGTTCAACAACGAACATATACACTTAGACGAGCTGTCAGTCATTGCAACAATCAACTGCGACGCCGATTTCATACGATATGTTCCATGGCTTCTTCGTCGCTTGCAGCACGTCAGAAAAATCAGGATATTGCCGGTAGCTGTCCGCTCGCTCTTGTACCGCCAGTCGTATGGAAACCTGCTTGGGCTCATCTACAAAAAAGATCATTACGATAGATACGATGCGCCGAACGCGCCGGACTTTGGGGCAACCTGGTTCGAGCCGTCCTACAACGACGAGGATACTTCTTACGACTTTGTGGCACGAGAGCCTGAGCCAATGATCGCCGAGGAGGAGTACATGGTCATGATGAAGCCGAAGATCGATCATCTCATGGACTGGATGTCCAAAATCTCGTGAATCGAACCACTAGACGATCGGAATTGCGAAAGAGCGAGCTGAGATGCCGAGATATGTTGGAAGACAGGTGATTGGCCAGGACTTTATCGATTCTGATCAACAAATGGGAGACGGAGTGGGTGTTTTGAAATAGACTTCAGCGGCAATTGAGGATTCATGTGGTTAGTTGGCAAGCTAGTCCGTCCGCTGCTTCCTGACCTTACGCCACTGCCGCCCAGCTTTCTCCCATCCCATGACCACCCCAAGGAAACCCCCAATCACCAGCAGCACCGGTCCGACCACTGCAGGATAAACCCAGAACTTTTCCTTTCCAGGCAAAAAATCTTCACCCATGGACATGATCCCCGCAATGACCGACAGCGGCAAGAAGAACGTACCCAAAACTGTGAGCCATCGTACGAGCTTGGCTTGTGCCGTGCTTGCCTGCGCCTCTCGTAGCGCAATGACCTGGGTGTAAGAGTTGGTCAGCTGTTGAAACATGTCCTGCAGGTCGATGCAGCTCGAGCGGATGTAACGCCACATCTGGGCTTCACGCTTGCCGACGAACCCGAAACTTTGCGGATCTTCGACATCAATACCAAGCGCGCGCATATTGGTCTCCGTATCCTGACGTGCAAGATGTAGTTGTGTTGCGAAGTACGTCATGGTCTCGAATAACCATTCCTCCCAGTCAGCTCCCCATCGCGCTGTATGATGAACGGGACTGTTTGAACCTTTGGATCGGCGTGATTCGTGAACGTGATTACTGTTACTGGAAAAAAGTGCGGCTCGGGTGTGCATATAGCATCTGCGGATATGGTTAAGGTGCACGACCCATTTGCTTATCGCGAACCCACGCACGAAAGGGGTGATGGCAAGGGGGTTTCGTCCCGGATCCGTGTCTGCGACGGAGAAATGGATGAGTATATCATCATGGAGGATGTATTTGGTAAAGGCAGCACTAGGATGCCATTGTAATGGATTTGGGGCAAGATCGACTTTTTCGTGATCTTCAAGCTCTGGATAGCGGATGATGCGGCTGGTATTGTGATGAAGGGCACCTTTGATGAACGACAGATGCTCAGGGTCTTTGAGGCAAGGATCGACTAGAAACAGAGCTACATGGAACTAAGTCAGCATCTGTCGCTGAGACGATCGCGCAATGGCTGCTGCTCACCATTCCAACCTCCTTCATGTAGTGTCTGATACCAGTATGTCGCTTGACTATCGAGGCGCGAGACTTCGCCCCTAGCATCCCACTGGGAACGCCTCGAGCGTGTCTCCATGCATCTCTCGACGACAAATCTGGGGTAAGCGCCTTGATCCTTGAGCCTCTCACTCGGCTTCAGCCAAGGTGAGCATTGTCGAGGATTCGGATGTTGCCTTGCGGTGACCCAAGGCATAGTGACCGGGTATGCCAGCGTGAAGCTTCTTCTTTTGTCAGGTTCGTGGAGTAACTCATCATCGCTTGCATAATCCAGGCCATCGTGAGTGCTTGTTTGGAATATGGATGGAAGATTGGTAACGTTGTCCGAAATTGTCGAACTATCTTCGGTACTGTAGTGGCGAGCGAAGACGCAAGGATGAATGCGTAGGCGTGAGCCAAGTAAGCACACAAAACGGACGGGAAGGTCTTCGAGTATAATGAGACGACGCGGAGCATCCTTAGTTGACTTGAGCTCGAGGTACGTGTTGAACTCATTATAGGTGGGAAAGGACTTCGATCTTAGACCCGCGGTTTCAAATTCGATTACAGAGATGCGAGACAGTTCCTCATCCCCTGCTTGTTGCGATACCATGGCCTTGTATAGACCTTCATATTCCAGAGCTCTCCCCTGCAGTGGGCGAGACGCATATTCGCGAAGTAAAGATAAGTAGGCGACTGAAGCATCATCCATAGAGTTGATGAAGACACTGAAATCGGCGCGACTGGAGGCTGGCGAGCTTTGGCAAGATGCTTTCGTTGCTGGGCCATGTGGTATGATCGATGAACCATTCTCTGGGAAGATCCGGTGGTGCCACGGAGAGGATTTGTTATCCTCCACAGGCTGCATGGTGCTAACACGTCACTGATCTATGCTTTGACCATACAACTTCATCAACTGGTTCCGGCCGTCCTAGATATCTTGATGTCGAACCCCCACGGCCTTGGTGTTCCTGGATGTTCAAGATGATATCTGCGTACCAACTCGCATCCTTCGGAGATCCCGTCCAGCAGATCTGAAGCTGCGATCCACTTTGTATGGTACTTGGGCTGAGCTTGTTTGTAAGATCGAAGAGTGCGGAGTATTCTCAAAAAGCCTTTGGACTGCTGTGCCTCCCCTGTTGTTGGATCTATAATCTTGAGTAGGTAGCCAAACTCAGACTGAACGCCTCCTCTTTCGTTCTTAATGTTCTCTCCCGATTGCACGATATGTGCCCGCTTCAGGGTCTCGGCGTCGAGTTTTTGGGCTGCGAAAACGTAGACGTTGTCGGATTTTGGTGCGCTCACGGCCGGGCTTCCTCCGTTGTAGCCAGAACGGCCCATGTTCTAATAACTGAGACGAAGCGAGGTGACGTTGGACGCTTCACAGACGCCTCTAATGACGAAGCGTGATTTGCAGTTGAGATCTTCTTCGGCTGAGGTTCAACTCAGCTCAGGCACGCCGCAGCAGGGAAGGGATCTGCACGATTGGCTCTGCAAGCGAGCCCCACGTCTTCCCGGAAACGTGTGCAGAGGGCAGGCTATTGCCGTACTTGTACCACATGTCGAAAGTTACGCAAGAACTGCGCGGTCATCTCTAGCTTAAGTTGTGCCATCACACTGCAAGCCTCAGCAACTTGCCATGCTATTGGTTACCATCATTGAATAGACATCCTATCCTGTCTCCTCGTACCTTTGAGAACGTGGTATGTCGGAGCTCTACGAGTGTCTACCAAACGTAGAAATGGCGTGCTACTCACAGCAGATGATACCTAGGCATTCGTGTTCTGTTCATTTCGATCAAAAGGGATGATGAATACACATGTATAAAGAAAGTCTGTGTGTATACATTTATGATGGTATATATTATTATGCATTAAAGAAATGATTTTTAGGGATATGGGGCTGTGAAGGCGCTCCTAATTTTTAGTGGTAGTGGCAGTGACGTCATGCACCCAATCTTCACCAAATCGCGCTACAGCCTGCAACTAGAGCCTGTGTATCTTTACATACAGTTTTAATCGTTTACCCAGACCCTAAAAAGCCCCCGAAGCTATACAGGCTACACTACTCGGCACAACCTGATGGGTCTTCGAACTTCAGCGGCTGGCGACATAGTGGGCACAAAGGGTTCTCTGAGCTCCCGAGGATGCTGATCAGACATGTCCTACCAAATCGATGGGGTTGGCTACTACCGCACGGTGCGACGACTGGAGTGTTGTCTGTTTCTCCAGAGTCATCTGGAGGCTCATCAAAGTCGGACCAACAGTAAGAACATCGCATATCCTCTTGCGGGATGGTGGTTATATCGACTGCTGGCAACGAGTCGACGACAGCTGTAGCAGCGGCGTGCTTCTCCGCTTCGAACTTCTGGATCATCCGCGGAATATGATGAGCAAGAATAGGGACGTTCAGAATGTTGTTAATCCAAATCGCCGCCTCGGGTACTAGCGATTCCGTCCAGATTTGGTACATAAGAAACAAGAGCCCGATAACTTTACGCTCTTGGATCGCTCGGGCCAGGTTAGCGGCTCCGTTGGAGATTCCTAGGATCATAAACAGTGGAGATTGTATGAATAGTGCCGGAGCCATAGTGCCACCCAAGTACGCGCTTACCTCGATTTTCCGCGAGACAAACTCGTTCAGCAGAAAGCGGAGCATATACATCGACTGATATATCTCACCAGGCGGAAGCTGTGCATCGT
>Ga0210040_10010130_pt1 | contig 10854 bp, 4 predicted proteins | sample CryGeyCG12114_NA_FD_185462 | JGI IMG/M metagenome (GOLD analysis project Ga0210040, IMG submission 185462) | Groundwater microbial communities from aquifer - Crystal Geyser CG19_WC_8/21/14_NA (SPAdes) (version 2) | ecosystem: Environmental > Aquatic > Deep subsurface > Groundwater | place: USA... | reverse complement strand
AGTTCGATAGTTGAACGAAGAAGACACCATAAACTGCAAAGAAACAGAAGAAAAAAATATATGTTATGTCCCTATATTGTTTCCCAATTTTTCCGATAGGAGGTTGTTACGTTGAGATGTCAAAAATGTGTGTGGGACGCAAGGTATGACAAATATTTTGCTCACACGTACATTCTCCCGAATGCTAATTGACTTCCCTAATTCGCTTAGCTGCTGTTTATTGTTTTCATTGGCGAACTTGTGCAATTTAATACACAGAAATATTCAAACCAAGTCTAATAAATCTCACAATTATTTGCAAATAAGTAAGAATGGGAACGCTACGAAATAAATTAAATATGTAATACATTAAATTCACAGCTATTTAGCTCTCTAAACTACGGCAATTTATTTGATTTACGATGGACTTAAACATGCAGATGCGGCTGGTTTTTATTTTCCAAGAGACTTGAAAATCTATTGAAACCGTTTTCATTAATTTATTGCATAGGGATGTCTGTTGATTTCCAAATCCAATAAATTTCTTCATCAATAGTAAGAGTTGTTTTCTTTTCATAGATGTCTCATGCAACATAGTAATATCTACTTCTATGCATACAACACATAAAGCATGCCAAGCCAATTATTCATTTCTTCATGATTTCTCTCTTTCAATGTAGCAACTCTATTTTGTTACATAAACCATTCAGTCTATTCAAAGAGTCATTTGATGAGCTATAGTAGTAATGGAAACATCCCATTAAAAATCTATGAATTTCCATCCCAACAAAGAAGGATACTCCAAAGACTGAAATTAATTTTTCACTTGAAACATTGAACAGTCATCCAAACTGCTCTTAAATATTTGGTTAAAATAACACAAATATGGTAAAATCCATCCAAACGAGATACATTTTAAAATTCAATTCTTTATTACCCTTCATTTTTTTCGTCTGCAAATCTCGCTGTCGTTACAGACAGAGAAAAATGCTGAAATTCAAAGCTAATTGTTCATCATACAGGATATATGATAAGCTTGTCATGCAGCCTGCTGAACATTGTACATATCAGATTTTCTTCATTTCCCGTAGCCCAAAAACTTCCGCATTTTTGCAACCCATGCACACAATCTAATATACACCTATTCATTGTCTCTTTGAGATGATGATGTTGATCACGTCAAAATCTCTCACACATTCACTCATTGTGAAAATGAAAGCATTGGCGAGACTGTAAGTAGGCAACTAGGCTCCTCGTGTCTCCCGAATCTGTACGATCCTCACCACTGAATAATATCGTTTTCTCAGTCCACACAATCCAGTATACTCGATTCGCCGACAAAAAGGAACCTACAAACTAGCAGTGCACATAAAATTCCAAACTCATCTCTCCCCATAGAGTATACTTACTAGCTTGAACCAAAGATGTACTAGTTAGTTAGTAGCTAGGAAGATCGAGTAGAGTTTGCTAAAGGGAGCAAGCATCACAATAGTAGTACATAGTACAAACTGGCTGTTGAAAACTAGGAAGCCCACAGAGTAAATCTTCACCAGCTCTAGAGTAGGATTCGCCCGCTTTCGGGCAACTTTCCGTACCGCTCGGCCACACACTTAAAGCACTAGTAGTATCTACCATGCAGTAATAATAATGCTGGCTTATTCTGCCCATGCTTGTCGTTTTTAGTACGGCCGTGGTAGCAGTAGTGCCAGTTAGTTTTCCAGCCAGTCAATACACACACACACATGCCAAAAAGGTACAGGATTGTATATAACTGTGTCTTCTCCCGTTTTTCCTATCAGTCTCACGCAAAAACTCGTCACCACTGGTACAAATTTGCTCAGGTGAGAAGAGCCAAACATTTTGTTATTACTTCCACACTACTACTTGTAGGTAGCTGCAAGATTGTACTAGTGAACCGATAATTAGTTAGTTAGTTAGTTAGCTAGAAACTAGTAAGTTGGTTACTAACTACGTTTCCAAGTAGTAGTTAGTTAGCTAGCTAAAATTTGTGTTCATGAAATTGAAAGAGTTTCACATACCGGCATCATAAGATTGGAGGCTGGGATAGTGGGAAAGTTTGTGGAGTGAAAGTTGGTTAGTTAGATATAGTTAGCAGTTAGTTTTTAGCAGTACTACAAGTTTCAGATACAGCATGTAGTCGTAAGTTGTGGGAGTACAGTCATCTGTTAAGAGTAAAAGAATAATTCGTCTCAACGGGACACATTGTGGCTCTCTGTACAAAATCATGCATCAGCTGTAAAAGTGGAAACTCGTCCTCCGTGTGTAAAAGGAACAGGCTAAGTCAGTAAGCATGCTTTTTGCCAGTCCAACATTCCATGTGCTTCATTTTTTTCCTAGTGGACAAAGAAAGTAGAGTTTTATTGTCCTCAGTGGTTGCCCAATGTAAACGAAAGAGTTCTATTGTCAGCTCACGCATAATTTGGGATGCCAACGATGATTGAGATAAATGTGCATTGTATGTTATGTAGTTAGTCTATTTGTTCGAGAACGTGCTAACGGTTTGTCAAGAGTCTATGGGAGAAAAAATACTTTGCATGGCCAAAGGGAGAAACATTGAATCATTAGTATTCACGAGGGAAACAAGGCCTGCAAACCATTGCCATTCGGTTTAATTAGAATTGACAAGTTGAAGAGAAGAAGCTGGGGAATAACATTTGCAACTTTTGAGGACACTCACATTAGTTGTGTGAATTTGTTGGGCTCCAATTTGTAGTGCTGAATCATTTATTAGTTACTTACCACGAGAAATATACATAAATTTCATAAAGTCTGTTTGTGGGTGGCCAAATAATTTGTTGGATTCATTGCAATGTTAACTAACTAACTAACTAGGCATGGACAATGTATAGAGTAATAATCGGTTGGTATGTTTGCACACTGGAACATCCCCATGTTCTATATTATTTGTATGGATTCGCTTGAGTCAAATTTATTGCATCGTTATCTCGTGCAGAACTGATATAATTAATCCCAATACAGTTTTATGGGAGAGTAAGCTTGACTCGTCCAAGTATTTATATTCACAAAAGTACAACATGCTGAACAATTTGCTTGCTGGCTGGTTAATTACATTTTCAGCTTTACGAGCAACTGAATTACCATATGCAGGACTTTTTTCACAATTTATTATTCCACAGTGCGTACACTGTTTATTTATTCAATACAATTGATAGTGTAAGAGTGTACGGTGTGTTGTGTGGCTTGCTTATCAAGTCTTGTGGGGCTTCAATCTAGGTTAACTCAATACAGGCGTAAATTTTTACCACATCCAAGATACATATATTTGCATAGCCTGTGTTTGTTGTTATGAATATTATTATTTGGAGGAAAGGGGACACAAATGAATTAGGAAATGACTCAGGAAATTAATCATTATGGATGAGTGCCAATATTACTCCCATTTTGTATATAGTTTTCTGATTCTTCATAATATAAGCTATGCATATGTGATGAAATAAATTAGATTATACGGGCGGGTTAAGCCAGACAACATTATACGGGTTCATTCATGGGCTTTTGTAGTTTAGTAGTAGCATTACATTTACTCGGAAAAGTAACCTTAGAAGGAAATTTAAATATTACATGCTTCCATTATGGGAGTAATAAAGTGAATGATTAATAAAATATTCTGTACCTGAAAAAAGGTGCAGACAGGTACGTGACAGTAATGTCATTATATTTATATGAGAGTCAAAGAAAAGTTAAAAAATGGATGACCTTTCTACGTTTGCAGTTAGCATACTACTCAGAATATTTTCAACTTTGCAAAAGACTTGAGGGAATATAAAGAACGGAAGAAAAAGTATTGTTGACAAAAAAGTTACAATATTTTATCACGTTAATCCATTCCAATCCAAGCGTTCATTTTAGAGGCTGTTTGACAAATTCTTGAGTGCCGCAAAAGTGTAGTGACTTCTAATGATCTGACCTTTTCTTCACGTGTACTATTTCTTGCTTTAAAAGTTACAAAGACATTTTTTACCCATGAGAAATACACCGATGTATATTTATGAGCTTTCACTTTTATATTCTACTCATGGGATATCACAAAAGTTGACGTTTTAGTCAACTAATGACCCCCTATTACCTGCTATTGAACGTCATGTGCATTTTATGTTCCATTTGATTCACGTAAAAGCCTGCATGATGCTTATTACAAGTTTTTGCCTTGCGTTCAAAAGATTGGGCTTTGGTTAGCTTTACCGTTCTTATAATGTTTACAATTTTATTAGCTTCGTCATATTTTGAGGCTGCCATAAATCAAAGGAAAATTATACGGAAAAGCAATTTGAGTTCCATGCATTATGTAGTGTTCCGGAAAAACCAAAATAAATTGTCAATAAGTAACTAACAAACTAAAGCAGAATATAGTTGCAGTATTACAAGTTTCATGCGAAAACAAATTTAGTACTTAGCCAGAAATTATGGTTTTTACGTTGTTTATGTAACCTTGACTTATTTTTATACACATTTTGCTGAAAGTTGATGACGTGGTTCAAATTTATCGGTTCGTTCCGTTGAAAGCTCGAAATGAAAATTTTGAAAGATTGCTTTCACCATTACAATCGGTTTTGTACTATTAAATTTCTCTTATCCTTGTTCATTGTCAAACGAGAATTTCATTGTGCCAGAGAGCTTTTATTTTTATCCCAAAACACACTAAAAGATTCGCCCACAAGATATAAAGTTGACGTTTACAGTTGTACAAAACTGTCAATGATGACAATTGAAAGAAAATTATAGTACTTGAAGCACGGTTAAACTAACAAAATGCGTTTGTTTTCAAGAGAGTAGGATTTTTTTGTTTCCATGTTCAGCCTAACAATTTTGTATGTGAAGCTGTAATTTATTTTGCTGACAAATGTCATGCAAAATCTAGCTCTATAGCTAGCTTGTACGGCAAATATGACACCTAAGGCAATGTGTTGACAAAAAATATCAACAGTATTGTTTCCCTACGTTTTTCAAAAGGTTTATTACTTTATTACTGCACATTTCATAAAAATCCTAATACGCGCACTATACAAAAATTGAAAAAAAATAATTAAAATATGGGATACAATAGCTACATCGTTTCACACAGCTCTTATCTCCATGCATAAAATGATTACATTCCAGTTTTCATATTTTCTAGCAACACAAGTATTCTTAACAACGCTAAATTGAAAACACAGCACGAACACTATTGAATAAAAAGTAAATCACTTGGCAGAATTGTTCATCACTAACTAACTAACTATGTACTTTTGTTGCATAAAAAACTCCATTTTGTAAACTCTCAGTCAGTGGTTCACGTAGAGTAACATTCAGATCATAAATTATCTTGCATGCGTAGACTCTGGCAAAAAAAAATCAAATACGAAAACATGGCATAACATAATGATCCAATGCGGAAAAATATACTTTTACTTTGTTTACCCTGCAGATAAACACGTAAGCCTTATTCAGTGGTAGTGAATAAACCGAAACGTTCATATAGATAACTTTCTCTTGTGCAGAAAACAGTAAGTAACTATGATGATCTGTGCCAAAGACTTGCTCCAGCTGGGCTAAAGCTCCATCACTGTGAGCAACATCTCGTGCAAACATGACCAAAAAGTTTGAATTCAACTGGAGAATCCCTGTGCCCGATAAACTTTTGGAAGGATGCAATGTTGATCGCTGGACAGAGGTATGTACCAAGTTTGTAAATCCTTCTAGAACTAAATAACTAACTTACCATTATATTAAGTAAGAAAATAAAAGCAAGAAAGTTGTCCGGAATGTTATGTTAAGTATAATCTGATTCCCAGACAGACTAAAGTAAGAAAAATAAATATTTTAGGTGAAAGTTAATTTTCCCTAAAAATGAATTCACCTCACCACTGTAAAGGACCTGTGTATTATTCCTACGGGGAAACAGAAATTCATATGAAGTTGGTTAGTTACTATTATTGAAGTAGTAACTAACTTACTATAAGTCAACTCAACTCTTATAATTTATATGGCAATAAAGCAATTTCGTTCTGGCTAGGAAGCGTTCTAAATTCGTATTTTGAACTCCAACTCACCAACTAAGGTTTGATGCCCTTTTCATGTCTGGGAACAAAAAAAGTCGCCAAATTTATGACCAATGTAGTACAATAAAGTGCACATTTCAGTCTGCAACTCAACTTTTAACGATTCAGTGCGTTTAAAATCTTTCAATTTGCTCGGGTGGCCCGGTTACCGTAGTTTAACAACTTTATAAAGACTTTTTGCATTAACTAAAAAGACAGCTTATTCCGTGTGTTACGGCAAGTTTAAGTACCGTATGTAATAAATGGCGTCTGCACTGTGTAGGAAAAGGATGCAGTAGAAGTGGAGCCAGACTGTCTACTTCAAGTGGACGAGTATGGCTTTTTCCTCCACTGGAAGAGTGAGCCTAGGGTAAGTGCCAAATTAATAAGAATCATAATTATGGGAAACTGCACAACATGCATATGATTGCTGGTTTAGAAACAGTGTAAGTAGTATAGTTCCAGGAACAATGCATTAATTGTTTAACTTTACCAGGAAGGGGATGTGTTGGAGCTTTGTCAAGTTAATGATACAAGAGCCGGCGGAATACCAAAGGTGAGATTAATATAATTATCATGTTATGGAGCGTGTTGGCTTAATTGAGAATTGCACATTAATCAAATCTAGATGTTGCGTAAGTTTGTGGAAGCTTTAATATCTCTATTTTTAGGCAGAATATACTGCACTAATGGATAATTTTGCCTTTCGTGCTGTTCATTCCAAATGTATGAGCAAAGCTAATGCTTCTAATTGTCAATTTCGAATTCATTAAGCTTATTCAGTTTTAGCAAGGGTTCAGTTTGAATTAATTTGTAATTGGGACTGTCTATGGTTGACTTAATTTTGAGAAACTAATCATCCAAGTCTTTTACGTGCATGCTCTTTGTCTTTACAATTAATTCGACGGTATACAACCCACTTTGTTTTATGGCTTTTGCTCCGGCGGTGATAAATGGAGAGCAGAAACATTGCAATCTGGGAACTCAGAGTCATAAATTGTGTGTGGCCAGTTTTCATCCAAGTCATTAATTGTGGACTTAAATTTGGCACGGTGTACACACAAAGTCCTTTGAGCAATTCCTGAGCATGTTTCCTGTAATCACTATTGAAAGAGAATTGTAAATTTTTCAAGAATAAGTTTATCCACCTAACATTAAGCCGTAGGAATTAACAAACACTAATAATATTGTTTTATTTAATTCCTCGAAAACATCAACACCTAGGTGCAAGTATTATTTCCCTTTGAATCCCTTTCCAACGTAAACCACAAAACCAAAATGTTTCGAGCTTTTGTTGCTTGAGTAATTTCTGATACGCAGAACTTGTATCTTTATGAAAGCCACACTAATTAAACAGAAATGAGTTGCTTTCCTGTTTAATTCAGCGAATAATAAAATGAAATCGATTTCCAGGACCCCCGCCTTTTGACTCAGTTGCAGGGACGACATGGGGAAAATTTGGAAGAAAAATCTTTGACCGTTTGTAGTGGGACGGATTTAGTCAACGTCAATTATCTTCATCTCGTCTTCCCTGATGCGGATACAGCAAAAGTACGTAAATTATTTATTTAGATTTTTTAAATAAGAACAATTATCTGTATAACGGTAAATTTTCCCATACCATGCATGCACAAAACTATCAAAAACAAGATTCCGTTTGTACATCAAACGTAATTGCATCACTCCAAGCTTGTCTAATACGAAGCAAAACTATCTTAATATTCTTTTACGTAATTAAATAGTTAAGAAGAGCATTATCGACAAGACAAAATAGAATTGAGACGAGCAAAAGTAATATCAAGTTTGATTGTATCCATTTGTAATATGTAATCCATATATTGTCGTTTATTTCTGGAACAGGTATGGTTAGAAGCGATTAGATGGATAACGCACAATGTAAAAGCAAACAATGTTTGTCAATTGACAAGCCTGAAGAAGCAGTAAGTTATTACTAGAAATTTTTCAGTCTGCTTCCAATTTTGTTCCCTGTGTGTAGCAACTTTTATTACTTGTGCCACATATTTTTTCTGGTGCATGATTTCCTTTCCAGACTGCTTTCTCTTTTCTCCTGTATTTAGTTAGTTAGTTGGTTAGGCATGTGTGATTCTAACGTGTGCATGTTATTGTGGAACACATGCATTTTTTTTCATTCTTATCGCTTTATATATACTTAAAGCATGGAATTTCGTACTTTATACTACAGCACACTACAAGGATAAGTAGTTAGTTAGTTAGTTAGTTACAGTTAGAATGAGCAATTTGTATTCCGTCATCCACTTATTGTACTCGCATTGCAAAATTAATTAAATAAATAAGACAGAAATACAATCAACCAGCGATAGTAATCTCTTTGTAATGGAATTTTATACGCATGAATGAAAAGCTCCGGAAAATAAATTAAGCTTTTCATTTCTCCGTTCCAGATGAGGTAACTAACTAAATATTAAGTTTGTCTGTATACACGGAATTCATCATATTATTTTCTTTCATATCGTGCATGCGTCGGGAATTCAAATAGTTAATGATAAACAGGATAGCATGCTGAATGCCAGAAACTATTGTCTTATTATTTAGTTTTGTTTGCGTTATGTTCTTTAGATGTGGAAAGATGGTTTGTATGCAATCACTCATAATCACAAGATCAGCAATATAAATCCTAAGACGTTGTTGATGAAACAGTAAGTTTTCTTTTGCAGTGAATGATTTTTTTTTGCTACATTTGGCATGTGTCTGTATTGTGGAGAAAGTTTCCTGTTTTTCAAATCGTAATTTTAATTTGAATTACACTACAGTTGGATGAGACTGGGGTTTATGACGGCTCCAAATGGCAAAGTTCCTGTAAAAGTTATTGCCCGAACTTTTGCCTCCGGTAAAACCGAAAAGTTCATCTACCAGTGTTTAGCCGAGTTGGATCTTCCCAGTGATAAGGTGAGGAGGAATTATTTGTAGTAATCAACTATATTTGATACTAATTTGACGCAATCAGGGTTGATGCACTAAAGTAAATGCAGTAATTAGTGGCACAAAAAGAGCGCAAACAAATCGGACTGACTGACGGTTACTGATCAGAGTGTAAATAACATACAATGACGTCAATACAAGCAATTTCATTGGAAAAATGTCTATTTAAAAAAAGATCGTATTATAAGAGATTTTGTGGTCAATAACTGCTTTCAATAGCATTGTTTGGCAAATCTCCAGTACTGGACAGTTCCCATGTAATGAAAATATTTTTCCCGGAATGACTTTTTATGAGTAGTAGCTATGTGGCTATATCCACTATTTTTTGACTGGTCAGTCACTTGAGTTTCACTACGCAAAAGTTGAGTTGACAAAAAAAATTAGGTCACTCACTACACACAAGTTAATAAACACATGAAATTTTAGGGCGAAAAATCACATGAGGGAAAATGAGAAGGAACTTTATGACGTATCCAATAAAAAACTCCAAGGTTGTTGAGCACTCAAGATTGGTTTACTTTCTTGAGAATTAGTGCAAGACTAGTTTGGATGTACAGAGAAATCAAATTTCGCCTCTTCTCTTATTCCAGAATGGTGTTATCGAGCCAGAGGACTTCACTTTTGAAAAATTCGTTTCTTTGTACCATAAAATCTGTCCTAGGAATGACATTGAAGAGCTTTTCCAATCCATGTAAGTGCAACTGTCAAAGAAAAGAAAATAGTCAAGTCCCAACTTGGAAAAAAGGCTTACAAGGTTGTGTAAACATGTCTCCTGTTACATCAATGCACAATAAATACACACAGTCCTCAAGTCTGCCCCAAGTAACTCAAATCAAACGCCATGAACGACTTAATGAATCCTTAATTTTCAAATGCCAATGTGCACTGACCCATTTTGCTCTTCAAATCCTTGCTAAAGTGTAAAAAATAGCGTCACAGAGTTCGTGACACACTTTTTCTCATTTCCAATAGATGCACTCTAGTCACTCAAATTTTATGGCTGTCAACATGCTGCCAAAAGTTTAAAAAAATCGCTTTTTACGAGTGTATTTTCCCATAGAACTTATTTTAAATTAACAAAATGCCCGCAAAAATACGTAAAACAAAAAATACCCAGTTTTTTCCTTCTCTTTCTCACGCCAGTTAGGTATAGTAGTTGCTAGAATCTTGAATTTCTCAACAAACAAATAAAGTAGGACCTAATTCTTATTCAGAACGCAAGGGAAAAACGATTACATCACAATGTCGCAGTTTGTGAACTTCCTGAATGAAAAACAACGAGATCCCCGACTGAACGAAATTCTGTATCCACTATACAATGAGAAGCGGGCAGCAGAAATTGTGGAAAATTACGAGCCTAGTGAAGAAATGCGAGCTGAAAAGAAACTTTCCAAAGATGGCCTCATTCGATACCTCATGTCTGATGAGAATGCACCCGTTTTCCTAGATAGGCTAGATATCTATATGGACATGGACCAACCATTATCTCACTACTATATTAACTCCTCTCACAACACGTACCTCATTGGCAGACAATTCGGTGGCAAATCATCCGTAGAAATGTATCGACAAGTCTTATTGACTGGCTGCAGGTTAGTATGCATCCATGCATTTTCCCCTTGTTTATTACGAAGCCGAAGGCTGAGTCAGGTAATTACCAACGGGAGCGCCCTATGCTGCACATGTTAAAGCTAAAATCACCTGAAAACGCAAGATGAAATTTGTGTTCGTAAACTCTGTTTGGAACGGGGTAAAAGTTGTGTGCGCAGTTTTCAGACAGGTTTTAGAATAACCCCAACCGTGACCAAAATGGTTTAATTTTGTAATTAAATGTTTCAATTTGAAATGTTAGGGT
>Ga0210040_10010129_pt1 | contig 10854 bp, 11 predicted proteins | sample CryGeyCG12114_NA_FD_185462 | JGI IMG/M metagenome (GOLD analysis project Ga0210040, IMG submission 185462) | Groundwater microbial communities from aquifer - Crystal Geyser CG19_WC_8/21/14_NA (SPAdes) (version 2) | ecosystem: Environmental > Aquatic > Deep subsurface > Groundwater | place: USA... | reverse complement strand
CGACCTCTGGCGTCGCGACAAGGACCGCGGCCTCTCCGCCGGCGAGAAGCGCATGCTCTCCAAGGCGCGTCAGATCCTGGTCAGCGAGCTCGCGCTCGCCGAGGGCACCAACGAGGACAAGGCCGAGGTCCTCCTCGACGAGGTCCTGGCGTCCTGATCAGGGCAGCCTGATCGCACCCGTTCCACCGCAGAGACTCCAGACCACTCCCGTGCACGCTGTCGGCATCGTCGCAGCGGCCGGGAGTGGTCTGCGTCTGGGGGCAGAAGTGCCCAAGGCGCTCGTGCCGCTCGGTGGCCGTCCGCTGGTCGGCTGGGCCGTCGATTCGCTGCGCGCCGGCGGGGTCGTCGACGTCGTCGTGGCGGTGCCGGAGGCCGAGCGGGACGCCTTCGCCGCCGTCCTGCCCGCCGATGTCCAGCTGGTGCCGGGCGGGGCCACCCGGACCGACTCCGTCCGCAGGGCCCTCGCCGCTGCGCCCGCCGAGGCCCAGGCGGTGCTCGTGCACGACGCCGCCCGCCCGCTCACGCCGCCCGCGGTGGTCGCCCGGGTGCTGGCGGCGCTGGCCGGGGGTGCCCGCGCCGTCGTCCCGGTGCTGCCGGTGGTCGACACCACCGTGGTCGTGACCGAGGACGGGTTGGTGGGCAGCGACGTCGCCCGTGCCCCGTTGCGCCGGGTCCAGACGCCGCAGGGCTTCGACCGCAGCGCGTTGGAGGCCGGCTACCACCGGCTGGAGCAGCTGGGCAGCTGGTTCACCGACGACGCCACCCTGGTGATGAGCAGCGGCGTCGCCGTGCACACGGTCGCCGGCGACGAGCTGTCGGCCAAGGTGACCGTGCCGCACGACCTGCGGCTGGCCGAGCTGCTGGCGGCCGGCCGGTGACCGTCGAACTGCCGCGGGTCGGCATCGGCACCGACGTCCACCCGATCGAGGTCGGCCGGGTCTGCTGGCTGGCCGGGCTGGAGTGGCCCGGTGCGGACGGCTGTGCCGGTCACTCAGACGGCGACGTGGTGGCGCACGCGCTCACCGACGCCCTGCTGTCGGCCGCCGGCCTGGGTGACATCGGCGGGCTGCTGGGCACCGACGACCCCCGCTGGGCCGGCGCCCGGGGCGCTGCGGTGCTCGAGCACGTCCGGGAGACCCTGGCCGCTGCCGGCTGGACGGTCGGCAACGCCTCGGTGCAGCTGATCGGCAACACCCCGAAGGTGGGTCCGCGGCGGGCGGAGGCCGAAGCGGTGCTCTCCGCGGCGCTCGGTGCCCCGGTCGGCCTCACCGCCACGACGACGGACGGGCTCGGGCTCACCGGTCGCGGTGAGGGCCGGGCCGCGGTGGCCACCGCGCTCGTGGTCGGGAGCACTGCCCTCCCGCCCGTAGGATCCACCCGGTGAGCCTCCGCCTGTACGACACGGCCGTGCGTGCCGTGCGCGACTTCACGCCGCTGCGGGCCGGCCAGGTCTCCATGTACGTCTGCGGGCTGACCGTGCAGGGGCCGCCGCACATCGGGCACGTCCGGTTCGCCCTCGCCTTCGACGTGCTGCGCCGCTGGCTGCTGCACACCGGCTCCGAGGTCACCTACGTCCGCAACGTCACCGACGTCGACGACAAGATCCTGGCCAAGGCCGCGGCGGCCGGTGAGCCGTGGTGGGCGTGGGCGTACGAGAACGAGCGGGCCGCGACCCGCGCCTACGACGTCCTCGGCACCCTGCCGCCCACCTACGAGCCGCGCGCGACCGGGCACGTCCCGGAGATGATCGAGCTCATCGAGCGGCTGATCTCCCGCGGGCACGCCTACGACGTCGACGGCGACGTGTACTTCGACGTCCGCTCGTTCGCCGGTTACGGCGAGCTGACCGGGCAGAAGCTGGCCGACCTGCAGCCGGCCGCGGACACCGCGACCGACGAGCGCAAGCGCGACCCCCGCGACTTCGCGCTGTGGAAGTCGGCGAAGGACGGCGACCCGGCCACCGCCTCCTGGGCCACCCCGTGGGGACGCGGCCGGCCGGGCTGGCACCTGGAGTGCTCGGCGATGGCCGGGCGGTACCTCGGGCCCGAGTTCGACATCCACGGCGGCGGGCTGGACCTGCGCTTCCCGCACCACGAGAACGAGCGGGCCCAGTCCCAGGCCGCCGGCGACGGGTTCGCCCGCTACTGGCTGCACAACGGCTGGGTGACCATGGGTGGGGAGAAGATGAGCAAGTCGCTGGGCAACACCGCGCTGGTCGACGAGGTCGTCGCGCGGGTCCGCCCGGTCGAGCTGCGCTACTACCTCCTCGCCCCGCACTACCGCTCCACGATCGAGTTCACCGAGGCCGCGCTGGCCGACGCCGGGGTCGCCTTCCGGCGGCTGGAGTCCTTCGTCCGCAAGGCCGCCGAGCGGGTGGGGGCCGACGCCGGGGAGCCCGTGCTCGCCGACGCCTTCACCGCCGCCCTGGACGACGACCTGGCCACCCCGGCCGCGGTCGCCGCCGTGCACGAGGCGGTCACCGCCGGGAACACCGCGCTGGCCGAGGGCGACGACGCCGCGGTCGCGGCAGCCCTCGGCTCGGTGCGCGCCATGCTCGGCGTGCTCGGCCTGGACCCGCTCCACCCGCAGTGGGCGGCGGTCGGCGGGGACCAGCGTCTCGCCGCCGCCACCGACGGCCTCGTGCAGCTCGCGCTGGAGCAGCGCGCCGCGGCACGGGCCCGCAAGGACTACGCGTCAGCTGACGCGATCCGGAACCAGCTCGGCGCCCTGGGCGTGCAGGTCGAGGACACCTCCCAGGGCACACGATGGGAGCTGACCAGCTGATGGCCGGCAACAGCCAACGACGCGGCCGCTCGGCGGGCGCGGGCAAGAAGACCGCCACGGGCGGGACCGGCGGCAAGAACCGCCGCTCGCTCGCCGGCCGGGGCGCCACCCCGAAGGCCACCGACCGGCCGCACCACCCGGCGTACAAGGCGGCGAAGGCTGCCGCGGCCCGCCAGGACAACCGGCAGCGGGTGCAGCGGCGCAACGCCGAGGCCCCCGAGCTGCTGCTCGGCCGCAACCCGGTGCTGGAGGCGCTGCGCGCGCAGATCCCGGCGACGGCCCTCTACGTGGTCACCGGCGACACCAGCCGCGGCGGCACCGACGAGCGGATCGCGGAGTCCGTGCAGCTGGCCGCCGACCGCGGGCTGCCGCTGCTCGAGGTGGGCAAGGCCGAGTTCGACCGGATGAGCGACCACGCGCTGCACCAGGGCATCGGCCTGATGGTGCCGCCGTATGACTACGCGCACCCCGACGACCTGCTCGACATCGCCCGCGACTCCGGCCGCCCGCCGCTGATCGTGGCGCTGGACGGCGTCACCGACCCGCGCAACCTGGGCGCGGTCATCCGCTCGGCCGCGGCCTTCGACGCGCACGGTCTGGTCGTCCCCGAGCGCCGCGCGGTGGGCATGACCGGTTCGGCGTGGCGCACCAGCGCGGGTGCCGCGGCCCGGCTGCGGGTGGCCCGCGCGGTCAACCTCGGCCGCAGCCTGGCTTCCTACCAGGAGGCCGGCCTGCAGACCGTCGGCCTGGCCGCCGACGGCGACATGAGCGTGCACGACTACGACGGCTTCGCCGACCCGATCGCGCTGGTGGTGGGCGCCGAGGGTGCCGGGCTGTCCCGGCTGGTGCGGGAGCGGTGCGACGTCGTGCTGTCCATCCCGATCACCAAGGAGACCGAGTCGCTGAACGTCAGCGTCGCGGCCGGCATCGCCCTGTTCGCGGCCGCCTCCGCCCGCCGGTCCTGACCGATCGCACCGCGGTGGGTTCTGCGGTCTCGCGGCATCAGCGGCTCCGAGGCCCCGAGATCGCAGGACCCGCCGTCCGGCGGCCTCAGCCGAGCAGCTGGGCGACCGTGTAGATGACCAGGCCGGCCAGCCCGCCGACCACGGTGCCGTTGACCCGGATCCACTGCAGGTCCCGGCCCACCTGCAGTTCGATCCGCCGGCTGGTCTCCTCGGTGTCCCAGCGGGCGACGGTGCTGCCCACCAGCTCGGCGGCGTCGCCGGCGAAGCGCTCCACCGCCCAGCCCGCGCCCCGGCGGAACTGCCGCTGCACCAGCTCGCGCACCGTCGGGTCGTCGGTGAGCAGCCGCGCGGCGGACCGGATCAGCCCGACCACCCGCGCCCGCAGCTCGGACTCCGGGTCGGCCGCGGCGGTGACCACGCCGTTCTTGGCCGTCGTCCACAGCGACCCCGACCAGGTGCGGACGGCGGGGTGGTCGAGCACCTCGGCCTTGAACTGCTCGACCCGCGCGGCAGCCGCCGGGTCGGTGCGCAGGGTCTGCACGTAGGCCCGCAGCCGCCGGTCGTAGACCTGGCGCACCGGGTGCCGGGCGTCGGCCCCGACCTCGGCCAGGAAGCCCCGCAGCAGCTCGAACACCCGGTCGAAGACCTTGTCGTCGACCCAGTCGGGCACCCAGGCGGGGGAGGCGTCGCCCAGCCGGGCCCGGAAGACCAGCCGGTTGTCGGCCAGGAAGTCCGCCAGCCCGCTCAGGCCCGCCGAGAGCACCTCCTGGTGCCGGTCCCCGTCGACGGCCAGCTCCAGCACCCGGGCGAGGCCCGGTGCGGCGGGCGTCTCGCGCAGCTTGCGGTCCACGAACCCGGAGACCGCCTGCTGCACCTCGTCGTCCTTCAGCAGGTCGGTGAGGGCGCCCAGCCCCTTGCCGGCGTCGTCGGCGAGGCGCTCGGCGCGGCCGGGGGAGGCGAGGAAGGCGCCCAGCCGGCCGGGGACGTCGACGCCGTCCAGCCGCTCCTCGACCACCGCCCGGGTCAGGAAGTTCTCCTGCACGAAGGTGCCCAGGCTGGTGCCGATCTGGTCCTTCTTGCGCGGGATGATCGCGGTGTGCGGGATGGGCAGCCCGAGCGGGTGCCGGAACAGCGCGGTGACGGCGAACCAGTCGGCGAGCGCACCGACCATCGAGGCCTCGGCGGTGGCCCGCACGTAGCCGATCCAGGCGCCGTGCTCCTCGCCGAGCAGGACGCAGGCGAGGAAGACCGCGGCGGCCAGCAGGAACAGCCCGGTGGCCAGCCGTTTCATCTTCGCCAGGTCGCGGGCGCGGGCCGGGTCGTCCAGCGAGCCGGTGAGCGGGACGGTCAGTGGGGGAGCCGGCACCCGGTCGAGCGTAGGCGGCCCCTCTGCAGCGGCCCATCCCGAGCCGGCTGGGGATGGGGTGCAGAGGGGCCCTTCCTCAGTCGCCGGCGGTGGCCAGGGTGACGTCGACCGTCGAGCTGCCCGTGCCGCGGCGGACGGTCAGGGTGACCGCGGCGCCGGGCTGGGAGTTGCGGATGGCGGCGGTCAGCTCCGTGGAGCTGGTGATGGCCCGGTCGCCCACCGCGGTGATGACGTCACCGGCGGCCAGGCCGGCGTCGGCGGCCGGAGAGCCGTCCTGCACCGTGACCACCTGCGCGCCGGTACCCACCGCGGAGTCCGCGCTGGCGGCGGCGGTGCGGGCGGTGACGCCAAGCTGTGCGTGGGTGGCCGAGCCGTTCTGCACGATCTCCTCGGCGATCCGCTTGGCGGTGTTCCCCGGGATCGCGAAGCCGACCCCGATGTTCCCGCTCTGGCTGGACTCCTGGCCGGGGACGTCGGAGGTGGCGACGGTGGCGATCGCGCTGTTGATCCCGATCACCTCGCCGGCGGCGTCGACCAGGGCACCGCCGGAGTTGCCGGGGTTGATCGCGGCGTCGGTCTGGATGGCGTCGATGACGGTGCTGTCGTTCTCCGTCGACCCGGTCTGCACGGCCCGGTTGGTCGCGCTGACGATCCCGTCGGTGACCGTGTTGGACAGCCCCAGCGGCGCGCCGATCGCCACGGCGAGATCGCCCACCTGGACCTCGTCGGAGTCGGCGAAGGTGGCCGGGGTGAGCTTGCTGGCATCGGTGAGCTTGACCACCGCGAGGTCGGAGGTCGGGTCGGTGCCCACGACGGTGGCGTCGTAGAGGGTGCCGTCGGCGGTGCGCACCTGGACCGTGACCTGGTCGGTGGAGCTGTCCAGCGTGACGACGTGGTTGTTGGTCAGCACGTAGCCGTCGGCGCTGAGGACGACGCCCGAACCGGACCCCGACGCAGAGCTCCCGGTCACGTAGATGGTGACCACGCTGGGCGCGGCCTTGGCGGCGGCCGCGGTCGTGCTGGTCGCGTTCTCCGCGTCCTTGATGACGACGCTCTGCGCGGTGGCGCCGGCGGCGGTCGTGCTGCTGCCGTCGTCGGTCAGGGCCATCACGCCGGCACCGGCGCCGCCACCGATCAGGGCGGCCCCGACCAGGCCGGCCGCGACGCCCAGCCGCCAGCGGCCCGGGCGGCGGGTCGGCTCCGTCGAGGTGGCGCCGGGCTGCGCCGGGCCCTGGAAGAGCGGCGGGACGGTGCCGGGGGCGTGCTGGCCGAAGGCGTGCTGGCCGGGGGCCTGGGGTGTGCCGTACGCCGGTGTGCCGTAGCCGGCCGGCGGCCAGGGCTGCTGCTGCGCTGCCGGCTGGGGCTGCGGCGGGGGGAACTGCTGGGTCGGCTGGACGCCGGGGAACTGCTGGGCGCCCGCCTGGGGGAACGGCTGGGTCGGCTCGGCACCCGGGAACTGCTGCGCGGGAGGGGTGCCGCCGGGGTGCGGCTGCGTGCCATCGGGCTGGGGAGCTCCCCAGCCCGTGCCGGCGTTCCGGTCCGCGCCGTGCCCGGTCTCGTCGGCCGGGCGGTTCTGCTCAGTCACTGCTGGTCCCTCCCACGTCACGGCGGGCCCTCCCCGTCGCGCGAACACCACTGTGCAGGTGCGGACTGGTTCCGTCCTGGTGGTGCGCTGTGAGTTCCCTGGACGTGTCGGTGCGTGATCATGCGGTCACGGGGGAACGGCAGGTGTCGACCGCTCCCGGTCCGCGTCGTCCGTCCACACCAGGAGCCCGCCGGTGCCTGCTCGCGCACTGCTGACCCGTTCCGCGCTCGTCCTGCTCCTTGCCGTGGCCGCTGCACTCGCCGCGGTCGGGGGGGCCTCGCTGGGCGGCTCCGGTCTCGTCGCGGTCGCCCTGGTCGCCGTGGTCACCGCCTGCCTGGGCGCCGGGATCGCCCGGGAAGGCGACTCGCCGCAGCTGCGTCAGGCCGCCGTGGACTCCGCGTGGCGCACCGCCGGCGGCACCGCGGCCGCCCTGCTGGTGCTCAGCGGTTGCGTGGTGGTGGCCGGCGGCGCGGTGACCGCGCTGCTGACCGGCTGCGTGCTCGGCGGCCTGCTGGTCCGCTGGGCGCTGCGCTCGGTGCGCACCAGCCGGACGGCGCGGGGAGCGGTCGTGCTGCCGCTGCCCGGGACGGCTCCCGGCTGGGCGCGCGGGCTGTCCGTCGAGGCGCTGGGGCGGGAGTGGCTGCGCACATCGGCCGAGCTGGCCCGGCAACCCGGACCGGTGGCGCGGCAGGCGCTGGTCGAGCGACGCCGGGACGCCCTGGACGAGCTGGAGCGCCGGGACCCGGCGGGGTTCGCCCGCTGGCTCGCCGGGGGCGCGACCGTCGACAGCGACCCGGCCCGGTACGTCTCCGGCGACCCGGCAGCCGGGTCCGACGCGGCCTGAGCCTCAGCTCGGCCGGGTCAACCCGGCGATCACCGCGCTGACGTCCACCGCGCCCGGGTCGCCCAGCGCGTCGGCCGCGGCGTCCATGGTCTCCAGCACGGCGGCGTCCAGCCGGTCGGCGACCCCCGCCGTCGCGAGGGCGTCGCGGATCAGCCGGGCGTCCTTGCCGGCGCCGGTCAGCCCGAAGCTGACCGGGTGCTCCCCGGAGATCATCTGCGCCCCCTTCACGTGCGCGTAGGCGGTGTCCAGCGGACCGCCCTCGATGGCGTCCAGGAAGTGCTGCGGGTCGACGCCCAGGCCGCGGGCCAGCGCGATCGACTGCGCGGCCCCGGCGGTGATCATGAACAGCCAGGCGTTGCAGGCCATCTTCAGCCGGCTGCCCGCGCCGGCCTCGCCCAGCCAGAGCGTCTTGCTGCCCAGGGCGTCCAGCACGGGGGCGAGCTGCTCGCGGGGCTGCTCCGGCCCGGAGGCGAGCAGCACCAGCGCCCCCTGCTCGGCCGGCTGCCTGGTGCCCAGGACCGGGCAGTCGACGAGCACCAGGTCCAGCTCGGCGGCGACGGCGACCACCCGGTCGGACCCCTCGACGCCCACGGTGCTGCACTGCAGCCAGGTGGTGCCCGCCGGCGCCGACGCCTGCCGGATGACGTCGATCGCCGCGTCGGCGTCGAAGAGCACGGTGAGGACGACGTCGGCGCCGGCGACGGCCTCGGCCGGGGAGGCGTGCGCGGTCGCGCCGCTGTCGGTCAGCGCCTGCGCCTTCTCCGCGGCCCGGTTCCACATCCGCACCGGGATCCCGGCCCGCCGCAGCGACCGCACCATCCCCGCGCCCATCGTGCCCGTGCCGAGGACCGCCACCACCGGGTTCGTCATGCACCGATCCTCACCCGGAGCGGGCGGGGCGGCAGCCCGGACCGCCCGGGGCGGCAGCCCCGGTAACCTCGCACCGGCGCCACCCGCCCCATTAGCTCAGTGGTAGAGCACCCGCCTTGTAAGCGGAAGGTCGTCCGTTCAATCCGGACATGGGGCTCCCACCCGCGCGGCCCCGGCGCGCGCATGCCAGGGTCGAGGAGCGAGCGCTGCCCGTCCGGGCAGCCCCCGACCCGAGGAGTTCCGCAGTGAGCGACCACGTGTACCGGCTGAGCGAGATCGTCGGCAGTTCCCCCACCAGCGTCGATGACGCGATCCGCACCGCCATCGGCAAGGCGTCGGAGACGGTGCGCAACATCGAGTGGTTCCAGACCTCGGAGATCCGCGGCCAGGTGGTCGACGGGGACGTGGCGTACTACCAGGTCACCATGAAGATCGGCTTCCGCGTCGAGGACTGAGCTCAGCTCAGCACGACGTCGCTGCCGCGGACGGCCACGCCGACCGGCGCCAGCGGTTCGGTGGCCGGGCCGTGCCGCACGGCCCCGGTCGCCGGGTCGAACTCCGAGCCGTGGCAGGGGCAGGCCAGCGCGTCGTCGGTGGCCCGCACGGTGCAGCCCTGGTGGGTGCACCGTGCGTCGAAGCCGGCCACGACGCCCGCCGTCGGCTGGCTGATCAGCACCCGGCGCCCGTCCAGGGACACCTCGTACGTGCCGCCCACGGGCACCTCGGCCAGCGGGACGACGACGTCACCGGGCGCCACCCCGGTCAGCTCGGGGACGGGGCTGCCGCCGCACGCGACCAGCGCGACGGCGCCCAGCCCCGTTCCTCCGGCGACGAGCAGGCTGCGGCGGGAGAAGCAGGCGGGCATGCCGACCATCTTCGCGCGGGGTCCGCTCAGTCGAAGCTGCCGGCTCCGCCCGAGCGGTACCGGGCCTGCCGCTCCAGCCGCTCCCGTTCGGCCCGCTGCGCCCGCCGCTGCTCCGTCGTCCCCGGTGGCCAGCCGGCCTTGACCGCGCGGTGCTCGGTCGTCTCGGTCATGTAGGCGACGGAGAAGAGCAGCCCGATCACCAGTCCGCCGCCGGCCGCGGTGACCCGGATGCCGAGGTCGACCGGCGGGACCAGCAGGCACAGCGCGACGACCGGGGCGAGCTGGACGAGCGCCCGGGCGAGGTGCCGGAGCACCCAGCTGCGACCGGTGGTGTCGGCCAGCACCCAGTGGGAGAGCTCGCGGGGGAGCCCGCCGCCGTAGGCGTACCAGAGCCACTGGGCGGGGTTGGGGCGTCCAGCGGGCACCCAGCCAACGGTAGGCGCGTCCACCGGGATCCGCGGAGCGCAGCTCACAACCGGCTGACCCAGGAGCTGGCGCCGGCGGCCTCCTGGTGGTCCAGCTCCTGCAGCACGGCGCGCACCACCTCCTCGTGCACGTTGCCCTTGTCCCGCTCGGCCATCAGCACCTCCCGCTGCACCCCGATGACCTGCTGCCGCACCCGGCGGAAGGTCTGCGCCCGGTGCCGGCCCCGTCGGGCCTCGTCCTCCTCGTCGGCCTCGATGGCCTGGTGCATGGTCGCCGTACGGGCCAGCAGCGGGCCGCGGATCCGGTCGGCCCACTCCCGCGCCCTGTCCTCGCCGATCCGCGGCACCAGCGAGGCGATGACCTCGTCCAGCCGGGCCAGCGCGACCTCGGTCGACCGCTCCTGCAGGGCCAGCTCCTCCTCGGCGTCCCGGTGCGGCTGCTCGGCGTCCCGGACGCCGAGCCGCCGGATCAGCCCGGGCAGGGTCAGCCCCTGCAGCAGCAGGGTGCCGATGGTGACCGCGAAGGCCAGGAACTGGACGGCGTCCCGGTCGACGAACGGCGCCCCGTCCACCTCGGTGGGGAGCGCGGCGGCGACCGCGAGCGTCACCACCCCGCGCATCCCCGTCCAGGAGATGACCACCTGCCAGCGCCAGGGTGGTCGATCGGGGAGGACCAGGCCCCGCTTCGACGGGCGGGGTGCGCGACGCAGCAGCTCCAGCCCGAAGACGAAGGCCGCCCGGACCGCGATCACCGTCGCCAGCACGGCGACCGCGGCCGCCAGCAACGAGGCGTTGGCGCGGTCGGAGGACTCCACCGCGCCCACCACGTAGCGCAGGTCCAGCCCGATCAGCGCGAAGACCACCGCCTCCAGCAGCAGGTCCAGCGACGACCACAGGGGTCGCTCCTGCAGCCGGGTGGCGTAGCCGGCCTCGGGGGAGCGGTGGCCCAGGTACAGGCCCGCGGCCACGACCCCCAGCACGCCCGAACCCTGCAGCTCCTCGGCCAGCAGGTAGGCCGCGAACGGGACGATCAACCCCAGCACCGACTCCACGACCGGGTCGTGCAGCCGCATCCGCAGGGCGTGCACCACCACCCCCAGCACCAGGCCGGTGCCCACCCCCGCGGCGACGGCCAGCCCGAAGGTGCCCG
>Ga0210040_10010128_pt1 | contig 10854 bp, 7 predicted proteins | sample CryGeyCG12114_NA_FD_185462 | JGI IMG/M metagenome (GOLD analysis project Ga0210040, IMG submission 185462) | Groundwater microbial communities from aquifer - Crystal Geyser CG19_WC_8/21/14_NA (SPAdes) (version 2) | ecosystem: Environmental > Aquatic > Deep subsurface > Groundwater | place: USA... | reverse complement strand
CGGCGTTACGGGCGCAGGCGGTATTTTGCTGGGATTAGCCGATTTTCCTTTGCTTTTAAGTTTAAAGCTGAAAATGCTTTTCGATATTGCGGCTTTTTATGGTTATTCGGTAGATGATTACCGGGAACGCATTTATTTACTGCATATATTTCAGTTGGCCTTTAGCAGCCACGAGCAACGCCGGCAGGTGTATTTGCAAATGGTAAACTGGGAAGTGCAAAAACAAAACCTGCCCGAAGATATTCATCAGTTCGACTGGCAAACTTTTCAGCAGGAGTACCGCGATTACATTGATCTGGCAAAAATGGCGCAGCTTATTCCGGTTATAGGTGCTCCGGTGGGTGCCGTGGTAAATTACCGTTTGCTCAAAAAGCTGGGTAGTACCGCCATGAATGCGTACCGGATGCGGTGGCACGAGGCAAATACCAAACAGCTACGCGCCTGATTTTACTTCCCGCATTGTTTCGGGACAGCCTTTGAAATTACTCTTTCCTAAACAGATCGTACCTGACCGGTTCCTTTTACTACCCATTTATAACTGGTTAATTCTTCCAGCCCCATTGGCCCGCGGGCGTGCAGTTTTTGGGTACTAATGCCTATTTCGGCACCTAACCCAAACTGGGCACCATCGGTAAAGGCGGTAGAGGCGTTCGCATAAACGGCAGCCGCATCCACCCCATTCAGAAACTTTTCGATGTTACTGGCATCTTCCGAAATAATGGCTTCGCTGTGTTTAGAACTATGGTTAGCAATGTGCTCCAGGGCCGCTTCTAAATTATCTACGGTTTTAATGGCCATTTTCAAAGAAAGGAATTCGGTACCGAAATGTTCGGCGGTGGCAGCTTTTAGAAGCGCAGCGGGATAAGAAGCTTTTAAAACCGCCAAAGCCGGCCCATCGGCAAATAGCTGCACCTGTGCTTCGGCTAAAGGAGCAGTTAAAGCGGGTAAGTCGGCTAGCCGGTCCTGGTGAATAAGCAGGCAATCCAGGGCATTACAAACACTTACCCGGCGGGTTTTGGCGTTATGGATAATAACTTTACCTTTTTCTACATCGGCTGTTTCGTCGAAGTAAGTATGCACAATACCCGCTCCGGTTTCGATTACCGGTACTTTGGCATTTTGCCGCACAAAGTCGATCAGCGCCTGACTGCCCCGCGGAATAAGTACATCTACATACCCAATTGCCTGCAACAAAGCTTCGGTAGCGGATCGGTCGGGCGGCAGCAAAGCCACCATATTGGTATTGAGCTGGTGTTGAATTAGTACCTGGTGTATAACGGCCATAATAGCCTGGTTAGAAGCCGCCGCATCGCTTCCGCCCTTTAAAATACAAGCGTTCCCGGCTTTTAAACAAAGCGCAAATACATCAAAGGTAACGTTGGGCCGGGCCTCATAAATAACCCCGATCACCCCCAAGGGCACCGTTACTTTGGTAAGTTCTAACTTGTTCGGCAGCTCTTTCTGTAGCAGCACCTTGCCCAGCGGCGAAGGCAGGCGGGCCACATTTCTAATATCGTCCGCAATTGCCTGAATGCGGGCATCGGTTAGTTTCAGCCGGTCGTATTTTGGATCTTCCGGATGCATCTGCGCCAGGTCTTTGGCATTTTCCTGCACCAGAAACGCTGTTTGGGCAACCGCCGCATCGGCTAAGTCTTGTAATACCTGTTGTATTTTCTCGGCCGACAGCAAACCAAGCGCACGACTGGCTATTTGGGTATTTTCAAAAATAAGTTTTAAATCCATCACGAAGCAATATCTGCGTTTAAAAACAAGTAATCGTAATGCACCACGGGTTTTTGGTTTTTTAAACCGAGGCGCTCCAAAGCTTTATCCGAACCGTATTCGGCAATACCTAAGCCAACCGGCTTTTCGTTTTCATCCACCAGCCGGATAATATCGCCCTTCTGAAAATCGCCGGTTATTTTTACGATACCTACCGGCAGCAAACTAGTAGCTTTAGCCGAAGTAAGCGCTGCTTTGGCCCCGGCATTAAGTTGCACCACGCCCTTAGCGTAATTATCGGAATGGGCCAGCCATTTTTTCTTGCCCGAAGTGGTTTTATTGGGCACGAAACGGGTATTAATTACTTCCTGGTTAAGGACTTTGGGCAATATATTTTCGGTTTTGCCATTGGCAATGTGTACAGCAATGCCTAATTGGGCTACTTTATGCGCCATGTGGCATTTGGTAAGCATGCCGCCCCGGCCAAACTGGGAACGTTGCGGGGATACGAAAGCCGAAAAACCAATGGTGATGGAAGTAACTTCCGGAATAACGGTAGCTGCCGGATCTTTGGGGTCGCCGTTGTAAATACCATCTACATTGGTCAGGATCAGCAGGGCATCGGCGTTTAGCATGGAAGCAATCAGGCCGGCCAGCTCGTCATTATCGGTAAACATCAGTTCGGTTACCGAAACAACATCATTTTCATTTACAATGGGAATAACGTTGTTTTGCAAAAGTATCCGGAAACAATTCTGCATATTCAGGTAATGCTGGCGGTCGCGGAAATCTTCTTTGGTTACCAGTACCTGCGCGCAAACTAATCCGTGCTGCTGAAACAGATCAGCGTAGGTATTAATGAGCTTTACCTGCCCGATAGAAGCCAGTAACTGGCGGGTAGCCACCGCATCTATTTTCTCCGAAACGGATATCAGGCTACGCCCGGAGGCTACGGCCCCGGAAGAAACCACAATTACCTCTTTGCCTTCTTTTTTAAGCGCCGCTATCTGCTCCGCCAAATGTTGCATTCTTTCCAGATCCAGCATACCTTGGTCCTGGGTCAGTACATTTGAGCCAATTTTTACTATTATCCGGTTGTAATTAAGCGCCATTGCCTGGTACGTTATAACAAGGCAATTTTAAGGCTTTACCCGGACTATTCCATATTTATAGATTATTTTAAGGCAATAACTTACAATTTTTAATTAATGATTTAAGTGTGGGTAAGCTTTTATTTCTAGTGTAAATCAGCCTTACCTTTTTAATTTCCTATATATTGCAGATAACCGGAACGAGTTCATTTTTCCGGGAGTTATGTGTAAATTACAATAAGAAAACTTTAAGAAATATGAGCGATTTTTCTATTAGAGATATTCTAAATCAAGTAAGTAAAGGAAATTTAAGGATTCCAGCATTCCAAAGAGGATTTGTTTGGGATTCTGATTCAGTTGCTTTTCTAATGGATAGTATTTATAAAAGCTATCCATTTGGTACCATCCAATTATGGAGAACTAGGGAAAAATTAGAAACAGAAAAACAATTTGGCCCTTTTAAACTATTCGATCGGGATGAAGAATATCCTATTGATTATGTATTAGATGGGCAGCAAAGAGTAACTTCGATATTTGGAGTATTCCAAAATGAAATAGATGAAATTCCAGGTGTTGAAAATCCTTTTAAAATATATTATGATTTAGAGGCTGATGAAAACTCTCAAGATTCCCAATTTATTCCACTAAAGGAAGAAGATGTTATTGAAGGAAGACATTTCCCCTTAAATTGTTTATTTGATACTGTTAAATATCGTCGATCTACGAGCAAATTAGAAGAATCAACTCTTGAAAAAATTGATAATTTACAAGCAATTTTTAAAGAAGTAAAAATACCTTATCAAACTTTAGAAACCGATGATAAATCAAAAGTTGCAATCGTATTTGAAAGAATCAACAGAAAAGGAGTTCCATTAGATACTTTGCAATTATTAACGGCTTGGACTTGGAGCGAAGAATTCGATTTACAGGGCAAATTTGAAGAATTGCAAGAAGAACTTATACCTTATGGATTCGAGGATTTAGGTTCGAATGCAGATTTATTATTAAGAATTTCTGCGGCAGTTCTTACCCACAATGCAACATCCAAAAGTTTAATTGAATTAAATGGAAATACAGTTAGATATAGGTTTCAAGAAGTAACAAACGGAATAAAGGGTGCTATTGACTTTCTAAAAAAAAATCTAAAAATTGAAAAATTAGCCAATTTACCTTATGAGCATTTTTTAATTCCCTTGTCGGTATTTTTCTCAAACCAAGGAAATCAGCATTTTAATTATAATGACGAACAACGACAAAAGTTAATCTCTTGGTTTTGGAAAAGTTCTTTTGGAAAAAGATATAGTGCAGGCACCAATAAAAATATAAATAAAGACATTGAAGAAATAGTAAAGCTGAAAGAGAATCCTGCAATATCAAGACTAAATGATGTTCCATTAAATATTAATGAGCAGTTTTTCAGTACTACTGATTTTACAATGGGAACAGTAAGTACAAAATCATTCGTATTACTTCTAGCTCAAAAGAATCCAAAAAGTTTTATTTCAGGAAGTGAAATTACTTTATCAAATGTATTAAAAGACTATAATCGCAATGAGTTTCATCATATATACCCTAGAGCATACGTGAATGGTTTAAATCAGGAGACAATTTCCTATTCTATAAACTGTTTAGCCAATTTTTGTATTTTATCAAGGGCAGATAACAAAAAGATTGACTGTAAAAAACCTTCAGAGTATCGGTATGAAGAAATGCCAGCGGATTCTACTCAAATTCTAAATTCAACATTTATAGATGAATTTAAATTAGTAGCGAATAATTTTGATGATTTTGTTGATGATAGATCTATTAAGATTTATGAATTTCTAGAAACATTAAAATAAAAAAATGTGCACATGACACTACCTACCTAAAAAGCATTAAAACGCTTTTTAGCCGCGCCCCATTATTCTAATGTAAATTAGTATATCATTGCTTAAAATATATTCCTTTAATTTGTTTCCGTGTACAGAAGGTAAATACTTGTTTTATGCACCATCAATTTTCAGCTCTACATAAAAATATAAGTACTTATTTGCTGCTGGTGGCATTGCTTTTACAAGCGTGTGGTCGGCCCCAAGTTAGCAGCCGCGGCCCCGTTACAGCCAACGGCATGGTGGTGAGTGCGCATCCTGAGGCATCAAAAGTGGGAGTAGCTATTCTGCAAGCCGGCGGCAACGCCGTAGATGCGGCGATAGCGGTACAGTTTGCTTTGGCCGTAGTTTTGCCGGCGGCCGGCAATATTGGCGGCGGTGGCTTTATGGTGCTGCGGCAACCTGATGGCACTATTAATGGTTTGGATTACCGGGAAACCGCTCCGGCTCGGGCCTCCCGCGATATGTACCTGGATGCGCAGGGCAATGTAATACCCCGGCTTAGCATTGAAGGCCATTTGGCGGCCGGCGTACCGGGCACCGTAGATGGCATGGTAAAAGCCCACCAGCAATACGGTTCGCTGCCCTGGGCGCAATTGGTACAACCAGCGGTAGACCTGGCCACTAATGGTTTTGCCATTACTCCCAAAGAAGCCAATGGGCTAAACGGACACCAGAATGAGTTTCGGAAATTTAATACTCCCGGCAGTACTTTTTTAAAAGAAGCAGCCTGGCAGGCTGGTGATTTATTAATACAAAAAGACTTAGGCCAAACCTTGGCGCGCATTCAGGACCAGGGCCGCGCTGGCTTTTACGAAGGCGAAACGGCCCGGCTAATAGTAGCCGAAATGGCGCAAGGCAAAGGCTTGATTTCGGTTGAAGATTTGCAAAAGTACGAAGCCAAATGGCGCCTGCCGGTTACCGGTTCTTACAGAGGTTATCGCGTTATATCTATGGCGCCGCCTTCCAGCGGCGGTATAGCTTTATTGCAACTCCTGCAAATGGTAGAACCTTATCCGCTAAAAAAATACGGCTGGAATAAAACCGAAACTATCCACTTATTAACCGAAGCCGAACGCCGGGTATATGCCGATCGGGCCGAATACCTGGGCGATCCTGATTTTAATAAAGTACCGGTAGCGCAACTTATCAAACCGCAGTATTTAACTTCCCGGATGCAGAATTTTAATGCTGATAAAGCGACTCCCAGCGAAGTAATTAAACCCGGCACCCTTACGGGCAAAGAGCACGAAGAAACCACGCATTTTTCGGTGGTAGATAAGGCCGGTAATGCGGTATCGGTTACTACTACATTAAACGGTAGCTACGGAAACTATGTGGTAGTGGACGGCGCCGGCTTTTTACTAAACAACGAAATGGATGATTTCAGTGCGAAGCCGGGCGTGCCTAATATGTTTGGTTTGGTAGGTTCGGCCGCTAATGCTATTGCGCCGCATAAACGTATGCTCAGCTCCATGACGCCTACTATCCTGGAAAAAGACGGCAAATTGTTTATGGTGGTGGGTACGCCGGGCGGTTCTACTATTATTACGTCCGTTTTCCAAACCATACTAAATGTACTGGATCATGGTATGAGCATGCAGGAAGCCGTAACGGCCAAGCGGGTGCATTCGCAATGGTTACCCGACGAAATTCGCTACGAAAAAGACGCGCTATCGAACAAAACGGTAAAGCAACTGCAACGCAAAGGCCACCGCTTAAAAGAAACCGGCAACATGGGCCGCGTAGATGCGATTTTGGTTTTACCGGATGGCCAACTGGAAGGTGGCGCTGATCCGCGGGGCGATGATACCGCCTTAGGATACTAATAGCCTTAAACATCTGGTGGGGTATAGCAGTTTAAGACCTAAATTAAATTTTGATGCCCGAACTACCAGAAGTAGAAACGTACCGCCGCTATTTTAATGAAACAGCCCTGGGCCAAACCATTGTTGCTATTCAGGTAGAAGACCAACGCCAGTTAACTACGGACTACGATAGCCTGCAACAGGAATTAAAGGGTGCCCAAATGGTAAAAACCGACCGGATTGGCAAACATTTCCTGGTTACCCTGAGCACCGGCAAAGTTTTAATCCTGCATTTTGGCATGACCGGCGACCTGGCTTATTACCGCGACGAAGAAGATACGCCCCGCTTTGCCCGGATTGTTTTCCTGTTAACCAACAATTTTCGCTTAGCTTTTGTAGATTCCCGCAAATTTGGGCGCGTAGGATTAGCTGCCAGTGTAGAAGCTTACCGGCAGGAAAAAAGCCTTGGTCCGGATGCCTTGGATATAAGTCTTGCGCAACTACAGGCCAGTTTGCAGAAACGAAAAGCCCCGGTAAAAGCTTTACTCCTGGATCAGAAAATAATAGCTGGCATCGGCAACTGGATAGCCGATGAAGTTTTGTACCAAGCGCAGATATTCCCGGCCAAGCCGGCTCATTTACTTTCCGCAACCGAAGTGGAACGTTTGCACCAAGCCATTCTGCACGTCATGCAGACGGCCATTGTGCAGGAAGCTAATTATGGTACTTTCCCCAAATCATTCTTGATTCACGCCCGCGGTTGGGACGATACGCAGGTAACAACCGTAGCCGAACGGCAGGTGTGCCCGAAACATAAAAAGCCTTTGATTTTGTCTAAAGTTGGTGGCCGTACTACTTACTTCTGCCCTATCTGTCAGGTTATGTAATCAGCAGCAGGAATAAGTAGCAGTTTATTAGCCCATTAACAAAATTTGTCTCCGAGCTAACTATTCTTTCGCTAAAGATATGTGGCTGCTGGTTCGTTATTTTTCCTGTAAACCGCAATCTTACAGCCGGTAAAAAACCGTAGTTAATCAAATGTAAATAGTTTTATCTCTTCTATGATTTTTAAAGAAGCTTCTTTATAACTGACGTTTTGCAAAACAAAGGTTGTAAACTTAGATGAGCCCACTCCTGTCATCCTGGAAGGATCTATTTTGCAGTAAACCAAATAGATCTTTCCAGGATGACAGGAGTGGGCTCAAGATTCTTGAATTACCCGATAATATTTCTTTTGCGTAACATGAGTTTATAAACATACAACTATTATAATATTACCAACTCCTATAAAAAGCGCCCATAAATAAGCTCCTTCATCAGGCAATCTGTTAAATATTCCCAGCCAAAAATTTCCAGGGCTTGGTATTCAAACTATTCTTTTCCCTAATAGCCAGTTTTCTACTAAACCCTCACCTGGCTTGTCCTGCTTGGCAACAGTTCTTAAGTATCCTTAAATGTTACAGAAAATCACAAATCAAACGAAATATAATCTTATAACTACCTAACTATCTGGCATATAATTAATTATTCAAGATAAAAGTACGTTCTCATTTAATGTTACAAAACAGCCTACATTGTCTCTTTCTAAGCTAAACATTCCCGCATTATTTCAAGTATATTCAAAACTCTGCAGAAACCGCGCAGTACCAGATTAACTAATTACAACCAACTCTAACCTAAGCTTCGGCAACTACAAAGATGCTGGCAGCTTTAAATGCTACAATCATCTACTATTACGCTTATTTAATACAACTAAACAATCAAACAAACAAAACCTGTATGAAATTAAACGCTACCTCTTTACCCGGAAAGTCAGCGCTGTTGCTAGGCGTGCTTTCGGCCTTTACATTAGTGAGTTGCGAAACAAGTCTGGAAGAACCAACCGCTACTGACATTACGCAAAGCGCAGATGCTACCGCCGACCAGGGCCGGGCTCATGTTCCGAACGAGTTATTAGTAAAATTTAAAGCCGGCGCTTCAGAAGAAGCCAAAGCCCGTGTTTTAGCAAATATAAGCGGTAAAGTTTCGGAGAAAATCCTAACTAAAGCCATGGAAAGAGCGGGCGAAAAAGAAGGCGTGTTAGTAGTTAGAACCCCTATAAATGCTTTAGAGGCCATTGCCAAAGCTAAAGGCTTGGGAGAGGTAGAATATGCGGAGCCGAATTTCATCTATACGCATAATGCCACTTCTAATGATACTTACTATACCAACGGCTCTCTTTGGGGTATGAAAGGAAACTTTGGCAGTGCTGCGGAAACAGCTTGGGCAGCTGGTAAAACTGGTTCTGCAACGGTTTATATCGGTATTATAGATGAAGGCTATATGTATACCCACGAAGATTTAGCAGTTAATGCCGGTACAAACCCTCAGGAAACGGCAGGCAATGGCGTAGACGATGATGATAACGGCTATGTAGACGATGTATATGGTTGGGATTTTGATGGCGGCAATAATTCGGTATTCGATGGCGCAGGTGATGACCATGGCACCCACGTAGCCGGCACAATTGGTGCTGCCGGCGGAAACGGTAAAGGTGTAGCGGGCGTAAACTGGTCCGTAAAAATGCTTTCGGCTAAATTTCTAGGTCGTAACGGCGGCACTACTGCTAATGCCATAAAAGCCGTTGATTATTTCACAAATTTAAAACTAGCCGGGGTTAACATTGTAGCCACTAACAACTCCTGGGGCGGCGGCGGCTTTTCGCAGGCTTTACAAGACGCTATAACCCGGGCCGAAAAAGCAGATGTGCTTTTTATTGCTGCAGCCGGAAATGATGGCCTTAATACGGAATCCAGTTCCAGCTATCCTTCCGGTTATCCCAATGCCAATATTATTGCCGTAGCCTCTATTACTTCTACCGGAGCCATTTCCAGTTTCTCGAACTATGCCGCTACTAAAGTAGATATTGGGGCACCCGGTTCAAATATTTATTCTACGCTGCCGGTTAGCAGTAAAGGAAAAGTTGTTTCTTCTTACGGTTCCTATAACGGTACATCTATGGCTACCCCGCACGTAAGTGGAGCCGCCGCCCTATACGCTGCTGCGCATCCGGGATCTTCTGCTGCCACCATTAAAGCTGCTATACTAAATAGTGCGGTGCCTACCCCTTCTTTATCGGGTAAGTGTGTTACCGGAGGCAGATTAAATGTGAGTAGCTTCTAAGCCTGTAAATCATTAAGCCGATATATTAGTTGAAGAACTAAAAATGCCTGCTCGTAAAATAGCAGGCATTTTTTATGTATTTTATTCTTCAAAATAAAGGTTTGTAACGGTTCGCGGTTCCACCGCACCAATTGCTGCTACTAACCCTGAATAATTACCTGCAAGTTATCCGGGTCGCGGAAAGAAAAAGATTTTTCATTTAGTACTTCCAAGCTTAACCCGGCTGTTCTTAACTGCTGTTGCAAAGCGGTAAAATAGTCTGCATCGGGAACGTGAATGGTAAAATTAACCAAGCCCGATTGATTTGGAGGAGCGGGAGCACTGAGCTGACTGTGCCAGGTATTCAGGCCAATATGGTGGTGATACCCGTTAGCGGCTATAAATAAAGCTCCCGGATAAGTACTTTGCATAATGGCAAACCCGAGTAAATCCACATAAAATGCTTTGGCCGGCTCCAACGCAGAAACCTGTAAATGGATGTGCCCGATTTTTGTTTCGGGTGCCAAACCCTGCCACGGCGTTTCCGCTTCTATTTCTGCCAGCAGTTCCGGAAGATTAAGGGCCAGGGTAGCCATTTGTACCTGCCCGTTTTGCCGGGGCCAGGTAGCCGGCGGGCGGTCACAGTATATTTCAATGCCGTTGCCATCGGGGTCTGCGAGGTACAAGGCCTCACTTACCAGGTGATCGCTGGCACCCTGCAGGCGGTAATTACTTTGGAGTAAATGCTGTAAAACCAAAGCTAGTTGTTGCCGGTTAGGTACCAACCAGGCTGCGTGGTACAAACCCGGACTGCGCCGGTTTAAGGGCAAAGCGGTATCATCCTGCACCAATATCAACTGAGTCGGTTCCTGGCCGCTAGCCGATAACCAAGCAGCTTCCGCTGAACTCCGGATCTCTTTTAATCCTAAGATATTCTGATAAAAAGAGGTAAGTTGCGTTAAACGACGGGTGCGCAAGGTAACCTGGTAAATAGAAGTAGTTGCCGGCAGCATAGAATATATGGATAAATGATGTTGCGGCGAAATTACCGAAAAAAGAAGCATTAGCAATTAAGAAAAGCTACCTAATATTTTATACCAAATAGTATCAAGAGATTTCCATATCATAGATAGCCTTATTAACAGCATTGATAATGTATTCATATCCGGTCAGAGAAGCGATTTGCTCTTTTGAGTAGGCGTTGATGGTGTTGTTAATCCA
>Ga0210040_10010127_pt1 | contig 10858 bp, 10 predicted proteins | sample CryGeyCG12114_NA_FD_185462 | JGI IMG/M metagenome (GOLD analysis project Ga0210040, IMG submission 185462) | Groundwater microbial communities from aquifer - Crystal Geyser CG19_WC_8/21/14_NA (SPAdes) (version 2) | ecosystem: Environmental > Aquatic > Deep subsurface > Groundwater | place: USA... | reverse complement strand
TCACCCCCTTCTTCTGGTGACCTAGAATTTTAAGACTGCTAGGGTTCGGATCCCAAATCCTAGATTCCCTTCTCTTCCTATCATTCATTTCTTTATTGCGGGTTTCTTCAACACCGTCCCTTTTAATCACGGCCTGTTCATCTGCACTGCGCAGCCATCCACGTAACCAACGACGCTGGGGGCCGCATTAGTTGCAGCCATAAAGTTACAACCTGTTCTCTTAATTCCACGTTGCTGTCAACATTCACAACGTGAAAAGAGTGTAGACATGGCAGGAGGACAGCAGAGGTATCTGCGCTATATCCTATTCGCATTCTTAGTTCGTCAATCCGAATAACGAGAGACAAGTGCTGACCGACGGTTAGGGCATTGCTATTCTCTACTTCATCTCCACTTCCTCCTTACCCTCTTACACGAAACCAGTAAGCTCAGGAAGCGAGAAAACCTTCGGTTCTATCGAAACAGAAAAGGCCCCGACGGCCGACGATATATCCAACGCGTTCTCCGACCCAGAGGATTCCGTCCCTCCTACGCCGCCGGCAACCGCGCAACCCGTCTCACCGAATCCTGCCTCTGGCTTTAGCGAACTTTCTCCGCCCGCGCCAGGGGAGCGTGTCAATGCTACGTTCGTCACTCTCGCCAGGAATACCGATATTTGGGAGATTGCTCGTTCGATCCGGCAGGTAGAAGATCGTTTTAACAGGAACTACAATTATGATTGGGTGTTCCTGAACGACAAGCCATTCGACGAGACGTTCAAGAAGGTTACCACATCTCTCGTTTCTGGCAAGACGCATTATGGGGAAATTCCAACAGAACACTGGTCATTCCCGTCGTGGATCGATCAAGACAAGGCGGCAAGGGTCCGGATTGACATGAGAGAGCGAAAGATTATTTATGGCGATTCAATCAGCTACCGACACATGTGTCGATTTGAGTCCGGCTTTTTCTTCCGACACCCTTTGATGAACCAATTTGAGTACTATTGGCGTGTGGAGCCAAGTGTAGAGCTGTTCTGTGATGTTCATTACGATCCCTTCAAGTTCATGAAGGACAACAAAAAGAAGTACAGCTTCGTCCTCAGTCTTTACGAATATGTGGAAACAATTCCGACTTTGTGGGATAGCACCAAGAAGTTCATCAAAAGCCACCCAGAGCATATTGCGGCGGATAATTCGATGGCATTCCTTAGTGATGATGGTGGTGACACATACAACAAATGCCACTTTGTAAGTTCTTGACCCACGTGCTCATGATACGAATCTTATTTGTTATAGTGGTCGAACTTTGAGATTGGCAACCTTGACTGGCTTAGGTCGCAGGCATATCTTGACTTTTTTGAGAGCCTCGACAAGGACGGCGGTTTCTTCTACGAGCGATGGGGTGATGCACCCGTGCACTCGATTGCCGCCGGTCTCATGCTCAACAAGACTGACATCCACTTCTTCAACGACATTGCATACTATCATGTTCCATTCACACATTGCCCGACAGGCGAGGACACCAGACTAAAGCTGAAGTGTCATTGTAATCCTGAAGACAACTTTGACTGGAAGGGATACAGCTGCACGACTAGATTTTTCGATATCAACAATTACGAAAAACCCGCAGGCTGGCACGATCAAGTGTGACTCGCCGTTTTCTTGAAGTACTTTTGCATTTCCCTGGGCGTTATGGTCACGATCGCCGTCCTGGTTTTAAGGGTTCCTCGGACAAGAAACCAGGTCATGATGTATGCGGACAGGTTGGCGGAGTGGCATCAAAAGGGTCTGGAACGTTACGGTGCTGATTGACTTCAATCTGGCTCGGGAGAGAGTGTAGGACGACAGGATAGAATCATTATGCCATGCTATGTATATATGTACTATTGTTGACAAGGCACTATTTCGTACTGTTACATTCTTCTTTGGTTTTGTCCTTGTATGATAGCACAATTTCAGACTCCCAACAACTCCCTACACCGTGGCTTTTTATGCAACAGCATAGAAACCATACTGCTGCCCCTTGAAGCAGCAGAGACGCTGTTGAATGCATTGTGCTCATTCGTTTCGGAATGGTTGATAGGCAGACTCGGCGCCGCAGCACAAACACCCAAACAACTCGTCCTGGCACTGGCACATACCACATTCCATTCGAACGCTCGATAAACCCCATCAGCAGCACTATGCAGCAGCCTTCGGTTTCTTCGTGCCATACTTGCTCCGACTCCTGACTCGATTCGGCACACCACCCTGTCTCCGTGTTAGCAATACCGCAAGATCACTCACTCCTCATCACAAGTATAACTCACCAAGTCCAACGCGCCTCTGACTAAATGGTATCTCACACCAGGACAATCCTGACTTCGGCCTCCTCTCACCACCACCACGCTATGCTGCTGCACGTTGTGTCCCTCGCCGGGTATGTAGGCTGACACGACCCTGCCGGAGCTCAAGCGCACCTTGGCCGTCTTCCGTTGTCCCGAGTTGGGCTTCTTGGGCTTCGTGATGCCCACTTTCAGGCACACGCCTTTCATCTCGGGTTTGCCAACCATGGCCGGCGACAGCGACCGCCGTGCGGCTTTGGGGTTGCGGCATTTATTGCGCACTTGGTTCAGCGTCGCGGAGAACGTGGTGCTGCTGCTGAAGCTGCGTGTGCTTGCGCTGCTGATCTTGGGCGTGCGGACGAGTTGCGAGCGGGCTGGCAGGATGGTCGAGGGAGGTGCGCGGGTTAGGGATCGGAGCGCGTGGAGCGCAATGGTGGAGGGGATTGCTGGCATGGTGGGAGAGTGAGCTGCTGCCCTGTGTCGTCTCTTGTGTACTGTCTTCACACGACTCGTGCGGGTGAACCAATGGCTAAGGTCTCAGCTGGAGCGGATGATTGGGGACGAGCAACTGAACTCGGGCGATTTGCGCCAAGTCCCATGTCACGTGCGATTAACCGCGACTCATCACCTACCACTGGCACGCGAGGCAGGTACTTAGATTAGTATTCCTAGGTATGGTTTTCATGGCAGGGCGTTACGTTGACTATCAGACTACGGCTCCTTCGGCAGGGCATGATGGGGCATTGAGGTCAATCATAGTGAAGGCTCGATGCGTTCATCACTTGGAATTTGCAATGATATTGGCATTTGGTTTTGGAACGCAACACGCCAGTGTCAAAATCTCATCAAGTGTAGAAATCAACAAGTTCGCTAATCATCATGTAAGCTAATATGGGTCTCCAACTCGGGGAACTCCTCCAGAACGTGTCGATGTAGGCTCCAGTTCTTGGTGTCATCGATATGGCGCAAAAATGCAGACGAAAGCCATCTCGGCGCGCCCCCTGCTACCGGCTGTTCGACGCAGGCTTGCTCGCCAAAAGCCCAGTCGCAACGAACTGTATCCGGCTTGAGGACGCGCTCTATCCGGCGCCCATACATCAGCTGAGAAAATCGCATCTGAGGGACATGAGTCACATCAATATAAAGTGATTGATGCGGCACCAGCAGCTGGACTGTAAGTGGGCGTATCATCTCTGGCATCGCAAGCCACGTCTCCCGACACGGTAAGATCATCCACCGCATAAAGCTACCCACGAGCTGAAGCGTAGCCAATCGAGGTACTACAGGTAAGAAGTCAAATGTCTTGGTGAACTCGCAGGCCCAGGTTGATACTGTATGCGGATCACTGTCCGTCCGATCTCGAAAGAACAACTCGGTATCTATGCCCTTCATACTGAGAACCTTTTCGACTGTGTCTCCATTTGCTATCAATGACCGAGCCTGATCCCTGAAGCCCAACGTGGCTTTAGAAAGAGCGTCCTCGCCAATCCCAGACTCGATGATCAAGGGCGTACATAGGTAATCAGGCTTGCGCAAAATGTCCAGTTGCCGCCGTTGTACACTTGGTGGATACCCGTTGGCCTTTATTGCACTCGACAAGGGTAAATTACCGAACGACTTTATTGCACTGGGATCGACATATAAGGCACTACCTCTATTTTTAACGGTTTCGACGGTGGTGGTTCGAGGCGCAGAAACACTGTGGTCGTTTCCAGATTCCTCGGCTTTTGTTGTGCTTGAGAAGCTACGATCGTTCATGGCTTCGTCTCTTTCGACCTGGGTTTCATACAGAGGTTGGTTTGCTCGTCCAACGAAACCCGGCCATGGGTACGTGTCGCTGGTAGGGTTTTCTCTCATCGTATGGTGGTTCGATGTGGTAGGCTGCTTGAGGGGCGAATGCTTGCTCGCAGTTTGTATCGAGTCTGGAGAGTGATGTCTAAAAAGTTCTTCACTAGTACTTGAACCGGATTGGAAAGTAGAGTCCAACTCGCTTTCAGCACTCTCTGATGCCCTCCGTTCCTGGGAAGAGAGTTGGTCGATATGTGCTTCGATCTCTGTGGTGGAAGCATCATTGCGGATCAAGCTCAATAACGGTTGTGCTTCCTGTTCAGAATGTGACCGTATCGTTTGAAGTAGCCTGTGTAATAATTGCTGGTCCTTCTTGATCTTGTCACGATGCAAACGTCGTCTCAGATCGGAGCCTTTGTCGAAAATACATTCTTCGCCTTGCTTGATACATTGCGTACAAGCATCGTTTTCGGTGGCGTTACACTAGGCCACGCATTAGATCAATAACCAACGACAGATGGCCTCTTGCCCTAAATACCTTTCGTTTCTTTCTTCGGCACGAGATACACGCTCCGGTTGCTTTGCCTGGCGTAACCTTTGTAACCTTTGACCCATCGACTGTCTCACCCTTCGTCATCGGGTCACTGTCCTCACCGGGATGGCTCCTTTAAATCCAGATTACGCAGCGAACGCAGCGCCATACAATGTTCCGCTAGACAGCAGCGGCGAACACCAAAGTGTAGGATATCTAGAAGGCCGACAATAATGCGATAGTGGTCGATTGACGAATGGGAAGAAACATCCGCGAATTCAATATGGTGGGGGCCACGTATCAGCTAGTACACTAATGGCAAGACGCTTTTTCTGGAAAGACGGCCTAATGTGTACTAGTAGTCTGATCAGTCAAACTGAAGATGTCCTTCGCCACGTGAGATTGTGATACGGTCACAGTCTTGGCGGTGTCGAGCCAGATCTACTGCTTTTTGTGGAGAAAATTCAGCCTTGAAAAGCGAGACTTTTCATGACACAACCTCGTTCCTCATCTGGAACATGCATATATTGTGGTTGAGTATCACAGTGGGATCTAACCGTGGAAGAGGAAGTATTACCTCCTTTATCCACTCTCCATAACGCCTCCAAACTACAACCATAATTTCACAGCCACACAGTGACGGTGCAACCAATTCATATTTGGTGTCATTAAATATAGAATGTAGCAACAAACATAGTAGCTACCTATGCATACTACATGATCATTAGAACAAGAGCGAAGAAGATGTATATAGCTATATATTAGCTCACTGCATTCCCCAGCTTCAATCTCGGCACTGCAGTGGCAGTAAGAATCGATGTCGGATGATAATTTGAAAAGCCAGTAGGTTAGATTTGAATAGAATATCTACCAAGCACTATAATAATACTACTAATGGTTAGTACTAGTAGTAGATCTAGTATAAATTTAAAACTAGCTTCTGTTACCTGTATAATATTGAAACTTAGAGAGCTGCTGGATAGAAAGCGCAAGTCTAAAAGGGAATTCACAAGACAAATTCACATAAAAAAAAAAGTTACAAAAAATTTTGTCAACTACAGTTTACTGTAGAGCGCTGACGTCGTAGGTCGTGCGCGGAGCTTTAGGTCACATGTTAGTGTCGCTAACTTGTAATGGACGAGGAATGGTAACATACTCGAACCGCGGTTGCCGGAAGTTATGATTCTGTGTCAGAATCCGGAGTGATAACCACTACACTACACAACCGTGCTTTGTGGGATAGATTTGGTGCGAAATTTCGGTAAGTAATCATATATCGTCTCTCAAGAGTGCGATTGGTCTTGAAAAAGTTCACGCTCCATATTTGCCAGGGGTTGCCCATCTTTAGCGCTTGGCAAAGTCTTCTAGTAAGATACCCACTATGCGACGAAGCACGAGTAAAGTTCTATCTCCGAGTCGCATCGGCGAAAGGCAGATTCAACACTGCCATTGCAGAAAAACCCATTACTGGCTATAAATCCGCTCGAGCTACTCTAGCTATCCGACTATGTCTTTCGTTGCGAACGAAGAACCACGCTCAAAGCGGAGACGCCTGAGCCCTCCATCAACCACGTTGCCTGCCATACATAATGTCAGCCAACTTCAGGACCTCCTTCACTTCAAACAAAGCGTTGACCCTAGCGTCAAGCAAGGAATCAACCATTTCAAGGACTTTCTGACGAGTATAACCAGAAATGAGGATGTTGCTGAACAGAGCCATCAGCTGAAGATCCTCCGAGCATATTGCGACGGCCAAGCAGCTCCATCAAAAGATCAAGTCTCATTCCCAGACCTGCTTTCAACATGGTCCTTCGCAGCTCAATCCGAAAATGATGCCCTGTCGTCGGCCGTTCCCGCTGCTTTAGCGCAATTCTTCAGAACAATTTCAGGCTTTCTCGAGTTCCGCGAGTTCGGACTATCACTATGTCATGGTCTTTTAGCCCGGGATCAGTTACGTCTGTTCGATCGAGGTCTTGGTGCTCCGAGGTCGAAGGAGCATCTCATTTCACCATGCCTGCGACTGTTGACGGAGATTACAAGCTTTGATGGTGGGGCCCTAGCGGGAAATGTCTTTGCTCGAAGGGATATGCTCTATAAGCGGGTGGACAATCTCCTCGGTTTCGTCCGAAGTCACCATGAAGTTGAGGATTTAATCACTCGCCGAAAACCGTCAGTCAGACGTATGGCATTACGTTTCGTACTTGCCAATTTCAAATTCCTGCCAGACGGCGCAAGCAAGGCGGAACTCTTAGTTCATGGAAAGACATTGCACTCGTGTGTACGCCATCTTTCGTCTGACGGCGATGATATTGTTGTTGAGTTCTTGCACGCTATTGACCGAATCATCGAAGACGAGGGTATTCCTCGACCATCGAAGATACGCTTTCTCAACTCTGGAAATCTGTCCGCATTGGCGGCATTGTATGACTACATGAAAGGCCAAGAAGACGACACCAGTACGAACGCGATAAAAGCAGTCCGGCAGAGTGTTCACACCATGCTAATAAAGGTCTGCACTACTCGCAAAGGCATAATGCAAAACCAGTCGGGATGGTACCCCACAGGCGCCGACCCAGAAAGCATGACTGTTCAGGCCGACTGTATAGACTTGGGCTTGGAGTCTCCCACATATTTTGACGACTACGAATCAAGCGTCCCGGTGTCCAATGGCATTCTATCGACATTCTTGCAGCAACTCAAGCCCGAGACTGACACACTGCAAGCAGCCCTTGTTCTCAAAATTTTCCAAGCTGCGCCCGAGTTGGTTGCAGATTACTTTTCCAAGAAGACAAGATTTTATACACCACCGAAGGATGATCCAGCATGGCGCAGCCACTTCGCCTTCCTCTTCTCCGTTGTCCAACTTCCGGTGCCTAGGTACTGCGGATGGCGCGATCATCTTCCCAGCTCGCCTCCTCCACTATCCGTGGTAATTGAAAGTATACTCCCTCGTCCTTTTGACCAAGCGACAATTGCTAGGTGCTTCAATATGAAGGAAGAAATCATGATTTTGTCAGCCGCACGACTTATGAGTGTGGCTCTCCAGAAACTCGAACTAGTGCTTCAGCTGTTCAAAACTGCAGTCACCAAATCTTCAACGTGGTCACAAGCATCTTCGAGGCTCGCTGATCATTTCTCACGGAGGAGTCCACCACTAAAGGATATCGTATTAGCTCTTCACCGTACTTCCAAGGAGAACGACCTTGTTCGCAATGCCTTGATCGAATGTCTTGCAACTTTCTACAAGGTACTCCCTGAGTCTGCCGCCGGTTCATCTTTCGACATTGGCACCAATCTGCTGGAGGTCCTTCAACAGCTTAATTCCGACGACCCAAATACATCCGATAGAGAGTCTGCACTCGAGAAGCTTCCGCACCTTGTCACTATCGCCGAACTCTCGCCGGCCACGAAGTGGTGGATAAAGCCCGAGTCCTCGACTTTGTCTTTAGTGGCACATTTGCTAAAGGTTTGCACATCTGCTCAGGAGACCGAAGCTCGGAGCCAAATTCAACGGACGACCCGCCGGCTACTGGAGAAGCAAGGCGTAGTTGAGCTAGAGACTCAGGGATTTCAAGCATTACATGCCAGCCTCGTAAGCACGAAAAAGTGGTCACCGACACAATCGACGTTCGTTTTCGTTGACAATTGTATGTCTCGTACAACGAAAAGTCCTGTAAAATACCTCGATTCCATTGAGCACACTCAGCAGGAAGTGTCGGACAATAAACCTCTCAGCCTCTTGGCAAGCTCTATTGTCGAGCAGTGGCCTTTCGTTCTCAAAAAGGATGATGTGAACGACGCTAAGAATATTGCTGAGTGGATAGCACGATTTTATGTGGCGCTCGATGCTGCGGGCGAGAATCACCGGGTGATGCTTCAATTCCAACAAGACGTTCTCAAAGTCGCGGATGGCAAAGTACACAAAGCTTTCGAAAAAGCTCTGGAAAAGCAAAGAAAGAAACCAGTCACAATACCTCGACCAGACGATGAGCTGACATCTCCCGAGCATGCAGACGTTGAGATGGCAGATGTTCAGCCAAAACCGCAAAAGAAGACAATTGTGCTTGAAGAAGTTTTTGGGACCCCTTCGGAATCTCCAGAGTCGTTGAAAGGTCTCGACAGGTGGGACAACTCTGACTGGGAGTCGGACATTCAACACGGAAGGCTGGTCCGCCTGTTGCAATGCACATCGTCGCCTGAGGAGGAAATCCGTCGTTCAACGTTCCAGATCCTCCAAATCATAATGCACGCGATCAACAGCTCAAGTTACCCCGAGAGAGAACAGTTGTTTTTAATGCTCGGCGAGCTTTTCGAAACCATCAAGGTCTTCGGCCTCGATCAGCCGCTACCATCTGTCGTCGCAGAGCTAGCCTGTCACCTAGTCAAGATCCTGGCGGACCCCTCGGACAAGATGTACGGCAAAGCCAACAGATTTCTGATGAGGGGACCATCTTGGGAGATTCCGCGGCTGATTCCGTACTGGGTCGACAAGATCCTCCTCTCCGAACCAGAAGACGACGAAGGTCGCCATCTCGAGGTCGAGAGATTGCTTGATATCCTCATCAACGGGCTTCGTACGACACAAGATATGGAGCTCTACCGCAAGAGTAATGTCTTCGAGAGAGTCCTTTCCTTCTACAATTCCACACAATCGGGACGACAAGCAAAAAGGAAGGTGTTGCAGTTGGTGTATCGAGCGACACAGACTGGCGGAGCGAATGTCCTCATCACACGCATCGGGGTCAGAGCCTGGCTTAGCATTGTCGGGCAGCGTGTCTACGAACGTGACACTTGCGAAGCATTGCAGAGAGCTTTGGAGGAAAAGGCTGACGCGGTGGTTATTGCACGCTGGGAGACGTCAAGACCTATCCTTCGAGCAAAGGCCGAGCCGGTTGCGTGAAAAATTCTGATAGTGTATATTGTAGATCAGCATGGAATAGCATTATTCATACCGGACTGTGCGTTAGCGGCTGCAAACACCGCTCTATGTGAGATACCCTGTACCTCTTGAAAGGACCAGCTTGTGGCGCGCACCATACAAATCTTGCCTCTTGACGACTTTTTGGGCGCCCAAATACGAGACTGTATCCCGAATATGATTGCCGTCCACTCAACTCCGTGCGAAGGCAGCAAACTCATTACCCGAACCGTAAGCATTTCTAGACATCGCTTTTTTCTTCGCTGTTCACATCACTACGCAACGACTGCAGCAACCGGCTTTCTCGCCCTGGTCGCCCATCTCCAGCTTGTGTCCAGGTGCATGCGAACCGAGTGCAGGTGCACCACCTCCGTAGCCTGACATTTCTCTGTTGTATCTTCTGATCTCCCTCACTAAATCGTAGAAAGCGTTGTCGACGTTGATTCTTGACTTTGCAGATGTCTCGATAAACTTGCAGCCGAATGAGCGTGCTAATTGTGCTCCCTCTTCCTTTGACACTACTCTTTCTGCTTCCAGATCACATTTGTTTCCGACGACAATAATGGGAAAGTAGTCCTTGTCCTTTACTCGGAGGATTTGTTGCTGGAAGGTCATGATTTCTTCAAAGGATTGTCGGGAGGTTATCGAGTAGACTAGTAAAAATCCTTCTCCTTTTCGCATGTACTGTTCGCGCATGGCGGAATATTCCTCTTGTCCAGCGGTGTCCAACACGTCTAGTAGGGCGGTCTCATCATCAACCATACATTGCTTGCGATAGGAGTCTAATAATGTCAATCCCTTGACGCAAGAAGAAAGAGCGTGGGCTTTTCGCACCTTCGATTGTAGGATCATACTCATCCACAAAGTGACTCTGAATGAGTTGTATGGTCAGGCAAGACTTTCCGACACCACCACCGCCGACCACCACCAATTTGTATTCACGCAAGAACTGTGCCATATTGTTAGTCTGATCAACCAACCTGTGGAGGGGTGGAGAATTTGCCCACTTTTGATGCCATAATTGCTCCTGTGTAATCGCACCCGGCAACCTCTACAATCCTAAAACTGTGCCTCCCTTGTGATATACAGAGAGCACGCTGCTTCTAGTCCAAAAGTACTGGTAGCGCTAGCTGTTGCGATGTCTATGCGACCGTCGAAGCGCTTGGCAGGGGAGGTCGGCGAAGCGAGATGAGCGACTTCAAGTTGAGGATTAAGTTGATAGGAGAAGTGCACAGTGCACAGCGTCAGCAGGGTCAGATGCGGTTGTAAGTGCAATGGTGTCTAAGACGGCTCAAATGAAGAAGGCGATGTGAGA
>Ga0210040_10010126_pt1 | contig 10858 bp, 9 predicted proteins | sample CryGeyCG12114_NA_FD_185462 | JGI IMG/M metagenome (GOLD analysis project Ga0210040, IMG submission 185462) | Groundwater microbial communities from aquifer - Crystal Geyser CG19_WC_8/21/14_NA (SPAdes) (version 2) | ecosystem: Environmental > Aquatic > Deep subsurface > Groundwater | place: USA... | reverse complement strand
AGGTGCACGTCGTCCGCAGCTGCTGGACGTCGGAGCCGTGCCCGGTCTCGGTCATCGCGAAGCAGCCCGGCAGGTCGAAGCTCATGATGTCGGGCAGGTAGGCGTCGTGCTGCCGCTTGCTGCCCAGTGCCTGCACGGCGCCGCCGAACAGCCCCCACTGGACGCCGGCCTTGACCATCAGCGACAGGTCGCCGAAGGCCAGCATCTCGATCGAGGTGACCGAGCCGCCGGCGTCACCCTCGCCGCCGTACTCGCGCGGGAAGCCGAGGCCGACCCGGCCGGTCGCGGCCAGGTCCTTGGACAGCCGGGTGACCCGCTCGCGGGCCTCGGTGGTGGTCTCGCCGTAGACGGGCGCGTACTTGACCTCGCCGAGCTGTTCGCGGGCGTCGCGGCGCACGTGCGCCCACCGGCCGTCGAGCACCTCCTGGAGGCGTGCGGGGTCGACCGGGCCGAGGGGCGTGGGGGTGCTGGTCACGGGTGTTCCTCCAGGGTCGTTCGGAGAGCGGGTGTCACGACGCCGGACAGTCCTGCCCAGGCGAGGTCGGTGAGGTGGGTGGCGAGCTGGGTGCGGGGGATCGGGCGATCGGCCCGCAGCCACCAGTCGGCGGCAGCGCGGACCAGGCCGATCACGCCGTGGCCCCACGGCGCGGCAGGGGTGGTGTCCTGCCCGGCGCGGGCGAGGAAGCCGGCGACCAGACCGCCGACCTCCTCGCCGACCAGCGACGACAGACTGCTGATCGGATCGCTGCCGTCGGTCGAGCTGTGCGTCACCACGAAGCGGTAGACCTCGGGATCGGCCTCGAGGAAGGCCAGGTAGGTGTCGACGGCGGCGGAGACCATCTGCCGCGGGTCGGAGCTGGAGCCCATCGCCTCGCGGAGCTTGCGGGTCAGCTGCTCGGCGACCCGGGCGCAGACGGCGACGTAGAGCTCGTTGCGGTCGGCGAAGTGCCGGTAGACGACGGTCTTGCTGGTGCCGGCCTCGGCCGCGATCTCCTCCATGCCGACCCCGGCGCCGTGCCGGCCGACCGCGGCCAGGGTGGCGTCGACCAGCTGCTCCCGGCGCGCGCGGCGGTGCTCGTCCCACCTCGAGTCGCGGCGGTCACGCCGGCTGACGGTCTCGGCTTTCACGTGACCCACGGTACCTGATACTCTCGGTACCGAGCAATCGCAGGGCTGCCTTTGTGGCCACAAAGGCGTCGATCCCACCCTCCTGGAGGACCCGATGGCACCGCAGACCCGCAAGGCCGCGATCGTCGGCGGCAACCGCATCCCCTTCGCCCGCAGCAACGGCGCCTATGCCCGCGCCAGCAACCAGGACATGCTCACCGCGACCCTCGACGGGCTCGTCGCCCGGTTCGGGCTGCAGGGCCAGCAGGTGGGCGAGGTCGTCGCCGGCGCCGTCCTCAAGCACTCGCGCGACTTCAACCTGACCCGGGAGAGCGTGCTGGGCTCCAGGCTCGCCGCCACCACCCCGGCCTACGACGTCCAGCAGGCCTGCGGCACCGGCCTCGAGGCCGCCGTCCTGGTCGCGAACAAGATCGCGCTGGGCCAGATCGAGTCCGGCATCGCCGGTGGGGTGGACACCACGTCCGACGCACCGCTGGCCGTGAACGAGGACCTGCGGCGGGTGCTGATCAGCCTCAACAGCGCCAAGACGCTGCAGCAGCGGCTCAAGGCACTGGCCGGCATCCGCCCCGGACAGCTCGTGCCGGAGATCCCGCGCAACTCCGAGCCGCGCACCGGCCTGGCGATGGGCGACCACGCGGCGATCACCGCCAAGGAGTGGGAGATCGGCCGCGAGGAGCAGGACGAGCTCACCGTCCGCTCGCACCAGGCGATGGCCGCCGCCTACGATCGCGGCTTCTTCGACGACCTGGTCACCCCCTTCCTGGGGCTGACCCGGGACAACAACCTGCGTCCGGAGTCCTCGCTGGAGAAGCTGGCGAAGCTGCAGCCGGTGTTCGGCGGCGAGGGCGGCACGATGACGGCGGCCAACTCCACCCCGCTCACCGACGGCGCCTCCGCCGTCCTGCTGGCCTCCGACGAGTGGGCCGCCGAGCACGACCTGCCGGTGCTGGCCCACCTGGTCGACGCGCAGACCGCCGCGGTCGACTACGTGCACGGTGGCGAGGGGCTGCTGATGGCCCCGGTCTACGCCGTCCCGGTGCTGCTGCCCCGCAACGGGCTGACCCTGCAGGACTTCGACTACTACGAGATCCACGAGGCCTTCGCCTCGACGGTGCTCGCCACGATGAAGGCCTGGGAGGACCCGGCCTACTGCAAGGAGAAGCTGGGGCTCGACGCTCCGCTGGGCCCGATCGACCGGGCCAAGCTCAACGTCAACGGCTCCTCGCTGGCCGCCGGCCATCCCTTCGCCGCGACCGGTGGGCGGATCGTCGCCGCGCTGGCCAAGCAGCTGCACGCGGCCGGCCCCGGGAAGCGCGGCCTGATCTCCATCTGCGCCGCCGGCGGCCAGGGCGTCGTCGCGATCCTCGAGTCCTGACCCCTCGTACTTGATCGCGCGAAACCACGCGTGGTTTCGCGCGCTCAACCACAGTCTGGAAGGACGACGACCATGAGCGACTGGTACCGGGAGTTCGCGAACTCCGGCCTCGGCACGACGATCACCAAGAACCTCGGCCTGCCCCGGCCCGCGGTGCTGCGCCGCTACGAGCCCGGCCAGCCGCTGCTGCCCGGGCCGGCGGTCGTCGGCTCGGCCGGTGCGGGCCGGCTGCGCGACGAGGTGACCCAGCTGCTCAAGGACGCCGGGGTCACCGTCGTGTCCCCGGTGGCGGCCGACGGCGCGGCGGACGGGGAGCGGTTCGGCGCCGTGGTGCTCGACGCCACCGGGTTGACCGGCCCCGGCGACCTGGCCAGTGCGCACGACTTCCTGGCGCCGGCGATCAAGCGGCTGCGGGCCTCGGGCCGGGTGGTGGTGCTGGCCGACCCGCCCACCGAGACCACCTTCCCGGCGCAGGCCGCCGCCCGGCAGGCCGCCGCCCGGCAGGCGCTGGACGGACTGGTCCGGTCCATCGGCAAGGAGCTGCTCAACGGGTCGACGGCGAACCTGGTCCACGTGCCGTCCGGCGCCGAGGGATCGCTGGCCAGCCCGCTGCGGTTCTTCCTCTCCGGTCGCTCCGCCTACGTCGACGGGCAGGTCATGACCGTGTCGCGCGCCGAGCTGCCCGGCGGCGAGGACGCCGACCGCCCGCTGGCCGGCAAGGTCGCCGTCGTCACCGGGGCCGCCCGCGGCATCGGTGCCGCGATCGCCCGGGTGCTGGCCCGCGACGGTGCCCACGTGGTCGCCGTCGACGTCCCGGCTGCCGGTCAGTCGCTGGCCGAGGTGGCCAACGAGATCGGCGGGACGACGCTGCAGCTGGACATCACCGCCGCCGACGCCCCGACCCGGCTGGTCGAGCACCTGCGCGAGCGGCACGGTGGGGTGGACGTCGTCGTGCACAACGCCGGCATCACCCGGGACAAGCTGCTGGTCAACATGGACGCCGCTCGCTGGAACTCGGTGATGGCGGTCAACCTGCAGGCCCAGCTGGACATCACCGCCGCGCTGCTGGCCGCCGACGGTGTGCTGAAGCCGGACGCCCGGGTGGTCTGCGTGAGCTCGCAGTCGGGCATCGCAGGCAACCGCGGGCAGACCAACTACGCCGCCTCCAAGGCCGGGATCATCGGCATGGTGCGCTCGTGGGCGCCGGAGTTCGCCGAGCGCGGGGCGACCATCAACGCGGTCGCGCCCGGCTTCATCGTCACCGAGATGACGGCGAAGATGCCCCTCGGCACCCGCGAGGTCGGCTCCCGGCTCAACTCGCTGCAGCAGGGTGGGCTGCCGGTCGACGTCGCCGAGACGATCGCCTGGCTGGCGCAGCCGGGCAGCGGCGGCGTGAACGGACAGGTCGTGCGGGTGTGCGGCCAGTCGCTGCTGGGCGCCTGATGACGACGACCGTGCTGGCGAGCGCCCCCTCCATGCCGGCGCTGTTCGCCCGGGCCGCGCTGACCGCGCGCGGCCGGGGCGGCGCGCTGCCCGACACCCGGCTGGCCCGCCGCGGGGTGCAGGTCGACCCGGCCGAGGTCGCGGCCTACGCCCGGGTCTGCCGGTTCCCACTGGCCGACGCGCTCCCGGTGACGTTCCCGCACGTGCTCGCCTTCCCGCTGCAGGTCGCGCTGATGACCGACCGGTCGTTCCCGCTGGCACTGCCCGGGCTGGTGCACGTGCGGAACACCATCACCCAGTTGCGGCCGGTCGCGGCGACCGAGGCGCTGGACGTCGAGGTGTGGGCCGAGCGGCTCGCCGGCCACCGGTCCGGCGCGACCGTCGACCTGTGCGCGTCGGTGTCCGCTGCCGGCGCCGAGGTGTGGCGGGGCCGATCGACCTACCTGGCCCGGGGCGCGACGGCCCCGGACGGCGCCCCGGCGTCGGACGTCGACGTGACCGTCGGCGCCCTGGACCGTGCCGCCGCCACCTGGCGGGTGCCGGACGACGCCGGACGGCGGTACGCCAAGGTCTCCGGCGACGTGAACCCGATCCACCTGTCCGGGCTGTCCGCCAAGGCGTTCGGCTTCAAGCACGCGATCGCGCACGGGATGTGGGTCGAGGCCCGCGCGCTGGCCGCGCTGTCCGGCCGGCTGCCCGACGCCCTCACCGTGGACGTCGCCTTCCGCAAGCCGCTGTACCTGCCCTCGACGGTGGAACTGGCCACGGCACCCCGGGACGGCGGCTGGGACCTCGCCGTCCGGAACCCGAGGACCGTGACCGACCACCTGCTGGGCACGGTCCGGCCGGCATGAGCGCGGCGCGCGAAGGGCACAGCGGGCTCGCCTAGCATCGGCCGGGTGCCGTCCGGCGCGTGATCGGCCGACAGCGGGGGAGCAGATGACGGACCCTCAGCTCGGGCTGGACGCGACGCAGCGGATGGACCGCGTCCCCGCGCTGGAGCCACGGGCCGCGGCCGCGCCGCCCCGCGACCCGCTCTGGCGCACCCTCGCCCGCGGGCTGGGCGAGCTGCTGGTCACCGCCGGCCTCGTCGTCCTGCTGTTCGTGGTCTACGAGGTCTACGTCACCGACCTGCTCAACGACCGCCAGCAGGGCCAGCTGAACGAGCAGCTGCACGACCAGTGGGACGCCGGACCGGCCCCGGAGGCCGGGACGCCGATCGCGCCGCAGGTCGAGCCGGCCGTCGGCGAACCGCTCGCCGTGCTGCACATCCCGCGGCTGGGTGCGGACTACGAGCGGGTGATCCTGGAGGGGACGGCGGAGGACGAGCTGTCCCAGGGCCCGGGCCACTACGAGGGGACGGCGATGCCCGGGCAGCTCGGCAACCTGGCGATCGCCGGCCACCGGGTGGGCAAGGGCTCGCCGTTCCTGGACGCCGACCAGCTGGTGCCGGGCGACCCGATCGTGGTCGAGACCGCCGACGCCTGGTACGTCTACCGGGTGCTCGGCAACCCCGGCACCGGCGACTACACGACCGACCCCAGCGGGATCCCCGGCCAGCAGATCGTGCGGCCCACCGAGGTGTCGGTGATCGCGCCGGTGCCCGGTTCGGCGGGCGTGGCCGCCACCGGGGCGTACCTGACGCTGACCACCTGCCATCCCAAGTACTCGGCCCGGCAGCGGTTGATCGTGCACGCCGAACTGGACGGCGCCCCGATCGCCAAGGCCGACGACCCCGACGGCCCGTCGGCACTCCAGGAGGGCTGAGACGTGTACGGCTGGATCTGGCGGCACCTGCCGGGCGGGACGGCGAGCAGGGCCGCGCTCGCCCTGGTCCTGGTCCTCGCGGTGGTCGCGCTGCTGTTGTTCGTCGTCTTCCCGTGGGTCGAGCCGCGGCTGCCGTTCAACGACGTCACCGTCGACCAGTAGTCAGCTCACCGCGCCGGAGTCGAACAGCCGGTCGACGTCGGGAACGCCCCAGTCGGCGAGCGCCTCGCGGGTGTGCTCACCGGGCACCGGCGGCGGGCGGTCCAGCGCGCCGGGCGTGCGGGAGAAGCGTGGTGCCGGCGCGGGCTGCACCACGCCGTGCGACTCCACGTAGGTGCCCCGCGCGGCCAGGTGCGGGTGCTCGCGCGCCTCGGCGTAGGACAGCACGGGCGCCACGCAGGCGTCCGAGCCGTCGAACACCGCCGTCCACTCGTCGCGGGTTCGACGGCGGAAGGTGTCGGTGAGCACGGCGCGCAACGCGGCGGCGTCCGAGCGCGGGGGTGCGGTGTCGGTGAGGCCGAGCCGGTCGAGCAGCTGGGCGTGGAACTGCGGCTCCAGGGCGCCGACGGCGACGTGCCGCCCGTCGGCGGTCTCGTAGACGTCGTACCAGGGGACGCCGGTGTCGAGCAGGTTCACCCCGCGCCGGTCCTGCCACAGGCCGCCGGCCATCATGCCGAGCAGCATCGTGGACAGGTGCGCGGTGCCGTCGACGATCGCGGCGTCCACGACCTGCCCCCGGCCGCTGGTCCGGCTCTCCAGCAGCGCGGCGAGCACGCCCACCACCAGGTACATCGCGCCGCCGCCGAAGTCGCCGAGCAGGTTCACCGGCACCTGCGGCGGGCCGCCGGCCCGGCCGATGGCGTGCAGCGCGCCGGTGACGGCGATGTAGCCGACGTCGTGCCCGGCGGTGCGCGCCAGCGGACCGTCCTGGCCCCAGCCGGTCATCCGGCCGTAGACCAGCCGGGGGTTGCGGGCCAGGCAGTCCGCCGGGCCCAGGCCCAGCCGCTCGGCGACACCGGGCCGGAACCCCTCGAGCAGCACGTCGGCTCGCTCGGCCAGGGTCAGCACGGTGGCCGCGCCGTCCGGGTGCTTGAGGTCGACGGCGACCGAGCGGCGACCGCGGGCGAGCAGGTCGACGCCGGGGTCGCCGAACGTCGGCGTCGCACCGGGCCGGTCCACCCGGACGACGTCGGCGCCCAGGTCGGCCAGCAGCATCGCGGCGAACGGGCCCGGCCCGATGCCGGCGAGCTCGACGACCTTCAGCCCGTGCAGAGGTCCCATCGGGCCACTCTGGCAGGCCGGGGAGTCAGCGCCCGCTGCGGGAGGGGCGGCGTCCCTGCCGGGAGCCGGAGCGCGAGCCCGGACGACGGGTGTTCCGGTTCTCGCGGGGGGCGGCACCCCGGCCCGGGCCGCGGGTGCTGCACGGCCGGCAGGTGCTGAACCAGGGGGCGATCGCCGTCCCGCAGTCCGAGCACTTGCCCGACAGGCCGAGCGAGATCGCCCCGGGCAGCATCTCGGTGATGGTCTCGGAGCACTCCTCCTCGACCCACGCCGCGTCGTCGCTGGTCAGGCCGCCGACGCCGGGGAACTGCCGGAGCAGCGTCTGGGCGTCACGGGCCGCGGCGGCGGTCTGCTCGAACTGCTCGACGCTCCCGCCGACCGGCAGGTCGGGGAGGATCAGCTCCGGCGGCACCGGCAGCCCGACGGCGTGCTGCAGGGCGGCCTTGGCCAGCACCAGCCAGCGGGTGCGCCGCGGCGGGTTGTAGTCGATGGCCAGGTTGACCAGCCGCCAGATCGTCTCCAGGTCGCCGGCGGCGCCGAGCGGGCCCCTCAGCAGCGGCAGCAGGGCGTGCACCCGCAGCACCAGGCTGGTGACGTCGTCGGCGGTCATCGCCTGGTCGCGGGTGGCGGCGCGGGCCCAGGCCATCCACCGGGTCAGCGCCTCGGGCAGGTCGACCGCCTCGTGCGCGCCCAGGTCCTCGAGCTCGGGCCGCAGCCGCGGGGCGCGCTTGGGCAGGTCGCTCATCTCGTCGCCGCGGGCCACCGCGGCTCCGGCGCCGACCAGCGCCGCGACGGGCTTGAGCCCGCTGACGCCGATCAGGATGCCGACCTGGCCGTGGCCGGTCAGGCCGTACCGGCCGGCGCGCCCGGCGATCTGGGCGGCCTCCCAGGTGCGCAGCGGGCGCAGCTCCTGGCCGTCGAACTTCGTCGTCTCGGCGAACAGCACCGTGGTGGCCGGCACGTTGATGCCGTGCCCGATGACGTCGGTGGTGACCAGGACGTCGAGCTCGCCGGTGGTGAACCGCTCGATGACCTCGCGGCGGGTGGCCGGCGGCAGCGCGCCGTAGAGGACGCCGACCTTGCCGGGCCGGTGCTGGTCGAGCTCGGCAGCGACGGCGTAGACGTTCTTCCGGGAGAACGCGACGACCAGCGTCTGCGGGCGGACGCCGTTGGTGCGCACCGGCGCCTTGAGGACGTCGAGCCGGGACAGCCGCTTGTGGTTGACGACCTCGACGTGGGCGGCGTCGGCGACCAACGGCTTGAGCACGAGGTAGGCCTCGGCGGCGGAGATCAGGTGCATCTCGCGGTACTCACCGGTGAGCAGCAGCCGGGCCCAGTGGTGGCCGCGGTCGGGGTCGGTGACCCAGTGCGCCTCGTCGAGCACCAGCATCTGGCCGCGATCGGGGGCCTTCTCCACCGTGCAGCAGACGATCGCCGCGCTGGGGTTGATCTCCTCCTCGCCGGTGGACAGGCCGACGGTGCCCTCGGGCAGCTGGGCGGAGAGCTTGGCGTAGGCCTCGTGCGCGAGCTGGCGCAGCGGCGCGGCGTAGACCCCGGAGCCGGTGGCGGCCAGCGCCTGCAGCGACTCGTAGGTCTTGCCGGAGTTGGTGGGTCCGAGGTGGAAGACGACGTTCTCGGGCTTCGTCAGCCGGACGGGGAGCTCCGGCTCGGCGCCGTCGACCCAGATCTGCTGGGCGCGCTTCTCGTCGCGGGCGGCGACCCGGTCCGCGTCGCGGGCGGAGGCCTCACGGGCGGCGCTGCGCTCCCGGCGACGGGTGGGGGACTGGGGTGGGACGGTCACAGACAGGGAGGTCCTTCGCTGAGGGATCCGGCGGTGGGAGGTCGACGCGTACGGACGCGGACCATCAGTGACTGGAACACCGCGGTCCTTGACATCATGCCCGATGTAAGGACACCAGCGGAAGCGGTGACTCGTGGGCAAGAGCTGCCGTCGACTCTGTCTCGGTCGGCCGATCGGCCTGTGGTCATCCGCCAAGGGATCCGATCGTCCACAACAGGTCTCGATTCGGTAACGCGACGCACCATCGGCTCGGCGCGGCACAACCGGTCCACAGGTCGGTGGTCCAGTGCGCGCAACGCCTGGCGACGCCGGGTCCACGCGCCCGGCGTCCCGGGCACCTTCTCGGGGAGTCCGACGTGCGCTTCACGTCTCCGTCCCGTCGTGCGGCCGGCCTGCTGGCCGCGACCACGATCGGGTTGTCCACCGCAGTCCTCAGCGTCACCGGCGTGGCCTCGGCCGCGGAGAACACCCAGTACGCCGACGGCGACTCGTCGGACACCGACTACGCCGCGACGAACGACTTCGACGTCGCCGAAGGGACCTGTGCGATCGACTGGCACGTCGCTGGCGCCGACGGCAACGACGCGTCCGACGTCCCCACCTACGGCGGCGAGGTCGACGTGGTCACCCGGGTGGCGGCCGGAGCGACCGTCCACCTGAGCGCGGGCGTGGCCGCAGTCCCCGGATCTGCGCAGGCCGGCCAGCCCTCCATCGTGACGGTGGACGGGACGACGCTGATCAGTGCCACGGGCGGCACCGATGGCACGGGCACGCGCGCCGCCAACACCGCGCCGAGCAGCATCGCCGCCGATCCCTACGACGGCGACAACCTGTCCGGGGGGTACGGCTTCATCTCCGCAGAGTTCGTCGACTGCCCGCAGGCGCCCTACCGCGCCTGGCTCGAGGGCGGGGACGGCGCGGCGACGCTGACCTTCGCGGGACACATCGACAGCGACTACTCCGGCCTCGATGCGGTGACCGGGTACCAGTACCAGCTCGACAGCGGTGCCTGGACCGACATCACGGCCCCGTTCAACGCCGATGACAAGGCGATCCTCGACATCCCGATGAGCAACGGGGTGGCGCACTCGGTCAGCGTCCGCGCGGTGAGCGACGCCGGCTACAGCCAGCCGCTGTCTGCCGGCACGGTCACCCCGTACGCGCCCATCGGTGCGCCGACCATCACGTCGGTGAAGCTGTCCACCTCGACGGTCACCGTCACCTGGACCGACCCGACCGTCACGGGCACCTTCGCGCTGGCCGGCTACGACATCGGCTACAGCGGTGGTGACTGGGGCAACCAGGCCTGCGAGACCGACAAGACCGTGCACACCTGCACCTTCAGCGTCGCCGCCGGCGCCGACTACCTCGTCACCGTGGCTGCGCTCGACTCGGCCGACAACCGCGGCCTCCCGACCCGGGTGCAGAGCGGCGTGGTCCCTGCGCCCGCCGTGCCCGCGTCCCTCCCGACCAAGGACGACGGCGACATCACCGGCGCCGACGGTCCGATCTCGAAGGTGACCGCTGGCCAGAAGCTGACGCTGCAGGGTGCGGGCTTCGCGCCCAACTCGACGGTCCAGCTGACGGTCTTCTCGACGCCGGTCAGCCTGGGGACGACCGTCGCCGACGGCACCGGGGCCTTCTCGGCCGAGGTCACGATCCCCGCCGGCCTCACCAACGGGACCCACCACCTGGTCGCCTCCGGCGTCGACGCCTCTGGCGCCGTGCGCAACCTCGTCACCGAGGTGACCCTGTCCGGTGGCACTCCGGCGCTCGCCTACACCGGCTTCTCGCCGGCGCCCTACATCGGTGGCGGCCTCGTGCTGCTGCTGGCCGGTGCCGGTCTGGTCGTCGCCGGGCGTCGTCGCCGGGCGTAGTCCCCGCACTCCGGTCCTCCGGCCCCGTCCCGCGTCTCGCGGGGCGGGGCCGGAGCCCGTTCCGGGGCTGGCGCTAGCCTCGGTGCGCCAGGAGGGCTCGCCTAGTGGCCGATGGCGGCGGTCTTGAAAACCGCTAAGAGGTAATCCCTCTTCGTGGGGTCGAATCCCACGCCCTCCGCTCGACCC
>Ga0210040_10010125_pt1 | contig 10859 bp, 9 predicted proteins | sample CryGeyCG12114_NA_FD_185462 | JGI IMG/M metagenome (GOLD analysis project Ga0210040, IMG submission 185462) | Groundwater microbial communities from aquifer - Crystal Geyser CG19_WC_8/21/14_NA (SPAdes) (version 2) | ecosystem: Environmental > Aquatic > Deep subsurface > Groundwater | place: USA... | reverse complement strand
GCCCGCAAGGGTGGAGTAGCGCCGCACGACGGTGTCGCGCTGCGCACCGAGCCGGCGCCCTACCAGCACCAGCGCGATCAGGCCGCCGACCCACAGCACCGCGCCGACGAGGTGCAGCGCGAGGCTGTCGACGGCGTTCATGTGGTTCGACGCGCCGGCGGAGTGCCCGCCGAGCGACAGCGGCAGCACGGCGAGCAGGGCGATGGCGCCGGCCCAGGCGACGGCGACGACGCGGGTCGCCAGCGCGCTCACCACGGCGGCGAGCAGGACCAGCAGGAGGCTGACCAGCAGCGCCCGCCCGAGCTCGAGCTGCGAGGTGAAGGAGAAGAAGACGAGGCTGAAGCCGGGCGTCGTCGGCGGGAAGCCCGAGACGTCGGCCGCGGTCAGGACGAGCACCACGAGGACGGCGCCGGCCCAGACCAGGGCGCTGACGGTCGCGAGCCGGACCATGAGCCGGCGCGGACCGGCCAGGCTGTCCGCCGACTTGCCCGGGTCCGGCGCGACGGCCCAGGCGGCCAGCACGAGCAGGCCGACGGTGGCGGAGGCGGCGACGTCGTGGACCGCGCGGGCGGCGGGCAGCCCGTAGCGGGTCAGCGCGCCGGGGTCGAGCAGTCCGCCGCTGGGCGCCGCGAGCGAACCCCCGACCCCGAGCAGCACGAGCGCGACCGCGACCGCGACGGCACCCGCGGCGACGACGACCAGGCGTCCGGGGACGGCTCGTCCCTCCGGGTGCACCGCGACCTCCGGTGCGGTCGTCGTGGCCACCCAGCCAGTGTAGGAACTGCGCGCCATACCCTCACGGGCGTGCCAGAGCACCACTACGAGACCCGGCTCAGCTGGGCCGACCCCGCCGGGACCGCCGACCACCGCACCTACGTGCGCGAGCACGAGGTCGTGGCGCCGGGACGACCCGTGCTCGTCGGGTCGGCCGACAAGCCGTTCAGGGGCGACCCGACGCGGTGGAACCCGGAGCTGCTGCTGCTCGCGGCCCTGTCCGAGTGCCACCTGCTGTCCTACCTGAGCTTCTGCGCGCGGGCCGGCGTCGTCGTGACCGCGTACGCGGACCGCGCCACGGGCACGATGCGCCAGGAGGGCATGGGCGGGCGGTTCACCGAGGTCGTGCTGCGGCCGGAGGTCACCGTCGCCGAGACGTCGATGCTGGCGGAGGCCGGAGCCCTGCACGGGCCGGCCCACGAGGCCTGCTTCATCGCGTCCTCGGTCAGCTTCCCCGTGCGGCACGAGGCGACGGCGGTGGCGGCGTGAGCGGCTGGAGCGGGGCGTCCGCACAGAGCCTGACGGCCTTCGAGGAGGCGGCGCAGGCGTTCGTCGAGCTGGTCGGCCAGGTCCGCGGGGACTGGGACCGCCCGGGCCTGGGCGTGTGGGACCTGCGGTCGCTCGTCGGGCACGCGGCCCGCGCCCTCGTCACGGTGACCGCCTACCTGGACCGGCCGGCGGCGACGGAGGACCTCGCGTCCGCGGCGGCCTACCTGGCCGGCAGCGGCGCGGTGGACCCTGAGCTGGTCGCCGAGCGCGGCCGCCGGGCCGGGGCCGACCTCGGCGACGACCCGGCGGGCTGGGTGGCCGAGGCCGCGGCTCGGGCGGTCGCGGCCGTGCGGGCCGCCGACCCCGACGCGCTCGTCACCACCGTGAACGGCGGCATGCGGGTCGCCGCCTACCTCCCGACGCGGACCTTCGAGCTCGTCGTGCACGGGGCCGACGTCGCCGCCGCGCTGGGCCTCGAGCCGGACGTGCCGCCGGCGGCGCTGCGCGAGGCCGCCACGCTCGCCACCCAGGTCGTCCTCGAGCAGGGGCGCGGCCAGGACCTGCTGCTCACCCTGACCGGCCGCGCCGACTGGCCGGCCGACCTCGTCGTCATCCGCTAGCGCCTCCAGCGACAGGGCCGTCCTCGATGACCTCCTGGTCGCCGAGGGTGTCCTGTTTCAGACCGTCGCGCGGCTTGCTCTTCTTCTGACGTCGCTTGATCTCGGGGACGACCAGGTCGGGCACGGCCCGATGCATGAACCGATCGAAGTGGGGCACGGTGAAGGCCGCGTAACCATGCCGAGGAGTGAACAGCAGCCCCATCGAGATGAGCTTCGCTCGCGTCGGGGCTACTTGAGTCGAGTCACGGCCCATGACCTGAGCGACGTCCGCTGCCTTCTGAGGCTCTGGTCCAAGCTCGGCCATCGCGCGCAGGTAGACCCGCTCTAGTTCAGTCGTTCGGTCCAGGCGAACGCGGAAGAACGACGAGTCGAGCTTGGACTGGTACAGCGGCTCGGACGCCAGCACGTCCTCCTCGGTGATGGTCGGACCCTCGGCCAAACCCCACACGGCGTACCCGAGCTCCTGCAAGAAGTAGGGATAGCCGCCGGTGAGGTCGACAGCGACGTCCAAGGCGGTGGGGTCGAAGACCGCCCCCTCTTCAGCAGCGGGCTGCTCAAGGGCTCGTCGGGCGTCTTCGTGGCTGAGGTTCTCGATGGCCGGAAACTGGAACAAGCGTTCGGCATAGGACTTGGCGTCACCGGCAAGCTCGGCGATCTGGGGCAAGCCGGCGCCGACCATCGTGATCGGTAGCTGTCGCTGCACCGTCTTGTGTAGGGCTGAGATCAGTGCCTCCAGCTGAGGCGCGTTCATGAACTGAACTTCGTCGAACAGCAGAACCACACCTCGGCCACGGTCTTCCGCTGCCTCGCCAACGGCCACCAGCAGGTCCGTCAAGTCGTGCTGGAGATCGCCGCGGTCGGCAAGCCCCGCCCAAGCGTCGACGTCGATTCCCGCGGTAAGGCCCCCTGCGGGATCCACCGAGACCGAGAACGACGTCAGCACGGCGCCAGCCTTCTGCAGCCGCTCCGACCAGCGAGCCCTCGGCGACAGCTCGAGCAGAGCACCGCGGACCCACCCGACCACGTTCCTTCGGAAGGCGTCGTCGTCGTGCTTGGTGACCTCGGCTTCGATCACAACCCAGTCGCTGGCGATCGCCGCGCGCCGAAAATTGTTCAGAAGAACCGTCTTGCCCACCCCACGAAGCCCGGTGATGATCATGGACTGGCTGGTACGGCCGGCCGTGAGGCGAGCAAGGAGAATGCGGAACGAGGTCATCAGATCGTCCCGTCCGACTACCGTCGGCGGCTGCGCACCTGCATTGGGCGTGTACGGGTTGAGAACTGGGTCCAGTTACCCAACTTTACAAGATTTATCGAGCTTTATCAGCGACCCATAAACCCTGCTAAGACGACTAAAGGGCCCCCCGTCAGCAAGGTGAGGGCGCGTCTTCACCCAGCCCGCCCTCGACGTCGCGCTCGAGCTGCTCGACCTTGGTCACATACTCCTTCGGCTTGGCCTTGCGCTCCAGCCCGGCGGCGTTCATGTAGCGGACCTTGCCGAAGACGTCGCGCTCGGTCCAGCCGCGGTCGTGCTGGCCGAAGACCCAGGCGACGTTGGCGAAGGAGTTCGCGTCGCGCCCGTCGATGAAGTACTTGTTGTTCAGGTAGAGCGCGGTCGCGTGCGCGTGCTGCGGGGTGTCCGACCACTCCAGGATCTTCTTGCCCCAGTACATGCGCATGTAGTTGTGCATGTAGCCGGTGGCCCGCATCTCCCGCATCGCGGCGTTCCAGTAGGGGTCGTGGGTCTCCGCGTCCTCCAGCTGGGCCCGCGTGTAGCGGTGCTCGCGCAGGTCGTCCTCGTGCTCGGACAGCGTCTTCTTCGCAAACTCCGGGAGCGAGGAGTACTGGTCGTAGCGGGGCTGGAAGAACACGAAGTTCATCGGCAGCTCGCGCCGGATGATGAGCTCCTCGAGGAAGTCGTCCCGGTTCTCGCTGCTGGGCTTCCGCGACGCCTCCATCGCGATCCACACCGGCGACAGCTGCCCGAAGTGCAGGTACTTGCTCATGTGGGACACGTCGGACGTCTGCGGCTGGTTGCGGTGGGCCGCGTAGACGTCGAGGTGATCGTCGAGGAACCTCCGGAGCACCTCCTTGCCGACCGTGGTGCCGCCCGTGAACAGCGGCACCACCGGCACCTCGTCGTCGAGGCCGAGGGAGTCCAGCAGCGCGTCGACGTCGGAGAGGTCCTCGCCGTCGACGTCGGGCCCGCCGGAGGTGGTGGCGAGAGCAGCCTGCGGCAGGTCGACGACGAAGCGGCCGAGGTGCCGGGCGATCTTGGGCCGGATGGTGCGGGCCGCGTGCTCCTGGTGGTCCGAGACCAGCTCGACCGGGACCACCACGTCGCTCTCGACCTGGGCCACCGCGCACGGGGCCTCGTGCGCCACGTGCTCGCGCCACTCCCGCTGCGGCCGCAGGTAGCCGCGGTCGCACACCACCAGGCTCGCGTCCTGCGCCAGCGTGAGCGCGACGTCGTCGGGGTGCCCCCGGCGGACCACGAAGGGGATGTTCCGCGCCGCCAGCGCGCCCGCGACGTCGGCGAGGCCCTGGAGCATGAAGTGGTAGTGCCGCCGGTTGGCCTCGGGGTAGTCGTCCATCAGCCCGAAGGCCACCAGCAACGGCTGGTGCAGCTCGTTCGCCCGGTGGACCGCGTACTCGAGGGCGTGGTTCAGCTCGGCGCGCTGGGCCTGCTGCATCCAGTAGAGGACGAACGTCCCGTCCTGCGCCACCGGCACGTCGTTGAGGGTCTGGACCCGCTCGGGCTGGATGCCGGGGTAGAGGTCGTCGATGCTGTCGCCGGGCGCCGCGTCCTTGGTCACGTCCTCACCTTCTCCCGCCGGACCCGTGTCGGATCAACCGCACGGCGGTCCGTTCAGGGTCGGAGCGACCGGGCAGCGCAGCGGACGCAGGTGCGGGCCTCGGGCCGAGCGGCGAGCCGTTCGGGGGCGATCGGCTGGCCGCAGCGTTCGCAGAGGCCGTACAGGCCGGCCGCGAGCCGGGCCCGGGCGGCGTCGAGCTCGGCGAGCGTGCGGTCGACCTGGGCCAGGAGCGCGGTGTCGCGGGCCTGGTCCAGCGAGGCCGTGGACCCCTCGGGGTCGTGCTCGTCGTCGGTGAACGTCAGGCTCCGGGCGTGCTGGGTCTGCTCGATCGCCGCCCGCAGGGCCTGCCGCTGGGCCTGCGCGGCGGCGGTCCGCTCGTCCAGGAGGGCCGCGGGGTCGACGGTCAGCGTCCGATCAGCCGGCGCAGCCCGCCGCGTACGGAGGTGGCCCCGGTGGTGCCCTCGTCCTGCGCCCGCGTGACGGCGGGCGCCGGCTCGTCGAGCTCGGCCGGCGTCTCGATCTTGCTGACGAACCCGGCCACCTCGAGCAGCGAGCCCGCGGCGTCCTGCGGACGGGGCGCGATCTCCCCCTCGACGCTGTAGAGCGGGTGGGTCAGGACGGCCGTGCAGCGGGTGCCGTAGCCGTGGTCCATCACCTCGCAGCCGTAGCACTTCACCTGGCCCGCGGTGACCACGAGGTCGGGGTTCGCCGACCTCAGCCGGTCCTCGCACTGGGTGACGCCGGCGGCGTACGCGCGCACCGCGTCTCCGTTCCAGCAGGCGACACCGTCGCCGCCGCTGCGAATATCGACACGCACTGGGCACCTCTTCGTCGAGTGGCCGGACGTGCGGGACACGTGCGTCCCGCGTGCACCGATGGTGCCACCCCTGGGTGTGCGCCTGCGCCGCACCCCGTGCGGCGCGGCGGCCTCAGGCCAGGTCGTAGACCATGCCCATCGCCGCGCGGACCTCGTCGAGGGTCGCGTCGGCGACCTCGTTCGCCCGCGCGTTGCCCGCCGCCAGCACCTCCACGAGGTAGCCGGGGTCGGCCTCGAGCTCGGCGCGACGGGCCCGGATCGGCGCGAACGTCGCGTTCACGGCCTCGGTGACCACGGCCTTCAGCCGACCCGAACCCCCGTCGCCGATCTCGTCGGCCCAGCTCTGCGGCGACCGGTCCGTGCACAGCGACGCGAGCAGCAGCAGGTTGGCCACCTCGGGACGCTGCTCCGGGTCGTAGGTGATGTGCCGGTCGGAGTCGGTGACCGCGCGCTTGATCAGCCTGGCCGTCGCGTCGGCGGTCATCCCGATCTCGATCGAGTTGTTGCGCGACTTGCTCATCTTCACCCCGTCGGTGCCGAGGATGTTCGTTGCCTCGGACAGCAGGGCGTCGGGCTGCGGGAACACGGGGGCGTACGTCTCCCCGAACCGGCGCGCCACCACCCGGGTCTGCTCCAGGTGCGGCAGCTGGTCCTTGCCGACCGGCACGACGTCTGCCTTGCAGAAGAGGATGTCGGCGGCCTGGTGCACCGGGTAGGTCAGCATCAGCCCCGACATGGGCCGCTGGCTGGCGGCGAGCTCGGACTTCACGGTCGGGTTCCGACGCAGCTCGGCGTCGGTGACGAGCGACAGGAACGGCAGCATGAGCTGGTTCAGCGCGGGCACGGCCGAGTGGGTGAAGATCGTGCTGCGCGCCGGGTCGAGGCCCACGGCGAGGTAGTCGACCAGCAACGACAGGACCCGCTCGCGGATCGGGCCGACGCCCTCGCGGTCGGTGATGACCTGGTAGTCGGCGACGAGGATCCACGAGTCCACCCCGAGGTCCTGCAGGCGTACGCGGTTGGCCAGCGAGCCGAAGTAGTGCCCGATGTGCAGCCGGCCGGTGGGCCGGTCGCCGGTCAGCATCCGGTACTTCCCCGCGTCGGTCAGCAGCTCGGCCTCGATCTGCCGGGACCGCCGCTGGGCGGCGTCGAACGACGTGCTCTCCGGTGCCGCGGCCTCCGTGCTGACGTCGCTCACCGCTGCGTTCCTCCCGCTCGTGGATGCCGTGGCGGGGCGTGCGCACGACGGCCTCGGAGTCTAGTGCTGAGATGGACGGCGGCCCTCGGGGAAACCGCCCGGGGGCAGCCGCACCCACGACCGCAGGAGCACCCATGGCCTACACGCCCGAGCAGACCGCCATCCTCGAGCGGGAGCCGCTCCCGCCCACCGGCATCACCACGGCCGAGGTGGCGTACGAGGTCGAGGGCACCGCCTGCTCCGGCTACGTGGCCCGCCCCGACGACGACGGCCCGCACCCGGGCGTGCTCGTCGTCCACAACTGGCTCGGCGTCACCGACGCCGTCCGCTTCCGCGCCGACATGCTCGCGCGGCTGGGCTACGTCGCCTTCGCGGTCGACGTGTTCGGCGCCGACGTGCGGCCGACCCCCGAGGAGGCGCCCGGCGTCGCCGGCGGCTTCTACGGCGACCAGCGGCTGTTCCGCTCCCGGCTCACCGGCGGGCTCGAGCAGCTGCTGGCCCAGCCCGGCGTGGACGCCGACCGGACCGCGGCGATGGGCTACTGCTTCGGCGGGTCAGGTGCCCTGCAGCTGGCGCGGACCGGGGCCGACCTGAAGGCCGTCGTGAGCTTCCATGGCGCGTTGCAGCCCGGCCCGGAGGGCGAGGCCGCGGACATCCGCGCCAAGGTGCTGGTGCTCACCGGGGCCATCGACCCGGTCGTGCCGCCGGAGGCCGTCGACGCCTTCGAGGCCGACCTCCGGACGGCCCCGGCGCTCGACTGGCAGGTCGTGACCTACTCCGGCTCGATGCACGCCTTCACCGAGCCCGGGACCGACGCACCGGACCACGGCGCGCAGTTCAACGCCGTGGCCGAGGCCCGCAGCTGGCGGGCGATGAAGGACTTCCTCGCCGAGGCCCTCGCCGCCTAGGAGGTCGGGTCGGCGAGCTGGTCGACGACCTCGTCCAGCTCGCCGATGAGCCCGCGCAGCTTGGTCATCAGGCGCGCCAGCAACCGCGACACCTGCATCTGCGTGACGCCGACGACCCCGGCGATCTGCGACTGCGTCATCTCCTCGACGAACCGCATCCGCAGCAGGTCACGCTCCTCGTCGGTGAGGCTCTGCAGCGCGTGGCGCAGCAGCACGCGGGTCTCGACGAGGTTCCACTCCGGCGGGTGCTCGGGCACCCAGGCGTCGCCCACGAGCGAGTCGATGCTCGTCGAGTGCAGCCCGAGCTCGGCGGTCCGGGCGTCCTCGACCTGCTGCGTCGTCCAGCCGAGGTAGTGGGCGAGGTCCGCGCTGCTCGGCGCGCGGCCGAGCTCCTGCGCCAGGTCCGGCGCCGCGCCGCGCAGGACGTTCGCCGCCTCCTGCACCGAGCGCGGCGGCCGCACGGACCAGCCGTGGTCGCGCAGGTAGCGGCGCAGCAGGCCCGACATCGTGACCCACGCGAAGTAGCCGTACGTGGTCTGCGCGGGGTCGTAGCGGTCGAAGGCCTCGACCAGGCCGCCGCGGGCCACCTGCACGAGGTCGTCGTACTCGCTGCGGGGGCCGTAGCGACGGGCCGCGCTGGTGGCGAGCCACAGGTGCAGCGTCACCACCTCGTCGCGGATCGCCCGCCGCTCCTCCGGGGTCGACCCCCCGAGGTGGCGCATCAGGTCCTGGGTGCGCTCGCGGTCGGCGTCACGCTCGCGACCCCGCGGCGGCGTGTTCGGGTCCCGCTGGGACGGCTGCCCGAAGTCGTGCAGGGCCGGCGGCTCACCGACCGCCTGCGTGCTGGCGTCGGTGTCGGCCAGGTCCACGAAGTAGGAGTCCGGCCCCTGCTGGGCCTCGTCGCCGTCAGCCCTCACGCTTCGCCTCACTGATGCCTCCACCCACGGGTCTGGACCTCCAGGACGACGACGGGACGTGCTGGTCCCTCGTCAGACGGATGTTCACGATACTCAGTCAACCAATACCTGTAGGGGGTTTGGCACACCCTTAGGGGGGTAATTGATCACCGTGCCACCGACCCCCATCACCATTGCTGTCGTCGACGACTACGACGTGGTCGTTTTGGGGGTGGCCCGGATGCTCGAGCAGTACCCCGACCGCGTCACGGTGGCCGAGCTCTCGACCACGCAGACCGTGGACCAGCCCGTCGACATCGTCTTGTACGACGCCTTCGCCCAGCCCGAGACCGATACCGCGGATCTCCATCAGTTCCTCGACAACCCCCTCGCCGGACGCACCGTCGTCTACACCTGGAACTTCCACGCCCAGCTGATCGCCCAGGCCCGCAAGCTGGGGGTGCACGGCTACCTGTCGAAGGCCCTGCCGGCGCGCGACCTGGTCGCGAGCCTGGAGCGGGTGAACGCGGGGGAGCTCGTGGTCAGCGAGCCGCCCGGGCGGGCCCGGAGCGCGACCGGCCTCGACTGGCCGGGGCGCTCGGAGGGGCTGAGCGACCGGGAGTCGGAGATCCTCGCGCTGATCACGCAGGGCAAGAGCAACGCCGACGTCGCCGAGATCACCTTCCTGAGCCCGAACACGATCAAGTCGTACGTCCGGACGATCTACCGCAAGATCGGCGTCACCAGCCGGACTCAGGCGGTGCTGTGGGGCGTGCGGCACGGGTTCGTGCCGGGGGACCAGGGTTCGGGCGGCTGGCGCTGAGCCGCGGCCCCTGCGCTACTGCACGGCGGAGGTGAGGCGCATCAGGTTGTCGATGACGCTGCGGCCGAAGCCGCGCTTCGCCCACTCCTCGGTCGTGAGCTCGCGGGACCGGCTGCGGTAGCGGTCCTCGACCGCCTTGACCTGGTCGACGAACGACCGTCCGCAGACCATGAGCATGACCTCGAGGTCGAGCTGGAACGAGCGGATGTCCATGTTCGACGAACCGACCACGGCGACCTGGTCGTCGATCGAGACGTGCTTGGAGTGCAGGATGTGCGGCCCCGGGTAGAGGTGGATCCGCACCCCCGCCGCCAGCAGCTCGGCGTAGTAGGAGTGCTGGGCGTGGAAGACCACGAACTGGTCGCCGATCTCCCCGACGAAGATCTCGACGGCCACCCCGCGGCGGGCGGCGGTGGTGATGGCGCCGAGCAGCGACTGGTCGGGCACGAAGTACGGGCTCGTGATGCTGATCCGCGAGGTCGCGTGGTACAGCAGGCTGTTGAACAGCGCGAGGTTGTTCTCGGCCTCGTACGCGGGCCCGCTCGGCGCGACCTGGGCGAGCAGGCCGCCCTCGCGCTGGGCGTCCGAGGACTGCTCGCGCGAGCTGCTCAGCAGCTCGTCGGTCTCGCAGTACCAGTCGGTGACGAAGAGCGCGTCGATCTCGTGGACGACCGGGCCGTGCACCTCGCAGAGCTCGTCGACCCACTGCAGCCCGCGGCGCCTGTTGCCCCGCTTGTCGTAGCTGGGGTCGATCATGTTGAGCGAGCCGACGAAGCCGACGTCGCCGTCGACGACGAGCATCTTGCGGTGGTTGCGCAGGTCGGGGCGCTGCCAGCGGCCCTTCAGCGGCTGCACCGGGAGCATCAGGTGCCACAGGACGCCCGCCTCGCTCAGCGCCTGCAGCGTCCTGCGGTAGCCCGGGTAGGGGCGGGTGCCCATGTGGTCGAGCAGAAGCCGGACGGTCACGCCGCGCTCGACCGCCCGGCGCAGGGCGGCGAAGAAAGGTTCGGTCGTCGCGTCGCGGATCGTGATGTAGAACTCGACGTGCACGTAGCGCTCGGCCACGTCGACGGCCTCGACGAGGGTCCGCAGCTGCTCCGGGAAGCCCATCACCATCCGGGCGTCGTTGTCCTGCAGCAGCGGCATCGAGCCGACGGCCTCGACCAGCGCGGAGACCGAGGGGAACCAGGGCGGCGCGTCCTCGCCGGGGCGTACGGGCCCCACGCCCCGGGTGGCCTCAGAGATCAGGGCGTCGATGTTCTGCTGCTTCTCGCGGCGCCGGCGGGTGAGCTTGGGGCTCCCGATCAGGAAGAACAGACCGATGCCGAGCAGCGGGATCAGCGCCATCAGCAGGACCCAGGCGAGGGCGGAGCTGGGCTGCCGGTTGCGCGGGGCGATCACCAGGGCGACCGCGACCAGCGCGATCTCGAGCCCCACGAACAGGCCGGTCCCGCTCAGGCCGTTCAGGAGGTCGAACACCCGCCGCAAACTACAGGGGTCGAGCCAGGGTAGAGGTCC
>Ga0210040_10010124_pt1 | contig 10859 bp, 6 predicted proteins | sample CryGeyCG12114_NA_FD_185462 | JGI IMG/M metagenome (GOLD analysis project Ga0210040, IMG submission 185462) | Groundwater microbial communities from aquifer - Crystal Geyser CG19_WC_8/21/14_NA (SPAdes) (version 2) | ecosystem: Environmental > Aquatic > Deep subsurface > Groundwater | place: USA... | reverse complement strand
ACCGCCGTTTTCACCCCGCCAGCGTTGGCGTGAACGTCCGCTCAGGCCGACGCCAGTCGATGCCCTCCAGCAGCATCGACAACTGCGCCGACGTCAGCGTCACCGTGCCGGTCGCGGTCACCGGCCAGACGAAACGGCCGCGGTCGAGCCGCTTGGAGAACAGGCACAAACCCTGGCCGTCGAACCACAGCAGCTTTGCCAGGTGGCCGCGCTTGCCCCGAAACGCGAACAGCGCACCCGAATGCGGATCTTGGCTCAGCACCTGCTGGACCAGCACCGCCAGCCCGTCGAACCCCTTGCGCATGTCGGTCACGCCGCAGGCCAGGAACACCCGCGACGGCAACGGCGCCGAGCTCACCGCAGCACCGACAGCACCCGCGCCAGTGTCAAAGACGACAAGCATCCCCGCTAGGACTGGACGGGCAAGGCCGCCCGCAGGCCACGCTTACGCAGAAGGCGCAATCTATCAACATCGGGCTGCAGCTACCGGCAACTAGCGGGCAGCCTCGCAGATCGCGTAGCCGAGCGCAGGCAAAGATACGGTCACGCTGCCCGGCGCGGTCGCGCGTGCCGCGCATTTGCCCGCCAGGGTCGTGAAGGAGCGAGAGCCGGGTTCCACCTGAACATTGCGGGTGATCGGTGCCGACGAGGTATTGAAGACGAGCAGCACCTCACGCCCCGTCGTCGGGTCGAACCGCGACACCGCGAGTAGCCCCGGCTTTTCGTCCCGTACCCGTAGGAACTGGCGCCCCCGGGTCAGGGCCGGATGCGACAGGCGGATGCGGGATAGCGACGCGATCTGCCGGTAAAGCGGGTTGGCTTGGCCGAAATTCTCGGTCGCCGTGGTCGCATTGGTGCCCAGCAGCCGGTTGTCGTTATATTGGGATACTTGGCTCGCGAACATGTCTTCGCGCGAGTCCTGATCACCGCCGTCACCGACGAAGCCTTGTTCGTCCCCTGAGTAGATGGTGGGCACCCCGCGCAGGCTGAGCAGCATGGCGTTGGCGAGCATGACCCGGCTCATCACCTCCGCATCGCTCGCCTGGGGGAAATTGCGGCGGACCTCCGTCGCGAAGCGGCCGTCGTCATGGTTGCCGGTAAAGGTAGGCAGCTGAACCGCGGTGGCAAAGCCGCCCTCGTACAGCGAGTCGCCATTAAGTAGCGTCTCGAACTGATCGGTTCCCTTTGTGCCCGCCACCGTCTGGACGACCGCCTCCCGGAAAGCGAAATCGAGCACCGCGGGCAAGCGATCGACGCGCGTGAACCGGGCCAGCCCGCCCGCCTCCACCGAATGCAGCGCGACCTCGCCGAAGATGTGGAAGTTGGGAATGCCGCGGTCACGCGCGCGTTGCCGGATCGCCGGCACGAACGACTGCCAGAACTCCGCATTCACGTGTCGCGCCGTGTCTATGCGGAACCCGTCCACGCCGAACCGGTCGATCCATCCGCCGAAAATGTCGATCATGCCCGCCACGACGCGCGGGTTCTCGGTCATGACATCGTCCAGACCGGAGAAGTCGCCCTTGGTCGAACTTTCGTTCCGAAAGGTCGTGTTGCCGCGATTGTGGTACAGCGTGACGTCGTTCAGCCAAGCGGGCACCTTGATCGTCTTTTCGGCCTCCGGAATGAATGGCGTATAGGCATAGTCCGGCCGGGCCAGTCGCGCGAAGTTCTCCGCTGTCTGCACCGCGTCACCTGCGAAGCCGGAATTGATCGCCTTGCCCGTGGGCCCGCCTCGGCGCTGATAGGGATAGTCGGCGACCGAGCGATAGCTGCACTCGTGTCCGTTCTGGCATTCGCGATATTGGATCACGTCGGCCGTGTGGTTGACCACGATGTCCATATAGACCTTCATGCCCCGCGCATGGGCCGCATCGACCAAGTCCTTGAAGTCAGCGTCGGTGCCAAGATGCGGGTCGACGTGGGTGAAATCAGTGATCCAATAGCCATGATAGCCGGCCGACTGACGTCCGGGAGGGCCCTGCACCGCCTTGTTCTTGAAGATCGGCGCCACCCAGATCGCGGTGGCCCCGAGCGCCTGGATATAGTCCAGCCGGTTGCGCAAGCCTTTCAGGTCGCCGCCGTGAAAGAAGCCCTTCGACGTCGGATCGAACCCGGTCACCTCGCGCCCGCCGGTCATCCCGCCGCGGTCGTTGCTCCGGTCGCCATTCTCGAACCGATCGGGAAGAAGGAAATAGATCACCTCATCCTGCGGCAATCGGTCCCGGAAGCTGGTCGGAGCCGACGGGGCAGTCTGGGCGGCGGCGGGAAGGGCAAGCGCGGCGACGCAGGCGAGAAGGGCAGCGCGGATCATTGCAGTTCCTTGGTAGCGGCTCGAAGAAATTGCTCATGGGTCGGCATGCGCCCGACCACGGCAGCGACATGGCGGCGCTGCGCGTCCAGAAAGCTCGCCAGATCGCCATCGGACGGCGCATCGGCGAGGGGGTGATAGGCGGCGGATCGTATGCCCTGACCCAGCATGACCTGCAGCCAGCCCACCTCGGTAAACAGCTCGTCGCCCTCGCGAACGATGCGACCATTGGCGCGGAACAGGTCGAGCTTGGCGGCGAGCTGGTCCGGCAAGGGCGTTGCGCGACACGCCTGCCAGAAGGGCTCGGCGCGCGTGTTCGCGTGATAATGCAGCACCAGAAAATCACGAATTGCGGTCCATTCGCGCTCCGTTTCCCGGTTGAACGCGTCGCGGTCCGCGGGCGCGATGCGCTCGCCAGGCCAGAACTGGAGAAGGCGGGCGACTCCTGACTGGACGAGGTGCAGGCTGGTCGATTCCAGCGGCTCCATGAAGCCGCTTGCCAGCCCCAGGGCCACGCAATTGCCTGCCCAGGCGCGGGTACGGCGACCGGTGGTGAAGCGGATCAGCCGCGGCTCGGCGAGTGCCGGCGCGTCCAGACCGCCCATCAGCTCGGTCGCGGCGGCACCCTCGTCCATAAAGGCGCTGCAGAACACCAGCCCGTTTCCTGTGCGGTGGCGCAGCGGGATGCGCCACTGCCAGCCGGCTGTCTTGGCCGTCGCTCGCGTGAAGGGCTGGACCGGCTGGGTCGCCTCGCTAGGCACGGCCAGCGCCCGGTCGCATTGAAGCCAGCGCGACCAGTCGTCGAAGGGCACGCCCATCGCGCCCCCGACCAGCAGGCTGCGAAAACCGCTACAGTCGATGAACAGGTCGCCCGCGACCCGGCACCCATTGGCCAGGATCAACGCCGTGACGTCGCCGCTGAGCGGATCGCGCGCGACCTCGGCCACCTCTCCGTCAACGCGCGCGACACCGCGCGATTCCGCGTGTTGGCAAAGAAGGTCGGCATAAAGGCCCGCGTCGAACTGGTACGCCCAGGCCAATCCGGTAGGCAGGTCCGGCCGTCCCATATCGGGGGCAAAGCGCCCCGCCGCCGCTGCGGCCGCGGCGACGCTGTAGTCCCGCAGTGCGCCCGACTGCCCGCGCAGCCAATAATGGTGGAACGGCACAAGGCCCAGCCCGCGCCCGATCGTACCAAAGGCATGGATGTAGCGGCTGTTGGAACCGGTCCAGCCGGCGAACTCGATACCCAGTTTGATGGTGCCCTGGGTGGCAGCGAGGAAGCTGCCTTCCTCGACACCCAGGCTGGCGTTGAACAGCCGGATCTGCGGAATGGTCGCCTCGCCGACGCCGACCGTTCCGATGGCGGCCGACTCGACCAGCGTCACTTGATGGTTCGCGGGCAGGAACCGCGAGAGTGCGGCCGCTGCCATCCAGCCGGCGCTGCCTCCTCCCAGTACAACGATCTGCCGCACCGCGGGCCCTCCGGAAAAAGATGGCGCTGGCTGCATAAGCGGCCGGCGCTGGGGAAGGAGGTCAGAACTTGTAGTTGAAGCCCGCCAGGAAACGGCGGCCATAGGACTGATAGTCGATGACCTGGTCACGGGCGGTGCCGTTGATGGTCACGAACGGTTCGTCCGTCAGGTTCTGCCCCTGCAGGTAGATCGACAGGCCCTTGAACGTCCCACTGCGGAAATCATAGCCGACCTGACCGTCCACGATCATCTCGTCGATCGCACGCCGGCGGGTGCGGGCGGCGCCGAAGCCCGACAGTTCACCGATGAAGGTCGAGCGGTAGCGGACCGAACCACGCACGTTCAGGCCCCACTTCTCGAAAAACGCCGTGCCGTTCGCCACCCAGCGCGAGTAGCCGGGAATGTCCTCCGCCGCGCCGCCTGGCGTCGGCACGATCTCCGTCTTGGTGTACGAGCCGCCACCGGTCAGGCCGAAGCCGTCGAGCGCCGAGGTGACCTGGCTGAGCGGCAGCGTGCCCGCGAGTTCGACACCATAGATGGAACCGCCCTGCCCGTTGATCGGCTGCGTGTTCCGGCCGAGCGTCGGCGTGCCCACCGGTGCGCCGGTCGGCAGCGGATAGCCGCTGAAGTCGTACGGCACCTCTAGGTTGTACACGAAGCTCTTCAGGTCCTTGTAGAAGCCCTGAACGGCCAGATAGCCGCGGTTGCCGAAATACTTCTCGATCGTGGCGTCGAACGAGTTGGCGCGGATCGGGCGCAGATACGGGTTGCCGCCGCCGCCCGTGATGATCCCCTCGTTCGTGTTATAGCCATAGCCGTTTGCGACGCGCATGTCGTCCATGCGCGGGCGCTGCATCTGACGCCCGGCCGCGACGCGGACCACCCAGTCGCTGACAAGGCGCAGCGACAGGTTCACCGACGGCAGCACGTCCATATAGGTGTCGCCGCGCGTGATCGGGCTGAAGCCGGAGCCGTTGAACACGAGGCCCGACGACTTCTGTTCGGTGAAGACCGCCTGAACGCCGAAATTGCCCGTCAACTCGGCGGTGCCGATCGCCTGGCGGATATTGCCCTGGAGGTAGGTGGTCATGATGTCCTCATCCACCCGGAAGGCGGACGAGATGACGTCGTTGGAAACGTTCTGGACGCGCGAATAAACGCCCCCGTCCAACAGCTGGCGCGGGTCATAGCTCAGGACCGGACCGAGGCCGAGATAAGCGAGGTTCGTCGGCTCCTGCGCATACTGGCTCGGCAGCGGCTGAGTCACCGCACCGTTCTGCAGGACCAGATAATATTGAGTGGGCGTCAGCGTCTTGTAGTGATCGGTGTAGTTCAGGCCGAAGCGAACGGACGACAGCGGGAAGCCCTGAATCTCTTTCTCGACCTCGACGCGATACTGGTGGATGTCGTCAACCACCGAACGGTCGTTATAGTAGCCGGCCTGGCGCGTGGCACCGCCCCAGCCCAGCGGATCGGTCAGCTGGATCAGGTTGGGGTCCGAATAGTCGAGCCCGTGCGTAAAGGTGGTACCGGTGCTGCCGCTCTGGAACCCGATGGTGTCGGTCGCGCCGACATTGGGACCAAAGCCGGTGCCGCTATAGGTTTCGAGGACGATTTCAGAGCGATCGGTGCGCGACAGCGAGACGTCGATCTGCGCGTTCCAGCCGTCGTCCCCTTCATAGTTGGCATTATAGCCAAACGAGTAAAGCTTTGCTTTGCGATCGAACGCGTCGTTGCGGACCACGCCTTCGACATTGTTGTAGGTTCCCGACGTCACCAAGCCGTTCTGGATCTGGGGGTTGGTCAGCGGCGACTTGGGCACGGTCACGCCGCCCACCTCGACCGTGCCGGCGTAGCTCAGTGGCAATTCGACACCGCGCGAGATCTGCTCGTCCGAGAAATCGGAGAAGAAGCCGTCCACCGTCACGGTGAGGGAGTCCACCGGCTTCCACTCAACGGTGCCCTGCAGGCCGAAGCGCTTCAGCTGGGTGGAGGTGACGTAGGACTTGGAACCGCCAATAACTGGCGTTCCGGGCGCAGCGGCGTTGGCCGTGTCGAAGCCCCAGGCGTTGTACTGCTGGATCTGGTACGGCTCGTTCAGATACGCCGCAGACAGTGCAACACCCAGCGTCTTGTTGAAGAACTGGTCCACATAGGTGCCGCTGACGCGATAGCCCTTGTCGTCCGACCCGGCGTTCAGCCGGCCAATGTCGGCATAGGTCCCGCGCGCGCCGACCGCGAACACGCGGCGACCATATTCGATCGGCCGGATAGTGCGCAGGTCAACGGTGCCCGACAGGCCCTGACCAACCAGCGAAGCATCGGCGGTCTTGTACACCAGAACCTGATTGACGACTTCGGAAGGGTACTGGTCGTACTCGACGGCGCGGTTGTCACCCGTGGAGGTCTGCTCGCGACCGTTCAGCAGGGTGGTCGAGAAGTCGGGGGCGAACCCACGAATCGAGATCTGGTTTGACCGGCCGCTGACACGCTGCGACGTGACACCAGGTAGACGGGCGATGGACTCGGCGATCGACGCATCAGGCAGCTTGCCGATGTCTTCGGCCGAGACGGATTCGATCACCTGCTCGCGCGATTTCTTCTCGATCACGGCACTCTGAAGCGCGGCACGGAATCCGGTGACGACCACGTCTTCGGTGCCGGCGTCCTGCCCGGCTGCAGCGGCTGCATCCGAGGCCGGCGCGCCCTGCGTGGCCTGATCACCGGCGACGGCAACGTTGGTGTCGCGCTGCTCTTCGGCGCTGACTGCCTCGTTCGGGTTTGCTGCGGTGCTGGAGCTGTTTGCCGGGTCAGGCACATTGGATGATGCCTGACCAGCCTGCGCGGTGGCCGGAGCGGCCCACAACGTGGCACCGAGCACAAGCGCCATTGTGGAAACGCCAAACGCGGCACGGGTCGCCCGGCCGTTGCCGGAGATCAGGGACATGTTGTTCGTGAGCACCTTTATTCCTCCCCCACAACCCTCCGGCTTTCCGGAGCGATAAAGTTGCGCAATCGATTACAGCAAACGATTAAGCGGACAAGCACCTCATGGCAAACTTGTGAAACTGTTGCTCGCCGGCAACAAGCGCGCCGGCTTTCCGGCGCGCCGTGCCAACTAATGGCTGATGGTGATGCGACCCTTCCGCGCCTGGTCAGGAAGGGTGAAGCTGACCGTTTCCGCAGCCGCATCCGCGGTGCTGGAGATCATGCGGTTGCCGCGCGCGACGCGGGCCGAACCCTGCCAGCCATGGACGGTGACCTCCAGTTGCCGCCACCAGGGGCGATGGCTGCCCTGCCGCTGGTCGAAACTGACCTCCAGCCCCATCGGCGTCACCTGGCAGCGGATCGTCTGGCGCAGGTATCCGCCACGCGTGAACGCCATCGAATGACCATCGTCGGCGTAAAGCTCACCCGCGCAGTTCTCGCCTGGGTAGATGTCGAGCTGCAACGGACCCTGTGGGATCTCGGCCGTGCTCTGCACCACCGCCTGGCGCGGTAAGATGGTGCCAGCGCGCACGAACACGGGCAGATAGTCGAGGCGCGGTTTCTCCCGCACCGTGTCGCCCCGCGTGGTCTGCTCGCCGGTTGCCTGCGTCGCAGACTGGATCTGGCCGGTGGTTGCGGCCTGCGCCGTCCCTGCTCGCTTGCCGGTCCAGTAATCGAACCAGCCCCCCGCCGGAAGGCACACGTCATATTCCTGCGGCGATTCCATGCGCGGCGGCGGCGCGACCAGCAGCGACCGGCCGAGCGTGAAGGCCGACGACTGGTCGCATGACATGGTGAGCGCACCAGGATAGTCGTAGAAGACCGGGCGCATGATCGGGTCGCCGGTGCGCGAGTTCTGCTCGGCCAGGCCGTACAGGTACGGCATCAGCTTGTAGCGTTCCTCGACATAGCGGCGGCGGATCGCCAGATGCTCCGGTCCGTCCACCCATGGTTCGACCCGCGGCGTATCCTTGGCCGAATGGTCGCGGAACACGGGGTAGAAAGCGCCGATCTCGAACCAGCGGGTCAGCAGGTCGGGGCTGGGACCGCCCGCAAAGCCGGAAACGTCCGCACCCGAATAGGAAAAGCCGGACAGGCCCAGGTTGATGATCTGGTGGATCGAAAGCTTCAGATGCTCCCAGGTTGCCGAATTGTCGCCCGTCCAGGTGGCGGAATAACGCTGCCCGCCCGCATAGGAGGCGCGCGTCATCACATAAGCGCGCTCGTCCGGGTTGAGGCGACGAAGCCCGTCATAAGTGGCGCGGGTGTTCTGCATCCCATAAACGTTGTGCATCTCGCGATGGCTGGCGACACGAGGCGCGAAATCGTCGCTGGCGATGCGATGGACGTTGTCCAGCGGCATGGTCTTGGTCGGCGTGTTGAAGATCGCCGGCTCGTTCATGTCGTTCCACGCGCCGGCCACCCCGTCGGCAATCTGCTGGCGAAACAGTCCCCCCCACCAGTCGCGCGTCTTAGCCATCGTGAAATCGGGAAATACGGACGGGCCCGGCCAGACCGGGGCCACATACACCGACCCGTCCGCCTGCTTGACGAAATGATCGCCCGCAGCGCCCGTATCATAGGGCGTGTAGTTCTCGCCGGGCGCATGGGCGACGTGCAGGTCGGTGATCGTGATCACCTTGAACCCGTCATGCGCCATGTCGGAAACAAGCCCCTTCAGGTCCGGAAAGGTCTGCTTGTTCACCGTGAAGGGACGATTGCGATCCTGGAAGTCGATATCCAGCCACAGTACGTCCGTCGGCACCTTCTCGGCGCGCAGCCGCTCCGCCACCTGGCGCAGCTCGTCCGCACTCATGTAGCTGTAGCGCGATTGCTGATAGCCGAGCGCCCAGCGCGATGTCAGCGGCGCCTTGCCCGTCAGGTCGGTGTAGCGGCGAACGACCTCTGCCATCGACGGGCCATTGATGACGTAATAATCGATCGGTCCGTCCGGGCCGCCGAACGCGATGACGCCGTCCTCCTTATGGCCGAAGTCGAACCAGGTGCGCCATGTGTTGTCGAGCAGGATGCCGTAGCTGCCGCCTTCCCCGCCCGTGCCGATGAAGAACGGAATGGACTTGTAGATCGGATCGTCGCTGGGGGAAAAGCCGAACGCATCCGTGTTCCAGTCCACGAAGCTCTTGCCGCGGCGATCCAGTCCCCCCGTCTTGTCGCCAAGGCCGAAGATATGCTCCGACTGGGGCAGCGCCTTGCGCAGCGTGAACTCGGAACCGGCGGTACGGATCGGATCGGGGGCGTCGGCCGTGATGACCTTGCCGGCCAGATCGGTGATGACCAGCCGGCCCCCGTAGGCCCGGACCCGCATGGTGCGGGTGGAAAAGCCGGTCGCGTCCGCGGTGACCGCTGCGCGCTTCGCCCGCATGTCCGCCGGAACGGCCCAGCTGGCGTCTTCCGGCATCTGCGTGCCGCGTGCGATCGTGACGCGCAGGATGTCATCGGTCAGCGCGGTCACGCGCACAACATTCTCGCCTTGGCGCATTTCCATCCCGCCCGCACGCGCGGTCGCGCCTGCGGTCTGCGCCGCCGCCGGCGCGATCATGGTGGGCAATGCCAGCGCGAGCGCGCCTGCGGCGCTCAACAGCCAAGTGCGACGATGTGCCATTCACCCTCCTCCTGCCGCCCGCGCCTGTTCCGGCCCGATGCTCTTATGCAATCGATTACTCTGTAACGCCATGCGCGCGACCCGGTCAACAACGAGCGGCAATGATGGTCGCGGCGCTCAGGCCGATTGGCGGCGAACCAGCGCCAGCGGAATACGCGCGGAGGCCGTGTTCTCGCCCGAGATGCGGCGGAACAGCAGGTCCAGGATCGTGTCGGCTGCCAGCGCCAGGTCCTGCCTTATGGTGGTCAGCGCCGGCATGGCATGTGCGGCAAGGCTGACATCGTCGTAACCCACCACCGCAACCTCGTCGGGCACGCGCCGGCCCTTGTCGGTCAACGCCCGGATGACGCCCATGGCGATCACGTCGGACGCGGCGACCACGGCATCCACATCCGGCTCAGCCGCGAATGCCTGGTGCAACGCCGCCGAGCGCGGGTCAAAGGCCAGCGGAACGGGGACATGCGGGCCGGGCGCGATACCCAACTTGGCATGCGCCTGGAGATAACCGGTATAGCGGGCGTCCAGTTCAGGGATGTCCGTCATGCCGGCAAAGGCGATCCGGCGCTTGCCCAGCCCCAGCAGGTGCTCCGTTGCGAGTTGCCCACCCAACCTGTTGTCCGTGCCCACACAGCAATAATCCGGCCCCGCCCCGCTCGTCTCTCCCCAGACGACCAGCGGCTTGTAGCTGCGGCCGACCTGGTGAAGCACCGGCTCCTGGTCGGATTGGCACAGCACGACGATGCCATCCACGCGTCCGCTGCGCGACAGGTTGGCCAGCCAGTTCGGGTCATGGGGCGTGACCGCCGACAGCAGCATGGCGTGATCGCGCCGGGCGAGCCCGTCCATCAGGTTGCCGATCAGCGCGGTGTAGAAGGGATCGGACACGCGCTGCGCGCTTTCGTGTCCCAGCGGGATGACCACACCGATCGACTCGGTACGGCCGAGACGAAGATTGCGCGCCGTCTGGTTGATCTGGAACCCGTGATCCTCGGCAATCTTCAGCACCTTGCGCCGCGTAAGAGCGCTGACACTCGCCTGGCCGGACAGGGCACGCGACACGGTAGCCGGCGTCACGCCCGCAATCGCCGCAATGTCGGCGAGGGTTTTGACTTGGGTCGTGCTCATGCCCGGCCAGACATAGGCGACGTTGCGCCGATTGCTCAACCCAAGGCTAAGGTCGACCTTACGGTTCGGTTGCGGACGCGCTAGGCTGTAGTGACCTTTTAATCATTTGAGCCAGAGCATGATGCTGGCGAGTCTGCCGAAGCCGAGGAAATTGGCGGCGAGCTTGTCGTAGCGGGTGGCGATGCGGCGCCATTGCTTGAGACGAGCGAAGAATGAGCTGCTGCCGGTTCGATGGACACGAGGTTAGGCTACCTGCGCCTGCCGCTCGAAGTCCATGGGGCTAAGATAGCCCAGGGTCGAGTGGCGGCGCGTCGGATTGTAGAAGCGCTCGATGTAGTCG
>Ga0210040_10010123_pt1 | contig 10860 bp, 4 predicted proteins | sample CryGeyCG12114_NA_FD_185462 | JGI IMG/M metagenome (GOLD analysis project Ga0210040, IMG submission 185462) | Groundwater microbial communities from aquifer - Crystal Geyser CG19_WC_8/21/14_NA (SPAdes) (version 2) | ecosystem: Environmental > Aquatic > Deep subsurface > Groundwater | place: USA... | reverse complement strand
ATTGTATATTTTGGTAGCCAGTGAAGCTGAGAAAGAAAAATTCATCATGGCATTATTATCATTTTATTATGCTCTTGGCAATAAAGGTGGTGTACAGCTAGAGAAGGCAAATCACAACACATACACAGAGTTTATATTCGGGAGTAATCTTTTTCTAGCCAACTAGGAGTGGCAACTTGTTTGATTAATTTACATAAATTTATAACTCTACTGGTGTTAGTTATGATGCGTGACAGGTAATGTCGATAGTGACAAAATTATGGTACTACTAGGAAACAGTTTTCCACTCACACCAGTATTATGCATAATAGATGTCTCAAAGATGTGAACTTGTCTGTCTCTAGAAAGCAAGACTAAGATGGCCATATGAATAGTACAACTCGTGCGTTTCCCTATGAATAATCATGAATGAAGCTCATAAATATTTATCACAAAATATGTGTGTGCACTCATATGTATGCATTAGATATAGTCCTAGTAAGTAAGTAAGGAAAACAAGCTCCTATATATTTGGCAAGCCGGGGAAGAACTTTATTTGGACTTTGCAAACCCATTAACATTATGAAAGTGCCAGCAGCACTACTGACTTATAGGGAGCACAAAGGCTTTTCCAAGGGTGTACACAGTACAACTAAAATAATAATCCTGGTCCCCGTCATCGTATAAATAATTTCTTTCCATTTGTGTTAATCACTGTGTGTGTAGTTTAGTATCTATAGGTGAGTGAATAACTGGTTTCAGTCTCCAAGACTCACTCACAAGTCTGTTAGGTGCACAATCTGTAGTGCAAATAGTCAGTCAGTGTGTGTATTTCAAATGAACGGTCCAAAAACGAAACAGAATATAAAACATGTTAGTTAGACACATAATATGGAAAGGTCTGCAATCAAATGAGTCAGGGCATTGCTCATAAAATATGAGTGATGGGTGCCCATGTTTATTTTATGCACTTAAATCTGTTGAAAATCATTTCAACCAGCTTTGACCACTTTGCATTAGTTAGTTAGAGAGACTCACTCAACTTGGATCCTCCATCAATTTTCAGATCATGTATACCTGAGTGAATGTGTGCCGCCAGTTATGCATTTAGAATGCTTGATAAGCAAATGGTGTACCCGTTCAGAGTATAATATGCAATTAATAGTAATATCAATGAGATATCCTTTCTTTTAGCTACATACGCTTTTTACATCTTTTTCGAAAATATTTACTTACAATGTTTAAACAGACCCTGGTGCTCTTGGAATTGGCTTCAATTTTCCAAAAAACATTCATGATATTACGATTTAAAACATTAGAATCCAACGTTCAAGTTGAAGGTTAAAAATTCGACTTTGCCTGTTAATTTTTTTGATATTTTGGATAATTGTGAATATTTGTGGAACAACATAGCCAAATTCGGGTGCAACAGTCCAAGATTGCTAGTTAGTTAGTTAGTTAGTTATTAAACAGCTTTAACTTTGAAAATCATGTACTTAACAAGATAACATATTTATTGTGACTGTTTAAACAAAAAATTTGAAGTGAATTTCAAATAGATGGGCTTAAATTTCCAAATAAATTGTATTCAAACACAAATATACAAGTAGGTAATTATGATTAAAAAGGACCAAGTAGGATCAAGTGAACTTACAACTCAGCTTTACTACTAGTTTTGTCTACTCATGTTCCAAACTATCCTATATTCCATTCTCTGATACGGAATGTATAATAATAACGATAATGGAACAAGAAAAACTCAATCTTGCGCATAATGGGGAAAAGGGGTTATTTTCTTGACGTGCTCACTATTTGTGTACACCATGGCTTTTCTTGTGTATCCTTGAGTGCTCCTTGTACTCAAATCTCTCTCAGTTGGGCATTATGCTACTAAAACGTAGAACGTAAGTCAGTGAGTAAAATAATAACTAGTAACTATTATTGCCAGTACTTTGGCTACCCATGGTGAGCAGTGATATATATAACATAATATAGTCCTGACTTACTACACAGAAATCATTCAATAAAATTCTACTACATAATAATAACAGTACAACAAGCCCACCATTATTACGCAAATAACGATGCACAGTTTTAGTAGTACTCAAAAAAGCATCTTTCAAAAGCTCTCTCCACAACATTAGATCTCTATTTGAAATAGAAAGAAGCTTTTGCTTACAACAGCATTTTCAAGCTTCTTACTACATTATTTCCGTTTCTCAGAATACATCTCACTCAATTGGCAGCACAATCAGTTCTCTTGCTTGCACTATCTTGTGTCATGTTCCTCCACGAGTCAGGTTCCAACAATACTATGTGCAAAAAAAATCATGTATGAGAAAAAGACAATGGAGCAGTTCGATACAGCTTTTGATTCATAGATAATGCTAACTAACTAACCCACTATCATCATTACACAGTATTAGAGCCGAACTTGATGCTACTATAGTATGTACAGAACTATAGTACATGGTTATAAAGTCATTGGAATTCGTTGATCCGCAGTGTTTTTGCTGGATCCACTTTATTTACTATCGAGATCGTGACAAAGTTTCTCACAGCTACTGCATGCATGCCATGTAACTATCATCATCATCCTGCTGACTATGACGGATGATATCCCAAATGTTGGAACATGGGTCCGTCAGTTCGTCTCGCCACGTCTTTTGAGCCCAAGGAATGTTGCGAATCTTTGTAATATTGTGAGCTAACAAACAACATCTTATACTGTTCAACTCACTAGTTAGTTAGTTAGTTAGCAACAATGCTAGGAAAGCTATATGCCGAATAGCATGTTGACTTGTCAGACTAAAAGATTCCCGGTGGCATGCATGTCTTACATGCAGATAATAATAATACATGGACAGCGGTTCATTTGGCTGGCAGTAAAGTAGTAGTAACTGGTAAGTAAGTAGCCAAAAGTTTATAAAGTCATCGATACAATGTAATAGAAAGGACTTTTTGATGCTGGTAAACAGTGTGTAATTAGCTGTGTCTACCAGGCTGGTTATATTACAGATGATCACGAGGACTACTCGCCTCCTGTAATAATATAATGGGTCATAGCGTGTCATAGTATGTAAGTAGGGGGTTACTTGGTTGTACTCGACAGATTTGAGCAAGATGGATAGAGAGGTAGCAACCAATGTGAATAATATGGGAAGGAAAATAAGCAAGTTGAGATATTTGCAACGGCATCATAATAATCATTTTCTTGTGTGGATAATAGTAGTCTTACTGTCTGGCCAGTGCTGGCTGGTTTCAAAACTTGAGAAATTGTATGTATGTAAGTATGTGAAAAGGCTAGAGTTAAGGACACGTAAAGGAAGACTAGTAGCCTCAAAGTATAATCGTGATCTCTGCTACTTTTTCCCATTTCACACGCATTTTTGACACGAATGATCTGCACAGAAGGAAATGATCATTTTTTTGCTATGCTCTGATTCAACCAGAATAGTACGCACATGAAATAATGGGTGCAAAAAAGGAAGCAAAGCTAACACGACATTTCGTCCATGCTTCCTCACACTAATTGGCATTTGTGAGCTGAATTCAGGGAACACGGCCGCATGGATAATGATGACAAAAAGAGCATGTTGTAACTAACTTGTGAACGTTGTCAAAAGTCTGAAAAAATATTGTACATTTTGTTGTGTGTAGTCAGTCATGTTCTTTGGGAAGAATTTGAGCAGTTTTACACATGCATGAAAACTTTTTGTCATCCTCTCAGTCTATTCTTATTTGCTTGTGTGAGTAATTTAAGGTCAATTTAAGAAAATTGTATCCTCTGTGCTCCAAATGTTGTGTGTGTATGAGTATTACGAGTGATATATGTATAGTGAAAAAACCCATGGTCATGTGAACAGTTGGATCTATACTGTATATAAATGTACTCACTATTTTTGTGTGTAAATTGCAAAATTGCTGCTTGAGTGGAAAAGTCATTTAATTGGATTTGAAGGAGAGAAATTTCATGTAGTATTTAGTAAATAGTTAGTTGGGAACAATCTTGCACTCTTTTTCCCCTTCTTTGTTTGACACAATAGATAGATAGGTACAACAAGAGGAGGATGGACGGACGTACAAACTAGTTTTTGCATAAACTTGCTCAAATTTTTTCAAACTTATATTCATACAGATTGAGGGTTGGGTAAATCCATTCAGCATACTAGAATTCTTGACTCCTTGATTATGGGTCTTTTGTGTTCCATAGACTTATTGTGACTGTTGCATTTACTCTAGAGAGTTTTTTCTGAAAAAAGTTGGAAAAAATGCACTAATTTTTACATTCCCATGCGGTACCTAACCCTTCATTTCTGTCACTCCCATTGCAGATACCATATTTCAAAGCTGTGTAGCAGTATAGTACATACAAAACAACACATTATCTTTGACGAACCATTTTTATGGAAAGAAAAAGAGGAAACTCGCATGCAATATTTTGCCAACTTTATTTATCACACCAATTTGTAACTCACACTTGTGATTTTTTCCTTACAAGGTAAAAAAATGGGCCCTAATCAGTGGCTTACTTTGGCATCCTAGTTTGAGCAAATGTGCTTCGCAAGTACTTTTTGCTAACAAAACTACTAAAAAAAACTGCTTACTGAAACCAATAATTATTTTGATAACTTTTCCGTTACTCGCCCTAACTAACCAAAAAGAAACCTTTGACATTACTGCTGTACAAAATACATCATCATTATTATTATCCTCATCATGATTATCATTAGCATCATTGTTCCTTTATAGGTTGGCAAATAGAGGGATTCACGACTTCTTAAATATCCCGCATTTTTTGTGTACATTTATTGCGAGTTTTTGAAAACCTTTGCAACTAGCCCTGGCCGATTCAAAGGCACAAAGAACAATAATATACTATTTATTAGTCTTCACATTAGTACATAGAAGCACTAGCTAGTTTTTTTGTTATTACATATTTACAACTCCGGTGGGTAGCACGTCAGTTAGTTTATAGTTAGTTAGCTCCTTTGTTGTTGTTTTAAGTAACTTTTGTGCACTAGTTTTTACTGCTTAGACACGATTCTTGTCAAAACGATAAGAGCCAGGAGTAGAAAGACAAGATATATAACGTTTTTTCTGTTCCACTATCTTTTCCTGTATAATCGTTCATTCTCTTCTGCCAAAGTATGGACAAAGCTATCGAAACTAACTAACTAAATAAATATGCTGTGCCATTTTTAATGCTGATTTTTGTGTAGCACCAAAATCATGTGTCTCACACAACATTATGCACTATCGTCCCTAGTGCACCTATATTATCTTAGTGTGTGCAAAAAAACACGAGAACATCACAGGGCGCTAATACACATATATTTTGGCAAATTATGATTAGGGAAGTTCACTTGACATGACTACTACTGAAAACACATTATTAGTACTTGAAAGTTGTTCCTAATCTCTACATGCATTCATCATCATCATCATCTCGGAACATGATTATTGTTGTGATGACCTCGGGAGCAGATAATTCTAGGAGAGACAACAAAGTGCATTTGCGTGATGTGAAAAAGAGAGGAGATAGGGTGAGCGTGATTACAAACTCAAATTGCCCTCTGATCTATAGTCACAGACTACTGGTATAGTAGAGTTGTAGTTAGTTAGTTAGTCAGTCAGTCTCATATCATTCATTAGATTCCTTACAATTTTTTACCCGAGTAGAAACTAACTAACTACTAACTCGGTTAGTTAGTTTGTTGGTATCTATCTGTGAATCAAAAATCTTTGGCTATCTATCTATTGCTAACCAAGTCAGTTAGTTAGTTAGTTACTAACTATAAAGACAAGACACTAATCATTATTGCCGTTTTGAAAGGCATGCAACGTTTTTGTGAAACAAAAATTGTAGTGTGCGCCCAGAAACACAATACTCTCATTATTGCTATCTGCCTGGGACTCTTGCTGTTTGATTGGCTAAAATGCCGACTTTGTGTGGTCCTTGATGATATTTAAAATGATGTCCCATTTGCTCATCTCATGTTGCATACTATACACAGTATTTTGTAGTCTGTTAGTTTGTTATCAATGATATATTATAAACTCCTGGACCGTGGTTTGCTTCTCATGATGATGATCGTAATAATAATGTAATGATAATGTGCATGGATAATGATGGCTCTTACTTTATTTACCATCATCACATTCATGTTCAGTGCCACGAACTTCACATCACAACCAGACGGGAAATATTTTTATTTTCACTATCATTTGTTTGGACCAACTCTGGGAAAGATTTTTTGCCAACCTATAATCAAATAACTATTGGATGAAAAATGAGTGAGTCGGAGGATCATGATAAACGATGTGTGCAAAGAGCCATGCAATAAATAAGTTCTTATAGCTTGCACACCCAAAATCAATGGATAGTCAGTCAAAACTGATGGTACGGATTTTCAACAATTCCAAGGCGAATCTATTGGCTTGATTAAATCAGGAAGAGAGTTATGGTGGAATGTGTTTGGGAAAATGAAATTGCACTGTGTAATAAGGTAGATGGGAATGAATGAGTGAATTATTATTTGTTTGGTAGTCATTACTTGTTGTTTATATTGCATGATTGGAACGCAGAATTACTTAATAATAATGTAGGCAGTTTTGATAAAATTCGTGAACCTCAACTCGAGGTGGTTTCATGAAAAATCTGGTTTTTTACCCAAAAAGTGAGTGCTGAATAGGTTGAAGCTAGGGTTGATGAACAATATAGCTCAGACTGGAACCAATTATTGACACGTTGTAAAAATTTAAATTACTTTGCTGTTTTTTTCATGCACGTCATAAAATTAAAAGCTTAGATGTTTTTTCAGTACTATAGATTGTTCGGGCCAACTGTTTTTACATTCTCCCCTGGAAAAATGGAAACAGGTGAAATCCAATGCCAATACCTCTGGGTATCTTAACTTGTTTGTCTGTACGTGATGGGAGAAGCGAACAAAATTGTGAGCTTGGCATCTTGTCTTATATTACCAGCGAATGAAAAATCTGTGCCGGCATAAAACACTGCAGTTCTTAGGTTATGTGCCTTGGTTCAATTTCATTGTTCTGTAATGCCATGATAGCTGCATTCTTTGCATAACGAATACAAATGTACTCAGGGAAACACACATGTCTCAATATTTTCCATGAACTGAATTGAAAATGTAGTTCCAAACTTTTGGTGTACGTTGCAGGCAACTATAAATTTATTTTATCCAATTTTGGAAAAATAGAGAAGCCAAAATATCTCATCAATAAACAGCAACAAAATTTTTTACAATAACATAACGTACTTCAGTCTAGTTTTTTTTTACTGCACCACACATAGAGAAAACTGTTTGAACTTTTTGCCTTATTTCGTCTCAAAATGAAGCATACAAAAGCGAGATCTGTTTGGACTTTATGGCCTAAGTTATTTAGTAGTTAGTACAAAATATAGAGTTTGGTGATGAGGTTAACAAAGATAGCTATTACATAATGAAAAGACACCAGAAAACATTGGAAGCAAGAAAAAATCGTTTCCCGCATATTGCCTATTGTGTTTGTTTTCCCACCCCAGAATATAAAACGTGAAAAGTAAGCTACTGATGGTGCGATTTAGAGATATTTTTAGCTCAATTTGTTCATGCATTCTAAGGAAGCAATGAAATAGATACAGCAGGTGTGGCACGTCAAATATTTTATTTCCGTTTATTACTCCAACTCGGTTTGAACACATCATCAACTAACCATACAACTGTTTTTGCGCTACCTTCTCTCTTGTAGTAATTTTTGGTGGTAAATGCATTCACACAAGCTTTGGCGCTTGTTGCGATGGTTGACTGAAAATTTTCACGACCTGTGTCATGTCAGTATTTCACCGTATCGTTAAAATGGTGCATGTCATTTGTTTCTTGTTGATCGTCCAACTCACTTTAGTTTTTGGGCGATGATAGAGTGCCATCACATGCTCATTTCAAACTAGACAGTTTCAATTTGACTACTGTTGCAATGTAGTTTTATCATGTTGAAATCAGTATTTATTTTCAATTTGTTTTAGCTTAAGGAACTTAAAAGAAGGTTGAATTAATTAGATCATCACTTCGGTATTTCAAACTCATGTAAGTGTTATGCATCTCAAAATGAGTGCTTAGCTCACTAGAGATGAGAAAACACATGAAAAGTTCAGTTAGTTGTACTTTAGAGTTGTTTCTTAAATCAATGATTAAAATTAATTTTAGAATGCATCATTAAAGGGATTTGAGCGCTAGAAAACGTGATGCCAATTAGACAAAACCGGCAAAAAGTAACAAAAATATAATGACATATATTCTGAAGACATCTTGCAAGCTGTATTTTTAAAAGCGTTATTTGGCTTTTGGCAGCTCCACATTTTGCTATTCCTTTTTCTTGCATTATACCGCTATAGTTATACTAATTCCGTAAAATTTATGAATATAATAGTTTATGTGAGCTGATGTTTGCTGTTCAAATGAGGATTAAAACGGCTTCTTGATGATAGCTATAAATGTACACAACATGATCGTAAAAAGTGTGATCAACCACCATTATTATAGTGGATGAGACCAGAAACTTACAACGAAGCGGTTTGTCAAATTTCATACTCACTCAGTTAGTTGACCATAACCAAAAGAAAATCCATATTATCGCTATGAAGGAAATTGCATAACTGTTGGCCCGTGCACATTGGATTCGAGTGAGAGAGTTTGGGCGAAATCGTGCAAGCTTTTAGCAAACAAGCAGAAACTTGAATCTAATCAATTTACTGCATTCCTTCCTCAAGTAATGTACAATTTATGGGAAACATGACTTGGACCTTATGGAAGCATAAAAGTGCCAGATACCACAAATGCATTATTTAATTAGCATAGACGCGTGAAAAGTAAATGGAATTGTTAGGTGTCAAATTCTACCATTGCTTGAATTCCGGTATTTTTAATACAACTGCTTGATGTTTTGTCAAGTAACGTGATTTAATCAACTGAATTTTAATTCATTCATTGCATTCAATATGTCATCAAGAATCTCAACTTAACTTTTATTTCTTAACCTATCCAAACAAATGGCTATCAGCCTTTTTTTGAGATTTGTACATGACAAAACCCAAAAATATATCTACTGGAGAAATAACTAACAAGGCGAGAGTTTTTTCTCCCTGATTCCAGAAAAAACTCAAGTTGACTTTACAACTTCACAAGTACACATTTTCCCCTTGCTCACGTCGTTACTTTATCTCATCATCATTGTATGAAAGAGAAAGGAAGCATTTTTTTCCATACTGTGGCCCTATGAAACACTGAAGAACTAAAATACTAACTAACTAACTAACTATACATACAAAGTTCTCACTCACTATGAGGCACACAGTTTTCAATGTACACTATGTATAAGGTGCGCTCCTTACAATTATATTAGGTTGCATTAAACATTATCTCACTCAAGGTTCCTGCATTCCAGTCTGTAATCGTATTTTTTATTAAATCCTCAGGCACTATTCGTGACGTTGGGCTCGGCTTATACTTTTTTTGCCTTGTCTATGCCATGGTAGAGATGATGTAACTTTTCAAGAGAGGGCAACCACAAGTCCAATGAATAGCAATTTTATCTATCCAGTGATGAGCACAGGAAATAAGAAAAAACTTTTTTTCACCCTTCATTTCACGACTATGTACAAAGTCAGTGGCATACCTACCTAGTCTGACTGAGTGGACTCGTTAGTTATAAAATAACTTTACTAAAGCAAAGTTAATAACATGGGCATTGGCTTTCTACATATATGGTGATCGAATTCACTTTCTGTGCTCCATTCATTTTTGATATTACAAAGACATACCAGAATTCCTCCCTAGGAGACAAACTGTGACTGACTATTGGATCCAAGCTGTATAGCATAAATTCTTATGCGTTCGTTTACCAGATATATTTTTGTGTCTTTTCAAACCCTTGTCTTCATTATGCATTGAATTCTTGTTTACTTATAGTGACAAGTTTTCAGTGAACATTCCCATAGTCAAAAAGTCATGCTATTATAATTTCATACCTCATATTCATAGTTGCTCTTCCAAGGTTATGGTCAGTAGTCCTGTAAATGGGACTGACTACAACATACTAACAGGACATTGAGGCGGATCATTGGTATAAAAATTGCCATTTTCTCATGCCAATAAAGTGAATGCAATTTTTCGGTGTGTGGCATTTAATAATGATGGCTTTTTTTTCCTGTGTGTGCCCCCACTCTTTATTGCAGTCTTTATTGTGAAACATAAGAGCTTTTGTGCTTTTGATACTCATACTCTGGTACACAGCAAGCAATCAGTTTGACTACTTTAGCTGCCACTGGTTCGTAAAAACTGAGCTTAATTGCATTGTTGTGATCGTGACTCTTTCCCATTTTTCTACCAAGCGGAGATTAATTAGCTAAATGGATAAAAATTGTATACCAAAGGTGCTACTGACTTGCCTAGCTCAAATACATATATTACACTGCTTTGGTATAGCGGGCGACTGCCATCAAACGCCTATCTCATATGCTGTGAGATATATAGCATAGTTCTGTTTCGGCTACTTAGTTAGTTCACTCTTGTAACGCTTCTTATTAATTGAACTGATATAAAAGCAATTTAAGCATGCATGCATGTATGCCAGTTGGGATGTTTGCTACTCACATTGGATGCCGAAGAAAAAAATCAACGCTTATGGAGGATAGTTAGTTGGAGTAGTTTGCATGTTTGAGACTCTTTAAGGTTTTTGCACACCATTTAGAAAGAGTGCTACTCTCATATGGTACATATGCATGGCATACGCATTTTTTTACTCCATCCTTTTCCCAAGACATTCAAAGACCATGAATTGGAATTTTGATTTAGATTAGATTCCTTTGATGAGACA
>Ga0210040_10010122_pt1 | contig 10861 bp, 12 predicted proteins | sample CryGeyCG12114_NA_FD_185462 | JGI IMG/M metagenome (GOLD analysis project Ga0210040, IMG submission 185462) | Groundwater microbial communities from aquifer - Crystal Geyser CG19_WC_8/21/14_NA (SPAdes) (version 2) | ecosystem: Environmental > Aquatic > Deep subsurface > Groundwater | place: USA... | reverse complement strand
GGCTCTGTCTCGGCCTCAGCGCAGGCGGGTCCCAGGCGCGTCGTCCCAGCTGCAGGCGCTTCAGAATGGATCGGGCGGCGTCGAGCACAGCGTCGCACGGCGGTCGGCGGTCGCGGTCGCAGTCGCGGTCGAGGTCGAGGCGGTGCACGAGTGAATGGCGAGCGAGTGTCGACGTCTGGGGCTGGTGTTGGGGCTGGCTCACGAAACTCACGGGGCCCTGGCGGCGCTATCACCTATCGACAACGTCTATCGGGGCTCGGTCGCATCGACGCGGGCGACGTGGGATGGCGAGGCTGCGGCGTGGACGGGCACGATAGCGGCGGTGATGCGATGGAGGAGCGAGGTCAAAAGAAACGTCAGGTGCGATAATTGGCAGGGCGGCCGGGGGTTTTACGGCTCCAGCTGCGTCCACCTTGGGCCTCTCGCCAGCAGCTGCAGCCAAACCCTCAGGATCCGCCTAGTCTCGTCTGGGCCGACTCGTCTCCGTCTCTGCGCGCTGCACCACCCGCCGACTCCCGGGGCCGTGGCAGGCTGCCGTGCACAGTGCACAGTGCACAGTCTCTGCTGTGTGCAGCCTACGATATGTGCGATATCTGTCTCCGAGACCTGTCACTGCACACACGGCTACGCGCGACCACAGTTTCACGTCCTGCCACTCGCCATGGCATCGTGCTCCGGGGAACGTGAACATGGCCCGCGACAGCACGCATCCGACGCCCTTCGCATACAACGTAGTAAGTATTCAGCGTGGACCGCTTGCAAGCCACGCCAAGCTTGCCTGCTGTCGAATCAATCAGCTTATGTCACTGCCCGCAGCCAGTGAGCTTCGTAGCTACCAGCCACCCCCTCTGAGCTCTACCCTGGAGTCACTACCCACCGTACGTCGTATACACTGGTCGTGGTCGTGCTATCCCGAGCCGACGGCAGCACTCAGCCAACGGACGGCCTTTCCGGCGCGATTGTCTTTGGAGCACGCTCCGCATTCTCATGTCAGACGCCTCATCAGGCGTGCTCTCGCTGTCTCCATTGGCACTGGTTTTGCCTGTAGCAGTGCATGTTGGCTCTAGCCAGAACGGCAGTGATTCGCGAGCGAAGACTCTGCCTCGCCGAATAGATTGGGCGAGCGGGGTGCTGCTGGATGAAGTGTCAAGCGTCCCAGGTCTGCGGAAATGTCAGAGCTCAGCACGCGTTCGACGCCGGGAATTGCTGGGGAGCTCCATCCGGCAATGCGCCCTGCAACAGTAAATCTGAAGCCGCAGGAGTTTTCGAACACGTGGGGAGCACGTGCAGTCAACGTGAGTCTCGAATGTTGGCTGGCGACACTGCCTTCGCGGTCCTGTCAAGCTTCCACGCCCACGCCAAAACATCGCTGGTGACATGTCCGTTTGAAGCCTCTCACGACTGAGGATTTTCACGGGGAGCGGGCCGTTGCGTCTGACACCGTTCAGCGCGTCGAGGCATTCATCCGGTGGACGTCGGGCGAATACGAGGCAGCCTTGCCAGGAAGCATGAATGTGGTGAGATCGTCAGCCTGACGTACCCAGAACACCAAATCTGAGAGGTGTAACCACGTACGAGAGCTCGGTAGACGACGAGACTTGGATATTGGTGGAGTGCTGCAGCATATGTCGCGAGCTGATGTGATCAGCGCAACGTGTTGTTTCAAGGTCGCTTGCTCACAGTTGGTGGTGTAATCTCGGTTGAACCAGACCTCAAGGGAAAGAAGGAACCGACTTCCCAAACACTTATACCAGCCACAGCGTGGCATGTGTTAGCGTCGAAGACATCACTATGTTTGAGATCCGCACCAAACACAATTCAGTCTCAGGAGTGACCGAAAGAAAACGTTGTACTACGTCGCCGCCCCTCCTTTTAAAAGAATATGACGTCTGCCTATGGTCCAAAAAAATGTATATAACAGAAGTTAGTGCTCGAAAGATACTTGGTGTCATCAAAATCTTCGCCGCCCCTTCTGCCGAGGGCTCTGCTATCGCCGGGAGGAAAAGAGGAACTCCTCGTGACCATGTGCTACACCCAAACACATTCTGATGCTATGCTTATATCCTCACAGTTTCGCTCGCGCCTCAGTGGCCTTGTGCAGATCCTTTCCCTTGACCTTGAAGTATTCACGCACTTTCTCCCTTGCCACGGTAACTGCTTCTTGGTCCTCGATCGTGCTTGGCACAGCCACCTGCTTGTCAAACTCGTCATGCGTGGCGTTCTCGATCAGATCTCGCAACACTCGTCGGAGGGTCTTGCCGCTCCTCGTCTTTGGAATCATCCCCTATAAGTACGTAGATAAAAAGTCAGCGTATGTCTCACATGCAGTCTGTACATAGACAACTTGCCTTGCCTTGAATCATGCCGCCTAAAGATGCAATGGCGCCAATCTGCTCGCGTACCAGCTTCTGCACCTCGTTGGCCAACTTGTCGTCTGGGACCGCGCCTTCAGGGTGCTCATGTGTAGAGAGCGTGATGAAGGCAAACGGCAGATGTCCCTTCAAAGCGTCTGGAATCCCTACTACAGCTGCTTCGGCGACAGATGGATGGGTTGTGATGGCTTGCTCGATAGCCCCTGTGCTGAAGCGGTGTGCTGCGACGTTGATAACGTCGTCCGCCCTAGACATGATGGAAATGTAGCCTGAATTATCAATCATACCTGCATCACCAGTATCAACCCACTTCCCATCAAACCTCTTCATGTACCCCTTGTAGAAGCGCTCTTCGTCTTCCCAGAGCGTCGTAAAAGCGGTTGGCGCGAGTGGGATCCCCATGACTATGTTCCCCATAACGCCTCGCTTCACTTCCTTGCCTTCGTCGTCGACAACGCGCACGTCAAACCCTGGCATGGCTTTTCCAGCAGATCCGGGCTTGATGGAAAGGGGCGTAGGTCGGTCTTGGGAAGAAAAGTCAAATCCAGCTGCAGCACTCAGTGCTATTCCAGAAATGGGGGAGCCAGACTCCGACGACCACCAATTGTCGACGACCATTGCACCCGGAGCACAGTGCTTCGCAAGCAGCTTTTGATACATCTCAACAATGCTCGGCTCGCTCCTCTCCCCCGCTAAGAACAGTGCACGGAGTGTCTTCAGTGCGCCTTGCCTTCCTCTTCTTTCGAAGAATTCGTTGTCGCCATCATCTCTACGAATCGCTCGTAGGGCAGTGGGAGCAGTAAACATCGTCGTAACTTTGTATTCATCAACAATGCGCCAGAAGGTACCTGCGTCAGGTGTCCCAACCGGTTTCCCTTCGAAGAGCACTGTGGTAGCCCCTACGAGTAGAGGCGCATAGACTGCAAGTCGTAGGTACGAAGTCAGCGATTGTTTCACGTTCAAATCGCGCATAGAACATCTTACCAATATACGAGTGGCCTACAACCCATCCGATATCCGAGGCCGTGAACTGTACATCGCCAGGCCCATGAACGCCGAAGAGGTACTTCATGGAAAAGTTCAGGCCGACAGCATGACCGCCCGCCGAACGAACGACGCCCTTGGGTAAACCTGTAGTGCCAGAGGTGTAAATAATATAAAGACCATCTCCACTCTTTACTGGTACGGCGTCGGCCTTCAGTCCTCTGTTTCGCGCACTCTTGACCAGTCGTTGCCAGTTGCGTTGTCCGTCTTCCTTCGTAATAGGATCCCATCTGGAATTGGATACACAAAGTTAATATATATCTCACATACGATGCGTGAATGGAAATGACGTACCTGAGTTGGTCTCTCTGCCAAATGACCGTCTTCGCTGGCTTATGACTGCTCTTCTGGACGGCTTCTTCGATCATCGCCTTGTATCCCGTAGGCCTCTTTGCACCCTCAATGCCACATGATGCAGTCATGATCGCGGTGGGCCGGCTAGCTTCGATCCTTTGCGCCAACGCTGCCGGCGAAAACCCTCCAAAAACGACGGCATGGACCGCACCCAGCCGCGCGATGGCGAGCATGGCGAACAAGGCGGCGGGGATCATTGGCATGTAAATCAATACAACGTCGCCGATCTTCACCCCCTCCTCTCTCAAGACGCCAGCAAGCGTTTCGACTTCGCCCAGTAGCTGCTTGTACGTGTACGTCTCCTTTTGCTGCGTAACAGGGCTGTCCCAGCGAATGGCTACACAACCTCCATTTCCGTTCAAGACATGGCGATCCACGCAGTTGTATGTGGTCGAAATTTCGCCATCCGCATACCAGCTCCAGTGGTCATGGGAGACATTGAGCTTCTCCAGGTGTTTGGTGGTCCGTTGGAAAGCCTTCGTTGGCTTCTTGTGCCAGTACAGATTCTCCGCCTGGCGACTCCAGAAAGTTTCTGGGTCATCTGTAGATGCCCTGTACACTTGATCTTGGATAGGTTCTTGTGCCATCTTATATGTGAGACGCTGGTGGTAATGGACTCCAAGTATCTTCGACCACACGTGCAGTGTCGGTTCTGCGTGGTGGACAATTGATGTTTCCCTAAGCTCTTTTGTGCCCTAGGCGTTGCACTGCTTGTATTGACGCGATTGTGATTGTGCTGGTCAAGTTGAGGATCAATGAGATAGTCGCAATGTTCGAGGTGTCATCTTAGTCGCATTGAATGAAGGTCAGATGTCAAAGCCTCGATCGGCTGGAGCTGATGAGATGCCGGCCTAAGGGGTGACGACAGGATGCCGAGGATCACCACGGCTCGTTCGCACGGATGGACGCCGCTAGCGCTTTGCGGGGAAGGCACAAACAGCGTCTTACTCCTAGCGAAACAGCTTTGAGTGTACAATCAGCCAATTGTGTCTACAAATCGTGCGTGCTCAACTTGTTGCAGCATTGTTGTGCTGTTGTTTGCAATTGTGTTTCCCTCTCAGGATGTCTAGGCTCCTAGCTCTGCGATCGACTTGCTAATCGTACTGGTAACCACCAGTGTCATGTTCGGTCGCTATCGTAACTTCTCAGGGCTGCATCCTCAAAGTTACTCATCGTCGCAGCTTCATTGCCTTCTTGTGCGAGTGCCGGTGTTCGTGGTGCGACCTGCCGTCTTTGTCGCATTTGCAGTCTTTCTCCTGCTTTCGGCATGTGCCCGGAGATCCCAATTGCAACTGCGACGGCGCCGTAACAGTATGAGAAAAGTGACGTGACGTGAGTTCCTGCGAGTCTTTCGCTTCGTCTTCACTTCTGTCGCTTTTCCGGTCACGCATTGCATTACCGAACCTCGTCTGACGTATCCGCCCCTCATGGCAGGATTACCCCTACGACCGGTCCAAAATGACCTCACGTCCCCGATTCCACTGCCGATGCGAAAACAATCTACCCCTATCACCATGGCTCTTAGTCCGACCCCACGAGCATTATTCTTCGATGTCTTCGGTACATGCGTCAACTGGCGCAAGAGCGTCACCAGCGAGCTCCTCGCCCAATCACATGCTGCCCTCGACTCGGCAACGGCGTCTCTAGCATCCAGAGTCAGACTCCAAGCTTCGAACATGAACGAGGCGACTGAGAATTGGGCCACTTTCGCTGAGCAATGGCGAGACAGCTATAGGCAGTTCACTCGGAAGCTGGCAGATGACCCTTCATTGCCTTGGATCTCCGTGGATGAGCATCATCTCAACTCTTTGAGGGAACTCACGACTCAGTGGCAGATCGAAGGCTTGTGGGATGATGAACAGTTACGACAGATCAGCCTGATCTGGCATCGTCTGGAACCGTGGGCTGACTCTGTGGTGGGTGTTACGCTGCTGAGCACATTGTTCGGTATGTCGATTATTGCAGTCGTCTTTCGCCCCACTAACATCAGTAGCCACGTGTACCCTCTCGAATGGCAACCTGAGTCTTCTTTCAGACCTTCGCGCTTTCAGCAAGATCCCATTCACGCGAATCTTCTCGGCTGAGGACTTCGGCACCTACAAGCCAGCACCAAAAGTCTACCGCGGTGCTGTCGAGAAGATGGGTAACAATATTGATGAGTGTGTCATGGTGGCAGCTCATCTGAGCGATCTCAAGGCTGCCAAAGAGTGTGGGCTGCAGACGATTTACGTTGAGCGACTGGGCGAGGAGAATTGGAGCGAGGATGAGGTGGAGACGGCAAGGCAGGAGGGTTGGGTGGACTTGTGGGTTAGCCGCGAGAATGGCAGCAGGGGTTTCATCACAGTCGCCGAGAAGCTTGGAATTGACATCCCCGGCGATGAGCTTACAAGGGCGGTGAGCTCCTCCCTTCCAAACATGGGTTGAGTTGTCGACCGCAATGAAGTGTGCGTCTGGCGATAGGTGGTAAGGCACGTAGCATCGGCGTTAGTGTGAGCATGAAATACGAGTTCCCTATACTCAAGACTGGCTTCTTGGTGATCTGTAGGTGATGTAAGCCTCATTTGTGATGAAAACGGTAGTCGATGTTGGGGATCTAGTTCTTGAAGCGAATATGTTTTTCTGATTTAGAGTTGAACACCAAACAACTTCAAAAAATCACAACACGCCACCAACACATCATAACGTATTCAAACTACACATAGCTCTTTCTCCCGAGCCTAAGAGCATTACATAGGATTTTTAGGCAGTTTAGACATGTATTGCTGTGCCATCTGCGAGATGTTGCGTTACGTGCTGCTGATTTAACCAAACATACCTAGGCAGACTACAGAACCACGACCAGCAATATCAGAGAAGACGTGGCGATCAAAGCAGCAAACGCCAGCTCAAATGCGACCAGAATAGTCTTGAGTGCTTGTAACTCAAAATCACAAACACATATCCGCGTGCACGATCTCGCAGTACATACCCCATACAAATAGCCACGACAACATGGACAAGCAATTAACCTAAAGCACGCATCAATGCAAATAGCCACCAATGGCTACGAAATCCTGCAATGCAACGAAATCGTGGACGTCTCCAGCATGCTCATACAATAGCACCCTTTATACTTAATTCTGTACCAACTGTGATATGAGGATCTAGAGGCTGATGCGATGCATCACGAATACCGATAACAAGCAAACACTCTCGCGTCATCAGGTACCGTCTTAATAGCCGAATCCAGACCACCAGTGTTTAATCATGTCTATTCCGTCAGAGCAAGAGAATGCGGTAATGTAAGGCACATTGTCTCCATCAAGCGAAAGCGATTCCCCACAGTCAGAGCCGAGTGGCGAGAGCGTGAGTCACCCGACAGCGCAAGGGAGATCTTAGAGTCATACCATGTTATCCAGAGGGTATGGATGTTGGTGCCGCTGTTTTCATGATGCGCGACCTCGGAAGGGCGCGCTAGCGAACAACACCGGCATCGACCACCGCGTCAAGATCAAACATCACAAAGGTCAAGAGTCACGACAGAGAGACAGATATGTGAACAATTATGATGGTATCATTCCTTAAAATCAAGCCTGATGTGACTGATGCGACCGTGAACTCCGTAGCCTACTATACAAGGCCATATCCCGAAACCATCCCACCAGCTCCAAAGCCTGCCGTAAACCGGGGCAGAAGTCGTAACATGAAAACCGTGAATGAAATGCGTTTAACCACCGAAACCGTACAGGGTACGTCCTTGGCCTGAAGGGTTGTTAGTGATGGTCAGAGGCAGGCGTGGTTGAAGAACTTACGCTTCAGGGCGTAGACAACATCGAGCGAGGTGACGGTCTTGCGCTTGGCGTGCTCGGTGTAGGTGACGGCGTCGCGGATGACACCCTCGAGGAAGGTCTTGAGGACACCGCGGGTCTCCTCGTAGATCATGGCCGAGATACGCTTGACACCACCACGACGGGCGAGACGGCGGATCGCGGGCTTGGTGATACCCTGGATGTTGTCGCGGAGAATCTTGCGGTGACGCTTGGCTCCACCCTTGCCGAGGCCCTTGCCACCTTTGCCGCCTGCGAGACGCGTCAGTATGCTGTTGAAGAAGATGGAGAAGTTGCAAGACGCGTCGAGATGGACGCGCCGGGCTGGGAGGAGTACTCACGTCCAGTCATGTTGAAGAGTGTGTGGGGGGTTTGTTGGTAAGAAGAGTGGTGGAGATGGTCGGGTGTGGAGTTGAGGCTGAAGACTTGTTGATTGCTGTGATGGAGTTGTGTCGACGGGGCGGCGGGTGTATTTGAGGCGAGCGGGCGCGTGCGCTGTCGCGTTGGATCACACAGCTGCCAGCCCGGATCACACGCGTGCACGGCCGCGCTTTCCAGATCAACAACCGTGCCCCTTCCTGTTTCGGCCTGCGCACTAGCGAGCCAATGGCGCGCCGCCCTTACTTGCGAGTTTGAAGTTCTGCGCTGCGTGCTGCTAGCAAAATCACCTTTGATGTTCCTGCTGATTCTGAGCGCGCTTTCCGTTTGATTTTCCAGGCTGCAGCCCGCCCCCCAATTGTTAAATACCTCGCCCGCCCGCCGCTCTCCATCTCTCATCCACCACACAGCTTCTCCACCCATCAGCCTCAACCACAAGCTTCCACAACACATTCTCATCAAACCATCACCAACTCCATCAAAGATGGCTCGTACCAAGCAGACTGCCCGTAAGTACCACCTCATCCTCGCATCGCATCGACTGCATCGTCGCTGCGGCGCCTTGGTGTTGTCGCAATCACGACTTCGCCGCCGCGTCGCATCACGATCGCACCTCACCGCCTTGCACATCACAACCGCACCTTGCATCATCACTAACACTCCGCAGGTAAGTCCACTGGTGGCAAGGCTCCTCGTAAGCAGCTCGCCTCCAAGGCCGCTCGCAAGTCCGCCCCGTCAACCGGAGGTGTCAAGGTAAGCGCTTCACCGATTCTCCCATCTGCAGCAGTCACTGACCCCCGCCACAGAAGCCTCACCGCTACAAGCCTGGTACCGTCGCTCTCCGTGAGATCCGTCGCTACCAGAAATCGACCGAGCTCCTCATCCGCAAGCTTCCTTTCCAGCGCTTGGTTCGTGAGATCGCCCAGGACTTCAAGTCCGACCTCCGCTTCCAGTCCTCCGCCATCGGTGCTCTTCAGGAGTCCGTCGAGGCCTACCTCGTCTCGCTCTTCGAGGACACCAACCTGTGCGCCATCCACGCCAAGCGCGTCACCATCCAGAGCAAGGACATCCAGCTTGCCCGCCGCCTCCGTGGCGAGCGCGGTTAAGCGCCTCGCTTCTTGAACGGCTCGACATGTCAACACTTTCGAGTCGATGATGGGTTCTTCGGTTTGGGTATTTGGGCGTTGTGGTTAATCATGGTTTACGGTTTTCAACCTTTATGGGTGCATCAGAGGATGCTGAGCATGTAGTATATCCGGCTTACAGTGAAGGGTCACTGAACGATATCCACGGAATCGGCTTGATTCTTACTTCAATTTGTTCCCAATGCCTTGTGATGATTCTTGACTTGCATTCCAGCGACGCGTCTGTTTTGGTTTGCATCGATGCGTGGTGCAAACGCGCAGAACGCACGGTCTCGGGTGGACTGCTTCAGGCATCCGAGGCTGGTTGAGACCCGACGACACACCCCGCCTATGACGCTCACGATGTACCAGCTAGACCGACACCAGTGAACAATGCCAAACATACAGGTCTACGTTGCGCGCTGGCGAGATGTAGCCTCTCCTGCACACGAGTGTGACTGATCCCTCGTCCATCTGCAACTACACTCTGTATTCCACCATGACCTGGCAAACCGAGTTCTGGTCCTGGATGTCACCGTCCGCTGTGAAGTTGGGGACAGCGCCAGCGGTCGGCCAAAAGGCGCCCTCAACACTCAAGCTCACCCTCCCCGCGCAGGATGGCAAGCCGACAGTTGTGAGCTTCCTGAGGCATTGCGGTTGTCCTTGTACGTCGCGCAATGCTTCAAATCGCACTCGCACGTTAATCTCATCGCAGTCGCGGAGAAGACCTTCCTGAACCTTCGCGCCATTGCAACGGCGCATCCAGACATCCACTTCGTAGCAGTTTCTCACAGCGACCAGGCCGCCACGGACAAATGGCTCGCAGCGCTGCCCGAGCCCTCCAAGAATGACCAGCCAAATCTCCAGATCATTGTTGACGCGGAAAGAGAGGCGTATGCAGCATGGGGCCTGGGTACGTCGAGCTTTTGGCACGTTCTCGGCAGCATTTCCAGCGTGTCAAAATTGGACAAGGAGGAGGGCATCAAGGTTCGCTCAACCGAGAGCGGGAACAGATGGCAGACGGCAGGCACCTTTGCGGTCGACGGTCAGGGTACAGTCCGTTGGAGCAGGAAGGATGAGCGAGCGGATGACATGCCCGACTTCAAAGAGGGTGTCGATGCTGTGCTCGGATGAAGACGAACATGCTGGAACAAGATTGATTGTACCTCCAGCATACTTTAGTTCGTCACCTTCGTAGCTCTTGTCATTTCGCTTGCAACAATCATGTATACTGTCTACTTCTACGTCTTTGAGATGTTCTGAATATGTAGCCGTTCGTCCTCTTCACGTTCTGCATGTTGCCCGAGTGAAAGGGTGCATCGCGGATTTTAGGCAACACCACTTTTGGATTTAAGGGAAGAACGTGCATAGGTGGCTGTCTTAATTCTGCAAGGACTTCTACTCGAATATATCCACAATGGTGAGCCTCGTCGCTCGTCATGACATCACGAGTGGACGCGAAAGCGCGCCATCACCCACTGCGCGTCGGGCTATCGCCACACGACTAGATGCCACCTCGCCGCCTGAGAATGGCATCATGGCCGCTTCCGCCCCTCCGCCATCGACAGTGGCCACCGAATATGGCTCTGACGTCGAATTGCGCTCTGTTGCAGCTCTGAGCGACTACGGCTCGGACATCGGCTTCGAAGACATCGACGAAGATACGGTGCTCGCCGACGCGCTAGACACGATCAAGGACGCGCGACCAGGCGAGAAAGTTGCAGTGCTGCCCAGCATTGAGTTTGAAGAAGGCGAGCGTGAGGACGAGGAGCAGGATGTGGAC
>Ga0210040_10010119_pt1 | contig 10864 bp, 12 predicted proteins | sample CryGeyCG12114_NA_FD_185462 | JGI IMG/M metagenome (GOLD analysis project Ga0210040, IMG submission 185462) | Groundwater microbial communities from aquifer - Crystal Geyser CG19_WC_8/21/14_NA (SPAdes) (version 2) | ecosystem: Environmental > Aquatic > Deep subsurface > Groundwater | place: USA... | reverse complement strand
GTGGAAGCGTCGGGCTCGATCGACGGACGGCAGACGGAGTCCTTGAGGAATGCTTCGCTAGCCGCTTTGCCGGTCTGCCTGGTGGTGAAGTCGAGCACTACTTGGCCGTTGTCGTCGCAGTCCATGACGGTCCACTCGAAATCGCGGGCGTCGGTCAGGTGTGCCTTGACGAATACTTCCTGCTGGGTTCGTACCGGCTGAGTCGGTGGGCTTCCGCAGGTGGGGTCGCTCAAGAACCACCTCCCGAGAAGCACGATGGCGGTGACCAGCAGCGCAACAATCACGGTGCTCATGACTGCTCGCGACGACCGCGTGCCGATTCGCAGCGCTGGCATCGCGGTTCCTTCCAAGCAGCCACGGCAAGCCCGGGCATCGGTCGAGAGTAAGTGGCCAACGCCGCTCGGGGTGTCAGACCTGAGGCTTCCTCGGGTGGCACCGGGGTACTCGGTCGTCGTCGTGGCCCCGCGTGCAGGCCGTTCGCCGGCCGACCGTCGTGCGGAGCACGCAGAACGACCGTCGTGCGGAGCACGCAGAACGACCGCCGTGCGGGACGTACGCAGCCGACCGTCGTGCGGGACGCGTGCAAAGCCGACCCTTCGTCGGCCACGAGGTCTGTGGGCTAACCGTCCTCGCGGCCCGGTAGCTGCTGCGCGCTGTACCGCACATCGGACCGAACGCGCTTCGGACACTTCTCGGCGATCAGCTTCGCGTTCATGGTCCCGGACACCCTGACACCCTTGCCACCCGCGAGAGCCTCACGCACTGGCGAGCGCAAGCTGGACAGAGCGTCGCGCTACGCCAGCGACGGTCGTGCAGACCACGCAGAACCACCCTCATGCGGGACGATGACGCTAGGAGTCGCGCGATGCCTGCTCCTGCTCGTGCTGGTTCGCCAGCCGAGGCCCGTACCAGCCGAGAACCCAGGCCACCAAGAAGCCTCCGGCTGCGCGCAGCAGAGCGTGCCACCACGCGATGTCGTGGGCAATCGCTGACCACGTCGCGTCGAGCACGCCCAGCCCGGCCATGATCAACAGAATCGAACGACCAGGCCCCGGATGGCGGGCGACCCAGCGCACCATCCGTGAAAGTCGAGGCGCCGTCACGAGAGCAATTTAGGTGCAAGCTCTTGCCCTGTCAGCCGCTTCCCTGAGCGTTCTTTCTCGATGCAGGAGTTGCACGCCCGTGCATCTGCACTGACTGCCGAGCTGCTGAGGGTTGTGCGGCAAGATGGCCTGGCAGCTCGGCTCGGTACTCCCCGTCTACTTCGAGGTGCGGCAACGCGCGGTCCAACTCTCGTGCGGGCGCACGCAAGTCAACCGTCGTGCGGAGCACGCAAGCCAATACCTCTGACGGGCGTTGGCCTCGGCTGATGTGCGTCATCGATGCAGATGCCAGGGCGGTTCACGCCCCCAGACCGACCCGACGCCCCTCGCCCATGTCGCCCTCAGAGTCGTTGAGCGTGGCATAGACACCAGCCGGCACTCGCGGCAGAGCTGCAACGCGACGCGCTACGCCGACCAGCTGCTGCTCGGAAGCTCCGCTCAGGAAGAAGAGGTACTCGTCGCCAAGCTCCTCCCCGCTGTCGTACTCCTCGCCGTCTGCGCCATCTAACGAGCCCAAGAACTCCTCGACGTCATCGATCCATGGAAACGGGTAGTCGCCCTCGCCCAGGTCCGAGGCTGGAGTCAGGGGGATGTGGATCTCAACAATCAGCTCAGCCATCTCCGCATCCTGTCCCACGCGTCAACGAGCGCAGATGGGTAGCGCACCGCGATTAAGGACGGTCAGTACCCGCGCGAAGAGCGACCGTCCTAAGGGGGGCGACGACTCGGCTCGAGACAGGTCGAGAACGACGACGCGCCAGCGGCGGAGCAGATCTACGAGCTCAGCTCTCTCCACGTGCTGGTCGTCGAACATCTCGTACTGCGAGTGAGCGACCAGGAATCGACCAGCGGCCCCGTGTCCGCGACGACTCGGTCTCAGGAGTCGTAGTGCCCGGTCCGGCGATCGTCGCTCGCTCGCCTGGCACCGCTCCTGCCGTGCGCGATCACCTGCACGAGCCGCGGCTGCACCACGCTCATCGACCTGACGGAGCGCCGGATTCCAGGCCGACGGAGCCATTACCGCGCTGCTCGCTCTCGCCCGCGCAGACGGAGGGCGACGACAGCGACGCACGTCAGGACCAGCAGGTAAGCGAGTGGGATGAGCGACCTGCTCGCCGTGTGGATCGGATTCACCGAGACGCTGACGGCGGTGCAGTACAGGACAACTGGCAGCGCGGTGACGGCGAGTGCGGCTGCCCAGCCCGGCCGACGGACCCGGAGCGACGCTGCCAGCAGGATCGCGCCACCACCGAGCACAGCCAGGACCACGGCGAGAGCGGCAGCCGCGACGTTGCCCGACGAGATCATGGTCCCGACGCTCCACGCCATCAGCGGCTTGGTCAGTAACAGGCCGGCGACGACGAGAATGACGAAGGCGGCCCCTGCGCTCACGAGACGGCGGCGGGCGGGCCGATCGAGTTCGAGCGTCGCCAGGCTCGCGAGCAGCCCGAGCCCGACGAACATGACGAGCACCGCCGCCCGCGGCACCGGGTGCTGGCCTCCGGCCGTCATCGCCGTCACCGCCATCGACGCGGCGTACGCGGCGCCCGTGAGCAGCAGGACACGCGCCAGTCCGGGGCGCGACCAGACGACCAGCAGTGCCGACGTCATGAACGCCAGGTAGAGCCCGACACCGATCGTCATGAACGGGCCCGAGATGAAGAACGCACCGAAGTGCTCGATCTCCTCGGCGGGCGGACGCGCCCTTGCGCCGAGGACCTCGCCGACGAGCAGGAGCAGCGACAACCCGGCCGCGACGACCAGCGCCGCCGATGCTGCCTGCCTCCGGGCCCGTTCCGGGAACGGTCGCAGGATGGAGTCGAGACGCTCCTCCAGACCGTGACCGACGAGGTCGAGAGAAGTCACCAGACCGATCGTGGACCGCCCTTGGGCTTCCATCGTCTCGAGCAGCACGCCGACCAGCTCGTCCTCGTGACGCTCGCGCCACCGCCTCGGGTAGCAGCTCAGCAAGCGGCGGCAGCGCGCCTCGAGCCGGTCCTGCGCGGTCACAGCAGACTGCCGTTCAGCTCGCCGGCGATCAGCCCGGCGGCAGGACGGGCGCGGCCGTCTCTTCGTCGGCGCAGCGCCTCGGACGCTGTCGCAGCCAGCCGTTCGAGCCGGTCGACCTGGCCCGACAGTGCCTCGGTCCCGGCATCGGTCAGCTCGTAGTACCGGCGGTGCCGCCCGGAGACGACCTCGGTCCCCGACTCGCGGACCAGACCCTCCCGCTCGAGACGGTCGAGAGTCGCGTACAGGCTGCCCGGCTTCAGCCGCACGCGACCTTCAGAGAGGTCGGTGACGGCCTCCATCAGGGCGTACCCGTGCTTGGGTCCCGGGGCCAGGGCGGACAGCAGCAGCAGCGTGGGTTCTCGGACGTCCTCGACACTCATGCCCAGATGATACTCATTCCGCCTGACTATTGCTGTGGCCTGGGACGTCTCGCGCCAGCCGACGGTCGTGCGGAGCACGCAGAAGCCGACGGTCGTGCGGAGCACGCAGAAGCCGACCGTCGTACGGGACGCATGCGAGCCGATCCCCTTGCGGTGGTTGCTCTCGTCGAGCCGCCCCACGTTCGGCGTCTCGGGCGCTGGGAGACGTCGTGGACTTGATCAGGTCCGAACCGAACTCGACTCCTGCGACGGCAGGACGGCCGTGGGCCAGAAGGAGGCGGCTCAGGAGGCGAGCAGGGCCCGCGCGGTACCGGAGTCGGTGATGAGGCGGTGCAGGACGCCGCTGCGGAGGGCGGCGCGAAGGGCTGGGGCGCGGACGGCGCCGCCGCCGGCGACGGCGACGACGTCGGGCACGGCGCGGAGCTGGTCGGGGGTGATGGCGATCGAGCGGCCGGGGAGGTCTCCAGCCAGCACCTGACGCCCGTCGGCGTCCAGGATGGTGGTGCAGACGTCCGCGACCGCACCGGCGTCGAGAAGCTCGCGACGCAGGTCTGCCGGCAGGACGTCCATCAGCGCGGACTGTCCGGGCCGCCACGCGCCGACGCTGACGAGCGCCCGGTCGAGGTGGTCGAACTGCTGCACGGTCTCGTGGACGAACGGCTCGGCGCGCAGCCGGGTGGCGGTGTCGACGCTGTCGACCACCATCGGGACGTGGAGCGCGGACACCGAGCCACCGGCCCGTTCGGCCAGGGCGCGGGCGAGGTCGAGCGAGTTCACCTGCAGGTCGGAGGTGGGCACGCTGCCGACGATCTGGACCACGGAGCAGCGGGCGAGCGGGGGTAGGACCTGCACCATCGCGTGCAGGGTGCGGCCCCACGCCACCCCGATCACGTCGTCGGGCTCGATGAGGCTGCCCAGCACCTCAGCACTGGCCCGGCCGAGCTGGGCGCGCTGGAAGTCCGCCGGCCCCTCGGGCAGCTCGAGCACCAGTGCCTGGCGGATCCCGAAGGTCTCGGCCACCGCCAGCGACAGGTCGACGTCGACGTCTGAGGGGGCGTGGATGCGGAAGGACACGATGCCGCGCTCGACCGCCTCGTCGAGGAGCCGGGCCACCTTGAACCGGGACACCTGCAGCTCGTCGGCGATGTCGCTCTTGGTCTTGCTGTCGAGGTAGTAACGGCGCGCCGCGATGACCATGTTCATGGTGTCCAGGGCGCTGCGTACGGCGGGACGTTGAGGCATGACGGGCTTTCCGGAGCGTTCGGGAGGACGGCAGCGGATGCCGTGAGGCTGCACCTTACTGCTCAAACGAGCAGCATCAGGCGGATGATTCGGCTGGCGCGCCCAGGTGCAGCGGGTGGACCCGGCGGCCCGATGGACCTCTGGACGTCCTTTGACAGGGCATCGGCCCCCGTCTATTCTTGCTCTTACGAGCAGTAGGCGCTCAAATGAGTACGAGGAGATCGCATGAGTGCGGTGGAGCACCGACGCAGCGCCTTCGTGACGGGAGCAGCCCAGGGGATCGGCAGGGCCATCGCCGAACGACTTCGCGCGGACGGGCTTGCGGTGACCATCGCCGACCTGCCCTCGTCCGCCCCGCTGCTGGTCGAGCTGGCGGCCGCGCTCGGCGGACCTGAAGAGGTCTTGTCCGTCGCCGTCGACGTGTCTGACCCTGCTCAGGTCGAGAACGCCGTGCAGGCCCACGTCGACCAGTTCGGCGGGCTCGACGTCATGGTCGCGAACGCCGGCATCGCCATCACCGCACCACTGGTCGAGACCACTGCGCAGCAGTGGCGGCGCACGATGGCGGTGAACCTCGACGGGGTCTTCCACTGCTACCAGGCTGCGGCGCGGCAGATGATCGACCAGGGGCGCGGCGGGCGGATCATCGGCGCCGGCTCGGTCGCGGCCCACCGCGGCGGGAGGTGGCAGAGCGCCTACAGCGCGTCGAAGTTCGCCATCCGCGGCCTGACCCAGTCCTTGGCCCAAGAGCTCGGGGAGCACGGCATCACCGTCAACATCTACAGCCCCGGCATCGTCGAGACCTCGATGTGGCACGGCATCGACGCCGACATGACCACGCGCAAGGGCACCACGACCGGTTCCGAGCTGGCCGGGATGACCAACATCATCCCGCTCGGCCGCCTCGAGACCCCGCTCGACGTCGCCGGCGTCGTGTCGTTCCTAGCCAGCCCCGACGCCGGCTACGTCACCGGGCAGTCCCTCGTCGTCGATGGCGGCACCTGGTTCGCCTGACCCGCTCTCCTGATCAGTACGTCCATCGTCCCTGCAGAAAGCTGACCATGCGTCTCTACCTCGACACCGCCGACCGCGAAGCCGCTGAACCCCTGCTCGCCACCGGGCTGTTCGCCGGCGTCACCACCAACCCCACCATCCTCCAGCGCGCCGGCAAGGGAGTCGACGACATCCCCGACATCTACCGGTGGGCCACCGACGCCGGAGCCGGGGAGGTGTTCTTCCAGTCCTGGGGCACCGACGTCGACAGCCTCGTCGGACGTGCTGAGCGTCTCCTCGACCTCGGCCCCGACGTGATCTTGAAGTTCGTCGCGAACCAGGCCGGGGCCTCGGCGTGCCGCGTCTTCGCCGCCCGCGGCCAGCAGACCCTGCTGACCGCGATCTACGATCCCGGGCAGGCGATGATCGCCGCCGCCGCTGGCGCCACCTACATCGCCCCGTACCTCGGACGGCTCAAGGACGCGGGCCGCGACGGCATCGCCGAGGTCGTCACCATGCAGCAGGTCCTCACCGCGACCGGCAGCGCCACCAAGGTCCTGCTTGCCAGCATCCGTTCGGTCGGCGACATGGTCACCCTCGCTCAGCACGGCGTCGACTGCTTCACCATGGCCCCCGCCGTCGCCCAGGACTTCTTCACCGACCCCACCACCGCCGCGGCCGCCGACACCTTCGAAGAAGCCGTACGCCAGACCGCGCGCGAGGTCCTGCCCGGATGAGAGCGATTCGCTAAACCGCTCCCGAGCGGTACCGCATGAGTGACGTCGACCGCCCCGAACCGTTGGCGGGGGAGGTGCTCGTCGCGGTCCAGCAGGCCGGTCTGTGCGGCACCGACGTGCACATCCACCACGGCCACTACGCGGCAGCGTTCCCGGTCACCCTCGGCCACGAGATGGTCGGCCTCGTCGCCGAGCTCGGTGACGGCGTCACCCGGTTCGCGGTCGGCGACCAGGTCAGCGTCAACCCGAACATCCCCTGCGGGATCTGCTCCTACTGCCAGGCCGGCCAAACCACCCAGTGCCGCAACCCGATCGGCCTCGGAACGCTGCGGGACGGTTTCTTCGCCGACTACGCGTGCGTGCCCGAGTCGCTCGGGTTCGCCGCGAACGGGCTGGCCCTCGACACGGCCGTGTTCATCGAACCGACCGCCTGCGCCATGCACGGCCTGGAGACCCTGCAGGTCAGGCCGGGGTCGAGCGCCCTCGTGATGGGCTCGGGCCCGACGGGGCTGCTGCTCGCCCAGCTGCTGGCCACCGGCGGCGCCGCGTCGGTCACCGTGGTCAGCGACAAGGCGTTCCAGCTCGAGGTCGCCGCCGACCTCGGCGCCACCCGCACGACGGCCATGCGCCGCGGTGAGACCGACGCCAACCTCGCCGCGCTCCGCGAGCACACCGACGACGGTGGCTACGACGTCGTCGTCGAAGCCACCGGCGCGCTCGAGGTCGCCCAGCTGTGCGTCCCGCTCGTCCGCAACGGCGGCAGCGTGCTGTTCTACGGCGTCACACGCCCCGAGGACCAGATCAGCATCGCCCCGCACGAGCTGTTCCGCCGCGCGCTCACCCTGCGCGGCTCCTACGCCGAGATGACGTCCTTCGGAGCGGCGATCGCTGCCCTGCAGGCCGGCCGCGTCTCCACCACCGGACTCATCTCGCACCGTTTCAGCCTCGACGCGTACGCGGTCGCGCTGGGCACCCTGGAGCACGACCCACGTGCCCACAAGATCGTCCTGACCGTATGACGAGCGACTCCACGACCGCTCGGCGCAAGGCGAACCAGGGTGCAACGAGCCCGGCGATTCTGTCCAGCCGACGGCGGGGACCGCCGGACGCAACCCGATGACGAGGTAGGCACCGTGGACGCCCGCTCCACCCTCCTCGGCGTCGACCTGGGGACCAGCTCGGTCAAGGTCGTCCTGACCGACCCCGTCGGCCGCATCCTCGACCAGGCCAGCGAGCCCTACCCCGTGCGCCGGCCCCACCCGGGCTGGGCCGAGACCGACCCGCAGGCCTGGTGGGACGCGATCGTCAGCGCGGTCGCCCGGCTCGACACCACCTCCGCCAAGTCGCCGGGATCGGACTGTCCGGCCAGACGCACGGCGTCGTGCTCTGCACCGCCGACACCAAGCCCGTACGTCCCGCCGTCCTGTGGTCCGACACCCGCTCCGAAGCCGAGCTCGACCTCTACCGCCGCCTCCCGATGCCCGTGCAGGCCCGCCTCGGCAACCCCATCACCGCCGGCATGGCCGGACCCCACCTCGCCTGGCTGCACCGGAACGAACCCGAGGTGCTCGACCGGGCTGTGGGGCAGGATCGGCGGGAGCAGGCTGCGGCGGATCTCGAGGGCGTCGATGACCGTGGCGTCCCAGTCCTGCGTCGACACGTCGTAGAGCAGGGTGCCGGAGGCGTCGCTGGGTTCGGCTGCGACCTGTCCGGTCAGGCGAGCCCGAACCCAGTCCTTGGGTTGCAGGGTCCGGCGTCGCCGCCGGCACCCTCAGCCCGACGGCCGCGGACGTCGCGCGTCGCGTTGGAGTCAACGCGAACGGCCTCCCCCCACGAGTAGTGGGCCGTCAGCGATGCTGAGCGGCAGCTTGGTCGACCCGAATCCGACGGTGCATCCGCGGTGGTGCGGCCGCGGTTCCCGTCCATGGTCGCGACACCAGGACTGCGGCCTTCTCGAAACCGATCAGGGGTCTGGCGGGCTGCACACCACGGTCGGCTCAGGTGTCTCGTGAGTCCGGGAGCCGAACGGAATCTGTTGCCCATCCGGAACTGCATGCAGGGCCAGCCCGACAAGTCGTGCGTGACCCGTACCCATCTGGGCGGCGAAGTCCTGGTCAGGAGGCGTAGGTCATCAGACCGTATCGGCACGAGTTGATCGCGCGCGATGGGCTTACGCTGTAAACCACTTTGGAGGAGCTGCAGGCGAAGGGGGCCTACGGCCCACGCGATGACCGATCGGGGTTCTTGTGCCACCTCACACTCTTCCCGCCAGCAGCGACGACGGAGCCGGGCAGACCTGCGCTGCGGCGTCTGAGCGGCCCTCGGGGCGGGACGGGTTGACCGAGCAGGAACGGCTCGATCGGCTCGACTCGATGGACCGGGACTCGCTGCGGGCGATGGCGGCCTCCATGCCGGTCATCGAGCAGGCGAAGGGCATCGTGATGGGCTGCTGCGGCGTGGACGCTGACGTCGCGTTCGCGGTCTTGCGACGGGTGTCCTCGTCGGGCAATGTGAAGCTTCGTGCGCTCGCCGTGTCCGTGGTCGAGGCCGCCAGCCGCCAGGCCAGCTCGACCCGAGAGCCGAGACCGTCACCGTGCGAGCAGGTCCGCCGGGTCCTCGTCAGCGGGCCCGCGACCGATGAGCGCACAGCGACGTAGCTGCGTGTCTTCACGGTGACGCCGCGGAGCGCCGAGAGGCAGAGTCGCCTCGGGGTGCGACCGACTGCTGGAGCGGCTCGACCTCACAGGAGGAATCTGCGGATCCGGGCCCCGGCTGGGTACGTAGGTGCAGAACGAGTCGGACAGAACGGTCAGAACGACTGAGGAGGGTCATGACCTCAACGTCTTCACCGGCGGGCGACCACCCCGGCGAAGGGGACCAGAAGAGCGAGCCAGCCGCGCTGACGGCGAGCTTTTTGATGGCCCTCGCCCAGGGGGTCGTCGACGATGTGAACCTGACGCCGGCCGCGTTGAGCCGTGCGATCGGGCGGGTCCTGCCCGTCGACGGTGCGGGTCTGTCGACGATGGCGAGCGGGCTGCGGATGCCTCTGGGGTCGAGCAGCGACGCGGCAGCCCGGGCCGAGGTGCTGCAGACCTCGCTGGGCGAGGGCCCGTGCCTGGAAGCCGCGGAGGCGCAGGCCCCCATGGCCGCGGACCTGGCCGAGCTGACCACACGCTGGCCCACGTACACCGAGGAGCTGACTGGCAAGACGCCGTTTCGTGCGGTCGCGGCGATCCCGCTCTACGCCCCGGGGCGCGGTGTGTTCGCCGCACTGGATCTCTACGCCACCGACCCGCGGCTGAGTGACCGGCTCGACCTGGCCGAGGTCGAGGAGCGCGTCGCCGCACCCGCGGCCGCCCTGCTCACCACCTGCGTCGAGCAGCTCCGCGACATCGAGAACCAGGCAGCCACACCCGAGTGGTACCAGAGCGCGAGCGGACGCAGGCACGACGTGTGGGTGGCGGTCGGCATGGTGATGGCTGTCCGACCTGGCCGCACCCGCGACGCGCTCAGCCTGCTGCGCGCCCACGCCTACACGCAGGGACGGAGCCTCGACGACCTCGCTGCCGACGTCGTCGACGGCCGACTACCCCCGACCGACCTGACCGACTGATCCAAGCCAGCCGTGAGAAGGAGCCCCCGATGAGCGTGTCTCTCGACCAAGCCAGCCAACTGGTTCAGCACCACACCGCGATCTTCGACGTCGACCACGCTCGCGTCGGGGTCCTGGCTCAGATCTACCTCCACGACCAGACCAATGAGCCGTTGTGGGCTGCTGTGGTCTTCGACCAGCCTTCCGAGGTAGAGACCGTGGTCCCGATCCACGATGCTCACGTCGCTGCCGGGGACCTCGTCGTCAGCTACCCCCGGACCCTGATCCAGACCGGGCCCCGGATCGCCGCCGGCGACGAGCTGCCCTGGGTCGAGGAGGAACGTCTGCGGAACCATTACGGCCAGCACACTCCTGCCGGCAACGCCGCCGTCATCGTGCCCATCGACGAGGTCACCAGCGTCGCCTGACGAGCACCAGATTCAGCTGCGCCCTGTCGCCAGCTCGCGGCTTGGTTGTTCTGCTCGAGCAGCCGAGCGAGGTGGCGCTGAGACGGGCTCTTCTGACAGTGAGCCCGTCCCAGCCTGGTGTCCGTCGCGGGCGGGGGACGCGGTGGCGGCGCAGCCCTCCAGACACGCACCGCCATGTCTGTGTCAGCGTCTTCTTGAAGGTCCGATGAGCACCGGCAGGGCGCGGCAACGGTCGGCGGCTAGAGGATCGGATTTCCGCCGGTGACGGCGATCCGGGCTCCGGAGATGTAGCTGCCGGCGTCGGAGGCCAGGAGGACGTAGACGGGGGCGAGCTCGGCGGGTTGCCCGGGGCGGCCGAGCGGCACCTCGCTGCCGAACG
>Ga0210040_10010118_pt1 | contig 10864 bp, 5 predicted proteins | sample CryGeyCG12114_NA_FD_185462 | JGI IMG/M metagenome (GOLD analysis project Ga0210040, IMG submission 185462) | Groundwater microbial communities from aquifer - Crystal Geyser CG19_WC_8/21/14_NA (SPAdes) (version 2) | ecosystem: Environmental > Aquatic > Deep subsurface > Groundwater | place: USA... | reverse complement strand
TGCAAGGATAGCGGCGATTGCACTACACGAAACGTCATATTAGCCACATGTAGGGTGCCCGCGGATGCGCGTTCATATAAACATCCCATGGCACTGGTAGGGACACACGCACCTTCTGCTTCTTCCGATAACATGGGATACACGACGACACAACGCGTTTTCGGCCACCGTTTTGCATCGCAGGTGGGATGGAGCGCAATCTAGGTGTAACAGTATGGAGGGCGACACGTGGTGGGGTTTAGTATTATGTATCGTCTCGCAAGTGTATAAGGCTGGTTTATATCACACAGTAAGCCGCCAGCCCAGGGTGTCTTTGTTCTGGATGCAGGTCAGATCTCACCCGCAAGTCGGTCTTCCGGGAAGACTGGAAGTTTGACTTCACCGTTCTCTCAATCCGCCCTCGATATATTACATTCTTGGTCACCCTGAAATTTCGTCCGAGTGTCTCTTTGTGGTCATCAGCTTCAACGAGTTGCTCTCGAGTTACAGCTGTAAAAGGGCTGGTCAGAGTCTTTGACAGAGAAAGTCAGTCGTGTGTGGCTTGCCGGTGGCTTGCAAGGTATCTCGGCGCATCCCGCACCGACATCGCTTAGGTAAGCTTGTGGTCAGCGCCACCAGGCGCTGCAACAATTCTTGTCCGGAAACAAGAGCCTGTCTATCCTCACAAGTATTCTCGTAATTTGTTAATTTCCTAAAAGAGGCGTGAGTATATACAGGCTCTTGTTTCCGGACACGAATTATTGCAACACCTGGTGATGCCGTATCGTGCAGGACGCCCTGGTGGGGGTTAGTGATACTGCCGATTGGCGTCCTACAGCTATCAGATGTGTAGAATTGAGGTTCGTTGTGCTGACAGCCAAAGCTTCCCCAGCGTATCAGAACCCTCGGCCCGCTCCGCTTCCTACGTGTTTTTTAAGCTTTCGAGCGTGGGTACGTACCACGCGTTCTGACCGATAGCGTACCGTTGAAACGCATGTAAGCGGCCTGATGCACGTCTTTCCGTCTTGCCACCCCTACATGTATCTACGGGTCTTTATTACCGGTCAGTACGGACCATTTTCGTATTGCTTCACCTGAACAAGTTGCGCTGCTGTGCTCCTATCCTCAGCTTCAGCCACAGCGCTAGCAGACCGCATATTTTCTTCACAGCGTGCGATATCTCAGTGTTAGCATGTACCACATATTCAACGCAAAGGTGGCTCAAATCCAATCATGACGCAGAGTGCCGGAGTTCCATGGTATCCCGAGGTCCGTTTTGGGGTCCATCCTTCGAGCTGGGTGACAGGGGTGAGGAATACGGTCTCACAACTGTTGCCTTAGCAAGTTGTCGCAAAAGGGTACGTGTAAGATAGTACCGCAATATTCGTCCACAAGCGAGATACGATAGCAACGATGTTGAAGCATTATCACGTAATGCAGCCCGGCTGCACTATGGGTAACACAGTACAAGATGACGCAGGCTTACCTGCTCAATTGTGTAACCCGAGCCTACAATCAGGACCTCGAAACAGACAATAATCTGAACGGTCCTCTTGCATCAGCTCTAGCATTCGACTCACCTCACCGCTGAAACCCCCCGTCCTGGGGTCGTCTCCTTGTGTCATCGAAGCAGATTTTGACGAAGCATCACACCACCTGGGCACATTGTAGCGAGTCTTGCTGCATCAGCTGAAGGGAGAGACTCGCTCTTCGCTAACACGTAGGACACTTCTTCTCGTATCAGCTCAGGCTCAACTGTCTTTTCACCGCTGAAGCATCAACATTACAAACCTACACTGGACTACTCGGCTGCTCCTGCGCTTTTGGGGGAATGGGCACTTAGCGTCTCCTGCGGCAAACCGGTCTTCGCATCCGCAAGGTCGGTCGTTCGTTTCCCCACAGTCGGGACTTCGTCTATGCTGACAGCTCGCACCGATATGCGACCTCGGGAATTTCGCATGTTCCGAGATGCGATGCCGGTGCAGCCATGGAAGGATGCTGAACATGATTGCCGACAAGTTTTTGGTCCCACGACACTAGTCCGAGCTATGCAATTAGCGCACGCACGTTGTCTCGAAGACAGAGACAGCATGAGAGGGGATTGAGGCAGAGCGTGTGGGACGGGATATCTGGGTATTGAAGGATGAGGTTTAGGATCGAAGGAGTTGATTAATTGAGCAACTGTAGAGGGCAGAGGATAACTATATATATACCTAGTAATCACGTAATAGGCTAGAGAGCTGCCTTTAAACACTCCTCCTTACTTAATACTTAACTTTTTCTAACTACTAATAGTAGTAAACTTAGTAAGTATAAATATTCTATTTATATAAAGCTGCGCAGCTTTATTAGAATTTATATAAGAAATAGTACTTCTATAAAAATTCTATACTACTTTAACCTTATAATAGTAAATTATAACTTAAAGTTATTCTTAGGATACCTATAAAGAGGTAGTAAAAATCTAAAAGCTTAGTAAGTAATACTTTATTAAGTTAGGCTTTAGGTATTATAAAGTATTAGTAGTAATATAGGCTTATTCTTATAACTAGGTATAATAAAGTAGTAGGCTAGGCCTAAGGTAAAAGTAACTTTTAGTAAAATTTAGTAGTAGTTTAGTAGGCATAGTAAGAAATAAAAGCGCTAAAAAGTAGCTAAAATACCCTATTAATATCTTAGTAACTACTAATAACTAAGCTTTATACTTTAAGGTATAAGGTATAAGTATATAGAGTTAGAGAAGTATCCTAGTATAAAAACTAGAGTAAAGTACTACTAGAGTTAGTTAATAGACTATAATCTAGGGTAACTCTCTTAGTAAAAGTATAAGTAATAACTCTCTATCTAAAGCTACTCTTATAGTAGGCCTTCTCTAAAAGAAAAAAAGTAAAGTAAGCTTTATATTTAAAATATAAGTTAAAGAGCGATATATACCTCTAGCTACTATATTAATCTTTAGTTTAGTAGACTAAACTTAAGGTAGTAAGCTAAAAGGGGGTATATATCGCAAAAACTAGTAATAGTAATAATTTACGTAGTTACTTAAAAATTATAAGTATAATAGAGAATTATAGGCGTAATAGAGAATTATAGGTGTAATAGAGAATTATAGACGCGATAAAAAAGGGTAAAGTATAAAGTAAAGTAGTAAAGTATAAGGTAAGATAGTAAAGTATAAGGCGAAAAGGTAGTAAAATAGCGCATATAATAGCCTAGAAAGGTAAACGTAAGATATATAAAACTTAAAGAAACGTATTAAAGTAAGGATAAGATACTAAAGAGAGAGCTAATATTAGTAGGTCTTTATTTATAAAGCGTCTAATAGATATAATTAGAAGAAGGCTTAAAAAGTTAAAGGTAGAGATTTAAGCCTTAAGGCGTTATAAAATTATTAAAAAGCTACGTAAAGTAAGGGCTTTATTAAGCTATTAGTAATTTACTTATAAGTACTAATGTATTCTAATAAGACTTAGCTATTTAGCTATTTCTTACGTATAAAGTGCTACTAAATATTAATATACTTTATTCTAGTATAGTATTAGAGATTTTTTATAAGCGCAATAGCGCCTTAATTATTACTAAAAATTATTATTATCTAGGGTTTTTTATTAAGTAACTCCCTTAGAAGGCGCTATAGCTAAATAGCTTCCTTAGTAGCCTATATTTAGCCTATATACTTAGCTTTATATAATAAAAGAGTAATAGTAAGCTAGCGTTTTAATAACTAACTAATAGTACTACTACTTATACTAAAGACGTAGCTAGTAGTAGAGCGTCGCGTAGTAGTATTACTAGCCTAATTAGTATTAGTATAGGCTAATAAAGGCTTAAGAGAGCCTTAATAAACTAGCTAGAGGTCTTAAGTACTAGTAAAGTAGTAAAAAAAACGCTTAATAGCCTTTTTATAAACCTTAGTTAGGTTTAATATAAAGTAGCTAAAGTATAAAATAGTAAAAGTAATATCTAGTTAAGTGCCTAATATTAAATATATAAGAGAGCTAATAGCCTTTATATACTAATTACAAAGCTTAGTTAGTATAGTATAAGTATTTTTAGCTAGTTTAAGGTAAGTTATAAAATCTATAGGCGTTAAAATCTTCTAGTTACAGCCTTCTATACTAAATTTAGCTAGAATCTTTTATATATATATACGCTAGTTAAGGCGTAAAGTGCGTAATAGCTAGTCCTTTATAATTTCTATCTTAAAGTAGAAATAGTATTTACTAAGATTATCTATTTTAAAATAGTTAGAGAGAGAGCACTTTAAAGTAGAAATATTAGCTAAATTAGGGCTAGTAATAAGTAAATTATTAATGTAAATAGCTATATAGAGGGAACCTTTAATAAAAACGCCTATATTAGAAGTAAAGAGCTTAAAGCTAAGAGTTTTAAAGTAGCTAGAGAGTATCTTATACTAGATTCTTAGAGACTACTTAAGGCTATAGAAGGCTTTATTAAGATAATAAACGTGACTAGAGCTATTATTTAATTTATTAAGCTACTTAATAAAAACCTCTTTATAGATAGTACTATAAAAGAAGGTAGTCTTAACGTCTATTTAGTAAAGCTCTAAGTTTAAAGTAGCTATAATAGCGAAAATAGCCTTATAGCTTATAGGCTTAACTACTAATATAAAGGTCTCTTAGAAGTTAAGGCCTTCTTTTTATTAGAAACTATATACTACCTAGTAAGCCTTATAGTAAAGGATTTTACCTTTAGGCCTACGTTTTAGCTTATACACCTACTTAGTACTTAGTACCTTATAATTACTAGGCCTTAAGACTAAAGTCTATATCTTATTAGCTTAAAGTAAAGTAAATTTAAGCTTTATAGCTTTAAGCTAGCGTTCCTACTAGCCTATATTTACCTTAGCCTACTTAAGAGACTTAAGTTTAATAATATTAGCGTTAGTTACTAATATTATAAAGCTAAGTATAGTAAAAAGAAAGTTATACTACCTATTATCTAGCTCCTAACGCTAGATAGTACTAGGCTAGTATTAGCTATAGTTTAAATAATATAGTAAGTATATATTATATATTTCTAATACTCTAAGATTAAGATTTAGGATACTAAGAGGCGTAGATATAGGCGTTAAAAAGCTAGAAATAATAGGTAAAGTAGTATAAGGCGTCTTAGGTACTCTAATTATTTCGCTATTATTATAGATAAGTAAACGTTAGTAGCTAGGTGTACGTAATAATTACTTAGAGGTAGCTAATAAATCCTCTTAAAGTAGTAAGTATTAAAGTTATACTTTAATAGTGCTACTCTTTTCTCTTCTTAACTATACGTTAAGAGTAGTTACTAGGTAAAGAGGTAGTAGCACCCTATTATTTACTAGGTCTAAAGGCGTATTAGTATATCTTTTAGCTAATAGTAAAGGCTTAAAAGAGTTATACTTAGTAGAATTATAGAAGTATTTATTAAAGACTACGTTTAAAGAGTAGATAACCTTCCTATCTTTTTATAGAAGTAGATAAATTTAACTACTTCTATAGCCTAAAAAGTAGTAGGTAATAGCTTTAGAAGTAACTAGCTTCTTATAATAGCTAGTAACCTTAGTAAAATAATTATAGCTAAGAGTATAAATATAGTTTAAATCTAGTTTATTACTAAACTAACTCTTATAAAGCGTCTTATTATAGTAGCTATATAGGCTTTAATTTTATAGGTAGGTAATTAATTTAATAATAAATAGCTAGTAAAAGAGTAGTAATTAAGAGGCGTCTAAAGTAGTATAAGTATACTCTAAGATAATTTAGTTAGTAATTTTAGTAACTCTATTTTACTAGTACTATTTAGTAGTAGAGTATTCTAGCGTAATACTATAACTTAAGTAGGTCTTTATAAACTTAGTTAAGCTATTTTTACTAGCTTAATTAAGGTAAATTTAGTAGTAGTAACGTTTAAAGCGCTTATAATTATCTAGCTAATTAAGTAATACTTAAAGTAGCTTAGATTTAAGGCGTAGTAGAATAACCTTAGTCTAGCTAGTAAAATTATTAATAATTATAAGCTAGTAGTAGGCTTTACTATATTTAGTAATTAAGAAAGAGCTAGTAATATTAATATAGAGAAATTCTATAGCGTACTTTCTAGGTAATAAGGGCTTATTATATAGCCTCTCCTTAAAGTATACCTTTATATAGCTAAGGTAGAGGTAAGATTTTAGAATTAGGCGTATACTAAATAATATATTAATAAGCTTCTTAAGGGCGTCTTTACTTAAGTAGCCTATATGCTTATACTAAGGAGTAAGCTAGCTTTCCTTAATAGTATATATAGTAAAGGTAATACCTAAGAGAGATCTAACTTTAAAGGCTTAATATTCTAATTAGAACTAGAAGAGGCTAGAACTAGCCTTATAAAAGATATTACCTTAGCTATTATTAGTGTATAAGAGGATACTTTAAGTAACGTCCTTAAAACTAACGCCTATACCTTTAAGTTATAACTATACTACTAAATTACAGCTAGTATTAGAGTTAAAGAGATAGTTAGATAGTATAAGATAAATAAGCTTACTACCTAATTAGTAAAGTAAGATTACTATACTAATATATATAGTATAGCTAGAAGAACTAGCGTAGCTACTTATAGCCTAGCTAGTATAAAGCTATAGAGTATTAGAGAGAAAGAAGCCCTTTTAGTATAATATATACTAATTAGCGCCTAAGTTAAGAATCTAGTTAGTAACTAGAGGGCTATTATTAGTAATAGTAGTAGTAGAGTAGAGATATAAAACTATTCCTTAAACGCTAAAATTAGTAGGTAGCGTTTATACTACTATATTACTAGAGCCTAAAGTTAGATTTATAGTAGCTAATAGTAATAAAGATATTACTATAATATTTATAATAGGTACTAGTAGATTTTACTAAAGTGCTAGAGAATTATGTTAGGAGTACCTATATTTCTAATTCTAATACTTTAAGTAGTAAGCGTTAAAAGTAGCCTTAAGTTCTAGATACTTAAAGTAGCACTAATCTTCTATATAGCTAGTCTTACTATAGAGCTAATAGGTATAAACGTAAGTAGAGTATTACTAATTTTAATAAGTAACTATTATAACTAATAAGGCTTATTTTAGTAATTATTCTTTTTTCTTAGTAGCTATTAGTGCCTTATTAAATATAACTCCTAGAGTATTATCTACTAGTAATAGGCTATTAATAGTATAAAATAAGGTAAGGAAATAGCTATAAGTAAGGCCTAAACTATAAAGAAAATAGTTTATAAATAGAGCCTCTAGAATAATAAAGTCTTAGTGTAATTACTAAATCTTAGTATACGCTTTACGTAGCTTCTTAGTAAAATCTAAGATACTCTTAAAGGTCTTAAGAGAGATTTCTATATAATTAGTATCTAATTACTATAGTACTATACTCCTAGTTAGCTAAAAGTATACTCTAAGCAGCTTAAGGTATATAGAGATACGCTTAAGCGCTAGTCCTCTATTATTACTAGATATATTAAGTAACGTATAGGCGTTATAACTATAGTACTTACTAATAAAGGCGTAAGCTATCTCTTATCGCGTAAGCTATACCTCTTTTTAGGTAATATAGGTAGTATTATCTAAGTCTAGTATTACTAAGAGAGCTAGATCTACTACTATAATTATTAGTATAGGTAGTTTATATTTATTTTACTTACCTAATATAAGATCTAAGTAGCCTAAAACTTCTAAAGTATTAATAATCTTATTCTTCTAAACTACCTAATTAGTTAGTAACTCTAGCTTAAGTATCTTATTAATAGATACGCTTAAGGCTTTAAAGCTTATCTTAAGAATTTAAAGTATCTAAGCATCTTTTCTAGTTACGTAGGTAAATAATATAGTCTATACATTACGTAAAAGAGGTAGTATTAAGACTTTAAGAGCGCTTATAGAGGTGCTTATTAAGATTTAGTATACTATAAACTAGCTACTTATTTAATAGTAGGCTTAAAAAGGGTATATAAGTAGTCTTACTAGTAGTAGTACGTAAAAAATTTAATAGAGTAAGCGCTTTAAAGCTAAAAAGAGAAAGAGAATTAAGTAATAAGAAGTAGCTTTTAGCTATAAAAGTAGCTATAGATACTAAAAATAGTATATAAAGTAGTAAAAAAAAAGAGTTAGATTTATAGGCCTTACTAGTATTAAATAAGCTATTAATAAAGCGTTTAAGGCGTAGAAAGAAGTTAAGATTAAGCTTTTTACGCTTAATAAGAGGTTAAAAAAGGTATTATTAAAAATTATAGTAATATAATACTGTGTTTTAAGGGCTTTAAGACGCTATTATAACTATTATAATATATTAGTATAGATTATTTAGGGTAGCTAGTAAAAAGGTAAGGTTAGCAGTTTTACCTAAGTACTAATACTTATTACAGCTACTAGCGCTAGGCTAGCTAGCTATCTAAACGAACTTAGAACCTTAAAACTTAACTAGCTATCCTAAATTTCGCGATAGAAGGCTAGTAACAGCCCTAATAAGGCTAGTAATAGCCCTAATAAGGCTAGTAATAGCTCTAGAAGTAAGCTTCGTGCCTAAAAGGTGTTAACTAATTAGCTAAAACTCCTCTAGCCTCTTAAAGTTAAAATACTCCTCTAGCCTTAAGGATTATTAAGTAATTAAGAGAGACTTTAGTAAGTAATAAGGAAATAATAGAGAGTAATAAGGTAATTATAGCGTAAAGCAGAACCTTATAGTAGTAGTTTTACGTATTTTAGAGTATAAGGAGAGGGGAAAACTTAGCTATAATAGCCTAAAATGCTAGGCTTATAACCTATTAAAGAATAAGGTTTAGGATTAAAAGAGTTAATTAATTAAGTAACTATAGAGGGCAGAGGATGACTATATATATACCTAGTGATCACGTGATAGGCTGGAGAGCCGCCTTCAAACACTGGGTACTGTGAAGGATGCAGGTGCAGTGGAGGCGCAAGGCAGGTAAGATCGATTGAGTTGATTCGCATGAAAATCACTTTTTGGTAACAAGTCCTGCCGTAGCATAACTCCTACTTGATGCAATCCCACTGCGATAACATATCCATTACTCCAAGAAAACAAACGCAGCTTTCGCACATCTTGCCTGCTGCTACATGAGCGGCAGGCTTTTGTGCGAAGTCAAATCAAAAGGGAAAGAATGCAACGCTCGCTCGAAAAGACAGGTTGCTGTCATACCATCATGGGATAGACAGCTACTCGCAAAGAAAAACAAGAAAAGACTTTTCGTGGTGGATAATGGGGTCGCGGCAGTAGCTGAGTGCGAGCACAGTGGCTCGCACGCTTTGATCGTGCCTCGTGGAGATTTTCACATGCGACTCGAAGGATAAGCCTCGACTTCAAGCCTTCTTGCCACCTCCAGGCACAGTCTTCATGAGCGACTTCTCGTGCATCTGGTTGAGGCGTAGTCATGTGCTCGGCCCTCTACGTCGATGAGATGGTGAGTGCATGCGAGCACATAGACTCGCATGCTTCCCTCTCATCACGCTTCCGTCCCGAGGCCTTCAGCGCTTGTTAAGGCCGGCAGCAGGTGTCTTGGCCTTGCCCTTCTCGGGAGACTGCTGGCGGGTCGCAGGGCCGTTCTTGACGGGCGAAACTGAGCGCTGGCGTCCGCCGGTGGTCTTTCGAGAAGATGGCTGCTCGCTGGTCTGGCGAATTGGAGACACACTACCACGGGCGAGCACAGTCTCGTTATAGGAGTCTGGCCTAGTGACGGCACGGCGGGGCGAACGGACGGGGATCTGGCTCTGGCTCGGCGGCGGAAGCACAGGGCGGTTGGCCATGAGGTTGGCGGCGGGCTGTTTGCCCTTGCTCTTGGGTGGAGTCTTGCGGCGCTTGCTCGGGGAGGCTTCGTCGTCGTTGTGAGATTGAAGGGATCGGCTGCGCTTCTTCGATGGTGTATCTGAAGGGCTTGAAGCGATGTCTTGCTCAGTGCGAGAGCTCATTATTGACTCTTGCGAGAGCGCAATCTTCTTCGACTCGTTGACCGCGCCCGTGAAATCGTTACCGAGAGGCCATAGAAACTGTGACGACTTCTTCTGCTGCGCACGTTCAGCCGATGCGGGCGCGACTGGGCTGGCATCGAGACCAGGAGATCGCTCGGTAGAGTTGCTCGACTCCGGAGCCTCTTGTTCCGAAGAGGCGGGATCTGCTTGTGTTGTTAGTGGCTGCTTTCAAGGTAGCATGGCTAATTGCCTTACCTGGTATGACGGGTCCTGAAGACTTCAGCTGCTCGAGAGCTTGCTCTGCGCGCTCTCGCCTAGCGACCTCCTTATCCAGGTCGTCCTGGAGTTGCTCAGCCATTGCCTGCCAGCCTTCATGCTCATCAATCTCGGCCTGCATATCTTGGATGGTAGTGTCGCGCTTTTGCACATCGACATCGCGCTTACGTGCGTGTTCGCTGACCTGTAGCAGCTCAAGATCTCGATCCGCAAGTTGCTTCTTCAGCTCCTCGAACTCCTTCTCACGCTCATCCAAAAGCTTCTGCTGCGCTGCTACCTTATTGTTCGCTTCCTGTAGCTGCATTTTGTTCGTGTCAAGCGACCCTTGCAGTCCTTCCACATTGGTCTTCTCATGCGCAAGGTCGTTCTGTAGCGTCGAGTGCTGTGCATGTGCTTTAGAAAGCTCGTCGTGTAAGCCATCTATCTTGCTCTGCATGCTTTGTTGTCCCTCCCGAGCACCCTCAGCCTTGCCCTCCGCGAGAGCCGTCTGTCTTGTTGACTCTTCGCGATCACGGAGCGTTTGGATCGTAACCTTCTCGTCATGAAGTAGCTTTTGCAGTTCGCTTACGCGCTTGTGTGCCTCCTCGGAGGACTTCTTGCTTTCTGCCTCTTTCTGTCGCGATGCCTTCAGATCTTCCCGCGCTCGAGTCAGCTCCATCTTCTTGGTCA
>Ga0210040_10010117_pt1 | contig 10864 bp, 6 predicted proteins | sample CryGeyCG12114_NA_FD_185462 | JGI IMG/M metagenome (GOLD analysis project Ga0210040, IMG submission 185462) | Groundwater microbial communities from aquifer - Crystal Geyser CG19_WC_8/21/14_NA (SPAdes) (version 2) | ecosystem: Environmental > Aquatic > Deep subsurface > Groundwater | place: USA... | reverse complement strand
ACCTGTTCTGACCCTAGGTATTTCTTCCTCCCAAAATTTTTGTTCCTTTTGTATTTTCTCCACAAATGTCCACACACTAGGATGGCTACCAGACAAAGTACTATTTATTTTAAAATGCCATCCCTCGACTGCATTGTTGGTCCTAGGTTTATAGGACGATGCCTGAGACTCCATTATGAGATGTGGACTCGTTAGAGTTTAAAATAGCATATAATAGGTAAATTTGACTAATATGTAATTAGTCCAATTTACCTATTTGACTTGTAAAAATTTGACCTAGGATGTTTTGACGTAGATGTCATTTGACCTAAAAAATAGGACTTCTTTACCGGTAACCTTTAATATATGCATAATGCTCTAGTGCTCGGAGTCTTCTTGTTTGACAACGAGCCAAATCTAAAAAACTATCTCAACTTTAATAAAACACAAATTAATAATAAATGTGACTAAATTTCATAAAAATGCTACTACCCGTTTACGAATTATTTAGGCTATTTTAAAAACAGGCATACCCGTGCCAAAACTTCTGGAGCTCACGGAGTGTGCATATGATTATAGCACAGACACAGGGACCTAAACTCACTTTACTACGTAGTTTCACTTTGTATGTTAGATTTTGGGGCAAAATTCCGGTGAGAAAGTTTATAAGTTCCATTGTTACCAAGTTTAGGTTTGGTATCCTTCTTACGACTAATGTAAACCGCACTTGCGGAGTAACAGAGAAGAGACAGTATAAAATATATGGTATAGATAACTTGTATAAGTGCACATTGCTTTATTGTTACTTTTACCTTGGTAGGAAGAGTGAAAAACTATGTATAAAGTATGAAAACCACCGGAATAGAGAGATGTAGGGAGCAAATTTGGGGATACAGTGGGGTAATTTATGACGGTATTTGAATTACACAACATTGTTTATGTAAAGTAAAGGGAAAGGTAATGGAAAGAAACTGGAAGCAATGAGAAATGTCTAAATCGTAAGTTTCTAACTAGCTATATAACTATATCATCTGGATATAGTAGTGCGCGATATAAGTTTAGTGTTACTGCCTACCAACCAACATTACTTCTTCTTCCATTATTGACCAAAGAGTTATCTCTTGTGGTAAATAGGTGGACACGAACAATAAATATTTGTAAACTTGGTGGAGTGCAAGGTGAAGAAAAAGTTGCACTCCGTACTTACTTTAGACGATAGTTCAAGTCTACTTTCCAAACAAATGAATCACTTGAGTTCAACTTTCTACCTGCAGAGTTAAATAAAGGAGGCTCACTAATGGAGAGGTTCTTGAAAAGAGGAAATATTTAATGTGAAAACACACTCGATATTTTTTAAGCTCACCAAAGGGATACCTATATGTATATATACGTATAATGGGTGTTCAAGTGGGCGGTCTACTCACAGAAACACATCTTTTTGACTAACTAAATATATTTTACACACGCCACAAAGATAACTTGGCCCTGATAGTTTTGTTATGTCATTCCTTTAAAAATAAATTTCCCAACAATAACTACCTACACCTACACACTAAATTTTCATTTGACTACGGAAAATAAATATTTCCTTACAGTGGTGAACCATGAGTCAATTATACGCATAAAGTTTGATGAATCTCATCAGCCACAATGAGTTAGCCAAATTGCTCTCTGCAAATTCCTCACCGACTACTTTACCTTACTTTCCACCGAATGGGATACAGTGTATTAAGAAAACTCGGGCTCACAAGCATGACCTACTCTAGCCAGAATTACCTGTACTTTCTTGAGCATAATGGGCTGGAATTTCAAGCCACATGAAACTTCATAGATACTAATGTAGAGTACTACTGCACATATGTGAGTCAACGATCTGGAAGACACCAAGAAACTCTTGGTACCGGCAGAGTAGCAATAACTGTTACAGTAATGGCATCCACTCACCTTTCCTCTTTGCTATGCACGCACGCACTAACTGACTGACTGTGTGTGAGTGAGCCATGTCTAACATGAGGACTCCTTTAGTGTTTCCCAGCTATAGATGCTATGTATATAAATGGAGGGAAAAGAAGGCATAATCATCATTATCATCATCCAGTCCAATCTTTGGATCCATTATTTAACCGTATCACATGTCCCTTGCTTCGACGAGCCATCAGAATGATATCATTTGTGCCCATCTTAAACAGAAGTACAGGGAAATGCTCCATGCAGGGAGGGAATGAAAAGAAAGTTCATTTATTCAAGTAAATAACATACAGGGAATAGGAGGAAAGCACGCTTCGGTAATCCCTATCAATATGTCTGTCGCATGTACTTTTATTTTAATGGAGAGTAGAGGTAAGCATGTGTGCCAAAGGTTTCACGCATTATTTTTATTCGAGCAAGCAAGTTTGTACTTTTTTTAGGTTTGCTATTGTGATGAGGATGTTATAGTTAGTTGAGTTTGGTTTATTTACCAACAAGTTAGAATTTAAACAAGGACTTTGAACCGAAGACAATCCAACTATGTATTGCTTATAATATATGATGGACTCGGACTATGTAAACAGGCTATATAGTACTTTTCTTGTATACTATTGATAAAGTTCAAAACTCTGATTACTTCATTGGCTGATGTACCGTGCATAGCAGTGTTCAATTAGAATACTGTTTTGTTGACAAAATGACTTAACTGAAAGACGAATGGGATAGGATAATCCAAAGACAGTGTGATAGGTTATTTTCCATGTCTAAAAAATTAAATAATAAGAGTTTCATGACAGTTTTGAAAGACGATTAACATAAGCTTTGTACATTAATGGAAATGAAAAATGAAAAATTCCATTGGTGCAGGCTAAACAACTGGTATATGTACATACTGATAGTATAGAAAGCTGTACATTACGTTTGGACAACAGGACAGGACAACTAATGGTTTCATAAGTCTTGCATGATGAGAGACAGTGATAGTTAGTTGTTATCTAGTGACTCACGAGACCTTAAATAATATTTATTTTTGGAGTATAGTTTCTAGAACAGTCTGGATTAGCATTGTTTCTAACTGACTAACTGATTGAGAGTGTGTGCATGCATATGACTCATGTTTTAGAAAGGAGAGAAAATAGTAAGATAAATATTTCTTGTTTGTAGTGATAGTTTATGGCGGGGGTGAGTATCTTTGCTACACTAATTGGCTTATCAGTTATTTGCGCTGCTATATGTACATGCAGATATAGATAAAAATAATATTGTTATGATAATGACCTGATGACAGATAGTAGCTGGACTGCGTAGGATGCTTTAAGTAATTCATTCAGCAAAAATACCATATTTTCACTCAAAACAAGTAATGGCCCAGCAGTCTTGCATTATTCTTTGAACAAGAGTGGTCAGTGGCTTTCAGCTCATACAGTCCTACAGTGTTCTCAAAAAATTACTGTGAAAAGTTTTGAAATTTGGCGTTTAAACTGTAACGTATCAAGATTAAAGCCTATCAGATTTATTGAAAAACTTAAATATTGAATAAGTCTCTACAATTATTGGATGTGAGTTAATTGTTTACTATATTTTTGGGATCTGGAGTACTTAAATTTGCTACGGTAATTTAAAAACGAAGCATCATAAAAAGCTTTTTAACTTTGCCTCAAATCAGGATATACAAATACCTTCCCGTTGTCCAATATTCTGCAGATAGTCTGCAAATGAGCATTTTCTATCTATAATACCGAATACCGTGCTTTTCAATCGTAAGACATCCGGGAAGACTTTTTCTTATTCATTACAGATTGCATGCATGTAAACTTTATACTACTTCGCACAAATTAGAATCTTTTCACATAAAACTTAGGGTCTGGAGCCATTTCTATGTGTGTAGTTTACTACGCTCCTACTCTCAGATCATAGCAATAAGCCATTACATTAAAAGTCGTATGGTGGAGTAATCTAGAGTCAGCTCACTGTGAATGAGTAAAGGGAACTTAAGATATGCATGGTTTCCTTTAATGTTCACCAAAAGGTATATTGATTGAGGTCAACAATTTCCACGAAATAAGAAAGTGGAAAAAGGCGGGAAAATGTGGGGAGGATTGACGGCTGCAAGTTCATCCTACTGGGACTCACATGAAGTCCCTTACGCAGGAAGCCGAAGACTGGGTCTCTTGTGGAAAGTGAAAACTTTGTTGGACATGCTAGATTGTGAAAATAATTGTGGACAGATCGTGCTGAATGATCTGTTTGAGTCACATTCTCCTTCCTTGGTTCCGGTTCTCCACAAAGTGACTTGGTTTGGGCTTGCTGGACACGAACACGAATTAACGAAACATGTGGTGGCAGTCACCAATCCCTCTTCAGGGCTAATGGGAAATGGACAATTGGTTAACTCGTTCCTCCAACTTTTGGACATGTCAATGTCATCTTCTCCTTCTCTGCGTGCTAATCGCCCATGTGAGCCGTAAGTGCTTTTTTTCCCTTTTTGAATATTTTATCTATTCCATTAAAATATTCTCTTCTCTCGACGAACTCAACAAACTTTCTGTCACCCAGAGACTAAAAGTTTAAAACACATTCAGCGATCAAATATCAAATGCATATAGGGAGGATTTTTTCCTGCAATGTTTCCAGTTCTTTTATTCCTATTTTATTCACGCATTCGTATATTTACAAATTGGGAATATTGGTCTTGCCTAAAAAGTCGGTATTTGCCCTTGTAGTATTGAGAAAAGTCAGTATTCTTTGGAAATAATTATTTTCATTGAATGCAGTGCTACATATGGTTATGTTGGGATAAGTTGCAGTTATAACAACATAAGTTACAACAGTATTTTTCTACCTCTGTTTGAATTTCTAATATAGACATTTCAGGATACTATAGTCATGCACTATTTTTTAGTCAGTTAGGTGACCTAAGATTTATAAATACTCCATGCAAATAAAATAAACTAGCATTCATTTGAAAAACCTCTATTAAAAGCTGGATATTGTAAATATAAATGTTTTTGTCCATTTTGCTGGCATTAAAGGTGGAGCTCACTGGAAACAGGGAAGGAAGCCGACGACTTTTGTTACTGCTACAATTTTGAGCCCAAGCAACCCTCTTGCGTCTGGTGTGAAAGTTCTTACGGAGAGACAAGAAGTTACATTCTCTCAAAACTAATGGAAACGGAATGGCTCAAACCCTGTCGCTATCAATCTTTTGGCTGTCATTCTCTCATTCCTGCTGAGGCCACTATCTTGTTGCTCAAGTTTAAAAAGCGCAAAGCTACCATGATGATGATGGGTAGAGGCGATAATGATGAGGATGATTACGATGATGAGGATGAGATTGACAGTTTTTGTCATCAGAGCTGCAGTGGCAGCAGTGCTGATGATTCCTTTCTGGACACTGTGCACTCTGGAGAGGTGTGTCCATCCCGACGTCTCTCATGGTCACATGATCACAACAATACTGACACTGACAATATTATTATTCACAACCATGAGAAGACTGGTTGTGAGTTCCAGCCTTTGCAATGTCCCTTCATGCTCTGTAGTAAAAAACTCCCCAAGGCCTCATTAATAAAGCATTTGTACTCAGAGCACCATCTTTGTCCTCTCACTGGTAAGAAATCTTGCTCGCTCCCAATTCTCAATTTATGCAGAATATTGAATCCTTTGAATATAGACAGAGAATAGTTTTTTTTTGTTTTAACTCCACCCGCAACTTCACTTGATTGATTTTGAAAAACGACACGTCAAATGAAAGCCCTTAACAATAGAATTTTATCTGCAGGTTTCATCTGGGTTTGATCACTGGTTTTAGAAATTTTTAGTTATATATTATACACAATGGTTTTACAACTTAGAAAACAAAAATTAATAGCTGTATAGAGCCTAAGTACATTAAAATTGCAAGTTTGAGCGTTACTTATCACCTTTAAAAGTTGCTTGCCCCAATAAAGAGTTGCATATTCGAAATTTTCTTTTCAAGGGCTTTTATTAGACGTCAAAATCCATGAAGCGGAGTTATAACCAGTTATTTCAGTTTTTTAATGATTAGACTTTATTTGAACTATAGTTCGTTCTGTAGTATCCTTAACCACAATGAATTTCAAACATTGTCTTGGTCAACCATCTGGTTTAGGCAGTATTGTTTGTAAGCACAAACTTTAGCACTTGCAATCATATAACTTATCCCCATTTGAATGGAAATTGAATTAATTGCGTCCCTTGTAACTCCACTGGAAAAGACAGAGACAAGGAACTGGAGGATTTTATTTATGACTTTTGAGCTGTCACTGACTGAGAATAGTTAGTAGTGTAAGCGTGAATCTAAAAGTCTTGTTTCTCCTCTCAAATCTACATATTACATTGAGTTCTCACAGTTTCCTAAACAGTTGTGGCAACTGTCATCTTTGAAATGGGAATGCATCCTCTCTTGTCTCCCAAACTGGAGGTTACATTCAAAGATCGCTCGCATTATCATTATGATCCTACATATATATTGGGGTATGGCAGTCAAGTAAGAACAAAGCTCGCATGCAGATGTTGTGTATGCTGCGAACTCATGAATGGCTATATTTGCCCTCGATAGTACAGAATCTTGCGGATCCCATTATAGTTAGCATATAGGGGAGAGAAGTGAAAGCAAGAGGCGACTACGATTCGTCTTCTTAAAATGTTTTGGGTGACATTAAGCTACTTTCCTGCTGGATGAGAAATCTCCCCTATCTGTCATTTTTGTCAAGTTGAAGATGTCTTCTATGAGTTGTTTGCATCACCAAGACTTGTGTAACGTTCTGACGGCTCCATAGGCAACTTGGTGTGAACTATGGTGTGCTTGTAACAACCATAAATTGTTTATCTATTCTGCATGCATTTTAGTGGCGTATCGAAACGTAAAAGGAGTATGCACAAACACTGGCTTTCGTGTTTAAATTAATGTCTAAAGTATAATAATTGTATGATGATTTTCTATCATTAAATGTATTTTTTCGCAACAGGACCACACATTGAAGGAGAAATATTTTCGAAACGTATAGGGAAACTAATGAGGACAAGAAATCAAGGACTGAAACACTGTATGGAAGTATCTTCTAAATTTGCCAGACTGCAACCAAATTATTCATTTGACCCCATAGTAACGACTTGTTTTGATCATATTTTCATACTCAAAATTGTTCAACAAGCATTCGTTTGGTGTGTCTGGGTCTGGGCTACGTTTATTGGGGAGAATGGATATTTGCGGATTCCGGAGTCAAATAATGCAAAGTTGAAAATGGGGAGCACTAGTAATTGCAGTAGTGGTAGCCGAGAGAGCAGCCATGAAAGATTTCCTTCCACGAGCCCTGGCCCCAACAAATTGTTACTGACTTCAACGATAGAAAACTCTTTCCACTTTGCCGTCAGTTTCCAAAGAACCATCTCCTCAGTGGATTCCCACAATTTTAAGGAAACGTTAGGTTTGCAAACTTTGGATCTCCAAGGGAAAACTGTGTCGTTAAGAATTCCAATGTGTCAGGTAATCCATGCAATGCTATGTCTATTGTTATAACAGCGTACAAATAATAGGAGGGTGCATGCTGCATTTCAAACAGAATAGTTTTAGGTTTTCCTATAAAGTAGGAGCACATGATTGGTCCAATGTAGAAAATGGAGCCAGTTTATGCATCAACGCATGAGAGTGAAAATGCTCTTTAGCTCTCTGTTGACCTATAAATTCTGTAAGTTGGTTAAAAAAGTTGGAGTTGGAATGTTGTTGACGCATAGTAGAGCATACAAATAATTCCAAATAATTTTAGAACGTTTCTAAAGAATTCTGAATGATCTTATATAATGACTAGTCATTTTCCATTCTCTATGATGACACAGTTTTTGAAAGCATCTAGATAAGATTCTAAACGATGCATTTTTTTTCCTTTTTTTTAGATTTTGGAGGAGGAAATATTCATCTCAGTTCCTGAGGAAAATTCTGTTTTTGAACCCTCACCTGATCATTCGATGGATTTCTTTGAAGAAGATTCGAAAATAAACTTCTCGTTTGCCATTTCGCCTATGGGGGAATGCATGAAATTATAAGTCAAGGAAACTATTTGCGTTCAGAAAATTTTAATGATCAGCTCACAATATATATTTTCGATATGTCCTACACCATTTTTACTTATTTTTACGCATGTTGTATATTTATTTATTATCGTGTTATTTACGCTTATGCCATTTGTTTACTGCTACACTAACTATAAGTGCACATACTATTTTTCTGGAAATATTGCCTTTCATGGTTGTCAGAGTTTTTATTACATAGACTAATGTATTTTATTTGATCAGCTAAATGCATCATTATAAATACTCACTGAAAATGCACGGTCATCTCAGAAATATGTATTATTAAACACCTACCCTGTAATTTTCTGTATAAATAAATTATCTACATATTCTAATACAATTTTACTTTTTTACTGTTTTGAAACGATTCGGTTGGATGTTACAAGTTGGCTATGGGGCAACGTGATACTTATGTGAACAAGAGTAAATCATAATTTTTTGGCCTTAGTTATTTTAAAAATTAATCATATGAGGCAATGAACCACATACTTAAACCTCATAATGTTTGTTGAAAAATAAAATAAAAAAACAGATTTGCTAGATGCTAGCAGATGCACATTAGGTAACTTTGTTACCAACTACCAAACGTTTTTCTTAACAAGCACATGCATGTCATTCTGTAGAAAACTGCGGTTTTTATGCTACATTCACAGCAGGCAGTTTCAGAGTGACAATTCTTTTATAAAAGATGGACAAGACGATGAGAGGAGATGCCATCAAAGCCGTTGCAATTCCATTAGTGACAACAATCCCAAACTTAGTGTACACATTCGTCACGAATATTGGACCGATAACTCGTGACAAACCGGTGACCGCTGTGAGACCTCCCATCCAAAGCCCCTGCAATAAATCATTCATCAGGCTCTGTTAGCTCTAATCTCTTAAGACTCTTGGGTTTGCCCCATGTTCACTCTCCCTAGTCAGTCAGTGCTACCATTTTCGCAAAGGCTAGTTTAATATCGACAGGTTCCTGATACGTGCGTTCCACTGCTAAAGCTAACACAAAAAACACATGAGAATTGTGCTCATACGTTGAAAACGATATCAGAGACACTGTTTTTTTAGAAATTTTGTGTCAGCCTCAATGGTCTATCTGATGCTTGAATACTCCGTTATGACAAAAAGCAGAGCAAAAAGGAAGCCATTTACATATATAGTTAGTTAGTCATATATAGTCAATTGTTTTACAGGTATTTGCAGGTTATGAGTTGCACTTAAACGTCGAAGACGCAATCAAGCACAGCATGAATAACTATAAAATAAACTTTATTACCTGTGGTTGAGGTCCCAGCATTTTGGAAAATATAGTTTGACACAGAGCCATGCAAAATGGCGTCGCAATTGTACATATACCTGAGAAACCGCATTGTTCATTTAGCATGAGTACTCACAACCAGTAAACCATAACGAAATTGTCATTACCGTAGCCGAAAGCCACTACAATCGGTGAAAGAGCGGAAACTTCGAAGCACCACTCCTGTGATGGAGGACAACCATATTGTACAATTTTCCATTGATGACTATCTTGCACACATTGTTCTTTTTCTAAATCTGGAATCACTTGTCCGTCTTCACTGGAGATACAGCCATGCTCAAGCATAGGAGCAACAGGACCTCCAAACGGGAAAAATAAAAATCTGCCAACGGTGTACAAAGCAACTCCAGGGCCAATCAAGAGGATCCTTTCATCGATCTTTCGTGCCAAACGAGGGATGTTGAAGAAGATTGTTGAAGTTACTACCGATGAAATGGCCATAGTGAGACCAAGATTCTTTATGGCCTTCTCGGGACTCCAGCCGAATTGCTGAATGCACACAAGACTCCCAAGGCTAAGCGGATCACAAAACGGTTAATTAACGGATGCCATTAGTGAGTGAAACTTTTTTAATCACTGGCGTTGGACTCACCATTCTAATATGACGAAATTTACTATGACTACTAGGAATGTATACAGGATTCCAGTCAATGCTGGGTAGTCAGGTTTCAAATCACTCAAGTCCAACGATTTCTTGTCTAGAAATTCAAGAAGCAGTTGACGCATTTATAAAACACTACAGAACGATTCAAGAAGCAGTTGACGCATTTATAAAACACTACAGAACGATTCAAGCTATAAACCTGTGCCACCGTTGGATTCTCCATTATTGTTTTGAGACATTTCGGCCCTGGCTTCACGCTGCGCTATGTCACTTTCTCTGAATATTTTAGGATGAAGAAGGATCAAATTAATGAGTCCAAGTAATGCTAATAGCCAACCTACTCCGGTGTACATGTTAAGTGAGAATCGGGAGGTTATTTTCCAACCTTCTTTCCCTAGGGGAGCTAAAATAAGCTGCCCAACTGTAAGAAGCAGACAGTATTGAAATTGGATTCAAGAAACGAATGGTTTCCACTAATCTTAAAATGCATTTCAGGCTGTATGTTTTTTTTTCTTTGCATTATTACCTGGACCTAACACATATCCTACAGCTTGTGCAAGTGACTGGTGAGATATGCCTGTAGTTCTTTCGGACACTAAAGTTCCTTGTGTAACGAACGTGCGGCTTGACGTGAGACTTGCTGTGTGAGTGTTAAAAAGTTTATCAAGCGAGCTGTAGTCTACATACATAGCGCACCGATAAATAAAACGTATGACAGCCGAAAAAATATAAACTTTTTCATTGAAAATGACTTATGAATTTAGACAGAATCAGAAATGCCATGTAATTATTCACAAATCAGAGCGGACATATTACAAATGATAAATGTATCAAGCATTACGGAAGCAAAGAGCCCGATATTTAGTTCGTAAAAATGACATGACTTATACATGTTATAAGACATG
>Ga0210040_10010115_pt1 | contig 10865 bp, 14 predicted proteins | sample CryGeyCG12114_NA_FD_185462 | JGI IMG/M metagenome (GOLD analysis project Ga0210040, IMG submission 185462) | Groundwater microbial communities from aquifer - Crystal Geyser CG19_WC_8/21/14_NA (SPAdes) (version 2) | ecosystem: Environmental > Aquatic > Deep subsurface > Groundwater | place: USA... | reverse complement strand
TACACACTTTAGAGCTCTCACGTTTGAAATCAAGTAGGAGGCATGAAGATGCACAAAATTACACCATGATGGGGTCCTTTGGGATTCAAAATAGTAAAGGCCAATTCAAGCAATTGCAATAGCAAACAATCATACACTTACAGCTTTGTCACTTTTAATGCAAATCAAATTATCACTACAAAATATCAATAAAGAAAAGGGAAAAAAGAATCTCAGTTCGGGAAGTTCAGTCAGTCACACTTGCACAAAAGTTTACTCGTCTTCATCTCCTTCATCATCGTCGTCTTCTTCGTCATCATCGTCCTGTGCGACAGGCTCTGGTTTCATTCCTCGCTTCTTGTATGCAGCCATTTCCTACGAAAAAAAAACAAACAAATGAAACAGTGGTTTAAAAAATCAGAATCAAGTTAGCAAAAAATTATTTCGTACCCTATCATAGCGGGCTTTATCACGTTCAGCCATAGCCTCGTACTTCTTCTTGGTGTCAGGATTAATCTCTCCCCACAGCCTTCCGAGCTCTTTAGCAATATCACCCACACCATACTCTGGGTTCATTCCTTTGATTTTCGACCTCTCATCATTACAGAACCAGAAAAAAGCAGACAAAGACCGCTTTGGAGCATTGGGATCTTTAGTGTGCCGCTTCTTCTTGCCACGTTTCTCCCCTTTCACAGGGACGTAGCTCTGCATCTCAAGTTCGTACCGCTTCTTGTCCCGGTCGGCCATTTCTTGGAAACGCTTCTTCTCTTTCTCTGACATGGTCTGAAAGAAAACAAATGTTACCACATTCATTGAGCGAGCTGCGAGCCCGGTCAGTCTGACTATAGATGCAGAACATGAAAAACAAACAACAATTTGAAATAACCACTATGAAAACTTTTCAAAATCATGAAAGTTTCAATTACCTTCCATCGTTCAGCACATTTGCGGGAGAACTCGGCAAAAACAACACTCTCATCCGGATGTTTCTTCTTATGCTCTTCCCGACAAGTTTGGACGAAGAAAGCGTACGCCGTCATACGCCCCCTTGGTTTTGTGTCATTCTTTGAACGTGGCATTTCTGTTACCTGAAACAATAATTAAAATTGGAAATCCAGATATTACAGATCAAGCATAGGATTCAGATTTACATTGACTCAGTCAGCGTAAACAAAAATAGACCGAAAAACTATAAGTGAAGATAATAGTAGAAAATCTGTAACTCGTACTTTACCTTTCAGCTTTCCAACACAAGATTCAGTTGCTGCACTCAAGATCTTCAAAACTTTCAAACGTCAAAAATCAAAAAGATAAAATTCGTTTTATCCTTAACGGACGACAACTGCTAATCCCTCGCTCCCTCCAATCCAATTGACAACAATCCACCACACATGGTTTAGATGGAGAATCTTCTTTCGGCTGCTTATAGCTTGGCTTGCACTACTAGACAAATGCGCCGGCACACCAATAAATAACCCTTTAAAAAAACCTAAATGTGGACAATAATTCACAAAATCCGAAACTTTTAGTTGCAATTATTCTATTAAAAGTCCAAAAATTTTTAAAAATATTTTAAATAATTATAATATAAACAGCAATACCGAAGAAAATTGTAATAAAAAACATCAACATCAATGTTATTGTTGACTTATCTTCATGTTTGCATTTATAGCTGGCGCAGATGTTTACAAACGCTAAGTTCTACCGCCTTTGCCTATCCATGAATAACAAAGTCAAAACAGTCATAAAGTCAAAGTAGCGCTAACTTTTTTTAAAATTTCAATAACAAAACATAATCATATTTTCGTTTCGAATTATTCGGATTTTAATTTTGGGGATTTATGTCCTGGAAAATTTTAGAGTTAGCTTGTGTGCTAACTGAAACGATTTTTTTAGTCTCAATTTTTTAATTACAATTCCTTAGCGCAATCATCACGCACTTACACATTCTTACGCCTATTTTTTTGGTGAATTTTTATTTGAGTTTGTGAACATTCACGCATATTTTTAAAAATGCCTAAAAAGAAAGCCTGTCCAAATGCATTTTCTTGTTTCATTCGACAACGTCAAATTGAGTTGCAAAGGTAAGTTTAAAACTTATTTATGCTTTAAAAATGTTGGTGCCTCAAACGTCATCAATAAATAAAAATTTCATATCTTTTTTAGGAAAGGTTTCAAAGGACTCACACTGGCAAACTTGGCTGTATCTTTGGGATCCGAATATGCTGTATGTTATTCATACGTACAAGTTTTCTGTTTGGAAAACTTCGTTTTCATTGTGAAATCTTACTGCTGCTGTCTACTTGCTTACTGTTTACTTATTTTAATTCTAGTTACTTACAAAAGAAGAAAAAGCTGTGTACGAAAAGATGGCTAAAGACGCTAAAGTTGACTGGAAAGGAGATGTGACTAATAAATATACCACAACTGGAGAAACGTACATGCTAGCTCACTTTAAAACATAACGAATTTCTAGATAACAAGGCATCCTAACCAATGGATATCTGTTCAGTTTTGCAGCAGTAAAAGCTAGAGAAGAAGCGGAATACATGGCTGCCCGTAGATTAGATGATAAAGTTAAATTATTAGTTCAAACTCCTGGTCATTTAAAAAGAAGTTTTTTTCTCATCAAAACGATACATTCAGTCGTCCAAGATAACATCATTGATCCTAAGACAAAAAAACAGGACAAAATTTTTTGGCCTCTAGAATTGTCCATTACTGCTTTCAATCTAGATGCTGGTCAACTTGGAACCTATTGGATTTTAGTTGACACTCGTGAGTCTCATTTAAAGTATCAATGAGTAAATATTATACATTTCTTTAGCTGAAATTGCTTTATTTTTTAAACTGCATTTTCAGAAACTGTGCCAGTTGGATTTGCCAGCGCTGCAAGAGAAACTGCTGAGGAAACTGCATTACCGGAACCTGGAAATAAGCGATATTTTGTTTCATTGAATCGTCAGTATGAAAGAATGTTTGATCGGATTCGATCTCTTTTAGAACATGTGTGTAGATTCAACTATTTTTTAGATTATTTTCAAGAAGCAAACTTTTGGTTTATTATTCTACCACAACACGGCTAGAAAGTATTCACCAGAGTAAAGTGGCATTCATTTCTTAAATCCTTTGTTTAGTTTGCTGGGAACGAAGAAGCTTATGATGGTGAATTCGTTCTTTTTTGTATGGCCGATGAATTGCCATCTGCTAAAGGATGTCTTCAATGGATTTTAGATCATAGCGAAGGTAGACTATATTACTATATAGTTAACTTTTTCAATCTAAAACTATTTTCCTAAGGATTTTAATCTATTTACTTTTGATGTGCAGTTGATTATCAAACCAAACGAGATCACCAGAAATTTTTCAGCAAAATACATTTCTGTGCGCTGTCTAAATTAATGTTCCATTTGTCCATTTACGCACACGAATTGAATCCTGCATATGAAACTGTAGTGACTGAATACCGGTTGGAATCCAATACTAGTGAGTTCTTTTACAAAGAAAACGACCGTTACATCAATACTAGTTTTTGTAACAGCTAATAAGACATTTAAAATTACATTTTTATTTCACAGATGGGATTGTTTTGAAAGGCTGCTACGATTTTAAAGAAGAAATCACGTGTCCCTATCATCTTACAGTAAGAGATTTGTAAAGATTCAAGCTTTGCTTTTTTTCGAAATATTTATACCAATTTGAACGTTTTTACTCTGCTTGGTATTCTAGGATGAAGCAAATCATAAAATGCACACTTGCTGCAAAAATGTTACACTAAGGAGAGCTTATCTTTTACTACAAGAATTTCGATATGCGTTTGGATTATGTGCGTTTGGTGCAATCAATCCTATCGAATTGTTGCCAAAAGTTGTAAAGAAGCAATATCCTGAGGAATGGCTTAAATCCCTGTCAAATTTTTCGGCTGGAGCCCTAGTATGTTGTAAAGAATATTCTTTCAGTAGTTATTTAGTGAGAAAGCTTAAGTATTGTTCGAACGCTTTGATTGCAACTACCATTTCTCCTTTCAAGGATCATGCTGAAGGGCCAAACAGAAAAAAACGCAAAAGTCGTGATGACGATACTTGGGATACTCCTCCTGATAAAGAAGTGATCGATAAAGATAGCGTGTGGGCTTCAAGTGATAGTCCCAAAAAAGATGAAAACTCAGTAAGCTTTTTAATCACAAATAAATTTTTTTCATTAATCAGCATTCAATTAAATTACTGTAGTTAAAATTTTAGACCTCATTCGCTTAATCTATTTTGCATAGCTGGAAGCTTGGGAAAATGGCAAAGTGCCTTCAGGAATCAAAGATTTGCAAAAGGAGAGGGTAGTTGCCGCAGGGGAAGAAGATTGGACCACTTTGCCTACCAACAGAGCCCACGGTTCACTTGGTCGCGGTTTAGGCCGTGGTGGTCCTAGTCCATGCGATGTACCAAAACCGGGGACTTCTTCTAGTTCTTCTCGTGCTGTAGGTTGGGAGGGAGATGTCAAACGACTTGCGGGGGTTTCATCTTGGGCTGCAAAAGCTCCAAGTTGGGACGATAATCATCCCGACAAGTATAGTAGTATTAATCCAACCTCTTTTGGTAAGCCAAAACTTGGATATTTAGTAGCTGCTTGAATTGCTTGGATTTTTGTACCATTTTTAGTACAATACTGATACATTACAGGTAGAGGCCGAGGCCGTGGTTCCAGAGATCGGGATTTAGGTGCTAATCGTTGGAACTCAAATTACTCAACCAATCGAGATACCAAATGGTAATTTTTGCAAACCAAAAACAGAATCAAACTCGGTATTCACTTTATTTTTATTTGTACCCTACGGTTTTTAATAGCGACCTTTTTGCTACACCATTTCGATTTAATATGAATTTTTTGTGTGACTAAATAAAAAATGGAATTTTTCAATAGCAGATATTTTATTCATCCTTCTCATTTCGCATACATATATCCACAATCAGAGTTCATTTCATAGCTAATTTATGTTATGAATTCATATAAGGCACATTAACCTACACCAATATTAAATACATTGAAAATTACATGGAACCTCATTGTCATTATTTAACCTACTTAGGGACTATTACATTGTTGTAATAAGTTTGAGAGATTTAACAATCGTGTTAAAACCTCTGGTTTGAGAGTAACGATTTAATTATAATTTGGTAGTATAAATCGTCCCTTTGCTAACTACTCACTAACTACAAACAATGTAACATTCAAGTCAGTTCATAAATCAGTACTGGCTAAAAGTAGTTTCTCAAAAATTCGTAAGTCCTTAGCTTATAGAATATGAATTCGAGCAATTTACAAATTCAAGCTCATTTTCTTACTTCACTCTAACTAATGTAATTATATAGTGCTCTAGAGGAGTTCATTTGGTAACGTAAGGATGAAAAAAATATTTTCCACTAAAGCTAAACATGATTGACTAAATAGACTTGTTGTGCTCAACTATTTTACTGACATATTAGCACGCCACGCACACAAATTAAAGTAAAAACAAAGTCACTAGCTACTAAGTTCTATTTCAACTTGGGGTAAAAATGAAAAACTAACAATAAATAACACACACAAGAAAAAAAAATAGAGAAAAACAGGAAACTAATAAATTTGCCACTTTTTGTCACAAATTACTTTTACCATGTTTCACTTGCAAATTGAATTTGCCCAAATTGGCAATCTCATTTGGTTCAAAGATTGTAATTCATGTAAGTTTTCCCATTGGCAAACTCTAAAACGCAAATAAATCTTGTTAATTTCAATCAGAGCCTTTCCTTTGCAAAAAATACAGGAAACATTCCCCAATATATCCTGTGTGCAAATTTCTGCGAAAAAATATTACTGTGCAAAAAAATAGATGAAATAAGTAGAATAAGTTGTGAAGACATGTAGATACCTATTAAAACAAAATTAAATAAACTACTTCTTTTGGTAATCATTGATTTGAGGCAAAATTCATCACAAGCCTTCTATAATAATAATATTTCACCCAGGACTAAAAATAAAACCACACAAGCTAATGCATACAGCTTATATACTTCACCAGTCACCCGAACCAGTATACAATTCAAATTCACGCCAAAGTGAGATCTTTGGTTGATTCGTTCCAAAATTATTAAGCTGTATTTAATCAAGTTCACCTCCAAAAATTGTCTGTCACACTTTAAGTCCATTAACTAACTAACTAACTAATACCTAGTCTAAACTAACCTAATGACTGATAAATTGTGTGAAAAGTTTGCACCCGTCAGAAATATATAGCAAAAACTTATAGTGTCTCCCAAAAAAAAGCTATGTAGACCGATTATGTACATAGTGAGGATCATAGGAATAAGAATTTATACACTTTCTATACAAGATGACCTTCATGTTCGATATTATTAGGACTGGGATTGGGAACAAACGTTGTCAAAATGGACGGAGAACGACCCCCAGGGGATAATAATGGTCCATTGTTATGACCATTGTTCAAAATGCGTCCATTGGATTGAGAAAAGCTCGTGTTTTCAGGGGATGATGACGAATTGAGCATGTGATGATTTCGTAGTGACCCATTTTGTTCAGACACAGGACTTCCGCCGAATCCTGGAGGGCAGGGGACATATCTGGCTTCTGGGGGGATATTATACAGCTCAGGGATGGGGGGCACTTGTGGAGGCCGACTGGTTGTCACTCGGGGGGTTGTACGGATATACATCATTGTTTTATTGTGGGGCACTTGTGGAGGCCGACTGGTTGTCACTCGGGGGGTTGTACGGATATACATCATTGTTTTATTGTCACCTGGGGGGAAAAGAGACTTAGTTAGCAAGTATAATTTGAAAACATTAGAGAAACAAAGACGGCAAAACTTTTCACATACCCATCGTATTGTAAGCATTTCGACGCATCGAATCAATATAAGAATCATCCTCATGCCGGGGCATTTGATGTCCAGGGGAAATTAGTTTAGGTTGACGGGGGAGTGTAGAAGCCCTGAAGTCCCCACGATATACTCCGTATCCAACTCCAGAGGAATGGTCATGATGATTCAAATGGTCACTAACTCCTACCAAATATCTATCACTGCCGGTTTTCCCATCCTCCTGTGAAGCCATACAAAATGCTTAAACATATTTCACAATAAAACTGCCGACTTTTACTAAAGTTCAATCCAAAAATGAACGCAGCGTTGTAGTTACAAGTAATACTATTTATCAAGCTGTTTTTTTCTTACAATGTACTCGTCATGATGATCTGGATGAGAATAAGAGTTGCTTTTTTCGGACACAGAAGAAAGCGTTTCAGCCGTCACAGTCTCATTGTAAGAACTTGGAGCATACATCTCTATTGTGGCTGATTTGCTGCTTCCTTGTTCGCTCACTAAATTGACAAAAATTGGTGAAAATTAGGATTTTAAGCTCAAAATATCGATTTTCGAGTTACACTCCATATGAGATCTATGTACATAAAATTAATGATCAACAGTGATTGATTGGCAAAAAAATCCGTTTTCCTGAGAAGTCCTCCAAAATGAAAATAAAAAAACAAAATATACCCTCTTCATGTTTGGTTTTCTTGTCCGTTTTTTTCTTATGGACAAAATAAGAGACGACCAGTATGTTGAGTATAAGTAAAATGGTGCCCAGAATGGAAACGGAGATGATAATGATTTTGGTGAGTTCCCCATTGCGATCCAAGATTTGTGACATTCGATAGCTCACTAAATGATCAAAATAGTGGGGGAATTGATTAGTTAGTCTCACCTGGATGGAATCTTTTTTCGGAGCGCCGTTTTAGGAAGCAGGCAATGAGCACCAAATTGACCAGTAGCATGGAAGCACCCACAATGATGAAAACGGTGATCACAAGACGTGAAAAAGGATTGGCATTGGGGAAATTATGGCCACCACCACCACTGCTACCACTTGGGGCAGTTTTGTATGAGTCTGGTCCTACGTCTACTCCAAACGTGTACACCCCAGACAAAGGAATATGGGGAGAAACCCGAATTAGTTACATTACAGACACCGTCACCATACATTAGAAAGAAAGCCAGAACAAAATTAGCTAATTTAGTCCGTAACAATCATACAAGAAAAATATATATATATTCGACATCATGCAAATTTTTTTTCATCCATGCATTTCCAACTGCATGCTTCATTAGCAATAATCGAAAAATCAGAACTCTACTAGAAATAGAAAATAAATACGAAAAATCAAAGCTAAAACTGAAAAAAATACATGGAAAATTAAACACAAACTAAATGTTTACAGATTTGATACCCAGGCCGGGTCAAAGCAAAATCAAAATACCAAAAACTAATCAAATCTATATCCAAAAACTGAAAAACTCAATGGGCAATCAGAAAAAAATCCCAAGCCAAAGCATTTTTCCCAGAAAACGCATAATTAAACCATACCTGAAGTCTCCTGATGAATAAGCTGTGAGTAATTGGAAGGACCTAAGGAATTGATAGCTTGCACACTGAAAACGAATTCAGTGCCAGAAGCCAAAGGTGTGACAGTAAAACTTGTCTCATTTTCCGGGAAAACATCTACATATCGATGAAACCTGGAGTCCACTTTGGCATACCGGATCTTATAAGATTGCTCAAATCCACCATTGAAACCAGGCACCCATGAAATTGTGACTGCGTCGTGTGTAAAATCCAAGATTTTCAAACTGGTAGGTGGATCAGGAACGGAACTCACTTCTAAGATTACTTCGTGAGCTACGGTGTCCAGTTCATTTCGAGCTATGCATTCATAAGGGCCGTAGTCTCGGGATTCAACGTTATATACTTCCAGGATAGATTCCCATGTTATGAGATCCACCTGAAAAGTTGGAAAAAAATGTTTGTTTTAAGGGTTTTTCATAATTATGGAAATAAAGCATACATTTTTGAGTATTTTTCACCGCTTTAGAATTTAATAGCATTTTTTTATTGCTTCACACATGAGAACAACATGCAAATATAACAGCTAATTCTTTTTAAACATTCAAATACATGCGAAATTCTAAAGTTCTTAGAACATCAGCTTTCGACCAAATAATGGAAACAATAGATTGCAAGGTTTGAGTAGCCCATTAAAACCCGGCATTTGCAGAGAGCCGAAATTTCATTGTGAAACTTTTGAGATAGTCATAGTCCATAAGTTTAATAGGATGACTAGAATTTTTTCTGCCAAGAATGGCAAAAGTGTAAAAAATATTTTTTAGACCATTTTCATTCCAGACAAGAAATCCATAGATTCCCATAAAAAGAAACTAACAGCCAATCTTGGCTCATATTATTCCCATAAAGGAATTTATGAGGGCATCTCAACTATCATTGCTTTCATATAATTACCATAATTTGATATCTACTACTGTCTTTCCACTAAATTCAATGCTTAATGCCACTTTTTTCTCCAAATTAGGGTTTCCTTCTACTTCATTCACATATTTGCAAAAATTTAGTCCCAATTTCTCTTGACATGCAAGTTTTCAAGGAGACCGCATGTCTCCAACCTAAACTGTACAAAAGCCTCAAAAATTTTCACTCACCTGATTATATTGGATCTTATACTTGACAGGATCAGAGGTCGGAGATATAACAGACCCTTCCCTTGACCAAGCAAAAGTAACATTGGGAGCCCCTTTAGCCCGACAAGTCAATTTTCCCACACCACCTTTATTACTCGCCCCTTTACTAATCTCTGGCGCCAAGTCTATTTCTGGTTTATCTGCGAATCCCAACAAAATCAACTCGTGAGAAAAATCTAAAAATCTACTACGTAAACTGCAATTTTTATCCAATTTTCTTACGTTTCACAATCAAAAATATAGATTGATTGGCCGCAACTCCAATGGCATTATTAACCGTGCAAAAATAGTAGCCCGAGTCGGCCACTTCCACATTCCGAACTGTGAGATATGATTTATTGTCTTGGAAAACGCGCTCAGTTCTTCCTTCCATTTCGGACATTCGATTCCCACTTTCATGAGTCCAATTTACCATGTGCTCTTCCAAAGGATTTGCGTCTATCACGCATTCCAATTGGGCATCTTCATTTTGTCCTACCATAACCCATTCCGCTCCCATTTGGATTGTCGGCGGATCTAAAACCAAAAACAAACATTACGGACCACGTTTGTAATACATAGTTAGTAAGTAACCTACAATCAAAATACACACATACAGAGCACACTGGCATTTGAAAAGCGAAAAGCATGAACAAACAAATGCCATTAAATATGTCACACAAGTGAAAAAGACTAAAAGGCAATTCGTGTAAAATGAAAAGTGAAAGAAGGATTTGAAATGAGCCACCGTGCTGTACAGTACGTCATATATGGACAAACGAAACACACAAAATGTCACATTGTTAGGTAGTTAGTAGAATTCCATGTACTTTGTCAAAATGGGATGGAAGTCTCTTCTAACTCACTCTAACTTGACATTGCAGGGAAAACCAGCAAATTCTAAAACTGACCAAATACATTGGTCATGACCATGACAATTCACCCATATTTTGCGGCAAAAACACGAGTTTATTGCATACAATGTGAAAAACTCGCAAACTAACTAACTAACAAGCGTTGGATATATACACAGCAATAGTTTATATTGCTGCTATGCTGGAAAACAATAACTTGAAAGATCAGAATTCGTATTCATAATGATGCATACAGCTGATGTGGTGTCAAATGAAATCTTACATTGAACATCCAACTCAATGATGAGCACAGTGGCACCCTCAGAGTTAGTAGCAGTGCACTCATATTTCCCTTTGTGGGCCCGAGACACATGAGTGAAATTTAACAAAGGGCCTTCCATCTTGAGTTCTTCATCATCATCTTCAATAGGAGAGCCATTGCGAGTCCATTTGTATTTTATTTCATCGGGATTCCC
>Ga0210040_10010114_pt1 | contig 10865 bp, 10 predicted proteins | sample CryGeyCG12114_NA_FD_185462 | JGI IMG/M metagenome (GOLD analysis project Ga0210040, IMG submission 185462) | Groundwater microbial communities from aquifer - Crystal Geyser CG19_WC_8/21/14_NA (SPAdes) (version 2) | ecosystem: Environmental > Aquatic > Deep subsurface > Groundwater | place: USA... | reverse complement strand
GGGCCAATAGCACCCAGACTTTAGCCTCTGCACCATGTTCTTTCGATATGCCCACTTTCGCTTGCTGAAATTCGTTTCCCCCTCACAATGCGACCTCGAACACTCGCAGTCGAGCAGGCAAAGCATCTCGCACTTACGATGATATTCCAAGGCATAGGACCCTTGAGCTGCTGATAGTAACGCTGTAGACTGCGAAGGGAGTTACTATCCGACGGCGTCCAGAAGCCATCACCAAACACCTACATACTCCGCAATCCATCATGCAGGTGCTCCTCGGTAACTTCCTGAAACTGCAGCGGTGGCTTTTGACAGGGAGATCGTCGCTCCACCAAGGCCAGTCCAGACGATGTAGCGGGCGCTTAATCGCACTTGGCTGGCAATCTACAGTACCGGTTTGACTTTGGTTACTGGCAGTCTCCTCCCCTCTCTGACCAGTGACCAACCCATCGTGCCTGTTACTGGCGCAATGCCGCCGTCTGCCCATCGCGTAGCACAGCTGGCCTGTCAGTGTGTGGTGTGAATGGTCGCTCGTGCAGACTCTCTATTATCCTACTCTCCGCCTACGACTGGCCAATGACCGCCACTGCCTAGACTTCCATTCCCGGACCATGTCGCACTCGTCGTCTAGGAACGGTTTCACTCCTTCAGCGCGTCCTTCACAACTGAATTCTTATGTTTCACCTCTCAACGCTCTTTCTAGACAGTCTGGGCAGCCGTATGCCACCTCATCCAACCCTATTTTGACCAACAAGCTTATTCCCCGCGACTATCTGAACCTGACCTCCAGACCCAGCCCTACACCAAGTGCCAATGGGACAGCTTCAGGAGCGGCGCCATCGGTATCAGAGACAAGGGTCGCTCAGTTGGGAAGAACGGGCAACACCAATCCTGACCTAGCGATCCAACCTGTAGCACATCGTGGAGCTGATTACCGGTCCACGATAGCGAGGACAGGCAGTGGGAGTGCATCCGACCGCGAAGACTCTGACGCCGGAGAAGAGCTGGCAGTAAACCGGACCCGATCTCCCGAATCTATCACCAGCACCACCGCAGACAGCAGCACTCTGAGCTCGAGGCCGACTGCTGGCTTCAGCTCCGTACCATCTCTGCAGAACGAAATGCCTCGAACGTCCTCCATTGACTCCGCCATATCTTCTGTTTCTGCCTCTTCACAGCAGCGAAAAGAGCAGGGTGACGGAAGAGACCCAAGTCCAACCAGCATTCGTGGTCTCATAGCAACCGCAGGCTCGGCCGAGAACCTTGTGCTGCATTTGTTAAAAGAGAAGAACCATGCCGCAAGCCAGAACAGTCAGCTGTGGAGGTTGGTCGAAAAGCAGAGAGCATTGCTTTTGGGTTTGAACAAGGATCTCGAGCGTATCACAAAAGATCGGGACAGATACAAGAAGAAATTGAAGGAGCTTCAGTCGCAGGGTGCCCTCCCAAACGCTGCCACTCAGTCGCCCACACAAGAGTTGGTCGACCATCGCAACGAAAATGCAGTCCAGCCGCCAGAGCTGCTGCAGGAAGACAATACTACCAACCAGTCCGCAACTGATACCGCTTCGAATGGTGCAAGTTCACCCATTGATGCTCCTGGTCCTGCTATCATTGCGACGGGGTATCTTGCGCCCGCACCTGAGAACAGTGTGGAGCGACCTGCGTTGCAAGCACAGACCATGGGTCTAGCCCAGCCTACCTTTGCCTTAACCGAAGCAACTCCAATGACTGAGAAGCCAAGCAAAGGATTCTCGGCCTTGCGCAAGACCGCTCCGAAACCACTCAATCTGCTTCAAAACAACAACGAAACTACATCTAAGACATTGGCCAATGCTTCAAATCAAGCCTTGCCCGTCATCCAGAACGGGGATGAGCCAAGAGGTAGGCGTAAGACACGGGAGGACGATGACAAAGATCGCGAAAAGAGCTTGATCAAAGAGCAGGAGGCGAGGAGTAAATCTAAAAAGAAGTCGCAGCCTCCAGCGGAAAGTGAAGGTCAAACAGTCCTTGCACCTCCAAGTATTGGCGCCACACTACCAGCGAGCCCACGTCCGCATCAAGGGCTGACACCAGGCAGTCCGCTAAATGCGGTGCAAGCAGGTCCCATTCACGAGCGGTTAATCCCAATGCCATTGCGTAGCCCAGGTCTGCCAGCAAGTCCTCGACCCATGAACCAGAACATTGCCGGCCTAAGTGCACTGCCCATGTCACCACGTGCACCACCTCCAGGTCCACTTTCGCCACGTGCTCCTAAACAACCAATACCCGCACCTATGATGAGTCCATCACCATTCACAGATCCTGCCATCACACAGCGCCAAAACCAAATGGCACGACAAGCTGCTCAACAGGAATACCAGCACCAAGATCGTCTGCAAGTGCACGAACTGACATCCTCCAACGACATCCCTTCCGTCTACCAGGGCTTAGTGAGTTCGCAGTACCCAAATCTTCTCCTTCCGCCCAACGCCCTACCTTCAATTCAAGTCAAAGTTGCGTCCTCGCGTCTACGACCATCAAGGCATAGTATGCTAGGACTCAGAACCCAAGAAGACTCTACAGTATTTAGCTTGTCTGTGTTCTCGCGAGCAAGTCGAAACGAACTGTGGCGCATAGAAAAGATACCTGCAGTGTTACCACAGCTAGAACAGCAACTCAGACCTAGGTGCAAGGATCTACCAAGATTGCCGGATCGAAAATTGTTCACTGGTCAAAGTCCGGCAGTTATCGACGCTCGCAGAGAGGCCGTCGACGCATACTTTGAGGAATTACTCGATATAGAAATGGACGAGCAATCTGCGCTGCTGATATGTCGTTTCCTTTCCACCGATGTGCTTGACCCGTCTAACGAACCAGCCAAGCACCCTGGCATGAACCACGAGTCATTGCCACAAAATACGAGTGTGTCTGGGAAAACAGTCAAAACTGGCTTTTTGACAAAAAGAGGAAAGAACTTTGGAGGCTGGAAATCCAGGTGGTTTGTGCTCGACAGCCCAGAATTGCGATACTATGAAACGCCTGGTGGACAACACCTCGGCACGATAAGACTGCAACATTCAAGAATTGGCAGCCAGAAGCCCGAAGAGCCTGCGACCAATGATCCTGAGGAGCAGTACCGGCATGCCTTCCTAATCCAAGAGCCAAAGAAGAAAGATTCCACGATGTATGTCCGTCATATTCTGTGTGCCGAGGATGATGCAGATCGAGATCAGTGGGTAACAGCGCTGCTCCGCTACGTTGACCCCTACGACCCACCAGAGGAAGAAAGTCCTAGCACGTCGACGAATGCATCATTCGTGACCAAGCCGCAAGCACCAAGCGTCAAGGATATCAAAAATGAAACTCATAGCAATACCCCATCGCCCACCAGTCCAATATCCTTTAATGATGGAAGCGTCAGCGAACACATGTCCAAGAACAGCAACATCTCGGGGCCAATCAATGGTGCACCAATACAAGACAGCAGCCAGTGGGGCAATAAAAGCACTACTCAGCATGCGCCAAAAGACAAGTCGAAAATGGGCAACATTTTCCACTTCAAGAAGGGTTCTCAAGAGCAAATTTCTCAACTCGGTAGACAATCGGACCCATCAAGCAGGCCACGAGTGCTGCGGCACAACGGCTACGTCCGCGCTGCGTTTGGGCTACCACTTGTCGAAGCAGTTGAATTCTGTTCGCCTTTTAACATGGATGTGCAGCTGCCAGCAGTCGTGTATAGAAGCATCGAATATTTGCGGTTCCGCAAGGCGGAGAACGAAGAAGGACTGTTCCGGCTCAGCGGTTCAAACATCGTGGTCAAAACTCTCAAAGAACGCTTCAACACCGAAGGTGATGTCGATCTCATTGACGAGGAGGAATATTATGATGTACATGCAGTTGCATCACTGTTCAAGACATACCTAAGAGATCTACCGTCCCCACTTCTGACACGAGATCTGCATATCGAGTTCCTGAAAGTACTCGAGCTTGATTCACAAGAGGACAAGGTGTCAGCCTTCAATGTCCTGGTTCATCGCCTACCAAAGGTCAACTTCTCGCTGCTTCGCGCACTTTCGGAATACTTGCTTGAAGTAACCGACAATGCAGGTAAAAATAAGATGTCTGTTCGCAATATGGGAATCGTCTTCTCACCAACAGTCAATATTCCGACGCCGGTATTCAACCTGTTCCTGAGTGAATTCGATGCGATCTTTGAGCGGCAGCCTGGTCATGGTGCGCCACAGCCACATATACAACAGGCCGAGCTGCGTGCGCCTGCTTCTCTCACCCCAGACGACATCCGTTCACCACGACGCCAAATGTTCACTGACCTGCCGACGCCAGCCTACCACCAGACAAGCTTCCAGGACCAAGATCATGACTCGAACATGCCAAGGACACACCAGGCGTCGGGCTCCCGAGAATTTGGTTTTATTCCAGTGCACCCGAGCTATGAGAACGGACAATACGTGTCCGACCCACAAGACTACCCGCGTACGCAAGGCTTTGCTCCGCCACCGATGCAACAGACGCAGATGGAAGGTGAAGAGCAGTATGGCAGTCTGAACAGGATGCTTGTTCCTCAAGGGGCAAGCACGGATAAGAGAAGGAAGAGGGAGAGCGCGATGCTCTTCTGATGTTACGCATGTGGGATGACGGGAAAGAGAAGGTTTTGTTTGATATTGATGTCGATGTTGATGTTCGTTCTGCTTCGGAGGATACCCATTTCAGCGTTCTTGTTATTTTCATGTTCACGTGTTGCACGTTCTGCACATAAAGGACTTTTCTTCATGACCGGTGGATCGCATTGCGTGTTCCATATCGTCAATCAATTGAAAAATGAATTGATGATTCCATCAATGGCATTGATTGTCGCTCTACTTATTGCGCGTCATACGCCACCCACAGTATCTGAGTTGCACCGACCACCACCCGGGAAATTCCCACCGCACCGCACCGCACCGCGCCGAACACTGTAACACCAGATCTCGTCCATCATGTCCAAGTTACGGTAGCTTAGTCCTTGCAGCTTTCCAATACTGTACTGTACTGTAAACCGGCTGGCTGGCGTCGGGTGTTTCTTGCTGTAAGTCGAGTTAAGTCAAGTCAAGTCGAGTTATTCTTGGGACTGCGCTGCAAGCTAAGCTACTGTAGGTACTGTAAGTTACAGTACAAGCAAGACTTTCACTACCTATTTTGTCCTTTCTTCCATTTGCTGTTGCTGTCGTGTGCACTGCACTGCGTTGAATTCCTTCATGCTGGACAGTAGACACAGGCCTGGTGCGGCGTGGCGTGGCATGGCAGCGATAGCGATGAGTCGATGTGATGGTACTGTGTACGTTGTGGTTCTCACTACCTGCTTTTTGGAGTAGAATGGAGTGGTGTGAAGGTACGCACTATGACAAGGTCGTCGGTCAGCTGAGCTGGATGGGATGGGATGGGATGGGATGGGACGGGACGGGACGGGACGGGATGTTCTGCGCTGTGCATGCTCGGTTCGGTTCGGGTGTTCGTTCGATATCTAGGCTTTGTGATGCGATGTGATGTGATGTGGATCATGGAAGTAGGATTCAGTAGTTACAAGATCACTTGGACGGTACTATGCATTGTGTACTGATGGTCGCTTATCTATGGCTGCTCATGTGTGTGCTTTCGAAAAAGCAGAGCAATCGATTGGAAGAACTGTGACTCTGGAAGATCTGACATACTCTCGTATTATTCTCGATAGCTCATGGCCCTCCTCCAACCAGTCCCGAAAAGTCTAAGATCCGCCGCAACGATTCGACACGTGGAGATATCCCACTTATCACCCCTGAAACTGATGTGCTTCCATGCCTGCTCCATCCACCACAACCCTTCGCAGCCGGCCCTTCTTAAGAACCAGGACATAAACCTCATCACCAAAACCACGTCTCCCCCCAAGGCCACACAATCGGCGGACCATCCCCCGCACCGCTCGGGTCCGGCGAATCCATCCAAGCGCCAAGGTTGTATAAGTCCCTGTAATAGATCTCCATGGCGGTGAAGACGTAGTTATCCACGTTGTCTGTCGGATTTCGAGCTGGCCTCGTCTGCCAGTCCTTCACGCGCATGGATCTGAACGAGCCGTATGCTATCTCTGTGGTACCATCGGGCCGCACAAGTGTGACGTCTTCAATTTGGCGCGGTTGAACTGGAGGGTTGAGATTTATGTAAGCTGGTCCGTGGTGGATGAGTTCGTGGAGAAGGGCTTGTGTGGATGACCCTGTAGGCTCCCAGTACAAGTTTCTCTTTCCGCTGATTGCTATACTTTTCCCAAATGGATTCAACCTGCGGTCAAGTGCGTACGAACCTTCGGCGTTTCTGTACCATCTGAACCACCATGGGCAAATCGCTATGAAACCATAAATGGTCTGGTCAGCTGGGTCTTGCCACCAGTGGTAATAAGCCGATTGCCTTGGGCTATTCGCACATGTCACCACGCCCGGAGTACTCTGTTGAGGGAAGATGCTGACTGGGGGATCGCCGTAGAAGATCCATAGTCTTCTCACGTCTTTGAAGCTGGAACATGCTAGCGCTGGAGCGTAGACCGGGCAGCCGGTGACAATCAAGATGCTCTTGAACACGCCCATTACGGTATTGGTGTCTTGGGGGCGGAAATAGCGGTTGAAGGAGGGGTTGCCGACGGATGGGTTGCGCTGGTCGACGGATAAAGTGTCTATTGTCTTAGAGAGGATCTTGTGGATCTCGAGGATGCATGACTGGACCATGTTCTTGAACATTGCTGCAGTGTCGGGTGCGGATTGAGCGTCAAACTGATAAAAGGCAAAATATTCGGTCACTCTCCAGGTCACGCCGTCGGGAGAGGGAGGAGGTGCATCTTCTGGTGGTAGGGGTGGAGTGCGCGGTTGTATCCGTGGTTTGAGGTCCGAGGACTGCGTTTTGTGTATGTCATCGATGGCACTTGAGTGGTGAGGAGGTCCTTGTGCTATCAAATAGCGGAGGCGGCTGGTAATACTTTATCAGCACTGTGCCTAAGAAGCGACCTGTTGTCTGCTCAGGGCTCGTGTACCTGATTATCAGTGCTAACAGAAACAGTACCACTGCTATGAGCATCCTAGTGGAGGGTTGCCGCTTCATCTCGAGCCGATTCACCGAGAGGTCTTTGGATCCACCAGCAAAGGCAGATATACATATATATATATTGTGGGTTGCGGCGTGCTGCGACTGTGTAATATCACAGCGGAGGTTTCCTGGTGGGAGCTGCAGACAACAGTCTCAGATGGAATGAAAGTGCAAATATTAGTGAAGGTTTTGACAAACGCAGCTCAAGCCCTGTGAACTATCTGACCGTTGAACACAGGCTGTAAGAAGACAACATCAGTTGCTAGAAGCGGCAACAGTGACAGACTCGACAGTGCTTGCCCATCTGTGCACTTTTCATTTGTCCCTTCCTTCGTCGTCCCTTTCCCTCTACCTCCGAATACGAACCTAGCAAAACTGTTCCACTGCTCGCTCGCTCTTGCCGTTGGCAAACACACATAGGAATCGAGTTCTTCTCAAAACTACCTCGGCAGCCATACTTCCTGCTAGACAACGCCGTAGGCAACGCCAGTTCTCGGCTCGCGAGCTCGGAGAAAGGACCGTCCTATTCGAAGCAAAATGTGTCAAATGATCCGTCTTGCGAGGCGTTCAATGTCCGCTTCTGCCGCCCGAGACGTCTGATTGTGCCCGAGCGTGTGTAGTCTCTTTGAGAGAAGTGCGACTAGCACACCGCTCTCGAGAGTTCCTCATAGCGTAGTCTATTGTCATTGTTGGTCTCAAAGTTGCTGCCTGCACTCATCACACCAGATGCGGCGGCAATAGGAAATTACCGACGCCCTCTTTGATGGGATACTCGAACCCGCAATTCCCGCAGACCAACTTGCCCTCTACCACACCCGTCTCCATCAGCAGTGTATGCAGCTTCTTCAAGGTCTCTTCGTCCACCTCTTTATCCTTCGCCGCCTCTATCTCCGCTTCTGTTGCGCCCTCTGAATCCACCATCATGTCATCGGCAGGGTTGTGGTCTGGTAGCATTGCGCTGAGTCCGAGCTCTGCTGCTGTGGTGGAGAGGGCTGTCCAATCGAGGCGAGGGAGGATGTTCTTGACAAAGGTTGGGTTGAATGTGCTAGGGTTCTGTTCTAGTTGTGCATCACGGAAGTGTAGTGGGTACGAGGCTGACGAAGTTTTGCAGGTTTTGATGGCACAGGTAAGGAAGTTTGTCGTCAGTAACTTCATTGTGGTGAGTGATGTAGAAGAAGTAGACAGTGCGACGGTACGAAGGGTAGTAACAGTGTTGGTATTCCGGTATGGGCCCAGCGAGGGCAGTTGGTGTTAGTGATGTTGCGCTTAGCATGTATGTGAATGTCAATGTACTGAACCAGGATGTTACAGTCTGGCAAAATATTGATAGATTTGGCCTCGAAAATTTCCCCGCAGACTTGACGCAGCAATGTCCCGTACGTGCTATCTTACTATCTCTTCGCCTTCACACCTACTCGTCGTGCATCTATCAGGTTTCGTGCAGTCTCGATTCGCCGCAATGGCTGGCATCTGGAGCCATCATCAAAAGAGGAGAAGAAATGGCCGGCACGCAGGTGACTCTGTCCTCCACCGAGTAAGTTCAGGAAGAAGAGCCTTAATGTGCCTGATGTCTCAATCTAGTTCGCCAATATGACCAAACCAGCCCATGTTATTGAAAAGGATCTAGCGGTTGATTAATGCGTTCAATTATCTGTTATGATAAGTGTGAAGAGAGGAAAGGAAAGAGATCGCCGACTTCACGAGACGTTATTCGAGCTTCGAGTGGAATTGGAGCTAAAGAGGAATAGGTTAGTTCTGCCTTGGCGATGCTAGATGAATTTGAGGTCTAATTATTTCTCACGCATCTTCGTGTTCTCTTCACTACATATACCATCGCTGCCTCTTCCATCATATCTTGCTTCCTTTCTTACACTCAAACATCCTGGCCTACGATGCGCGACACCTATGTTGCAAGTGCCAAGCTAATGACTTATCACAATATATGCCGTAGCTTCTCGTAAGGCGCAACAACCACGTTCGGAAGCATCTTGAATTCACATCTCCATGATCAAGAGGTGGTCCAGAGACCTTCCAAAGTCTCAAATCGTTAGTGGAAGACCAAAACCATGGGTTTTAGCAGGCCCTTGTCTACTCCACCCTACCTCTTCTGAACTTGTGGAGAGGTAGGACTATTTATACGACAGACATTCAAGATGTAGTGCGGTGAGTAACGTTTTCATCATCTTCAATGGGGTTTATTTGGGATGTCTATGGACGTTGCCTATTGTCAAGAGCGCGCTCTCCTCGCACCTTGGCAGTCCGAAGTCATCATGCAAAACTTCACGATGATCGTTCTGCTCCCGTTGTCTTTCTTCTCATCGAAAGTTTGATGAATCCTCAGTATTGCAGGGTCACTCAGGTTGATGTGCCTTGGTTCATTATCGCAGATGCCCGTCTCAATGCGAAACTTACTCAGCCAGTATCCCCCTTAAGCGCCTTGCAGCCTGCCACCACACACTACATGCAGTGCCAGCAGTACTTGGCCCAATCATGCCCAACCGCAGTACAGGAAGGAGCACCTCTGCACAGGTCGCACCAACTGCCTCGAATGTAGTGACCTTCGCAGATTCGTCTGTCTTCCCTATTGATGTTGGCAGGTAACCGCCCGGGGATGTAGAGGCCTCCTCCATCCAGAAACTGGGTCGCACCTGCGCCAGGATTAGGACCTGGGTTATTTAGACCTTGTTGTGGTTGAGAGCCTGTGGCGATCTTCTGGCTGGGTTCGGCTTGAAGTCCCATGGAGTTGATTGGTGTAGTTGTGTACGTCGTTGGGTATTGGCCCGAGCTTGTTGTATTGGAAGGTGTTGGAGCAGGGTTCGCGCCGCTGAACGGAGGGCTGACATTAACGATCTGAGACCGCAGGACAGGTGGTTGGCCTAGGGTGGTGTAGCTGGGAGCGGCGATACCAGGATAGTACGCTGAGCATGCCGTGGGTCGTGGAGCAGGTGAGTAGTGTCTCATGCCCAACTCTTGTATGATCTCTCGCTGTTGACTTTCGGCAGAGCCCCCATAGTCTCGAAGCCAGTTAGCGATGTCTCCAAACCATCTGGAGCACTTACCTGCCTCGGCTGTTGAACCCGACTCTGACTGTGTTGCAGGCCTACCGCCGATCGACTTGGCTTTCCACCAACTTGCTCAGACATCCTTGCGTGAGTCCTTGATCTATGGGTCTATCATAAGTTCGTCGTGTTAGATGTCTAGAGATAGCCTCATCCAGGGCTGATATATTTAAGGTTCCGAAATATGTCAGAACCATCGTGGCGCTCCTATCTGTCCTTGCAGTGGTGTCTGTCACTTCTACACTTTCCACTGAAGGGTGTAACAGGCTTTGCACTCTGCAAGTTTGGCCATTTTTGAGTGGCATTAGAGTTCACAGTACTCGGCTCAAGACAGCAGGAAACAGCATAAGGCGCGGAAAGGGAGGACTTGCAGACTTCAAATACGCAAAAGCCATGTTTGCGCATTCTGACTAAGACCTAACTGGCACAACTCGAAGAGCAAGCGGACAAGCTAACATTGCCGAACGAGAGAGTTGTATGATCGGGTAGAGGGCAACGGCAAGGCTGACGAGCTGCTCTCTGATGCCTCGCTATCTTGGTTCAGTTCATTGTCTCCTTGAGCTGACAATGGCAGGCTTCGTTAACATCGGAACTTGTATCCCAACGCTGATACCACTTCGCAGCTTCGGTCCATGATTGAGCTCGTTGCTGCGGTATCATCTCGCCTACAGCTTGCTTCCTACCAGTCGGAGGTTCTTTCGCTGACCGCTTGCTTCCTACCAGTCG
>Ga0210040_10010113_pt1 | contig 10866 bp, 20 predicted proteins | sample CryGeyCG12114_NA_FD_185462 | JGI IMG/M metagenome (GOLD analysis project Ga0210040, IMG submission 185462) | Groundwater microbial communities from aquifer - Crystal Geyser CG19_WC_8/21/14_NA (SPAdes) (version 2) | ecosystem: Environmental > Aquatic > Deep subsurface > Groundwater | place: USA... | reverse complement strand
GTGATTTTGGCTGACTTTATCTGATTTTACGGTCCGAGTGTTGCGTTGGCAACTAAAACTAATTTGATTTATTTTTACTTCAGCTTACGGTGAGAGAATCTTGCCATAGGATTCGTGTCCTCTGTGAAGTTAAGCTGTACTGACTTTCTAGACCACTAACTCTTCCAAGTCTTTTGATTTACTTTCCATTGCGATTTTATTTGCAAATATTGATTTCCTTCCTGCAGTGCCTTGTGATAACAGTGATGTGATAATATTCATTCAATTGCGAGCAAAGCATTAATCGAGTTTATTTCTATGGCCGTGCTTTGATTGTTCGACGTAAATATAGAAGGACCAAGCACTCGTCGTCGGTCTGCTAGAACTCGAGGGGGGCCTGTAACTATCTCTGAGCCGAAAGTTTCTCCGAAAAAAGGACGGGGTAAAAGAGGAAGACCTGCAAAACGTAGTTCTGAATCAGAAGAAAGAATTGTGGAAGAAGACCAGGAAAACAGCGTTGAAGTTGAATCCGCAAATCAAGTCATGTATCAGTCTGATGATGAAAATACGGAGGCTGTGGCTGCACCTGCTAATGGCGTTGAAGGTGGATATGAAAATGAAGGTACGCACTCACAACTCACTCTGAATAACGACCAATTTTGCATCTAAACTTTATGCATGATTTTACATGCATAGGTGGAAAATCCGTCATATCTCGGTAACCAGGTTACCATGAAATTTGGGGCAAGTGGGGCCAGTGGGGCAAAATTGGCCGCAAAGCGGCCAACAAGCAAAATATTTGATGTCGGATGAAAAAAAAACGATTTTATTTACGACTTAACTACCCCACTGGTTCAAACTTCGGCCCCACTAATTTCTACCCCAATTTTTCTTCTATGCAATATTACATATTACAGCTCTTGGCCCCACTCGGCCCCACTAATTTCTACCCCTGTGGGGAAAAAAGTGGGGCCGTTTTTTTCGGGATATGGGGCCACTTCTGAAAAAAAATTTATTTTCCACCCATGTTTACATGTTTTACTAATGTGCAGTACGTAATTGTATTGTTTTTTACAGAACCAACGTATGATTATTCAATGAGCACAACTAACGAACTAGATGACACCTCTGCTATTGAAGAAAAACAAATGGAACTGGCTTCAAACGAAACTCCGGTAGATATGGATGATGCATATAATGAATTTTCTGCTGCAATAAATGCTGATACTGGCTCGTCTATTGGAAACACTGGAGACGATATGGATGTGAATAACATGGTGATGACTGAAGCTACTTCAGTAATGACTGAAGACAATACAAATAGCAATATTGCTTCATACGTTGAAGGTGAAAGTAACACTGCCAACGGTGTAAATGATGAGAAGCAGGATGAAACTTCCGACGATGCAGGTTCGAAAAGAAAGCTTGAGGAAGATGAAGTCGAATCTAGTAATATGGAGAACACTGCTTCTGATGGTGGACCCTCTCCTCCTAAAAAAGCTCATTTGGACATCAATGTGAGAAAACTATTGCCAGATCTTGAAAAACATTGGAAGTCAGTAGAGGACGATCCTAGCGACTTCACTGCATGGACCTACTTGCTTCAATATGTAGACCAAGAGGTAATAACGGATTCAGTTTTTTTTGTGTTTTCTATTTTTATTAATGAATATATAGCGCAATTCGCAATTGTGGGCTTATTCGCTTCATTTGATAACACGTGGGAATAGACATAAAGTGTACAATGCTTTTTTATAGAATGAACTTTTGGCTGCACGGGAAGCATACGATAAATTCCTAGCTCGTTATCCATATTGCTACGGGTATTGGAAAAAATACGCAGACTATGAAAAACGCAAAGGATCGGCCGAGGACTGTGAACAGGTAAACTATTGGATAAAAATAATTTCACAACAAGGTTTAGCATCATCATTATACAGTTTCAAAAGAAAATTTTTGTAAATCGATAATAGGGAGTTTTATGTTATAATATGTAGCGTTCCTAAATGGAAGAAAATCTCTGAGAGAGTTCATCAAAATGTGGGTATCACATCTAATGCAAATACTGAAAAAAATATTTTCATATGCTATACTGATTGAAAATTATTTCTGACTTCAAATGTATGATCGTTAAGTTGGGCAATTGGTGCGAATGGTACAATTTTAGCAAATCCGGAGTTGAAATTCAATGGGGAGGTTTAGGAAAAGAATTGAGCTATCCGCTCATCCGTCGGTCGCTCGCTCCTGCTTGAAAACTCACGCTGCATCCGATTGACAGCCCAGCCCTCGCCAAATGAATCCATATTATAATTATTTCTATATATACACTATTAACCTATGAATATTATTTTATCTATCATATCAACCTGTCATTCATATTTTATATGACGTACTACCATCAATGATTTTTGTATTGAATCAATTTTCATTCCCAAAATGATATGGATTTTCTCTTTCAACGCCCAAAAGATCATCTTTTGAAGCTCTTGTTCAGTTTTTAAAGTGAGAGTTGAAAAAAATTGATGATGTTTTGAAAAGCAAATTTATAAAGAATAAGAAATTCAGAATATGATCTTTAACAGGATGCATTGATCAGCTTTTTTGAGATGCGTATCATATGATGATGCACGCAGTTGGCAGGTATGATCCCTAAAATAATATGGCCACACACTCATTATTATGTTAATCGATGCTAGAATTTTATTGTTGAGGAGATAATTTCAATGTTTGCAATTTTCGGTCTGCAGGAAGGGTTCTTCCAACTTTCAAAGACTTGTTTACTCATTGGGCAAACTCTTTTGTTCTTATGTATTTATAGGTCTTCCAACGAGGTCTTAAAGCTATCTCCCTCAGCGTTGACTTATGGATTCACTATTTGAATTATGTGAAAGCAGCGTATGAAGAAAACCAAGACTACATCCGCTCACAGTTCAATGTTGCTATTAAGACATGTGGAATGGAATTTCGGTAATTTTATTCACATCTGTGTAGTTACTTTTTGAACGAGATTTGTAATTTGTAATTATTAGCTGATGGCGATTACGATGACTTATTTTATGACTTATGTCGATAGATCTGACAAATTGTGGGAACAGTATATTCAGTGGGAACGGGATAACAATAATCCGAGAAATGTGTTAGCCGTATTTGATCGCTTGATTTCGATGCCTACACTTTCATACCAGGGTCATTTTCAAAAGTAAGATTTTTCACTTGATTGGCATTTTCAAACTGAACGGCAGTGTTTGTAATTATAGCTCTGGGTATTCTATTGCAGCCTAAAAGACTTTATAAATCTTAATCCACCGTCAGAAATTCTTAGTCCAGAAGAATTTGAGGAATTGAAGGCCTCTGTTTCGACAGACTCCGATGCTGCTGAAAATGAAAATGAAGAGGTATGTTTATATTAATTTGTTGCTAAAATAATCTTGCATTCATGTACATATACTGTGGGTAGAAGATTTGTACTTTTATCTTTTGAAAGGATGAAATCGCAAAGTTGAGGGCATTAATTTTGGAAAAAAGAACTGCAGTTCATAAAGCAAATGAAGCGGAGATCACAGCTAGATGGTCTTTTGAAGATGCGGTTAGTTGTACTTCTTTATACTATGTTAATTTTTGTGTTGTCTTGCATTGGCTCCCTGTATGTATTGACGAATATCAATTTAACTTTGTACAGATCAAAAGACCATACTTTCATGTTAAACCCTTAGAAAAGGGTCAGTTGAAAATGTGGAAAGAATATTTGGATTTCGAAATTGAAAAGGGAGATATGGAAAGAATCGCAATTCTTTTCGAGCGGTGTCTGATTGCCTGTGCTTTATATGAAGAATACTGGATTCGGGTAATGCATTTATGCAAAGGTCAATTCGTGGTAGCACTGTTTAGGTAGACTGAAGATTCTAATATGAATAGGTTAATATTACAGTATACCAAATATTTACAATCTCAACCCCAAAAAGACCTTGTCAAAATCAGAGAGATCTACAGGCGAGCTTGTGTTGTTCATCACCCAAGTAAGCCATGGATTAACCTACACTGGGCTGCGTTTGAAGAGTCGCAAGGTATGTTAATGTTTGAACAAACTTCTGGTTGCATTGTTGCATAATACAAATTTTGAAAGGCATTGACTTTGTATTTCTCTTGTAATTGCTAGGATATTTTGTCAAAGCGGAAGAAATTTTAGAGAAACTACAAAAAGCTATTCCTGAGTCAGTTCATGTTATTTCCCGGAGAGTGAATTTGGCTCGCCGACAAGGAGACATGAATAAGATGGTGCAAGTATTTGAGCAGTTCATTGAAGCAAGTAAAGACAAAGAAATCGTTGCACACATCACGATCAAATACGCCAGATTTTTATGGAAGGTCAGTTCAAATTCTAGTATAGTTGTCGTAGTTGCTCTCAGTTTTTTTTTTTTTGGAACGGTATGTAGACTCAGATTGCATTTTGTATTTTATATCTTTTTTAGAGCCTTGGTGACATCGAAAAAGCGAAATCAGTCCTTTCATCGGTTATTGATGCTCATGAGGTAAAATTGTAAAATGTTAAAATCACTCGATCCGTCGCTTTATAACAATTCAATAACTTGTGTTGTAATTTGTATTTTAGAATACGAAACCCAGAGTAATAATGGCTTTGGTTGATCTTGGCATGGAACAAAAACCAGTAGACGTTGATTTTGTCATTACCACATTCGACAATGCTTTGCAAAGTGAACTATCAGATGAACAGAAAGTGACTTTCGCCCACAGAAAAATTGAATTCCTTGAAGATTTCGGTGATAGTATAGAAACGTAAGTTGATGTTGATAGTGCCTAATACAATTTGAAGTGCTTGAAAACTTAATGGTACATTTATGGCTGCTTGTTGTTTTATTTTCCGCAGCATTGAAAAGGCACACGAAGAGTTGCAATCCTTGGCTAAAACCCTTCGTGAAAGAAAACATGCTGATCCAAATAAGTCGTAAGTTTTTTCTTTCTATATTTGTGCTTTTTAGCCCATCAATGGGCCCATTGTATCAATTTATTACTATTATGATTCTAACTTTAACTTACCTAATTTTAATTACATTTTCGCAACAGAGTCCAGTCCGCTGGTGCAGATGATCCATCCAAAGTAAATCAAAATGGCGCATACAATAGCAGTCAGTATAGTCAACAAGCACCATATGGACAGCAGTACAACCAATATGGTAACTACTCTAATTGGAATTACCAACAGCCCTCGAGCTACGGAGGATATAATCAAAGCCAAGGTGGTCAGCAGGCTGGAGCTGGATGGAGTGCATACCAAGGATACTATGGGTAATTTATTGCCTCAACGAAATAAATTTAAACTTACTTGTCTGATCGGGTTCATCATTCATCATTATGTTTAGGAAATTGTAATTCAAAAGATTTTTGAAGTCACCACTTGTGTTTGTGTTTCTAAAGCTTTGTATTGTCATCCCGATCCCCAATTTGATTGCCCAACGCCTTTGTAGATCTCTCATTATTCCAATGATATGCTATTTTATGTGAACCTGATTTCATTAATGATAAATTGATAGACATTAATCGAATTTTAATTTCTTTCGCTTTAGTGGAACTGATCCTTCTGCCTCATCTGGCATGGAAGCATGAAAGATTTGTACTTCTTCAATAAAGTTGCTTTGAAGTATGGCCTGGCCTCCTCTATATCTTAAATGTACTTTCAACTAAAATAACGTTTATATTTCATCTTATTTGAATCTTTGCATGCAATTTTATATTTGTTTCTGTTCGTTTGATTAGCGTTTTACTTTGAGATTGTAGTAAAAATATAGATGCTAAAGTGATGAATGCACCAGGATTATAATAAAAGCAGGAGAATCGGGAGTTTATTTGTTTTAGCAGTTTTAATTAGTGCATTAACGTTTCTAAAACGAAAATAGTTCCCAGATTGTATGCTAAGAGTGAGTTTCCGTTTAATTGTTTTTACTGGTGGTTTTACGTATTCTTCAGTGAGTAATGTGAGTTTTGAGAACCTTCCTTCCGTAATATTCTTACTTTATATGATTATACATCACAGAAATAAATAAAGGTACTATTTTGATTGTTAGCTGTAGAATTCTAGTGGTGATAAGTCAGAATTTAACTTACTTGCAGTTGTGAATTTACTACTAGAGAGGCAGGCAGTAAAATAGTATGAAATTGAGAGGACTTGTGTGGACGTATGGAAATGATATGAATAATTATGATTAAAGTCCTAGAAATTATTTCAACTGGGCATTTCAAGTGTATGAAGTTGATTTTTGAAATAAATATCTTGTGAAGTTTTGAGGGAGAAATAAGAGTTCGAGGGATGTTTTACTTTGTATATTATTTTGTCTAGCTATGTGTATTATTGTTGTTAGCTCTTGCTAATACTATTTTTATGTAAATTTTTATGTTATTGTTGTATCTCTTCAGACTTTGGTTCGGCATACTTAACGTGATAAAATTGACAGCAATCCTTTGCTTTAGCAATCTCGAGTGCCAATTTTAATTTTTCGGCTGAACTGAGTTCAACCAGCATGGGTGGTGCTGGAGGTGGAATATTGGAATACTTATTGAGAATTGGATGAACAGCCATTTCTATCAGCAGTTTTTGGTAATCTTCATAAACTCGTTCTTGGAATAATTTGAATCTTTCCATGATCACCGTCATCTTGAATTTCCGGTCTTTCAAATCATGCTTGTAATCTTCCTCTTCCGTAGAGGTCATTCTTCCAGCCAGTCTTTCAAACTTATTCATTTTGTCTCGCAATTCCAGGCAGTTCTATGTAACGAAAAATATTTTTAACCATTTATTCCTCCATTTTCATTTTTGAGCACCAGAATAAACAAAGTAAATACCTGGTCATAGTTGGATTTCATCAACCGAGCTTTTTTAATTATTCTCTGCTTGAAGTCATGTACAATCCTTTTCTTTATGAGCAATTCGTCTTCCTTGTTTCTTGGCAATCCATACTTTTCAATGTATGGACTAATAAAGTCTATACCAATCATTTTTTCTTCCTTTTCTTCTTCATCTGTTCCCTAGAGGTTAAAAGTAATCTCACGTGAAAAAATCATAATATTCAGCTTGATTCACACCATTTAGTTTTTCTCAGCCTTACCTCAGAATCGTCGGCAAAATTCTTTTCCTTCGAAAGTCCTCCCAATGAAAATGTGTCCTGTACCAATTCATGTCTCCAATCCTCTTGCACCCTAGAGATTACTGTATCATAAACTTCATCTTCACCTGCACGAGACATCGCAGTTGATCGTCGTTCGTGTTTTGCACATTCTTGGAGAATTACGTACTTTTGGTACATATCTTTTGGAACTGCATATCTGTCAGCCTAAAAATTAGGTGCGTGGTAAGTATTGCAGGTTTGCTTCGTTTTCGTTTTCTGATTGAATCAACAATATATTATCCAGGGCATGTTGATTTGTTGATACAAAAACAACTGTTGCATGCCCTAAAAGTTAGGCGGATGCATCTTCCCTTCTTCTCAAGCTTACGATTGACTTTTATCTACTTTTATGTATTGAAACTATCCAATTGTAAACAAAACTTACACAAACTTACCGAGAATTCAATACAATCTTGAGGTTTAAAATCCACTTGGTCAGAACTGAGCTCTTTGGGCTTGTAAAACTCCAAACTGTTTCGTACCAATGATCCCTCAGAATAGTGATAAATTAATCTCAGTCTTCCCTCCTCATTGAGCATATGAATTTCTGCAAAATCTTCATCAAAAGGTTTCCCTTTGTTTCTGTGATACTTTTCAATAATCTTTGTAATCTGTCTTCTTGATTTTTTGCGATTTCCGGAACCAGTTTCATCCATTTTCAGAAGCTCCAATACTTGTCTTGCTTTAGATCCTTTCTGCTCTTTTTCAGTCAGAGTATGACACAAAACACCTCCGTAGCTTATTACACGGTAGTACAAAAAATCATCTCTTCCTTCGAATTCCTCTATCATGCCTTTGTTTATAATTTGACGATGAGACACATTCTGGGGATGGTAGTCCGAATAGTAATACAAATCGCGGGGAAATGACGGCTTGTTTTTCCCACTCATGTGAACATGTTCTATTTAAAAGAATTAAGTTTCAATAAGCTGGGTTTTCAAGCCCAGAAAAAACGTTGGAATGTGCATGAATTGAATGTGTATGCAAACCTTTTAATGCGTCCTTTCTACCGGTATCAAAATATTCATTCACAATTGAACCTTCTTTGTGCCAAACTCTACGGGCTAATTTATCTTTGCGTTGTGCAAAACACTCTTCAATGTATTCCAAGTGATGAGGATCCCTGGTATTTTTACTGAATTTGATGACTTTTTTCACCATCCCATCCTCATTCACATAAGGTGCTGCCAACTCTACTATTGCATTGTTGTATTCAAACGTTTTCTTCCCCTCTGGAAACTTCTTTTGATAATCTGTAAAAAAAAATCGTTTTCATTAAAAAAATATTAGATTTTATTAAATTACATTTTTGATGGGGATTTATTACCATCTTCAGGAATATCTAGTTCAGGTGTCCATGATATTGGCATGTCTATAGTTATACATGCAATGCAAATGGTAAAATTAGAATCATCTCTATACAGAGTTGACGGAATATCTTTTGCAACTAATTATGCTCACCTAAGTAAAGTTCAGATGGTGGCTGCTCTTCGACTTCTTCTTCCTCATGGAATGCAGCAGAATCATCATTCCGTTTCCTCACAGCTCGTTTTCTTTTAGGTGGCTCTAGTAAAAGTTTGTTCCACTTTGAAATGTCTTCCAAATCATAACTCATGGTCTATGCAATTGTAATATGCTATAGGTCACGTCATGTGATTAGTAATACGAGACAATCATGTGAATGTTTTTTCTATTAGTACCCCTAACCCTTCCGCAGAATTTTGAACATTGACATAGTAGTTGCGATTGTTAAATACAGCAATTATATCCAAAAATTCTGGATCTGATACTTGTGCAATTCGTCCTGAAAATGGTTCCACGAACAGTGGCTCCTCAATCTCACGTTCACCAGGTAGGAGCAAAATCCAAGCATGCGTTCTTCTCCCATGAAAGGGATCTGGAGTGGCAACTGGCTCAATTGTCTGGCAAGAATACAATAATTTTTAGTGAATTTAAATTAATTTGAGTTTATGCAAAATTTATTTTACATGCAAATTTTTAACAGCTTCTGTTTCTGTTTGTCTCAACTCATCTGCTACTTTTGCTTCAAAGCGTTGTCGCATTTCTTGTTCGTATCTACTGGATAAAACGTGTTTTTTCTTTGAGCGATATTTAGATGGAGACACAGGCGTAAGTTCTGGCAATGATAATTTTGACACTTCAGATTCTCCAGACACAGTAGCAGTAGGTGATGGTATGTCAGTCTAAAGTAGCAATGTATGTTAAACTTTTTTATGCATAGAAAAATTAAATTTTTGGAAGAAATTTCACTATTGTAAAATCTTTTTTCGTCACCATTTGGAATATCCTTGTGTTCTTTACTTCTTCCTCAACATAGTCTTCTTTGTTAGTCATCACGCAAACAGTTTTTGACGCGCATCCATCAACGACGTAAGCGTCATATCCACAGCCAATGAGAAATGAGACTGCAACAATAGAAAACTCGAAAGCGTTCGCTTTCCGTTTTTTCAAAACTGTCACGTGAGAACGGATATGCGAAGGCTACACAAAAAAGCAAATTTTTCATGGGATCTCAAAGATTTTTCACTCTAAAGTTATCCATTTTTTTAATACATCTAGCTTACATATTTTGACGGGTGATTGATGAACATTTCTGGAGCCAAAAAATCCTTAAGAAAGTTGATTAAAGTCGTGTAGTGAAAAAATTCCGGATATCCTAAAACCGTGGGGTTGATAAAAGTAGGATACAACTTTTGACAACCGCATTCATTCTTCGGAGCAATAACAAGACATCGTCTCTCGGGAAAATGAAATAAAAATTGCTTGCGAAAATTTTCTGCATGCCAAAGTACAGCTTTCTCTTTTTGTGTGCAAGTAGAAAATGACTCCGGAAATTTAGAGCGCCTATTCAAATGTAATGATACCCAATAGTGTTGAAATGTCTACATTTGTCCACTGTATAATGATTGAGATTATCTTACGATGGGTGCTTCTTGAACTCAGCTTTGTTAAAAAATGGCAAATCTTCTGGCCATACAAGTTTTACTTTGCTCAACTTATTGATTAACCGTTCCACGTTCGAGATATCAAGAATTCTATTACTCAGCGCAGCATCGGTAGATGATGTCCGTCTTGTCTTAACTCCTAAGACGGTTCCATACAACTCATCATAATCTACATCTGTTGCTGTTTCCTCTTGCTCTTCTTCATTTGCTTCATCGCCTTCAAAAAGCTCCGTGTCCAGCTCATCCTCTAATCCGTTTTCCCCAATGTTTTCATTGTGAGACTCTAAGGAATCATCTGGATTTAGTAGTCCTTCCAAATTACTCAATGTGGATTCTTCTTGGTTACTGTCGAATTCGGCGTCGGTTCCAAACTTTTGTTCTTCGTCATCCTCAGGATACCAGGAATTTCGCTTTTCTTCGAGTTCATTATTTTCGTTTTCAGATGTAGACATTTTGCTTCGTGTCGATAAACCGTTGCATGTGAAAAAATTCGTACAATATAAACATGTACAAGCTATACGAACTCAATGAGCGAAAATATATTCCAAACGGGTATGGATATTGATCAAACCTTTTTTGATTATGCAGGACCGAAAAGCTGTATGATGGAAGGACAAAGTTGCCAACTTGTTGTCGCTGTTACTTGGACAATTTTAATTATATTTTAACTGGATGAGAGATTTGCTATGAGGTCTATTATTTTTGAATGCTTGTTATGCATTTTTCATAGCATAATTAATGCC
>Ga0210040_10010112_pt1 | contig 10866 bp, 6 predicted proteins | sample CryGeyCG12114_NA_FD_185462 | JGI IMG/M metagenome (GOLD analysis project Ga0210040, IMG submission 185462) | Groundwater microbial communities from aquifer - Crystal Geyser CG19_WC_8/21/14_NA (SPAdes) (version 2) | ecosystem: Environmental > Aquatic > Deep subsurface > Groundwater | place: USA... | reverse complement strand
TCTGGATCTCTTCTGGATCGATCGCTCGAGCCGTCGCTGCTGCTTCTCAATGTCTTTCGCAAGCTCTTCTTGCTGTCTCTTCGTTTCCGCAGCTTGTGCCTCGAGGCTTCTGTACTGTGTAGCAGATGTCTCTAACGAGTCTTCAATGTCATTGATCCTGCGTTGTAGTTCCTCCATGTCTTTTGTCAGGCGTTGTAACTCGCGTTGTTTGCTCTCAAGATTGCCTGTGCGCGCCTCTCCATTCTCCAGTTCGTCGCTCTCATATGCATCCAGCTGAGGTCGAAGATTCGTGTTCAGTATCACTTCAAGCTCGGTCTTTCGGGCCTCGATCTCCGCCCTAGACGCCGCAAGCGCGTTGTACTCTCGTCTCAAGCCTTGAATGCTGTTTGTCAAAGTCTCAAGCTGTGTCTCCTCAGCCTGTGTGAGCTCCTTACGGAAAGGGGTCGCCATTTCAGCTTCATGAGCACCTTGCTGGTCACTTAACAATTGGACTCTGCTAGCTATTGCCGCTTCTTGCTTTTGCTTGGATTCGACGTCGTTCCTCTTCCGCTCAAGCATCTCCATCTTGCTGCGAAGTTCCTGCCTTAGTGGACCATGACCAGCTCGTGCTTGAGCACGGCGTTGCTCGAGCTTCTGAACCTCACCGATGGCTTTGGTAACGGTCTGATCGATCTTCTGAATCTGTTGCTTGACGTCGTCAGCGTTTGCCTTGATGGCGTCGTACTTCTCTCGAGCCTCGACCACAGCTTTGGTAGCTTTTAGTCGTGATGAGCGTACGTCGTGATAACCTCCAGTGAGAGCACCTTTCTTGTCAGAGCGATCACCGTCGGGAGTTACAGCGTTTAGGCCATGGGTCCGAGCATATTGAGCTGCGACCGTCAAGTTCTGGCAGATGATGCTTTTACCAAAAACCTGCTGCACGGCCTTCTCGTACATGGGGTCGTACTTCATCAAAGACATCAGAGGTCGGGCATCTTGAGCATTGGGGAAAGTCGCAGTCTTCGGCTGGAGACGGTTCAACGGCATGAAAGTTAAACGTCCTGACCGTTCTCTGTTCAGAATTTCCATTGCTTTGGTAGCGGTATCGTCGTTGTCGACGACATAGTGAAACAACGAAGCCCCGGCCGTGGTTTCGATAGCCGTGTGGTGTTGTCCAACCTCGATGAGTTCCGCGAGCGTACCATAACAGCCTTCAAGCTTGTACTGCTGCTTGATACGGCGCATCGAATCGAGACCTCGACTAGTGTTGTTGTCCATCATGTGGGACAACGAACGCTCGGCTTTGCGCAGCTGATCTTGTGCTGCCGAAACGTCTGAGTCAAGATGTGCTTCTCTGCGCCACAGTTCTTTGCGGTCGTCGATCAACTTCTCTCTTCGTTCCTGTGCAGTCTGAATCTCCTGGTCGATATCGGCCATAGATCCGCCTTGACCACTAATCTGCGCTTGCAGGTCTGCGATCTCCTTTTCAAGCTGCTCGATGGCTTGTCTATCTTCGACTATGCCTTCTGACGTCTGCATACGAGTAGCTCGGAAGCGCGAAAGTGCCTCGAAGGTCTCGTCAATCTGAGCTTGTAACCATTCATCACGTTCTCGCTTCGTCCTAAATCTCGCATTTCTGCCTTGCTTCGCAAACAAGCGGTGCTGAGACGTTTCAGCTTCGTCGAGTCGTGCTTTGATACTGTCTTCCTTCTCTTTCTCGGCGTTGTATTGTGGCAGTACTTCATTCAAGTCGGTTTCGTTCTGTTCAATTCGCGTACGAAGCTGTTGGAGCTCGTTCTCGCGTTGGGCACGCGCTTGCTGAGCAGCGGCTTGTCCGCTGGACATGTTGCGAACATCAAGCTCAACCTGTGCATTAGCCTTTGCCTTTTCGCGTCTTTCATCCTCAAACTGCTTCTTCTCCAACCTTGCAGCTTCCATCTGTCTTCGCAGGTTATCAAGCTGCTGGTTGATGCCGGCAAGCTCGTCTTCTCCCTGATTGAACCGATCGCGGTTATCATCCGCACGATCAATGCCACCCTCTCTACGCTCATCGATGTCGGCCAACTGTTCATTCCAGATATCAAGTTCACGATGGTAGAGTGTGTACTCTATGCCTCTCTTCTCCCGATCTTGCTCTTGGAAGTTTCGCAGCTCTTCTTGCTCTTCTTCAAGTTCGGCAAGTCGCTCATTGATCTGGTCAAAGGTCGCATCGATGGCTGAGAGCTTGTTGTTGGTCTCGTTCATGATCTTTTGTGATTCTTCTTTCTTTGCGACAAATTGCTGTGTACCAGCCACGCTCTTGAGCAAATCCAGTCTTTCACCATCTTTCATATTTGTGAGTCTCGTGATACGACCTTGAGGCACGATATAGTAGGGATTCGCTCGATTGAATCCTGCGGTCTCAAGGATGTTCATGACATCTGCTTTCGTAGCGTTTCGGCGGTCCAGGGAATATTCATCCTTCTTTAGGCCAATGGTCCGGCGCAGGATTAATTCGTCGTTACCAGTAGGGAATCGTCCGTCAGAGTTGTCGAAGATAATCTCGACGTATGCCGACATTACTGCCGATCCAGAACCTTCCTATACATTATCAATATCTCCTTACACCACGGCTCTGAGTTTGCATACATGTAGCAGAGCTTGCCGCTCTTCGCGCCCCATTTGTGTGTAGGCATCACTAAGGACGAATCTAATGGCTGCAAAGAAATTGCTTTTGCCGGATCCATTGCGACCAACAATGACATTGAGCTTCGAAGAAAAAGGGTCGACGATTGTCTGGTTCTTGTAGCTAATGGGAATGTCAATATCGCTCGGGGCGCAATTGAGTTGCTTCAACGCACCTTTTGAAGCCTTGGATGATGATTTGCTTGATATACATCTTGTCAGGGAGTCGCCACGATGTCCTGTCTCCTTGCGTCGGTTAGTACTGCTAGGGGAGAGAGCAATACTCCGCTTGAGCAAAGGAAAAAGACACAGGATGAACGCCGAAGCGAACAAGACAGGAAACACGATATCGACGCGACGCGCTTCGCGCACTTTGTGCTTGTACGGCGGATTCGTGGGGTGATCAGCGCAGTTCTATTCTGGTGCTGTCGCGTAAATCCGGTATTATCTCCGTCCGAATGTCAAAGTTTCTAGCATTTTCAGATGGCGACTCTTGGTTGAACCTGAGTATTCCCCACCTTGAAAGGAGATTGCTGGGTTTTTTGAGAAACTTTCGTCGCGGCATACCGATACACTATAATAAAGAATCAATATGGCGTCAGAAGGGCGGGTCACTGCAGAGCCTCTAGCACCTTCGCATGAATACATACCTAATAGAGGCTACGCCCATGATCAACATGTTCGAAACGGACAGGAAGCACCCATAGATGCTGCCAACCAAGAAGATGATGAAGTTGAAGGAGACGATAAGTATGACGACATTTTCGAGAGCGAGGACGAGCTCGACACTGAGGAGCTGATGGCAGGAAATCCTCAAGATCTCACCAAATCTTATAACAGGCAAAGACGTCTAAATGCTGCTGCATCAGATCCAAGTTACCCGGCGTCACACTACCCGAGGGCCAACCCGCAGAAGCCATCAGCGAATGGGAAGGTCTCCGTTGACGACCAGGTCAGTTCACTATCTCGGCATGCTGCAAAGCTCAAACTGGAAGACAAGTTCCTTGGTAGCAGCCACAGTCGAGGCGCGGATAAGAGCGAAAGGGCTACTTCGGAGCAAGTCCTCGACCCCAGGACGCGAATGATCCTGCTTCAGATGATCAATCGTAACATTGTCTCCGAGATCAATGGTGTATTATCCACTGGCAAAGAAGCCAATGTGTATGGGGCGTTGTCCACGGATGAAGATGGCACAGAGCATTATCGAGCTATCAAAGTCTACAAGACAAGCATTCTGGTATTCAAGGACCGTGAAAAGTATGTGGCTGGTGAATATCGCTTCAGGCAAGGCTACAACAAAAGCAGCAACCGTGCAATGGTCAAGGTTTGGGCTGAGAAAGAGATGCGCAACCTGAGGAGGATTTATGCATCAGGCATCCCCTCCCCAGAGCCGCTCTATCTTAGACTACATGTCCTAGCCATGAGCTTCATCGGAGATGCTAAAGGAACACCTGCACCGCGGCTCAAAGATGTCGAGTTCGTCGACAGCAACCCTCAAGCACGATGGCGATCCACATATGTCGAATTACTTGCGTACATGCGGATTATGTACCAAGAGTGTAAGCTTGTGCATGCGGATCTTAGCGAGTATAACGTCTTGTACCACAAAGACAAGCCGTATATCATCGACGTTAGTCAAAGCGTGGAGCACGACCATCCAAGGAGTCTGGACTTTTTGAGAATGGACATCAAGAACGTCAACGACTTCTTCAGGCGGAAAGAGGTGGCAGTGTTAGCGGACAGAACGCTATTTGAATTCATTCTCCAAGCTGGCGGCAGTCTTGAGCTTAGCAATCTGCTCAAAAATATCGACACCCTGATGGCGAACAGGACAGACGAAGAGGATAACGAAGTTGACGACGAGGTTTTCCGCAAGCAGTACATTCCCCAAACGTTGAACGAAGTCTACGACGCTGAGAGAGATGCGAATCAGATGAAGACTGAAGGCCGCGATGTGCTTGTCTACAAAGACCTCCTAGCACCACAAACTGCGGCAGCCCCGGTGGATGATGCGGCAAACGGAACGACGGGATCGGAGGATGAAGGTGTTGCACTCGATGAGGATGAGGATGAGGATGAGGACGGCAGTTTCGAAGATGACGATAAAGCTCCTCGAGGCAAGCGATTCCAGGACAAAGATGAGAAGAAGGAACACAAACAGAAAGTAAAGGAAGAAAAGAGGGAGAAGAGAAAGGAAAAGATACCGAAGCATTTGAAAAAGAAAATGATCAGCCAAACTACGAGGCATAAGAAGTAGAGGGGACGATTAGGAGCATGATTTCGATACGACTCCGTGATCTTTCTAGCGATGGCTCTAGGTAGGTACATTCATTTCCTAAGCACAGATCGCAACATGAAGAAAGCAAACAACACTTGATATGATAATGTACTGCCAAAGATGGCATCGTGGCCACATGAAACCTCTTTGGCAATGCGAGATGCTTCGCACCTCCGAGGTCGAGGCGATGATATACAAAGAGAGCACGGAACGTCGTCTGCCCAAGTCATAGTCTTCTCATCAAACTGGTCTGCATCCTTTGCTGACCATACGTATTGCAGTTCGGACGTCCAAGCTCAAGGCTGACCTGTCCCCGCTTTGAGCCTCCTCAAGGCTTCCTCGACGACTTTCTTAGGCAGCTCCGGTACACTGCCAGGCTCCTCGTGATCCATGCGCGAAAATGTGAATCTGGGTGGAAGACTGTTCAGACCATGCCAAATGTTAGAAGGCAAAAAGTCCCCTCGTTCACCGCGAAATGCCTCGCGCTCTGCCAGATCCTCGTCGTACAACTGCTCGAGTCTGGCATGTGCTTCTTGCACGATCCTTTCCATCTGTTTCTTGACACTCCGCCGCCTTGCCGTTTCGACAATGAGACTATCATAAGCATTAAGGAAGTTGTCATACACCTCACGGAGGTCCTCCATTCCTGCAATGCCGTCCTCAATCTTAGCTTTCTCCTCAGCCCAGCATGCTGCATACCGCGAGCTTTCCGCCAAATGAGTTGATAATCTTGTCTCTATGCTTTCCATCACTCGGAAGGCTGAAGTCACGTTGCCATGAGAGTACACAGTCTGCTCACTCCACTCGTCGATTTGTTCTAGAAAAGCTTCCATTTTGGCACTTCGGTCTTGTATCTCAATGACGACGTCGTCAACCTCGGAAGCGTCGTTCTCGAGAACCTGCATCATCTCGAAGCGCTCCTCTTCCGAAATGGGTTCAGCAGGGCCTTCGAATGTCTCAACCCCAATGCCATCCGGCACGTCTTTGGCATCAAGGTTTTGCGCGACTGCGGCTCCACCCCCTTCAGTATGCTTAATGGCCACAACGCACAAATCGTAGTGCTTGACAAGGCTCTCTAGACTTTCCGCCATCTCGCGGGCATGGTTTTCCAGGAGTTTCGCTAGTCTGGGTATGTTAGGCGGTTGCAAGTCTGATACGGAGGAGTTTGAGCTGGAGGGCTTGTCACTGAGAGAATCGTTGATAGACTGGAGGTCATCCTCAAGTGTACAGATTGATCTGTCCATCTCTTTCTTTGCATCTTGAACACGATCTATTGCGTCTTTGATGTTTTCTCTCAAGTCGTCCACTGGTTGGTCGTCCACGAAATCATGCAAGGTTTTTTTGACATTGGAATCATCTTGGCCATCTTCTTCACCTGGAAACGGAGATCTGAATCCTTGCTCAATCTTGGTTTCTTTGAGAGTCGTAATAGTAAGCGCCAGCTTCTTGTCTGTGGCATCGAGCCCCTTCAACGCAGCCTGAAACTCTGCCTGCACAACCTGGGTGGCACTTTCAAGCTCGAACTGGATACCTCGTAGGATCTTTAGTTGGGAAGCTAAACACCGTCGGAGGTAAGTTGTGCGGGCAATGAGTGTTGTGGTGGACTCGATGGTGGATCGAGCATCGGCCAGTATGGTAGTAGCACGATGCACTGAGTGTATGCTAGCCAATGAACGCTTGGCTGCCACGAGGTAAGAGATCAAGGTGTCAACCGATATGTCTCCTGCTTGTCTGTGCATAGAATTGGACAGAGAAGTGCTCGACGAGGCTGCCTCGGCGGAGGCTGGGGATTGTGCCATTGTAGCGTGGATATGACCAAATCATACGCGAATTTAAGATGGCATAGCATCAGCAGAACCAGAGCGTCGCCCGAGACAAAAGGACCATCCAGCCGGATATCAATGGCCCAGCAGGTAGCGGTGCGATGCTTTGGTCAAACCGTACTTGACCTTAGTTCGAGCTGATACCAATTGTTTCGATTCTCCATAGCCTCGTGGTAAACCGGCAGTTATGTGGCGTATCTGCAGGTACCGATGGTGACCGAATCGAATAATGGATACTCCTAGTATGATCTAGTATGAACGATACTGGATACTGGTGAATAATAACCTCATGCATGAGCCGGAGAGTTCCGATTGCTGCTGCCACTCCAGATGTGCAGGTGGCTCACGATGGCGTGCTATGACACAATGGCGCTACCCTCGGAAGGCATTGATTTAGCAACCTGGGAATTTACGGGGAAGGCACCGAGCCAGCAACCTTCGAACGGCGGCTTAACCTACCTATCAACCTATCAACCTATCATACCTATCAGAGGCACTATCAGGCCCACTCGTCACATCGTGCCTTCAAGTTTGCCTTCTGGACCCCTGCGAGTACTGTGAGTCTGTGCATCGTTGGAGGCGCATGCAGGTGGGCATATTGCAAACCACTCACTGGCACGAGACTGAGTACGCCAACTTCAAACGTCCAACCTTCAAGTCCTGCAAATCTGCAAACCTGCAAACCTGCATAACCTGCTGATACAAAGTGGCCGATGCTGTCAAGCTACCTCTCACACTCAACGACAGGATACAACCCGCATCGTTTTCGCTCTGTTCTACACATCTTTCCATCCATCCATCTCACGCTGTCTTATCTTGTGATTCATCCGCCCGTCGTTCGTTCTCCGAGATACACAACCCTTGCTATCTGCATGGTAGATACGGATACAGCTATGACCGCTTTGATATAAACCTACAAGTTGTAGAATTAAGAAAAGCAGATTCTGCAACTATGTCGCTCAAACACGGGTCGGAGGTCGCGACAGCCGAGGAATGGGAGGAGCCAGCGAGGAAGAGGTTGAGACCGAATTCACGAGAACGAGATCACTCGGAAAGAGGATATGGCAGGCGTTTGCAGGAGCCTACATCGTTCAATATGCACGAGGTCCATGATGGCCAGCACAAACCAGACATTGCAAAGGACAAAAGTATCACAATAGCCTCAACGGCGAAGATGGCACCCCAGGCAGTTGCACCTTTTCTGGCCAAGCATATTCCTGCACAGTACGCGCCCCTAGGAACCGCCGGGAAGCAACAGACTGCTCTGGAGAAGATGCAGGATCCCAATTCGAGGTACTGTTACCGACATCGGCCAGATATGCTGTGTCGGAGGCAAGCCGACGAGCCAACCATGGATAAGATGCAAAAGGTATGCCGTTCCCCCGAGACGACCCGTTAGTGATACTGACAATCTGTAGGGCCTCGAAGCACTTCCAGAAGCTGACAGACAAGGAATTGTTCAAGTCTGGTCGCTCTTTTCAGCCGCCCCATCGAAGCACCGGAACCTCATGCTCCAAGGCATTCTCGCGCAGTGCTGCTTTCCCCAACTCTCCTACCTGTCAGCAAACGTGCGCGAGCTTATTCGCATTGATTTTGTCTCAGCTCTGCCCTCTGAAGTGGCCTTCAAAATTCTATGCTTCCTAGACACGACTTCACTGTGTAAGGCTGCACAAGTATCAAGAAAATGGAGGCAGCTCGCAGACGATGATGTGGTATGGCATAGAATGTGTGAGCAGCATATCGATCGAAAGTGCATAAAATGCGGCTGGGGCCTACCGCTGTTGGACAGGAAAAGACTGCGCGAGTCGAAACGACAAATCCAGCTCAGAGCCAGCGGACGAGGTCTCAATGAGTGGTCACCTGTCATTACACCTGTCGCTGATCATCCTGAAGACGAGAAGCAAAAATCGGAGAACGGCGACCATCTTGATCTCCCAGAAATTGAAAAGTCTTCTGACGGCCGACTATCGCCTGTAGCGTCTAGGAGGCCTCTACTCGGTAGTACTGAGAGTGAATACTTCAGGAAGACTCGACCATGGAAAGACGTATACAAGGACAGATTCAGAGTCGGAACGAATTGGAAATATGGCAGATGCAGCATCAAGATCCTCAAAGGCCACAGCAATGGTGTCATGGCTCTCCAATTCTACGATAACATCCTTGCAACGGGCTCATATGACTCTACGATCAAGATTTGGGATATGAACACCGGAAAAGAGCTTAGGACATTGAGAGGACATACGATGGGCATACGGTGTCTGCAGTTTGATGACACGAAACTAATCAGTGGAAGCCTAGACAGGACTTTGAAAATATGGAACTGGAGAACAGGCGATTGTATTTCGACGTACAATGGCCATGTTGAGGGTGTCATTGCTCTGCATTTCGACTCAAACCTTCTTGTTTCTGGATCGGTTGACAAAACTGCAAGGGTATGGAATTTCCAGGACAGATCGGTCGTTACTCTCCGAGGCCATACTGACTGGGTCAATTCGGTACGGATCAACACAGCGTCTCGGACTATCTTTACAGCATCTGATGACTGCACGATCAAGTTATGGGATATGGATACGCAGAAGTGCATTCGAACATATGAAGGACATGTTGGTCAGGTTCAGCAAGTGATACCTATGCCCGCGGAGTTCGAGCCACTCGAAGATAACGGTGCTGGCGATGACCACGTATCCGATCCTGGCAGTCCTGGTAGCAATGCCACGATGACGGCGTCCTCGATCGGTCGCCTTTCTACATCACCTGTACAGACCTATGCCAGCCTACATCAACTGACGGATGCATATTCATCGTCTCTCTCCGGCACAACTTTGGATCGCCCGCAGCCGCCCAAGTATATGCTTACTTCTGCACTCGACTCTACCATTCGTCTGTGGGAAGTCAGCACTGGTCGATGCATACGGACGTTTTTCGGACACGTCGAAGGTGTTTGGGCGCTTGCTGCCGACACACTACGCATCGTGTCTGGTGCTGAGGACAGAATGGTCAAGGTGTGGGATCCAAGGACGGGAAAGTGTGAAAGGACGTTTACCGGTCATGCCGGACCTGTCACTTGCATCGGGTTAAGTGACAGTAGGATGTGCAGTGGTGGAGAGGATGGAGAGGTACGCGTGTACAACTTTACTGATTCGTGATGTTACGTCACAACCTGCATGGTGTTTGAGGCGCATTTTGGAGTCGACCGAGGCGTCCGTCTGTCGTTTTGCTGCGTTCAAGCGAGCTTTTACTTGCCTTGAAAGGAGACATGAAATGGAATGTTTTTAATCAATATGAGTTGTAGCGATTTCTCGGCGATCTCACTCATGCTGGTGGCCCCAACATAGTGTACACTCTGCTTACATGGGTAAACCCCATCCACATCTCTTTTATCGAGCTTGGTATCCCTCAAGAATTTCTCAATTTCCGAACTCCATGTTCCACAATCCCTTCCATGTCCCCAAACCCGCTTCTTGTGCTCCGATCCGCGTGTGGCGTTCTGATTCCGTACTCCTGCCAGCACTCTGCGCTCGAAAACAAAAACGGAATGCCTTTCTTACTGTCTTGTTTTCTTGTTTTCTTTGTTTTTCTGAACCACTTGCTACTCACATGAACATCATCATCCGCGTGGCTCTCTTGGAGCTGAAACTCGGGCGGGGCGAGTTCTGATCGTTCGACCAGGGCTTCGCGAAGGGCTGGCCGTCGGCGTTGTCCCAGTGCACGCCCTCCTGGGTCATGGTGCTCGACCTGTTGCCGGCCATGTGGGCCTTGGGCATGGGCATGAGGTCGATGGTGCTGCCTCTGTACAGCGGGCCCATCAGTCGGTCCTTGACGCTCTTGTTCCGCCTCAGCGGTGCGGCGGCGGAGCGAGGCTGCTGCTGCGCGGCGACGGCGAACTTGTCGGGCTTGTCGGTGCCGTCGGGGTTCTTTTCGCCAGCGAGGATGGCGCGCTCGCGGTTGAGGGCCGCGTTGTGTCGTCGTCGGCGGAAGTGGATGACGAAGAAGGCGGTGATGAGGCAGAGGATGATGATGGCGGCGGCTATGCCGACGCCGATGCCGGCTTTGGCGCCCGTGGAGGTTGCGCGCTTGTAGAGATGCGAGGTCGGGAGGGCGTAGGTCGAGGAAGGGTAGGTG
>Ga0210040_10010111_pt1 | contig 10867 bp, 6 predicted proteins | sample CryGeyCG12114_NA_FD_185462 | JGI IMG/M metagenome (GOLD analysis project Ga0210040, IMG submission 185462) | Groundwater microbial communities from aquifer - Crystal Geyser CG19_WC_8/21/14_NA (SPAdes) (version 2) | ecosystem: Environmental > Aquatic > Deep subsurface > Groundwater | place: USA... | reverse complement strand
CGTAAACTAGCTCGCTGTGTCAGCAAAGCTGATCATCCATGTCTCCGATTCGGGGGCAAAACTTATTGTGTGGACAACGCAACATGTCAAGGCACTGGATTCAATTCGCAATGTAAATGCGACAGTGGCTATTTCACCTCTTCCAAAGGGACATGCATGGTCATGTCCAAATACGGGGAACGCTGTGGCTCCCGAAAGCCATGTGATGAATCCAATGGACAAACTTGCTCCACTACTGAAAACCGGTCACCCAGAATTTGCCAATGTAAATATCCTCAGGATCAACACTATGACGAACTTAAAAACCAATGCGTGTCTTTAGTAAATGGCATGTGCGAATTCAATTCCCCTTGTGTGCCAAATTCTGAATGTAGAGTTCAATTATACGAAGCAAGAAAAGGCGTGGATTCATTCGGTCGGGAATTTAAATACAATGCCACAGCAGCCAAAAGTTGTACATGTCTGAAAGGCTACACAGCAACGAATGACCGCCGATGTTCAGCCACTTACAAAGGGAAATGTAAAGTAAATTCAGATTGCAATAGAGATGAGAATTTGAAATGTTTGGACTCATCTGTGTGCACGTGTCAGCATCCCGTGTATCAAGTTTTTGATGAAGATATCTCCAAATGTGTGTCTTTAGTCAGATCCCCATGTTCAATGACTGAGTTCTCATGCACTGCTAACGCTGAGTGCACTGAGGCATTTCAGGATGGGCCTGTATGTCAATGTAGGCCTGGGTTTTCTTCTACTCCCTTGGGAACTTGCTTGAAATTTAAAGGTCAAAGTTGCAATGGGCCCAATGAATGTGACTACTTTAAAGGCCTTAGCTGCAATGATAATAAAGTTTGTGACTGCTTTGACCAGTCTTTAGAATACAGTTCGGAAGCAGGAGGTCAATGTTTTCAGAATAGGAAATATTTGCCATGTGGGGATATTGAAGTTGCGGGCCAATCACAATTTTTTCGGGTCAAATGTGCTGGCAGAATGGAATGTGTTCGTGAAGATAATGATGAGGATATTAATAGTTGTAGAGCTCCAAGTAGAAGTCTAAAAGTTTGTAAATAAAGTTTTGAATAGGTACATTTAGGTTCAATAGATTTTTTACATGGTAGTTTACATGGAAATTGCGGTGTTTAGATATGAAAACTTTAAAATTGCGGCGTGCTCAACTAGATTGAAAGAAAATACTTACATATGCGGGATAGTACTTTGGTTTCAAGTGGTATCTTTAAAATGAACGCATAAGTGGGGCTGGCATTTTCAATTGTCACGCCATGGTTTGTGCTAAGTGCAATCTAAAAGTAAACTACTTCGGCAAGATGTTTTGTCACAAGTTTACTGAAGTTCAATGTCATTGTAAGTGCTTTGAATTTGAAATCAATAAAAAATTCCATCGCTTAAAATGATACCATTTTTTACACCAACTGTCCAAGGCTGAGATGTGCTACACGCCAAATTAAAATCTGCTCTACCTATCTGCAAGCTATATTACTGTATAGCTTAATAAGGCTACAAAATACACAACTCAACCACCATAGCAGTGTAGCACTAACTATTCTCCATTTCAAATTTCCATGCAAAAAGAATCAGCAAAAAAAAACAATTTTTCACCCACTCATAACACCAATGGTTTGCAAATTAGCATAATAACCCGTTAAAACTTGTTCATTCCATACTCACACATACATACATAGCTAAAACTCTGACTATATGTAACAACCTTCGCCTACTCATCTCTGTTACCAGGTAATATTCTTCACATTATGGAACACCTACTATTACATTGGCAAAACCAGTGGGTGTAAAAAAATCTCATCTTCTTTGTAGTTTGTTCCATTTACATTCTTTAGCACTCACAGATTGTCTTTTATTCATGGGACGCAAATAATTCTCCAACCATAAATCCGCAGTTGTGTAATCCACGCACACATTGCATCGAAAATGAAGGTAAACTTATTGTCAACTAAACTTCTTCTTACCCAACAAAAATTTGCCCTATTTCTAAAACAAGCATTTTTTCAGCAAATTGCGTCCTACGCCCTCCTCTTGGTGGTGATTCCAATCATCACCAGCAAAAAACAACCAGGTGAATATAACTCACCATGTGAGCCTTACAATGCAAACTTGGGATGCAATGAATCAATGGGACTCATGTGCATTGATGAAGGACTTAAAGGATACCGGTGCAAATGTCCATCTGGAACTGCACAATTCTCCACAGTATACGATCCACATCGAAAACATTGTGTCGGCAAAGCATTCAACAATTGTGTCCGAAGCTCCACTCAAAAAGCCGCTAATGAAACATATTGTGTGGAAAATGCATCTTGTAATGCAAGTGTATATTATATCCCCCTGTGTATGTGTGATCCGGGATTTCTGGACGCAGATAATGGAGCCTGTGTTCCCGCAGCCAAATATAAAGAGCCATGCAATCTCCGCGAACGCAAACTTTGCGACAAAAACGCAGGTCTGGAATGCATAGACGATATTTGCGATTGCCGATTTGAAACGAGTCAATATTCTGAAGAAAAAGGGCGATGTGTCTCCCCATTGCAAACCAACTGTTCTTTCAATGAAGATTGCGTGAGCAATGCTAAATGCATTGTGGCCAATACGAAATTCCCAGACGATACTGGCCGTAGTAGATACGGACATGGTAGAAAAAATTTCTACCATCGACCCGGATCCGAACCAGATTATGAGGAGTCAGTGTTTGTGGCAACTTTTGGTCCACCCCCATATTTTGGTACAGCCATGGGGGATCCTACGGGAAATGATGGTGGAGTAAGTTTCAGCACTTTGGTACATCGGAGAACAGATCAGCTCCCAACCGGGGATGATGGAATCCCAAGGAGATGTGAATGTTTACCAGGATATAGTGAGACGAAAGATGGGATCTGTCTGCCTAGTTATGGATTCCAGTGTTCCCGGGATTTGAAAACGTCGGATGGATCTGTTTGCAATCCATCCGAGTTCTTGGAATGCATGGATGCACAAGATGGCAAGTTCCGATGTTTGTGTCGGAACCCGTTGAATGAGAAATATGACTCCAAGAGAAAAGAATGTGTGAGTTTGATTGGACGGAAATGTAGGGATCATGAATCTTACCCAGAATGCGAAGCAGGAGGTGAATGTGTCCAAGGATTTTGCAAGTGTAAGGAAGGAACCAGTGTCACAATGGATGGCTCTTGTGCGAAAGACAAAGATGAGAAATGTAGTCCCGGAGAATGCAATGCCGACGCAGGATTAGTTTGCCATGGAAAGTCGGCCAGTTGTCAATGTGTGGATTCGTTTCTCAAGTTTGATCCTGAAGAGAAGACTTGTGTGGCAGCAGAAGGCGATCCTTGTGGACCAATGAGTTTAGTCAAGCATAGTAAGAAGGGGGATATGAGCTTTAGAAACGGTGGAGCGATGCGAAGACCAGAGAGCAGCACCAATAGATGGAGAAGTGTAGCTAATATGAAAAGCAAGGGCTCTACTACCAATAAGGATGTGTTTATTGGGTGTGAGACCGGGTCCTGTTGTGTTAAAAGTGGCGGCAGGAATAGTTTTTATGTTTGCAAGCGGCGGGAGGAAGAATGCCAATATTAGACATGTCCATTGTCGCTTTTAAGAATGGGATTATGCTTCCTGTGAGGTTTTATGTTCTGGGTCTCAAATGTTATGAGGGTTGTTTGAATAATAAAGTATGATTTTCAAGGATGAGACTGACTGTATACTTTTTATTCACATGCGGGTTGCATCATTATCAGGAATATAGATATAAAATAATGTTTTTCCTGTACATTAAAAAATCCTTTTGGGACTTTACGTGCATCCCTTTGCATACTATGCTATGTCGCAAGTTCAATACTGCTTGAATTGCATCAATCTGCTTCCATTCATAATAGTTGTTGACTTTGACTCGTGTTGGTTAAAACTGTGTATTCTATTTATCTTTAAAAAATGAATATGAGTTATGATGGAGATATTTTTGAGATACAGGTTACTGAACTTGATAAACTGACTTGAAACTCACTAACGCATCTTAGTTAGTTAGTTTACACTGTTCATCATCATCGAGACATTATATACTTTTGATATCACCATCTGAAATTTACCTAGTTTTAATACAATTTGAAAATGTCATCGGTAAGTTACAAGCATTGGAAGTCACGTGATATCCTAATCGATCTAAGGTAGAACTAACTATATTATCATATTTAGATTTGCACGACAAAACGGAATATGTTGATAGGAACGAGCATCTCACTTTTGTTCCTACTTTGCCAACTCCAGCCTACAGTGGGAGGACAAAGATTTTTTAATCAAACTTGTCAAGACGATACAGACTGTGATGAAAGCCGGGGTCTCACATGTGTCAATCAAGTGTGTCAATGTACCCCATATGGGGAAACAATCCATTCATTTGCTTCAAATCGTTGTGTCGGTGCAGCCGGGAAATCATGTTATATGCATCCCTCCGATGATGCGAATATACAGCAGCCCTTGTGCATAGAGAACTCCACCTGTCATCAATATAGGTTCGCATATTCCCAATTGTGTATATGTGACGATAACTTTTATCAAACCAAAGACGGCCAGTGCGCCCCCGTAGCCAAATATGGGCAGGCATGTCGCGATGATGAGCAATTATCCTGTGGGGACAGAATATCGACATCTATCAGGTAACTAACTTATGATTGGTAACTAACTAACTAATTCGCTGTCGACAATAAATTATTATAAAACGCCTTGTACAGTTGTCAATCCAACACTTGCAAATGTGTATTCGGCGAGGAAAATCAATACTATGATCCAGACCAAGAGAAATGCATTTCGTATGCAGGAGCTCAATGCCAATTGCCAAACTATGCTGAGGTTTGCTCCTCGAATTCAAAATGTGAGTCCATGTATGAAATGTTGGAAGACGGAGCAAGATTTCAAGTGGCACAGAAATGTTTATGTGAGCCGGGATATTCTTATACGAGGAGTCGAATTTGTTTAGCTCGCCATGGAATGTCATGTGGTGGTCAAACCAATATCACCTGCAACTATGATGAGTTCCTGGGTTGTGTTAATGGAAAATGTAAGCATTTTTGTTGCCCCTATTAACAAAACTATTTGCAATGCATGCGTATTTACCATTTCTTATTGTACACAGGCCAATGCAAAAACCCACTGAATGAAGTTTACGACCCAAGCCTGGGACAATGTACAATTCTGGTAGGTTCAGTATGTCGAGAAAACGAAGGACCCAATTGTGTGAAAAATGCCAAATGTACAGCCCCTACAGCTCGCAAGAAAAAACATCCCTGGACTTGCCAATGCCTTAAGGAATTCAGTGTCACTCCATTGAACACATGCAAATTGGATATAGGTGAACCATGTGGCCCTAATGAATGTAATCAATTCAATGCATTGGTTTGTATAAATGGTACATGCAACTGTTTGGACGCCCATTTGTCCTATGATAAGAGTGACCGGAGTTGCAAAAGTTTGGCCGGTTTTCCATGTGGTCGAGTAAATTTGTATACAGAGCCAACACAAAGTTCATTAGAGCAGGAAAGTAAGCAACTAAATCAGATTCAAGTGTTTTGTGAAGCAAAATCTGTGTGTACTGATGTGATGCGGACGGGTAAATTTTTAGATGGGTTCGAGAAAAAAATTTGTAAGCCAGTGTGAATTATACAATACTTATGCCTGCTATTGTAGTTAGTTAAAAAAGGTGTGCAAAAAATAGAGGAGAGTTTTTGCAAACAATAGTAATTATGGTATGGATGATATTTAATTGACTGATTTATTTGCTCCGTGACAAAAAATACATGGGAACTGTTCAATATAAAAGATGTTAACTCTTTAGTTCCGTTATGCAAGTGTAAGTAAGTAAGTCACATCATATAAGGTATTGGAATCCTGTGGTGACAAAATGATCCATTATGTTTGAAAGCTATAAAATTATATATGCTTAGTTAGTTAAATTTACAATGACAAGATTAATGCACAGTCAATAAAACATTGGACACATGATGGTAGATACACGCATGAATTAGGATTGAATGTGGCAATAAGAATTGGATCAATGGCACTTAACGGTAAATATTTGGCTTATGATTGACAAATTAGGTTTGTTAAGCATCAGTCTAAACAATGGCAGTTTCACAAGAATACAGTACTGAGAGAATTTTTTAATACCAACTGAAAAATTCAACCCAGCCCATAAATTTGAAACTTTCAACAACTCCATGCGTCCAACTAATTTCATCTTTCCACGCTCATAATGCTATATGGTGTATAAATTAACGGAATTATCATTTGGACGAAACGTTTCATGAAATATGACTAGAAAAATTTCTAAAATTCAGCCCCCATGTTATTTACTGTGGACAAGTGAATGAATAGTTTGTTTATATATGTTCTTCCAATGGGAATAAAAAAGTTACGCATTATAGGGATTGATGGTGTGTGACTGACTGACTACGTAGAGAATAAAAAGATGAGCTAGAGAATGATTTTTTTCTCCACAAAGTCTCACCCCACGCAGCGAGTTATGATTGCCAGGTCAGAGGATACCTTTATAAACTTTTCTTGTTATTATTACGTGTTGTAGGCTTAACACTGTGTTCATTTATACATTTCATGATGCGCACAAGGATTTGGTTGGAAAAAAGAATGCTCATTCTTTCGTCTTATCTATGTGTAGCAAATGCCTTTGAAAGTCATCGTGTGTTTAGATACTGACTGCAATTTGGTGCTCTAAGTGCTCCCACTGAGTCCACTTTTTTCCCTTTCAATAGCAGGTGTTTCTCCCTTTGGTCACCTGCTGATGTAATTTTTGACGGTTTTTAACACCAAAAAACTGCGGGATGCAAAATTTTTAACAACATTTTAGTTCTCACCTCAAGAAATGCGTAGACACAGTCGGTCCCTATAAGTATTGGCTTGTCAAAGATGGACTAATAATAATTATCGACTTCGTGTGGAGGTAACATACGGTTAAAATCCAATAATGAAAATGTGATGCCAAATCAAAATATTTTCTGTTTTGCTTCACTTTCATGGTCTATTTATTTCACTTAAAGTTAGCAACTAACTAACCAACTTAAAAATTGGAAAGTTCGTCTCAACCACACTAGATGTCTATCTGAATAGTACATGACAGTGACAAATATACTTTTGTTTGTAACTGTATGAAGCACACATTTTGAACGGGATCATTTAATCCTTGGCGTAACCAACTAACGAACTATAAGTAACTAAGCAATGTTTACCAGCCAACTAACAACTGCTCTAAAAACGATGAAGAGAGTTACTAGACAGAGTGGACAACAACATAGTTAAATGTATAAGGATTACCACCATGTTTGTTTGGACCAGTTGGACAAAGCGTAGTATTCACAGGAAACAAGCTTAAACATGTGTCTGGTCTTTGTGAGAAAAAGGGCAGATTTTTGGAAACACTGGTACACGGGAAAAAGAGATTAGCCATAGGATTCATTCAAAAAGAGCTAATAAAGGACACAATAATAAAATCAAGTAAGTAAGTAACTAACTAATGTAATTTGAGTGAGCAAAGGGAGCAAGTCTAATCTTATTCGAAGGGCGAAAAAAATATAATGCTCCGTCTTTTCTTCTATGATGATGATAATATGAGCATATTTAAAGCTCCAAAAAAAAGGTCGTATTAAATAGAGTAGGAGAATGCTGAAAGGATTTGAATTACACAGTTTGTCCATCTGTGAAGAATTTTTCATAACTATTCGTTAACTCGTCTATTGTGTATGGATAATTTTCAGTGATGGGATTATATTTAAAATCCTAAGCCAAAGGTTGCATTGATTGCTTGAAAAATAAAGGTGGCTGCTTGCATGAGTACATTGAAAATGTTCATAATGGTTGCCAGTGGTCCTGTGGAATATAAAATGGTTTAACTTGGGTTTACGAATAGGTTGAAAATTGTATACGTTTTAATTGCAAAATTTTACCTGTTGGCTCTTCTTCCATATCTGTTTCAACTTTAGCATCTTCTGAAGCCCGTTTTATGGCAGGCAGTTTAAAACGCGTAAATTCGCCAGCTGAACAAACTTGAATGAAAGTCCAAACCCAGATCCATGAGAAAAGTAATAGCAGTTTGGTTACATTTCTATTCAACATTTTAGTGAGTCAAGTTTCTTAATTAAACGTATGAAATAGTTAAAATTAACAGTAGCACACATACAGGGATTTAGATTACAACTGGTTGGTAAAAAGTATCTCATTTTCCTTATAAACTGAATCTAAGCGGAATCGTTTTGGAGCATAATGATTTGCCATTTGGTGCTTGAGATTTCATGAAAACAAGAGGACTTCTGTCTCATTAGATTTGCATAGCCTCCAAGTTTATAAAAAACACTGTTCATAGCTTCCTTATGCAATTTTATTGTTTTAATTATATCACTAAACAATATACTCCTTTAAAATATAGTGTAATGTCGCTTTAACTATAACTATGCATTATATTTTGTCCCAGGAATTGCATATTATAATTACTTTTGAGGAAGTACTCAATTATCAATATATTTGCAAGGGAACATACAAATTCATATCTGACCCACATAAACAAAGTATTCTACATTAGTTCAATAGTAAACTGAAACTTACTCAACGTAAAATTTTCAAAAACAATTCAAATGGCAAACAGAACATCTTACAGAAGCCGATATCGGCATCAAATGCATTCAAAGCAATTCATCTATCTGCAATGCAAAACTTTACTCTAGTTTCTCTTCAGTCATCATCAGACAAAAATGTTGTAATAGTAAGTACTATCTACCTTACTATTGAATACCTTCAACTCCAAATATATTAAATTTATTTCCTCATCTTTTTCATTTCACGGGCTCTTCACTCACTCAGCTCTTCGTCGTGGTGGTTCGTGGAAAAGGTAGCAAACAGAGTCTTGGTCGCACCCATTGGTGTTTTCACTGACAAAAGAAAGAATTTCCTTTGAGCCCAACTCTCTTTTGTAATAAACAAATACCAGGCTAGGATCTATGCCGTATATATATATACCACACGCACACAACCAAATGCTTAGCTATAATATACCAATTGGACATATTTGAAATTCCTTTTAAACGGAGCACCGGATTGAGTGAAAAGTATTATTGCGAATCGAACCGAAAAAACAAAGAGACGTGAGGAGTCAATGCAAATGATTATTTTTCCAAACACAATTCCTATTGCTGAACTCTACATAATTTGAATTCTGATCTCTGAATTCAAAAGAGAATGATTTTTGGGTGGAAAACTCAATCTAAAATGACTGACTATTGTATACAGCATAGCTATACATTGAAATAAATAAATAGTAAGCCCAAATTTCATATTCAGATGTCAAACATTGAGTCTTAACGAATAATGCAAAACTTACTAACTAATAAGGATATAGGGGCTAACAACACGACTTTAATAAATAAAATGTGTATGTGCGCTCAATTTTCATTTAGTTATAGTTAGTTAGCAATAATAACACACACACATGTTCCAAAGTTGACGACATGGTTTCGCCTATATGGAAAATCATAATGGGAGTTAGTTGACTCTTTTTCCATGAGTTTGCTCAAGTATTTAAATGTGTGTTGTGACAGATGTTACGTTTTTCACTTTAATTAGATGAGTCGTGGAATGATGAAGAAGGGTTGTTTTGTAAATGAGAGTTTCAATACAACTCCATACATTCATTTGGATTCGTTTTTCGAATTCAATATGATGTTTTGCTAGCAACTGCTGTTGCTCCTGTCCCTCAACTCACTGTTTCTCTTTTCCATCATTTGAGTTTAAAAGGAGCTCCCAGTTTGTTATTTCTGTATGAACTAGACTAATAGAGTCAAAGCTGGAGTTATTGTTATTACAGGGGAAGAGGATGGTTGAAAGTTTAATAAGATGAGCTTGTGACAAGGAAAGTTTTTGGATTTGATCAATTAGCTTTTGAAATGGAAAAGATGGCTTGTTTAATAAAAGGTGGATTTTTAGTTAGTTAGTTTACATTTTGGATTGCTGGTTTGTATTTTGAGAATGGTTTTTGATTCACCGTGTTTTGGCATGCACTAGTGAAAGCAAATTATGTAAGAGTTTTCTCTTTTCAAACAAGTCAACGAGCCTTTGAAAAATTGCATAAGTCTGAGCAATAAAAAAGTTTTAATGTGGTTTTTTAACTTTTTTCCATATTGCAAACTTTATGGTACGCATTTTTTTAGATTTTAATGCAGAATAATGGATTTTAAAATAACTTATGCATGCTTAACTAACTTTACTTTTACATTCTTTAGTGGAAATTTATGTGTTTTCTTTTGTGATGGCAAAACACGCCTTTAGGCCACCAAAGCAGAGAGCAATCTAGGACGAAAAAATCTCGTTTTATTTGCTCACAACCAGCATAAAAATTTCTCTTTTGTTAAGCTAGACTACTAAAATTCCATCTTAAGTATATTTTCATTTCCAACCAATAAATATTGAAATGCCAATCATTCCTTCAAACTATTTTCATTCAATTTAACTCATGTTCCACTAACACACTAACTAAAACGCTTATAAAACCCAAAATATATTACTGTCCCACTTATTTACTGTAGTATCATAGCTATCCGTCTCAATTAAGAAGACCCGGCTTTTAACTAGTCACATTCCTAAACACAATTGACAAGGTGAGCAAAACGGTATCAATTTGAATAACCGTCTAAATCTAGACATCCTTTAATAAAACCTTGTCTAAATAACTTGATTGAATATGTCATCTTCCCCTCCTACATGTGTCTTTTGTATTTGGGTCAACATTATTGATCCTCTCCCGCAGAACACACGCCATGCCACCATATTGGGAATCTAAAACTCATTTTTGCAC
>Ga0210040_10010110_pt1 | contig 10867 bp, 7 predicted proteins | sample CryGeyCG12114_NA_FD_185462 | JGI IMG/M metagenome (GOLD analysis project Ga0210040, IMG submission 185462) | Groundwater microbial communities from aquifer - Crystal Geyser CG19_WC_8/21/14_NA (SPAdes) (version 2) | ecosystem: Environmental > Aquatic > Deep subsurface > Groundwater | place: USA... | reverse complement strand
CCCCGCCAGCATCCGCAGCGTCGTCGTCTTGCCGCAGCCCGAGGGGCCGAGGAGCGTCACCAGTTCTCCCGGCTCGATCCGCAGGTGGAGGTCGGGGATGGCGACGAAGCTCCCGAACTCCTTGCGGATGGCCTGGAACTCCACCGCGCCGCGCCGCGTCGCCGTCATGCCGTGATCCTTTCCGGTCCGGGGAGCGCCGCCGGGGACGGGACGCCCTCCTGTCGGCGCAGGCGCCTCTCGCCGACCAGGAGCTGGAAGCCCCCGATCACGGCGATCATCACCACGATCAGCACCGAGCTGTAGGCGATGGCGATGCCGTACTCGCCGTTCTCCACCAGCCCGACGATGTAGGCGGTGGCCATGTTGTACTTGGCGCTGACCAGGAAGATCACCGCCGAGATCGAGGTGATGGCGCGCACGAAGCTGTAGACCAGCGCCGCCAGGATCGCGGGCCGCAGGAGGGGCAGGATCACGCGCCGCAGCGTCCGTCCGCTGGAGGCGCCCAGCGTCAGCGAGGCCTCGTCCAGCGACTTGTCGAGCTGCGCCATGGCCGCGACGCCGCCGCGCACGCCCACCGGCATGTTCCGGAACACGAAGCAGAAGATCAGTATGGCCGCCGTTCCGGTCATCTGGAGAGGCGGCAGGTTGAAGGCCATGATGTAGCTGATGCCGATCACCGTCCCGGGGATGGCGAAGCTCATCATCAGGGCGAACTCGAAGGCCGAGCGCCCCGGGAAGCGCTGCCGCACGATCAGCCAGGCCGTCAGGAGGCCCACGGCGGCGGTGATTGGCGCGGCGATCAGCGCGATCTCCAGGGTGGTCCAGAAGCTGTTCCAGGCCACGCCGGTCCATTCGAGCCCGCCCTCGCCCCAGGACAGCGAGAAGGCCCGCACGTAGTGGTCGAGCGTCAGCGTATGGTCGAGGCCCCAGAGCTTCACGAAGCCGCCGAAGAGGATCATGCCGTAGACGAACAGGGTGAAGGCGCTCCAGAACGTCACCAGGGCGATGGCCGGCACGGCCACGGCGGGCGGGAGGCTAGCGTGGCGCCCCCCGTCGCCTTTTCCGGTGAGCGTCGCGAAGCTCCGCCGCCCCAGCCAGAGACGCTGCGCGAGGAAGGCCGACAGCGTGAAGACGAGGAGCACCGTCGCCAGCACGGCCGCCCGCGCGGGGTCGTGCTGCGCGCCCACGACGGCGAAGAAGATCTCGGTGGACAGCACCCCGCCCGAGCCACCCAGCACCAGGGGGTTGCCGAAGTCGGCCATCGACTCGATGAAGCCGATCAGGAAGGCGTTGGCGAGGCCGGGGGCCATCAGCGGCAGCGACACGCGGCGGAAGGTGCGCCAGCGGCCGGCCCGCAGGGTCTGCGAGGCTTCCTCCATGGAGGGGCTCACGCCCTCGACCACGCCGATCAGCACCAGGAAGGAGATGGGCGTGAAGCTGAGGACCTGGGCGATCCAGATCCCCGTCAGGCCATAGAGCCAGCGGCCCAGTTCCCATCCCGTCAGCGCCTCGATCCACTCCGTCACGAAGCCCGACCGGCCCAGCATGAGCGTGAGCGCGAGGCCCACGACGAAGGGCGGCGTGATGATCGGCAGCACGGTGAGGAGCCGGAGCCCGCGCTTGAACGGGAACCGCGTCCGGGTCGCCACCAGCGCGAAGGCGAGGCCCAGGACGGTGGTCCCGGTCGCCGTGCAGCAGGCCAGGAAGAAGGTCCGCCAAGCCACACCGCAGCTCCGCCCCGCCAGGCAGCCCAGGCTCCAGATGCCCGGGTCGGCGATGTTGCTCGCCACCCCTTCGGCGGTGAACGAGCCGTCGAAGTCCTGGAAGGCCCCCGTGAACATCGACAGGAGCGGATAGAAGACGAAGGTCGCGACCAGCAGGACGATGACCGAAATGGCTCCGAGCACGAAGGCATCGCCCCGGAGCGCCCCCCGCTCGGCCAGGCCGAAGGCCACGAGGCCCGTGAAGACCAAGGCGGTGAGGACGGCCCCCGCCCCGAAGGCCGGCTGTCCCGCGACCTCGCCCAGGGCCTCCAGCGCGCCCCAGTTCCAGCCCCGGGTCCCGATGGAGAGCCCCTCGATCAGGAGCCAGGCCAGGCCCGCCGCCCCCGCCAGCGCCAGGGTGCCGCCCCGCCGCGGCCCGGGCGGCAGGCCCAGCCGAAGCGCCGCAGCCCCGAACAGCAGGAGGACCACCGGCCAGAGCCACCAGCCACCGACCACCTGCGCGATCCCGGGCCAGAGAGCGTCGTCGCCGACCCAGTCCGCGAGCCACCCCAGGCCGAAGAAGCCCGACCGGATGCGATACCAGGGCAGCACGAAGAAGCCGATCAGCCCCGCGAGGAGGAGCCAGTCGAGCCGCCGATTGTCTCGGGCCATCGGGGCGCCTCCGGTTGCGGGAAATGCGGCGGGGGAAGGCCCAGCCACGCCCGGATCAGGTGGCCCGCGTCACTCGACGCCGACGCCGCCCACCTCGTCGTCCCAGCGCGACAGCAGAGCCTCCCGCCGCTCGGCGCTGCCGAACTCCGCGAAGTCGTAGTCGATGAGCTTGATGGACGCGAGGTCCGGCGCCGCCTCGGGCGGGGTCGCGTTGACGTTCGACGGGATCTGGTAGGACCCGGCCTCGGGCATGACGCTCTGCACCTCGGGAGTCAGCACCCAGTCGTAGAAGACCTTGGCCTCGTCGGGGTTCTGCGCGCCCTCGATCAGCGACATCGATCCGATCTCGTAGCCCGTCCCCTCGCAGGGGGCGACGATCTCGATGGGGAAGCCCTCCTCGGCCTGGGCGACCGCGTCGTGCATGAAGACGATGCCGAGCCCGGTCTCGCCGCGCGCCGCCGCCTTGACCGGGGCCGATCCCGACTTGGTGTACTGGCCCACGTTCTGGTGGAGCGCCACGAGGTACTCGAAAGCCTCGTCCTCGCCCATCAGTTGCACCAGCGTTGCCAGCGCGGTGTAGGCCGTCCCCGAGGAGTTCGGGTCGGCAATCTGGATCTCGCCCTTGAGCGAGGGATCGAGGAGGTCGGCCCAGCACTGCGGCGGGGTCAGGCCCTTCTCCTCGAAGATCTCGGTGTTGTAGCCCCAGCCCAGCGCGCCCGAATAAACGCCGACCGTGTGGTAGCCCGAGGTCTCGGCCTGCTCCTGCGCCCAGGGCTGGAGCTGCTCCAGCATCGGGCTTTGGTACTCGGCGGTCAGGCCGTCGGCGGCGGCCTGGAGGTGCGGGTCGCCGGTGCCACCCCACCAGAGGTCCGTCTGGGGGTTGCGTCCTTCGGCCCGGACCTTGGCATAGGCCTCGCCCGAGGACATGCGCACCATGTTGACGGTGATCTCGTGGCTGGCCTCGAACTCCTGCACCAGCCGCTCGCAGATCACGACATCGGCCGAGCAGATCAGGTTCAGCTCCTGCGCGGACGCCGCGCCCCCCGCCAGCATGGCGGCCCCGCCCAGAAGGACGATCCTCGACTTGGTCATTGCGATTCCTCCCATTCGCCCCGATTCCGGGAGCGGTCTTGTACACCTGTGCAAACCCTCCGCCCCGCGCCGCTCCCTGTCAACCTTGAAGCTCATCGCTGCGCCTGCACCGTTCCCCACGTCACGGCGCCGGATCTTTGCAAGGCTGTGCAACGGCGCTAGGGTCGGGCGCGGCGGCAGGGACGCCGGCCGGGGGAGGAAGCGCAGGGTGGCGAACGCGCGCGGAGGGGTCAGCGCCAGGGACGTGGCCGAGGCGGCGGGCGTGTCGCGCGCCGCCGTATCCCGGACCTTCACCCCTGGCGCGAGCGTGGCGCCCGCCACGCGGGCCAAGGTCCTCGCCGCGGCCGAGGCGCTGGGCTACCACGTCAACTACCTCGCGCGGGGGCTGACACGGGCCGAGAGCGGCCTCGTGGCCCTCATCGTGGCCGAGCTCGCGACGCCGTTCCGCTCGCAACTGGTGAGCGCGCTGACGGCCCGGCTTCAGGAGGCCGGCAAGGTGGCCATGATCATCAACACCGACCGCTCCGACGCCAGCGTCGAGCGCGCCCTGCGCCAGGCCATCGCCTACCGAACCGACGCAGCCGTGGTGCTGTCGGGGATGCCGGACCAGGCGCTGGCCGACCTGTGCCTCCGCAACGGCCTCCGGCTCGTGCTCATCAACCGCGACGAGGAGCGCGTGGGCTCCGTCCGCATCCGGCTCGACGACCGGGACGCCGGGCGCCGCGCCTTCGAGATGCTCCGGCAGGCGGGCTGCGCGCGCCCGGCCCTCGCCACCTCCTTCGCCGGGACGACCAGCCTCGCCGACCGCGAGCAGGGCTTTCTCGCCGCCGCCCGCGACGCCGGGGTGCCTGTCCTGCACGAGACCCTGGGCGCGACCTCCTACGAGACGGGCCTGGAGCTGGCGACCCGCCTGTTGTCGCGGCCCGACCGGCCGGATGGCGTCTTCTGCCCGACCGACCTGATGGCCTGCGGCGTCATCGATGCGGCGCGCCACCGCTTCGGGCTCCGCGTCCCCGAGGACCTGTCGGTGATCGGCTTCGACGACATCCCCCAGGCGGGCTGGGACGCCTACCGGCTGACGACCTTCGCCCAGCCGGTCGACGGCATCGCCGCCGCCAGCGTCGATTGGCTGAGGACGGCGCCGCCGGACCCGTTTGCAGCCGACCTCATCCGGCTTTCGGCGCGCCTGGTCTGGAGGGGCAGCGTCCGGACCCCGAGGACGGGAGCTTGAGGCCAATTGGCGCGCGGACACAAGGGAGACGTCCGGCCGGGGCCCCGCTGTGCCGAGGGGATGGAGCGTCCCGGGCAACCCCCGCCGGAGGAGGGCAGGGCGCTCCGGACCAGGGCCGGGCGCGCCTGAGGGCGGGCCGTCGTCTCGCGGCCCGCGACAGCGATCAGCGGACAGACCCATGGAGAAGTCGGGCGACCAGATGACCCTTACGCTTCGTTCCGGACTCGCCAGGGCCGAGATAGCCCCTGAACGGGGAGGTGGCCTGGCCAGCCTGGAGGTCGGCAGCCGCCCGGCCCTCTCGGTCCGCGCCGGGCGGACGGAGGGAAGCCCCTTCGCCTTGGCCATGAACCTCCTCCTGCCATTCTCGAACCGCATCTCGCGCGCCTTCGCCTACGAGGGGCAGGTCCATGCGCTGGAGCCCAACCTCCAGGGCGAGCCGTTTCCGATCCACGGCGATGCCTTCCAGAAGTCCTGGGACATGGCCGCCCGGACCGACTCCACCGCTGCGCTCCACCTCCCCGACGGCCGCTTCGGCCCCTACCGCTACGAGGCCGATGTCACCTACGGCCTCACGCCGGACTCGCTCACAGCAACCCTGGCGCTGACGAGCCGGTCCGCCTTCCCCCTGCCCTTCGGCCTGGGCTTCCACCCCTGGTTCCCCCGGACGCCCGCCACCCGCCTATGCTTCTCCGCCACCGGCTGCTGGCCGCAGACCGACCGGCATCTCCCGGCCGTCACGGAGCCCGTCCCCCTTCCGCCGGACCGGGACTTCACCGCAGCCGCGGCGCTCCCGCCCGGCTGGATGAACCTCGGGTTTTCCGGCTGGGACGGCGAGGCGGGGATCCAGCAGGACCGCTCGGCGGTGTCGCTGCGCCTCTGCGCGCCGGGCCTGTCCACGCTGATCCTCTACTCGCCCTCGGCCGATGCGCCCTTCCTCTGCCTGGAGCCCGTGTCGCATCCCGTGGACGCCCACAACCTGCCCGGCCAGCCCGGCCTCGTCCGACTCGCGCCGGGCGAGAGCCTCTCGGCGACCATGACCCTTCGCTGGGACGCTCCGGACGTGGGATGCTGAGCCCCGCCCTCAGATCCCCGCCCAGCGCGCCGCCAGCCGGAGCCCCGCCTCGCTCGGCCGCAGAGCCGGCGCGCGGTCGTGGATGGTAATTCTGGCGCGATCGCCGAAGACGCGCTTGCCGTAGGCCGCCAGGTGCTCCAGCGACTGCATCCCGAACAGCGCCCCCGGCAGGAACGCCGCATAGGCCACCTCCGCGCCCGCCTCGTCCCCCGCCGCCCAGGCCCGCCAGCAGGCGGCGACCCCCGGCAGCACGTCGGGCGCCACGATGAACCCCCGGCAGCCGACGCGCAGGCAGTCCGTCATCTCCAGCCCCCCACGCCCGTTCAGGACCGTGAGGCCGTCGCAGGCCGTGATGAAACCCGCGAGCTCCACCGCCGCCATCTCGGCCTTCACATGGGTGAGGTGCGGGAGCCGGGCCTTCAGGGCCGCCATGTCAGTCCCCGACAGCGATCGCCCGAGGTACTGGGGAGCGTTCTGCACGGCGAGAGGAAGCGCCGTCAGCTCACCGACCCGGGCGAAGACGTCCATGTACTCGGCGGCGCCGTAGCTTCCGACGAGCGGCGGCTGGAGGAGGGCCAGGACGGCGCCAGCCCCCTCGGCCGTCCGCAGGATCTCCGCCTGCTCCGCCACCGAGTTCGCGGCCACCGTTACCGACAGGGGCAGGTCCCTCGCATCCTCCGCCGCCCAGGCGATCGCATCGAGTTTCTCGCGGAGGGCGAGCTTGCCCACCTCCGTGGCGAGGCCCAGGACGACGATCCCCTCGGCCCCGTGCTCCCGCGCATACTCCACCTGCGCCCGCATCGCGCCCCGGTCGAGCCGCTCCTCCCGGTCCCAGAGCGCGAACAGGACGCAGTGAACGCCCGTGACGAAGGGTGTCACCATTCGGCGACGGACCCGTCCGCGTGCCGCCAGACGGGAGCGCGCCAGCGATGGCCGACCTGGGCGGCCGCGATCACCGCCGCCTCGTCCACCTCGATCCCGAGTCCCGGCCCCGTGGGGATGTGCAGGAACCCGTCCCGTAGCGTCAGGTCGTGCCCGGGCAGCAGGTAGTCGGTGACCTCGCCCCCGGTGTTGTAGTGAATGCCGAGCGACTGCTCCTGGATGAAGGCGTTGTGGCACACCGCGTCCACCTGCAGGCAGGCCGCCAGCGCGATGGGGCCGAGCGGGCAGTGGGGGGCGAGGGCCACGTCATAGGCCTCGGCCCAGGCGCCGATCCGCACCGTCTCGCTGATCCCGCCGACATGGGCGGGGTCGGGGTTGACGACCTGCGCGATGCGCCGCTCGAAGAGGTGCTTGAACTCCGACCGGTTGTGCATCCGCTCCCCGAAGCAGAGCGGGACGGAGGTGAGGCGCGACAGCCCCTCGGCCTCCTCCACCGCGCCCGCCGCGACGGCGTCCTCCACGAAGAGCGGCCGCAGGGGCTCCAGCTCTCGCAGCAGGACCCGCGCCATGGGCAGGTGCACCCGGCCATGGAAGTCGAAGGCGAGGTCCATGCGCGTCCCCACCGCCTCGCGCAGGGCGAAGAGTGTGCGGAGCGCGGCGTCCACCTTGGCGTGGGTGTCCAATATCTGCATCTCGTCGCAGATGTTGAACTTGCAGGCATCGAAGCCGCGCGCCATCAGCGCCTCGGCCCCCTGGAGGAGGTCCCGCGGCCGGTCGCCGCCGATCCAGCAGTAGCTCCGCACCCGGTCCCGCACCGGCCCACCGAGGAGGGCATGGATCGGCTGCCCGAGCACCCGTCCCTTGATGTCCCAGAGCGCGGTGTCGATCCCGGCGAGCGCGCTCATCAGCACCGGCCCGCCGCGATAGCAGCCGTTCCGGTAGAGCATCTGCCAGATGTCGCCGATCCGGGACGGGTCTTGGCCGATCAGGAAATCCCCGAACTCGGCCACCTGGGTCGCCAGCGTCTCGGCGTGTCCCTCCAGCACCGGCTCGCCCCAGCCGGAGACGCCCTCGTCGGTCTCGATCTTGAGGAACAGCCAGCGGGGCGCGACGAGGAAGGTCTTGAGCGCGGTGATCCGGGCCTGCCGCCGCTCGGCCCGGGCCATGCGCCACTGGCCGATGGCGACGGCCACGACCAGCAGCAGCCCCTTGGCCACGAGCTGGTAGAAGGTCTGGATGCCCAGAAGGTTCATCCCGTTCGACAGCACCGCGAGCAGCAGCACCGCGAGCATCGTTCCTGCGACCGTCCCCTTCCCCCCGGCGAGCAGCGCCCCCCCGAGAAAGACCGAGGTGATCGCCTCGAGCTCCAGCCCCGTCCCGGCCTGCGGCTGCCCCGAGGAGGTCCGCGCCACCAGGATGACCCCGGCCAGCCCCGACAACCCGCCCGCGATCGTGAAGATCGCCAGCCGCATCCGGTTGAGGTCGATCCCCGCGAGCCGCGCGGCGGCCGGATTGCCGCCCATGGAGTAGATGGACCGCCCGAACACCGTCGAGGACATGACGAAGTGCCCCAGGATGGCCGCAACCGCCATGATGAGGAAGGCGATGGGCAGGCCGGGAAACCCCCCGAACTGGAACAGCCGCCCCGAGCCCAGGAGCGCGAAGGTCGGGTCCAGCACCCCGATGGGCTTGCCCTCGGGCGCGATCAGGAAGGCCACCCCCCGGAAGGCCGAGAGCGTCGCCAGCGTCGCCACGACCGGGTTCACACGCAGGTAGTTGATGATGGAGGCGTTCACGAGGCCCAGGACCGCCCCCGCCGCGATCCCGCCTGCCACGCCCCCCACGAGCGTGCCCGCCCCCGTCACGAGGAGGGCGCAGACCACGCCCGCGACCCCCGCGATGGAGCCGGCCGAGATGTCGAGCCCGGCCGAGACGATCACCAGGGTCATGCCCACGGCCACGAGCCCCGTCACGGCCATGTTCTGCGCGATGTTGAGCATGTTGCGCGAGGAGAAGAAGAAATCCGACTGCGACGCGATCAGCGCCACGAGGATGGCGAGCGCGATGAGCAGGGACAGGTTCTCCGCCCCCACGGCCTCCAGCGCCCTCTGGACCGTCCCCTTGCGCGCGCGCCCGCCGCGCGCCTCCGCCACGCTCATGTCGCCATTCCCTTGCCCAGCGCGTAGGAGACCACCAGCTCCTCCGTCGCGTCCTTCTTCTCGATGACGGGCGAGAGGCGCCCGCCGTTCATCACCACGATCCGGTCGGACAGCGCCAGGAGCTCGGGCATCTCGGAGGAGATGAGCATGATCGCCATCCCGTCCCGCGCGAGGCGGTCGATCAGCCGGTAGATCTCGGCCTTGGCGCCCACGTCGACGGCGCGCGTCGGCTCGTCGAGGATGAGGAGCCGGGGCCCGGCGGCGAGCCAGCGCGACAGCACCACCTTCTGCTGGTTGCCGCCCGAAAGCTTGCCGACCTCCTGCTCCAGCGAGGGCGTCTTCACGTCCAGCGCCCGGATCACGGGGGCGACCTTCTCGATCATGCGCCGGTCGCTGAGGACGCCCCAGCGCGACAGGCGCCGGTAGACCGCCATGGAGGCGTTCTCGATGACGCTCCGCACCAGGATCAGCCCCTCGGCCTTGCGGTTCTCGGGCGCGAAGCCGATGTCCGCCGCGATGGCGTCCGAGGGAGAGCGGATATCCCTTTCCCGCCCCAGCAGGCGGACGGTGCCGCCCCCGCGCGGATACTCCCCGAAGATCACCTTGGCGAGTTCGGTCCGCCCGGCCCCCACGAGGCCGCCGAAGCCCAGGATCTCGCCCGCGCGGATGGAGAAGCTCACGTCGCGGTGCCAGCGCGAGCTGAGGTGGCTCACCTCCAGCACGACCTCGTCCCGCGTCGTTTCCTCGCGCCGGAAGTCGTGGACCAGCTCGCGGCCGACCATGAAGCGGACGATCTCGTCCTCGGTGGTCGCGGCGGTCACGAGGTCCGCGGTCACCCGCCCGTCCTTGAGCACCACCACCCGATCCGAGATGGCCAGCACTTCCTTCAGGCGGTGGCTCACGTAGATGATGCCGAGCCCCTCGGCCTTGAGCTGCCGGATGAGTTGGAAGAGCCGCTCCACCTCGTCGGAGGTGAGCGAGGAGGTCGGCTCGTCGAAGGCCACGACCTTCACGCCGGGCTTCAGCGCCGCGACAATCTCCACGATATGCGTCTGCGCAGGCGACAGCGACCGCCCCGGCTGGTCGGGGTCCACGAGTCCCGCGAAGCCGTAGCGGCCCAGTTGCCCTGCCATGGTCGCGCGCATCGCGCCATGGTCCACGCGGCCGAGGGAACGGCGCGGGTATTCGCCCACGAAGACGTTCTCGGCCGCCGAGACGTCGGGCACGATCTCGGGCTCCTGCCGCACGAGCCGGAGCCCCGCGCGGCGTGCCTCCAGGGGCGAGGCGTGGGACACCTCGGCGCCTCCGAGGCTCACCGTGCCCTCGTCGAGCCGGTAGTCGCCCGACAGGATCTTGAGGAGGGTGCTCTTGCCCGCCCCGTTCTCGCCCACCAGGGCCACGACCTCGCCGGGCGCGACCTGCAGCGACACGTCGGCCAGAGCGCGCACGCCGGGGAAGGACTTTCCGACATGGGCGACGTCGAGGAGAGGAGCGGTCATGAAAGCGGTCCGAATGAAAAGGGCGGGCCCGGGAAAGGCCCGCCCGGTGCAGTGCGCGCGGCTCAGCCGCAGGGCATGGTCGCTTCCCAGTTCTCGGGCGTGACCATGGTGGTGTTGGCGACCGTCTCGGGCGGGAGCGGCGTCCCGTTCTCGATGTGGTCGATCAGGGCGGCGGCGGCGGCCTTGCCCACGTCCACGCCGGAAAGGTACAGCGCCGAGCGAAAGCCCGTCTCGATGCCTTCCTGCCAGGGCCGGCAGGCCTCGTAGGCGCCCAGGCCCACGGCGATCACCGAGGCGGGCTCGTAGCTCGCGTTCCGAAGCGCGTTGACGACGCCCGAGACGCCCTCGTCGTTGCAGCCCACCACCACGAAGTTGTTGAGGCCCGAGTTGGCGGTGATGACCGGCCCGGCGGCCGTCAGCGCCACGTCGGTCGTCCCGTCATAGGGCACGGTGATGAACTTGTCGTCGGTGACGCCCGCGGCGCGGAGCTGCTCGCGCTCGGCGTTCGTCCGGTCCATGCAGACCGAGAGCGTCGAGACCTCGACCACGAGGACGCC
>Ga0210040_10010109_pt1 | contig 10867 bp, 10 predicted proteins | sample CryGeyCG12114_NA_FD_185462 | JGI IMG/M metagenome (GOLD analysis project Ga0210040, IMG submission 185462) | Groundwater microbial communities from aquifer - Crystal Geyser CG19_WC_8/21/14_NA (SPAdes) (version 2) | ecosystem: Environmental > Aquatic > Deep subsurface > Groundwater | place: USA... | reverse complement strand
GGACCTGATCCAGGAGGGGAACATCGGCCTGATGAAGGCGGTCGACAAGTTCGAGTACCGCCGCGGCTACAAGTTCAGCACCTATGCGACCTGGTGGATCCGGCAGGCGATCACCCGCTCGATCGCCGACCAAGCCCGCACCATCCGCATTCCGGTGCACATGATCGAGACGATCAACAAGCTGGTGCGCACCTCCCGCCAGTTCCTCCACGAGCAGGGCCGCGAGCCCACGCCCGAGGAGATGGCGGAGCGTCTCTCGATGCCGCTCGAGAAGGTGCGCAAGGTGATGAAGATCGCCAAGGAGCCGATCTCCCTCGAAACGCCGATCGGCGATGAGGAGGATTCGCACCTGGGCGATTTCATCGAGGACAAGAACGCGGTCATCCCGGTGGATGCCGCGATCCAGGCCAATCTCAAGGAGACCGTCACCCGCGTCCTCGCCAGCCTAACCCCGCGCGAGGAGCGCGTGCTGCGCATGCGCTTCGGCATCGGCATGAACACCGATCATACGCTGGAGGAAGTGGGCCAGCAGTTCAGCGTGACGCGCGAGCGCATCCGCCAGATCGAGGCCAAGGCGCTGCGCAAGCTCAAGCACCCGAGCCGCAGCCGCAAGATGCGCAGCTTCCTGGACCAGTAGCGCCGGCGGGGCTTACCTGCCCTCCATCCAGGCAATCGCTGGAGGCGTTGTCATCGCGACCGCCTCCAGCATTGCCTTGTGATGAGCCAATCGCCGTCGCTTCCCGGCGTTATGTCGCGGGAACGCCGCTACACCCGCGCGATGACGATGTTGCTCTTGGGCATGCCCAGGAAGCGCTCGCTGCGGATCTCGGCGCCGGGAAAATACCTCTGCAGCTCCGCCACCCGCAGCAGCTGTGTCTCGTCGAAATACTGTTTGACGTTCACGTCGGAGAGCAGGTTGAACGGCGAGACCACCACTAGGTTGCGCGCCAGCGGCCGTGGCATCCAGTGGACGAAGGGTAGGAGGAAGTGCAGCTCCAGCGGAAACGCCGGCGAGGGCGTCTGCACGATACAGGTGCGCCCCACCCGCCTGATCTCGTTGGCGAGGTTTGCCCGCGCAGCCGGCGGCACATGCTCGATGACCGAGTTGCAGATGACGAAATCCGCCGCCTTGTCGTCCACCGGGAGGCGGTTGCCGTCGTAAAGCTCGACGCTCAGCCAATCCTCATGCTGCGTTTGGAACATCGTCGTGCGGTGTTCGGAGATATTGAAGATGCGCACCGAGGCAGGCTTGAGGATGTGCCCGACAGCGCGCCAGAAGGGCAGCGCACCACCCACGTCGATTACTGAGGCGCCTTCTATATCGGGTGCGATCTTCTTGATCAGCTCCGCCCGCGCGGTGCGGAACTTGCGCTGCTGCGGCATGATAAGCTTGGACCAAAGATCAGCCATTACCGATTCCCCCCAAACAGATTGTCTCCGTTGGAGGGAACTATGGCAAGGATACTTTAGAGAAAAACTCGATTGCTCAGTCCTGCCCCTAAATGGGACTGATTTTACTGCCCAGCAGGCACCCAGACTGCGCCCTTGATGTGATGAATGAGCCCATCCGCCCGCTGCCGGTAATGGATGAAGAACTCCACATCCACGCTCGCGCCCATCGGGATAGGCGTCATCCCGCCAAAGCCCCGGGCGTCCAGCACCTCAGGCGAAAGTTCCTTCAGCCCGGTGAAGCGGATCACCACATTGGCCACGAAGCCGTCCTTGCCCGGGAAGAACTCCTTGAAGATCACCTCCTCGCGGAAGAACTCGTGGAAGAAGGCGTAGAACTCTCGGAAGGCCTGCTTGCCGGTCACCTTGAAGCCCGCATTCTCCAGCACGAAGTCATCGGCGAAGAAGGTCTCGAGCGTGGCGTAGTCGCGGGCGTTGAAGGCGGCGACGTAGCGCAGATATTCGTCCTGGGTCATGGTTGGAGGCTATAGCCTGCCTTGGTGCAAAACAAGGCGATTGCGGTGGCAAGGCCGGGCGGCAGTCCCTATGTGCGGGCCCCATGAAAGTCGCCTCACGAAAAATCGCCCCATGAAGATCGCTATCGCCTCCGACCATGCCGCCCTCGCGCTCAAGGCCGAGCTCACCTCCTGGCTGCGCGAGCGCGGGCACGAGGTGGACGACCTCGGCACGCATGGCGGTGAATCGGTCGACTATCCGGATTACGGCTTCCGCCTGGCGCAGGCAGTGGCCTCGGGCTCGGCGGAGCGCGGCGTGGCGCTGTGCGGCAGCGGCGTGGGCATCTCCATCGCCGTCAACCGCAACCCGCAGGTGCGCTGCGCACTGGTGAACGAGCCCGTCTCGGCACGCCTCGCCCGCCAGCACAATGATGCCGACATCATCGCCATGGGCGAGCGGATCATCGGCGTCGACATGGCCAAGGCGTGCCTGGAAGCCTTCCTCGACACCGCGTTCGAAGGCGGACGCCACGCCCGCCGCGTCGAGAAACTCACCCGCATGCCCCAGGAATCCGCAGCATGAGCACCAATCCCAATGCCGAGCCCGCCCCCGCAAAGGCGAGCGAGCCGCTGCAGCGCTTCTGGCACGACGATCTCGCTGCCGCCGACCCCGCGGTGCACGCCATCATCGGCCGCGAGCTCACCCGCCAGCGCGACCGCATCGAGCTGATCGCGAGCGAGAACATCGCCAGCCCCGCGGTGCTCGAGGCGGTCGGCTCGGTGCTGACCAACAAGTACGCCGAAGGCTATCCGGGCAAGCGCTATTACGGCGGCTGCGACCATGCCGACGAGGTGGAGAACCTCGCCATCGAGCGCGCCACCAAGCTGTTCGGCTGCCGGTTCGCCAACGTCCAGCCCAATTCCGGCTCGCAGATGAACCAGGCAGTGTTCCTGGCGCTGCTCAAGCCGGGCGATACCTTCATGGGCCTCGACCTCGCCTCGGGCGGCCATCTGACGCACGGCTCGCCCGTCAACATGAGCGGCAAGTGGTTCAACGCCGTGCCCTATGGCGTGCGCCGCGATGACGAGCGCATCGACATGGAGGAGGTGCGCCGCCTCGCCCTCCAACATCGCCCCAAGCTCATCATCTCGGGCGGCACCGCCTACCCGCGCCACTGGGATTTCGCCGCCTTCCGCGCCATCGCCGACGAGGTGGGCGCCACGCTGCTCGCCGACATGTCGCACTTCTCGGGGCTGGTCGCGGGCGGCGCGCACCCCTCCCCCTTCCCGCACGCCCACATCGTCACCAGCACCACGCACAAATCGCTGCGGGGGCCGCGCTCGGGCATTATCCTGTGGAACGACGAGGCGCTGTCCAAGCCGCTCAACATGGCGGTGTTCCCCGGCCTGCAGGGCGGGCCGCTGATGCACGTCATCGCCGGCAAGGCCGTGGCCTTCGGGGAGGCGCTGCAGCCGGCCTTCCGCGCCTATGCCCGCGCGGTGGTGGAGAACGCCAAGGCGCTCGCCGCGAGCCTGGAGGAGCACGGACTGCGCGTGGTCTCCGGCGGCACGGACAACCACCTCATGCTGGTCGACCTCACGCCCAAGGACGTCACCGGAAAGGCCGGCGAGAAGGGCCTCGATCGCGCCTATCTCACCTGCAACAAGAACGGCATTCCCTTCGATACCAAGTCGCCCTTCGTCACCAGCGGCGTGCGGCTCGGCACGCCCGCGGGCACCACGCGCGGCTTCGGCCCCGCCGAGTTCCGCCGCGTGGGCGGCCTCATCGCCCAGGTGGTGGAAGGCATGCGCCGCAATGGCGAGGCCGGCGATGCGCAGGTCGAGGAACGTGTCCGCCGCGAAGTGGGCGAATTGTGCCAAGCATTCCCCGTCTACCCTGGGAGACCATCATGATCGATCCGACCAAGCCGCCCCGCAGCGACGACCTGCTCGCCGACGCCACAACCGAGGCCAAGGCCATGGCCAAGCAGGGCATGGCCCATCCCTCCACCAAGCCGGTGCTCACCGGGGCAGCCGTCGGCGCGGTTGCGGGCATCCTGCTCCCGGTGGTCACCTGGCCGCTCGGCCTGGCGGCGGGCGCGGGCTACATGTTCTACAAGCGGCTGCGCCCCTGACCCTCCATGCGCTGCCCGTTCTGCGCGCATGAGGAGAGCCAGGTAAAGGATTCGCGGCCCGCGGAGGACAATTCCGCCATCCGCCGCCGGCGCCAGTGCAATTCCTGCGGCGCGCGCTTCTCCACCTTTGAGCGCGTGCAATTGCGCGAGGTCTGGGTGGTGAAGAGCGGCGGCCGGCGCGAGGCCTTCGACCGCTCCAAGCTAGAGAAATCGGTGATGCTCGCCTGCCGCAAGCGGCCCCTCGCACAGGAGCGGATCGACCAGCTCGTCTCGGGCATCCAGCGCCAGGTGGAGACTGCCGGCGAAAGCGAGATCCGCACCGCGCGCGTGGGCGAGCTGGTGATGGACGGCCTCAGGCAGCTGGACCCTGTCGCCTACATCCGCTTCGCCAGCGTCTATCGAGACTTCTCCGAAGCGCGCGACTTCGAGGAATTCGCCAGCGGCCTGCAGGAGCTTGGGCAGGGCGCCGGCGGGACCGGCTGATGTTCTGGGCCTATCTGCTGCGCTGCGCCGACGGCAGCTTCTATTGCGGCCACACCGATGATTTGGAGCGGCGCGTGGCGGAGCATGCTTCCGGGGCGCTCGGCGGCTACACCGCCGCGCGCCTGCCGGTGGAGCTGGTGTGGTGTGCGGACTTTGCCACGCGGCACGAGGCGCTGGAGGTGGAGCAGACCATCAAGGGCTGGTCTCGCGCCAAGAAGGAAGCGCTGATCAGGGGGGACTGGGGCGCCGTCGAGCGGCTTGCCCGCCGTCGCGGGTCCTTCGGGCCCTTCGAGACGAGGGTTCTGCCTGCGGCTTCACCCTCTCCTCAGGGCGAACGGAATGTGCATGCGGCCTCCTCCGCAACACCCGTTCGTCCTGAGGAGGGGCCGAAGCCGCAGGCTGAGGACCCGTCTCGAAGGACCCCGCGCGAGAACCCCAACCCCGCCATCATCCTGGTCCGCCCGCAACTGGGCGAAAACATCGGCAAGGCCGCCCGCGCCATGCTGAACTTCGGCCTCACCGATCTGCGCCTCGTCGCCCCGCGCGACGGCTGGCCCAACCCTTCCGCCGGGCCCGCCGCCGCCGGCGCCGACCTGGTGCTGGCGAACGCCCGCGTCTTCGCCACCACCGCCGAGGCCACCGCCGATTGCGCCCATGTCTACGCCACCACCGTGAGGAAGCGCGGCGTCACCAAGCCGGTGCTCGCGCCCGAGCAGGCGGCCACCGCCATCGCCACCCAGCCCGGCCAGGCCGCAGTGCTGTTCGGCCCCGAGCGCTCGGGGTTGGAGACCGAGGACGTGGCGCTCGCCCGCACCATCATCACCGTGCCGGTCAACCCCGGATTCGGCTCGCTCAACCTTGCCCAGGCGGTGATCCTGGTCGCCTACGAGCTCAGCAAGCACCGCGACCTCGTCCAGCCCACCGCAGAGGAATTGCTGCCCCCCGCTCCCCAGGCCGAGCTCGAAGGCCTCATCGCGCACTTGGAAGGCATGCTCGAGCCGCGCGGCTACTTCCACCCCGCAGGCCGCGCCGAGATCACGCGCCGCACCTTGCGCACCGTGCTCACCCGGCCCGGCTGGAATCACCTCGAGGTGCGCACCCTGCGCGGCGTCCTCTCCATCCTGGAACGCGCGCGCGAGCGCTAGCAGTCGCGCAGCCTTTGACTTCTTGCGACAAGCCCGCTACGGGCGCCGCTCGCAATTGACCCTGCACGTCCGGTGAAGCGGTGGTCGCGGTTGGCAACAGGCCTTCCGGTGCGGTCCGGGCATCTATGTTAAGCAGATTGGAGCAGTACACATGACCAAGCGCACCAGCGCCAAGCACAAGCTCGACCGGCGGATGGGCGAGAACATCTGGGGCCGCCCGAATTCTCCCGTCAACCGCCGCTCCTACGGCCCCGGCCAGCACGGCCAGCGCCGCAAGAGCAAGATCAGCGATTTCGGCATCCAGTTGCGCGCCAAGCAGAAGCTCAAGGGCTATTACGGCGACGTCACCGAGAAGCAGTTCAAGGCCACCTACAAGGCCGCCGCCAGCATGAAGGGCGATACCGGACAGAACCTCATCGGCCTGCTCGAGCAGCGGCTCGACATGGTGGTGTACCGCGCCAAGTTCGCGCCCACCATCTGGTCGGCCCGCCAGATCGTCAACCACGGCCACATCCGGGTGAACGGCGTCAAGTGCAACATCGCCAGCCGCCGCGTGAGCGTGGGCGATGTCATCAGCCTGGGCGACAAGGCCAAGGAGATGGCGCTCATCATCGAGGCGCAGAGCCTGCCCGAGCGCGACATCCCCGACTATGTCTCGCCCGACGGCAACGACAAGATCACCTTCACCCGCGTGCCCAAGCTCGACGAGGTGCCCTACCCCGTCACCATGGAGCCCAATTTGGTCGTCGAGTTCTACTCGCGCTAGGCACCGCTGCGGCACTGCCACGCGACCCGAGGGCGGCCCGCTGTGGCCGCCCTCTTGCGTTTCAGCTCCCGAGCGCGCCTTCCAGGAAGCGCGCGGTCTCGGTCAGCAGCCGCAGGCGCGCGGTGCTGTCATCCAGGCTGTGGGCGAGGCCGTCGAACTCCACATAGGTGACAGGCTTGCCCGCATCGCGCAGCCGGCTCTCCATCCGGCGCGACTGGCCCACTTCCACGTTCTGGTCCGCCGTGCCGTGGAACAGCAGCACCGGCGCGGCGAAGGCCTGCGCGTTCTGCGCCGGGCTGCCCGCCCGCACATGATCGCCGCGGCCGATGAAGCGGTCCACCAGCCTGCCCGAGGTGTAGTCGAGCGCGTCCTGGCGCAGCAGTTCCAGGTCGGTGACCGGCGCGATCGCCACCACCGCCTTGTAGAGCTGCGGGTCGAGCACCTGCGATTGCAGCGCCGCATAGCCGCCATACGACCAGCCCACGATCGCCAGCTTGGCCGGGTCGGCCATGCCCTGCGCCACCAGCCAGCGCCCGGCATCGTTGACATCGCCGATCGCCGTCTCCCACGCCTGGAAGCCGTTGCGGCCGAACCAGGCGCTGCCATAGCCGGCCGAGCCGCGGAAGTTGGGCTGGAGCACCGCGTAGCCCTGCGAGGCGAAGAACTGCACCAGCCAATCGAAGCCCCACTCGTCGCGCGCCGAGGGCCCGCCATGCGGCAGCACGATGGCGGGCAGCCCGCGCGCTTCGCTGGTGCCCGGCGGCAGGGTCAGATAGCCCGGGATCTGCGTGCCGTCCGCCGCGGGGAAGGTCACGGGCGTCATCTGCGCCAGGCTCGCGCCGGCCAGCTGGTCGCGCAGCGGCAGCAGCTCGCCCAACCGCCGGGTGCCCTTGTCGTAAAGGTAGGTCATGCCCGGATCGGTGTCGCTCGAGGCGATGATGAGCAGCTTGCTCTCGTCCGCGCTGGCATCCACGATGTCGATCAGCGGCGTGCCCCGCAGCGCCCGCCCGAGGCTCTCCGCCAGCCGCGCCAGCTCCGGATCGATGTAGGAGACCTCGCGCTTCTCGGTCGCGTAGCTGGCGCCCACCACGCGGTTGCGCCGGCCGATGCGGATGAGGTTGTCGACATCCACGTCGCCGCGCGCCAGCACCTGCTCGCGCCGCCCGCTGCCGTCCAGCGCGATGGTGTACAGCCCCGCATAGCCGTCGCGGTCCTCGAAACCGAACACCACGTCGCGCGCGCTGTCCACCGCCACCGGATAGAACCCGGCGGTGGATTGCGCATCGACCTGCGCCTCGCCCAGCCGCTCCCATGCCTCCGAATTGCGCGTGCGGTAGTAGAACACCTGCTGCGCGCCCAGGACGCCGCGCTCGTCCATCGGGTGGCGGATCATGATCCGCACCCGCCCGGTATCGTCGGCGATATAGTGCACGGCGTCGTCCGTGGGCAGCTCCACGCGGGCAGCACGCAGATTATCGATGTCGATCTCCTCAACGCCCAGCCCGGTCCGCGCATTGGCCAGGCGCGTGCCGGTGGAGAACTCGGGGACGAATTCGCGCGTCATCAGGATGTGGCCCGGCCGCCCCTCCACATCGAGCGCCACGACGGAGCCGCCGTCCTGGTTGATTCCCAGCGCGCGGCCGCTCAGGGAGCGGGTCAGCTGCGTCAGGTCGCTGCCGTCCGCGCTCACGGCGAAGAGGCGCGTGAAGCCAAGCCGGGCGACGCCATTGTGGACGTTGAAATAGGTGCCGCACACCAGCCGCGCCTCGGTCGCCCAGTCGCAATAATCGATATCGGCCTCGATCTCGGTATTATGCAGGATGTTCACGGGCGTCGCGTTATCCTGGGTGAGGTCCACCACGAACACCGCCTCGCCATGGGTGTCGAACGGCGCCACGAAGGCCAGCTTGTTGCCCGAGGGCGACAGGCTGGCGTGGCGGATGGTCTCGCGCGCGGCGAACATGGCCGCCGCATCCTCCAGCGTCTGCGCCCCCGCCGCGCCGCCCTGCGCGGCCAGTGCCAAGGCCGCCACCGCGCCGCAAAGCCTTCCCTTCATGCGATAATCTCCCCCCTCAAGTCCCCCCATCCCCCGAGAGGCACGTGACCTCCTTGTGACCCAGATCAGGCACAGGTGAAAGAGGCCGCCACTCCCTTCTCTGCGCCCTGTGCAGGAAGGGCTCACCCGCTGCGCAGCAGCTGCACGCCCCAGTCGCGCTCCAGCAGATAGAGCAGCACCCGCGCCGCCTGTCCGCGCGGGCTATCGAGCGGCCCGGCGGGGTCGGGCGCCCCCTCCACCAGCAGCCGCGCATCGTCCTGCGCCATCTGCGCCATGCGCTGCGCCTGTTCCAGCGTGGCGATGCGGAACCCCTCCTCGCCCGATTGCCGCGTGCCCAGCAGCTCGCCGCCGCCGCGCAGCGCCAGATCCTCCTCGGCGAGGCGGAAGCCGTCCTGCGTCTCGCGCATCAGCGCCAGGCGCTGCTTGCCCACCTCGGAAAGCTCGGCACCGCGCAGCAGCACGCAGACCGACTTCTTCTCGCCGCGCCCCACCCGGCCGCGCAGCTGGTGCAGCTGTGCCAGGCCGAAGCGCTCGGCCTGCTCGATCACCATCAGCGTGGCATTGGGCACGTCCACCCCCACCTCGATGACCGTCGTCGCCACCAGCAGCTTGGCCTCGCCGGCCGCGAACCGCTCCATCCCTGCATCTTTCAGCGCCGGCGCGAGCTGGCCGTGGACCAGCACCACCTGCGGCCCGAACCGCTCGCGCAGCATCGCGTAGCGCGCCTCGGCGGCGGCGACGTCTTCGCTCTCGTGCTCGCGCACCATCGGGCACACCCAATAGGCCTGCCCGCCGCCCTCGATGTGCCGCGCGAGCCCCTCCACCACCTCGGCCAACCGGTCGAGCGCCACCACGCGGGTGTCGATCGCCTGGCGCCCGGGCGGCAGCTCGTCCAGCCGGCTGACATCCATTTCGCCATGATTGGCCAGCACCAGCGTGCGCGGGATCGGCGTGGCGGTCATCGCCAGCAGATGCGGCGTGCGGCGGCCCTTTTTGGTCAGCAGCAGCCGTTCGGAGACGCCGAAGCGGTGCTGCTCGTCGATCACCACCAGGCCCAGATTGCGGTAGGCGACCGTGTCCTGGAAGATGGCGTGGGTGCCCACCACGATGTCGATGGAGCCGTCCACCAGCCCCATCAGGATGCTCTCGCGCACCCGCCCCTTGTCGCGCCCGGTGAGCAGCGCGACTTCCACGCCGGTGGGCCGCGTCATCCGCTGCAGCGTCTCGAAATGCTGGCGCGCCAGGATCTCGGTCGGCGCCAGCATCGCGCCCTGTGTGCCCGCCTCCACCGCCACCAGCAGCGCCTCGAGCGCCACGACGGTCTTGCCCGATCCGACATCGCCCTGCAGCAGCCGCAGCATCGGCGCCTCCTGCGCCATGTCCCCCTCGATCTCGGCGATCGAGCGCTGCTGTGCACCAGTGAGCGGGAACGGGAGCGCCAGTTTGCTGCGCAGCAAACCATTGCCTCGCAGGGATTGTCCGCGCCGGCGCCGCCCTTCCTGGCGCACCAGCATCATGGCCAGGGCGTTGGCGAACAGCTCGTCATAGGCGAGCCGGTCGCGCGCCGCCGCATGTTCGCCGCGATGGGCCAGCACCAGCGCATCGCGCCAGCTTGGCCATTGCTGGCGGGCCATCAGGCTCGGCTCGATCCACTCGGCCAGCATGGGCGCGCGCTCCAGGGCCTGCGCCGCCAGCGACGCGACGCGCGGCTGCGTCAGCCCCTCGGCCAAGCGATAGACCGGCTCCACCAGGCTGCCCAGCGCGGCCGCACTGTCCGCCGCCACATGGTCCGGGTGGACGATCTGGAGCATCTGCCCATACTGGTCGAGCCGCCCGGAAACCCAGCGCTTCTCCCCCACCGGCAGCAGCTTCCTGGCCGAATAGGCCGCCTTGCCGAAATAGGTGAGCGCGCAAGAGTTGCCCTTCTCGTCCTGCGCCATCACCCGGTACGGCGCGCGCCCGCTGCCGGCGCGGTGCTCCACCGGCGTGAGCGGCACCACCACCTGCTCGCCCACGACTCCCGCATCGAGGTCGGCCACCGCCCGGCGCGCCACGAAGCGCTCGGGCAGGTGGTAGGCCACGTCGCGGATGCGCAGCAGGCCCAGGCGCTCGAGCGGCTTCTTGAGCTTGGGGCCCACGCCTTCCAGACTGGTCGTCTCGGCGAACAGCGGGTTGAGAACTTCGGGCCACATCGCGGCCTTGATAGGACATGGCGCCCCGCGCGCAAAGCACCGCCCCCGCGCGGGCCGGGGAACTCCGGCGCCGCTCGGTGCTTGCGCTGCCATGGGCCCATCCATCGGCCCCAGGGAGATACATCATGGCGGAACAGGAATTTGCCGACGCGATCGAGCTGCTGGAGAACGATCACCGTGTGGTCG
>Ga0210040_10010108_pt1 | contig 10868 bp, 13 predicted proteins | sample CryGeyCG12114_NA_FD_185462 | JGI IMG/M metagenome (GOLD analysis project Ga0210040, IMG submission 185462) | Groundwater microbial communities from aquifer - Crystal Geyser CG19_WC_8/21/14_NA (SPAdes) (version 2) | ecosystem: Environmental > Aquatic > Deep subsurface > Groundwater | place: USA... | reverse complement strand
TCCGCGAGGGCATCGTGGAGAAGCACAAGGACGGCGCGAAGGCTGCGACCTACCGGCTCAACGAGGCGCACTACCCGCCCGCCGACGCTGCGATCGACGCGGACCCGCTCGCATGAGCGCCGACGAGCAGCCGGTGCGTCGTCCCGGCGACCCTGACCCGGACAGCCTCTGGGAGCGCGAGCAGCGCCGGCGGGCAGGCTTCGGCCGCGAGCCCTTCGGCACCGGTGAGTTCGGCTCGCCGGTCGTGCTGGACGAGTGGACCTCGCAGGGTGGGTGCGCAGGATGAGCGCCCGCTTCGAGGTCCGACCCGAGCGCCACCAGTCCGAGCCGCGCGTGCGTGCTCGGGTGGCTGGCCACCTCGTGACCTACCGCGAGGGCTTCGGCTGGCGCTGCCAGTGCAACGGGCGCGGCTGCAGGCACGTCCGTGCCGTCGCCCGAGAGATCCCCGCGTGGGCGCTGGAGCGCTTCCGTGAGGAGACCAGCCGTCGCGGCTGGTACAGCCCGTGACGCTGATGAAGCCCTGCCTCGTCTGTGGCGAGGTCTCGGAGGGTCGTCGTTGCCCGGCACACACGCCGAGCGCGACGGCCCTCCGTCGTTCGTCTGCCCAGGAGCGTGGCTACGACGCCGAGTGGCAGCGGCTCAGTCGTAGAGCTCGGCGCCTGCAGCCATGGTGCAGCGACTGCGGCACAGAGGAGGGCCTGACCGCCGACCACCTCCCGAGTGCATGGGACCGCAAGGCACGCGGGCTGGTGCTGCGGCTCGAGGACGTCGACGTCGTGTGTGGCCCGTGCAACGTGCGGCGCGGGTCGAGCCGGCCTGGCTCAGAGCGCGGCGCTGGCATGGCCTGGGGGGATGACCGACGCGCCTCGCGCTCCTGACCGGGAGGCATGGCCGGATCTGGGACTCTCCCTGCTAGGATGCATAGTGGACGAGGCGCTGGACGACCTCGTCCAGGAGTCCAGTCGGACCGGATTGGCTCTGGACGCCCCTGACCTGCACAAACGCAAGGCTCTGGACACGTCTGGACGAGTCCTGGACGACTTGCCCAAGGTCTGTCCAGAGACCGGACGACTCTAGGAGTCCGGTCTGGACTGGACATGCAGACGGAACTGGAAGGAGGGGCTGGTGGCTGGCAAGAAGCCTGGACCGAAGGGCGAGATCACCGCGCCGCCGCTCGACTTCTCCGACGCCCCGCCGCGCGGCTGGGAGCGCATCGTCTGGTTCGCCGAGACCTACCTCAAGGTGCCGAAGGGCGTCGGCGCCAAGGAGCCGTTCATCCTGCGGCCGTGGCAGGTCGACATCGTCAAGGCGATGTTCCCGACGGAGGGCCGTCCCCGGCAGGGGCTGGTCAGCCTGCCTCGAGGGAACGGCAAGACCGGCCTCGCCGCGGTGCTCGCGGTCTACGCGCTCTTCGCCGACGAGGAGGAGGCCGCCCAGGTGCTCGTCGTCGCGTCGGACGAGCGGCAGGCCGGGCACGTCTACCGCGCGGCGAAGCGGATGATCGAGACCTCCCCGCTGCTGGACGAGCAGACGCACTTCTACGCCGACCGGATCCACGTCCCGCTGACCGACAGCGAGATGCGAGCGCTCCCGGCCGACGAGGGCGCCCTGCAGGGCTGGGATCCGACGCTGATGATCGTCGACGAGCTCCACGTCGTCACCGAGAAGGTCTGGGAGGCCGTGACGTCGGCCGCGGGCAAGCGAGCCGAGTCGCTGACCCTCGCGATCTCGACGCCGGCCGACAACACCGAGTCCGTGATGTGGAAGCTGGTCGAGATGGGTCGGGCGGGCATCGACCCGCTGGAGTTCGTCTACGTCGAGTACAGCGCCCCCGAGGGCTGCGACATGCGCGACGAGGACGCCTGGAAGGAGGCGAACCCCGCGCTCGACGACTTCCTGTCCCGGGACGCGCTTCGGGCCCAGGTCCGCACGATCCGCGAGGCCGCCTTCCGCCGCTACCGGCTGGGGCAGTGGGTGGGCAGCGCGAACACCTGGCTCCCGTTCGGCACCTTCGCGCCCCTGGCGGCGCCGCGGCTCGTCGGCAAGCGGGAGAAGATCGTCCTGGCGTTCGACGGCTCGAGCAGCGGGGACAGCACGGTGCTGGTCGGCTGCACGGTCGCCGAGGAGCCCTACCTCTTCGTCATCGGCATGTGGGAGAACCCGGACGTCAACAAGCACGGCTGGCGGGTGCCGCGCGAGGAGGTCGACACCGCGGTGGCCGAGGCCTTCAAGCGCTACAACATCGTCGAGATGGCGTGCGACCCGTGGGGCTGGCAGTCCGAGATCCAGAGCTGGGCGAAGCGCCACGGGGCCAAGCGGGTCATCGAGTGGAACACCGCCTACGCCTCGCGCATGGCGCCGGCCACCGACCGGCTCTACAGCGCGATCATGGAGGGGAAGATCACCCACGACGGCGACGAGCGAATGGTCAAGCACTTCAACCAGGCCGTCGCGAAGGACACGCACATGGGCGCCCTGATCTCGAAGGACAAGAAGGGCGGCAGCCGCAAGATCGACAGCGCAGTGGCTGCTATCGTGGCTATGGATCGAGCCGCGCATCATAGCGCAAAGCCAGGACGAACAAGGAGTTTCGCATCGTGACTACCATGCAGCAGGTGATCGACCTGGCGCAGGCGCTCGACGCGCGCTCCGCAGTCATCGCCGAGAACGAGAAGTACCTCGACGGGACGCAGCCGCTGGCGTTCCTCTCCAAGACGGCGCGCGACTCCACGCGGCTCGCACGGATGGCGTCGAACATCCCCGGTGTGCAGGTCTCGGCCATCGCCGAGCGTCTGCGCGTCACCGACCTGACGCTCGACGGCAAGCACGACGACGCGCTCTGGGCGGACTACCAGGACAACGACCTCGACCAGCTGCTCCCGCTGGCGTTCCGCGAGGCGCTGGGGCTCGGCGAGTCCGCGGCGATCGTGTGGGACCGCACCGGCCGGGCGAAGCCGAAGGTCTCCATCGAGTCGGCGCAGCAGGTCATCATCGAGCGCGACCCGGGCACCCGCGAGACGACCGCGGCGCTCAAGCGGTGGAGCCACGGCGGGGTCTCGCACGCGCGGCTCTACCTGCCCGACGCGGTCATCCCGTTCACGGCCGACGGCGAGAACGCCGCGCTCGGCTGGCGTGAGGGCGCCGCGGTGCGCAACCCGCTGGGGGTCGTGCCTGTGGTTGGCTTCCGGAACACGTCGCGCCTGCTCGGCCCCGGCCTGTCGGAGATCACCGACCTCAAGCCGCTCGTCGACGCGCTCAACAAGATCCTCGCCGACATGATGGTGGGGTCGGAGTTCTACGCGCGGCCGCGCCGCTGGGCGACCGGCATCGAGATGGGCTCGGACGACGAGGGCGAGCCGGAGAACCCGTTCCCCGAGGGCGACCGGATGATGGTCTCCGAGCAGGAGGGCGCGCGGTTCGGCTCGCTCCCGGCCGCGGACCTGCAGTCCTACGAGGCCGCCGTGCGCGTGCTGCTCGGCCAGATCATGGCCATCTCGTCTCTGCCGGCGCATTACCTCGGTGCACTGTCCGGCCAGACGCCCGGAGCCGACGGTCTGCGGGCTGCGGAGGCTGCGCTGACGGCTCGCGGCGAGGCCAAGCAGCACCTCTTCGGCCCGTCCGTCGAGGCGATCGGCCGGCTCATGGTGGGGATCCGCACGGAGACCGACCCGGACAGCCATGTCGTGAAGGTCCGCTGGGCCGACCCGGCGACACGCTCGGTCGCCCAGGAGGCCGACGCCGCTGTGAAGCTGCACGCGGCCGGGCTGCTCCCGGACGACTTCGTCCTGGCGCGGCTGGGCTACGACGCCGACCAGATCCGCGAGATCCGCAACGCCCGCCGGGCCCAGGCTCTCGAGCGGCTGACCCTCCCGGCGCCGCGTAGCGCTGCTCCGGCGCCTGCTGGGACGCCTGCGTGAGCGAGGTCGCGACCGAGCAGCCGCTGACCCTGACCTACGAGTCGCTGGACGACCTCGGTGAGTACGTCGCCGCGGCCGTCATCGCGGCGTGGCTGCTGCGGCCGGAGATGGACGAGGAGGAGTGGCTGGCGCTGGTCGTCCGCGTGCTCGTCGGCCTCACCATCCAGGCCGAGCAGTGGGGCAGGGTCTTCGGCTCGGTCGCGGTCCCCGTCGACGGCGTCGCGATCGTCCCGCAGGACGACACGCCTCGTCGGCCGGCGCCCGAGGACTTCGAGCAGGTCTCGGACCCGATCCCCGAGGTGACGGCGGAGATCGACGTCGCCGCGCGGTCCGTAGAGCTCGAGCGGCGCCTGGAGAAGACGGTCCGGACGCTGGCCGCCGACATCGAGCGCGTGGAGGCCGACGAGCCGCTGCCTCCGCGCGACGAGGCCCGCCTGGAGCGGATCTTCCGCGACGTCCCGATCGAGGCTGCGCAGCGCGGCTACCAGAACGCCATCGTGCTGCAGGTGTCCGCGGCAGCCGACGAGCGGGTGGCCAGCGACCGTGTGACTGCTGTCGTACCGGCCGATGACTCGCCGCTCGTCCTGCCCGGCTACCGCGAGGTGCCCCGCACGACGTCGTCGGCCGTCCGCGGCTACCGGCGCGGCATCAACCCCGACGCCTGCGAGCTGTGCTTCTGGCTGTGGAAGGAGGGCTACGTCTACCCCATCACGCAGCCCATGCACCGCCACACCGGCTGCAGGTGCATCCCCGTCCCCACGACCGACCCCGTCGGCCGCTGGGCGATGACATCGGCCGAGCAGACCATGCTCGATACGATGTACGAGCGGTACGTCGTCCCCCGCCGGGAGAAGACGCGAGCAGCACGAGCCTCTGGAGGGGCATCATGAGCACCGAGACCATCGAGATCCCGATCGGCCAGCAGGCCGACGGCACCGTCCCCGTCGTCGACCCGCCCGAGGTCGTCGAGCCGCCCGCCGACGCCGACACGTTCCCCCGCGACTACGTCGAGCGTCTGCGCGAGGAGAGCGCCGGCCACCGCGTCGCCGCCAAGGAGGCCCGCGAGGCGCTCGAGCCGCTGCAGCAGCGCCTCTTCACCGCGCTCGTCCAGCAGAGCGGTCGCCTCGCCGACCCGACCGACCTGCCGTTCGACGCCACGCTGCTCGAGGACGAGGGTCGCCTGACGGCTGCGATCGACGCGCTGGTGGCCCGCAAGCCGCACCTGGCCTCGCGCCGCGTGTCCGGCGACGTCGGCCAGGGCGCTGGCACCCCGACGGACTCGTTCTCGCTGGCGGGGCTGCTGTCTCAGGGGGCGTGACGGGCTGTCAGGCCCTGGTGCTACACTGCGCATCAGGGCCTGGCGCCCCACCTCGAACAAGGGCTTGATGCCCGCGTGACCATCCCGCACTGCATCAACGTCCTTGGAGGACAGAACCATGGCTCTCGACAGCCGCACCAACGCCACCGAGCTCACCGCGGAGCAGGTCTCGACCGTCCTGGTCAACCCGCTCGCCGAGCGCTCCATCTTCCTCTCCAGCGGTGTCCGCATCATCGACACCGCGGGCCCGCTGCGTCTGCCGATGGGCGTCGGCTCCGTGACCCCGGCCTGGTACGGCCAGAACGAGCAGATCGTGGAGTCCGACCCGGACTTCGACGAGCTGTCGCTCCTGCCGACGACCATGCAGTCGGTCAAGGTGCTCACGCGCTTCTCCAACGAGCTGGCCCGCCAGAGCGTCATCGCGCTCGACGCCGCGCTCCGGACGCGCCTCGTCAACGACGTCGCGCAGGTCATCGACACCCAGCTGCTCTCGGCGGGTGGCGACGGCATCACCAAGCCGCGCGGTCTGTTCGCCTACACGGGCACGCAGAACGTGGCGGTGGGCGGCGCCCTGACGCTCGACCACCTGATCGACGCCGAGGGCCTGGCGCTCGCGGCCGAGGTCAACCTCGACGCCCTGGTCTGGGTGCTCACGCCGCGCGAGTTCACCGCGCTGCGCCAGATCAAGGACGGGTCGGACCGCTACCAGCTCCAGCCCGACCCGACCCGCGCCGGCGGCTTCACGCTCTTCGGCCACCGGGTCATCGTCACCAACAAGGCGCCGGACACGACCGGGGCGACCCCCACGGGCCGCGCCGCGCTGGTCGACTTCTCGCAGATCGTCGTCGCTCGCGACGTCGCGCCGAGCGTGAAGATCCTCGACCAGACGTTCGGTGACTTCGACCAGCAGGCGATCCGCGTGGTCGCCCGCTACGACGCCGCGCCGTCCAACCCGGCCGCCGTCATCACCCTGACCGGCATCACGGTCTGATCGACCTGGGCGGGGCGGGACTGGCCACGAGCCTCCCGCCCCGCCCGGTTCCACGTCTGGAGGAGGAGCCATGGCTGAGTTCAACGTCCACGCCGAGACGCCGTCCGCGCTCGCGGAGCCCCGTGTCGTCGCTGACGTCGATCCCGTCACGATCTCCTGGTCTCCGGAGCGAGGCTGGCTCTGCTCGGCCACGAACCACCACATCCAGCCTTGCGAGCACACCGAGGGCAAGACCGCCCTCAAGTCGATCCTCTGGGAGCAGTGATGAGCACGCCCTTCCTGAACGAGCACATCGTCGGCTCGCGCACCGGCCAGTTCTCCGGCACCCAGATGATCGAGATCGCGGCCGAGCCCGGCACTGACGTCCAGGGCTACATGGTGGCCGGCTACCGCGGCACGTCCTCGCTGCTGCAGCAGGGCCTGACCCAGACGATCGGCCTCGTCACGCGGGACAACCCGAAGACGCCGATCATCGTGCCGGAGAGCGGCGTCGTGCGTGTCGGGCTCGACTTCTACTTCTCGAGCGCCCCGCAGGCCCTGGCGCTGCTCGAGCGCGACGGCGTCACGATCATCGAGTTCCTGTACTTCGGCACCTACGCCGGTCCGGCGCCGACGGCTGGCCCGGCCGCAGGTGTCGCTCCGACCGTCGTGCCCGGGGCGCCGGCCACCGGCCAGTCCTTCCAGCGCATCGGCACCGGCCTCGTTCCGGCCGACTTCACCTGGACGGTCGCGACGTCGTCCCCGAACGCGGTCAACGCGGGGCAGACCTTCGTCTGGCCGGAGCCCGAGCCGGAGCCCGACCCTGACCCGGAGGAGCCGCCCGTCGACCCGGCGCCGACCCTGCCGGTCGCTGTCGCGCTCGTCGACCGCGTGGTGGCCTTCCTGGGCCAGAACGGCAACGACGGCTTCGCGGCGTCGGCCGTCGAGCACGTCTCCGTCATCACCGAGATGGCCTACGCCTACACGCGCGGCAAGGGCTTCATCAACGGGGAGCCCGCGGGGGCGGTGGCCAGCGCCATCGTGTCCGCGAGCGCCCGGCTGCTGGCCAACCCTGAGCAGCTGGAGTACCAGACCGGCTCGATCGCCATCCGCTCGGCGTTCGACGGCTGGTCCCCGCTCGAGAAGACGCTGCTCGGCACGCTGAGGGGCAGGGCTCGCTGATGGCACGGTCCAACCGCGTCTACGACTGGCTCGCCGACGACACGCCCTGGTGGGCCTTCCCCACGGGGTGGCCCTTCCAGATCGGCACGTCGGCGGTCTACCTGTACGAGAACGGCACCGGCACCGACGGGCTCGACTACCGCGGCACGATCCAGACGCTCAAGGTCGGCACGGCCACGGCGCAGGACCAGTCGCGCGCGGTCCCCTTCTCCGTCCCCGAGAACATCCTCTTCACGGACCCCGACAGGTGGTGGCCGGCGTCGTGGACGTTCCAGGGCCCGACCTGGCGTGCGATCCCGGGCTACACCGGTGCGGCGACGAACACGCTGAACCCGAGCGGCACGAAGATCACGATCGACGCGAGCGGCATGGGCTCGAACGGCGTGGACTACTCCGGCCAGCGGGTCTTCATGGAGGTCGGCCCGATCCTCAACGGGCCGATCGCTGGCTTCCGCTGGATGTACGTCTTCGTCTTCGGCTCGGCCTTCGCTCGCGCCCAGATGTCGGCGTCGAGCTCTGCGGGCGTGCCTGGTCCCGAGGGGCCTCCCGGGCCGCAGGGCGAGCCCGGAGAGCCTGGGCCGCAGGGTGAGCAGGGCATCCCCGGTCCCGCTGGAGAGCAGGGCCCGCCCGGCCCACCTGGAGCAGACGGTGTCGACGGAGCAGACGGGGCACCTGGCCCGGCTGGAGCAGACGGAGCAGATGGGGCCCCCGGTCCCGCCGGACCCCCTGGAGCCGACGGACCTGTCGGGCCTCCTGGTGTGGATGGTCTTCCTGGTGTGGATGGGGCGCCAGGCCCTGCTGGCGAGCCGGGACCGGCTGGTCCTCCTGGTGAGCAGGGCCCGGGTCCGACGGACGAGCAGATCGCCGCAGCCGTCGCCGCCTACCTGGAACTGCACCCGCCAGCCCCAGTGCTCGTCGTCGGAGCCCCCACCGGCGAGGAGGTAGCGTCGTTCCTCGGTGCGTCGCTCGACGGGCGCACGGTCGGTCTCGCGGCCGAGCACGTCCAGGTCATCACAGAGCTGGCCCGCTCGTACTGCCGCGGGAACGGCTTCTACGAGGAGGGCATCGCCAAGCCGATCCGCGAGGTCATCGTGGCCGCGACGGCTAGGCTGGTGGCTCACCCGGAGCAGATTGACGTGCAGGTGGGTAGCGTCCGCCGGCGCGCGGGGTTCAAGGGATGGTCGCTGGCCGAGCAGCGCGTCCTCAACGAGTACCGGAGGACAGCGCGATGATCTACCACGACAGCTGCACCATCGTGGCCGAGAGCCAGGGCCAGAACGGCGACATGATCGAGAAGGCTCGCTGGGAGAACGTCGCCTGCGAGTTCACGCCGATCAACTCCGTGGAGGGCAACGCCTCGGGGCCGATCGTCACGCGCTACCGGTTCTTCACGGGCTTCGACATCGAGAGCAGGCTGGCCCCGGTGGGCGCGTCGAGCGTCGTGCTCGAGTACCGCGGGGAGACCGTGCAGGTGGAGGGCGGCTTCGAGCGGCACACCGTCGTCGGCCGGTTCCACCACTACGAGGCGATCGTCCAGAACCTGTACGGCCAGTTCTGACACAGACCCCCGGCGGCTCCAGACGTCGGGTCGGCAGGGCCCATCACCCGGGGGAGGTGGTGGGCCCTTGCCATGCGTAGTTGGGTGTGCGTAGTATCAAGCCATGCCGCCGACCAAGAAGACACCCACCGAGAAGGGCAGGGCTCAGACCGCCAAGGCGCGAGAGACCTACCGCAACTCGTTCCCCACGGAAGAGGCTCGTCGTGAGCACTTCCGCCGCATCGCCCAGGCTCGCTGGGCACGACGTGACCTGGAGGTCACTCATGAGCAAGATCAAGGCTCTGATGGTGCAGGACCGGCTTGACCGCGACGACATCGCGCTGGACCTCATGCGAGGCCCGATCCGCGACGTCACCATCTCCGCTCGCACGAAGGTCATCTCGGCCGTCGTCGTGAGCACCCCGCTCCTCCTCGCCGCCGCGGCGGTGACCCGATGAGCGCCCAGCCGGAGTACACCTTCGCCGACTGGCAGAAGGAGTGGGACGCGGGCTACAACCCGGGCGCCCCGCTGGCCTCGCTCGGCCACCACGAGACGATCGCCCACCTCAAGCAGCAGGTGCGCCACACGAACCCCTTCCTCCTCCTGCCGGGCTTCACGGCCGACGACCTGCGCGTCACCGAGTTCGCCGAGCCGCTGGAGCCCCGCGAGGCCCGCCGGGCGCACGCCATCCGCAGCACCGCGGAGGCCGAGCACGGCGAGGGTCGCCACGACTTCTACCAGCACCCGTTCTGCCCCGGCTGCACGCACGACGTCGTCGTCGGCACCCAGGTCGCCAGCCTGGTCGACGAGCGCCTGGCCCGCTGGCTCACGATGAACCCCGGCCGCACGCCGCGGGACACCTGGGACGGCGTGCTCCCGACGCTGGACGAGCAGGGCGAGGTGGCCAGCCCGTACCTCACGCTCGCCCAGCTCCAGTCGCTGCCGAAGCCCGACATGCTCGTGCAGGAGATCGTCCCGCAGGGCGCCGTCGGCTACATCACCGGGCGCGACGGCACCTACAAGACGTTCCTCGCGCTCGACCTGTGCCTCACGGTCATCACCGACCAGCAGTGGCTCGGCGGCCGCCAGGTGGACTACGCCGGGTGGGGTCGTGCGCTCTACCTCGCCGGTGAGGGTGTCCACTCGTTCGGCTCCCGGGTGCAGGCCTGGACGGCGGCGCGCGGCGTCACGCTCCAGCCGCACCACAACGACGCGCTCATCGTGCGCAACGGCACCGTCGACCTCTACGGCGGGGCGGCCGAGTTCCAGGCCCTCCTGCAGGTGGTCAGCGAGCGGAAGCCCGACCTCATCGTCATCGACACGCTGGCCCGCTCGTCCGGCGCCGCCGACCACAACAGCGCGGGCGACATGGGCGTCATCACAGCCCGGCTCGGTGCGCTCAAGGCGGCCGGTGACCCGCTGGCCACCATCATCGTCATCGCCCACACGGACAAGAACGACAACGACGCGCGCGGCTCGTCCACCATCGAGGACGACAGCGACTTCGTGCTCCACTGCAAGCGCACCGACGACCTGCGGCTGCGCGTGCGGGTGGCGAAGATGAAGGACGGCCCGTCCGGCCAGGACATCGACCTCGCGCTGCAGCCGCACGGCGACAGCCTCGCGGTCGTGGAGCCCAAGGACGCCACGGTGGCCTGGCTCGGCGACGACATGGGCTTCCGCATCAAGAGCGTGCTCTACCGCGCTCGGTCGGTCGACGCGCCGACGATGCCCGGCCTGCTGGCTCTGCTCAAGGAGGACGGCACCGGGCGCGACGTCGGCCGGTCCACCGCCTACGAGGTGGTCGGCGACCTCGTCCGCGAGGGCATCGTGGAGAAGCACAAGGACGGCGCGAAGGCTGCGACCTACCGGCTCAACGAGGCGCACTACCCGCCCGCCGACGCTGCGATCGACGCGGACCCGCTCGCATGAGCGCCGACGAG